>JADMIO010603946.1_pt1 | contig 64173 bp, 55 predicted proteins | sample 8958161 | NCBI WGS metagenome assembly JADMIO01 (sample SAMN16585339, study PRJNA669376) | soil metagenome | isolation source: Crop rotation soil | place: USA: Cullars Rotation, Alabama | collected 2011 | reverse complement strand
GCCGCGACTTCAAGTCACGTGAATTCCAAGCTTCGGATCCCACTGTGCTGGAAAGCCCGACCACGGTCGCCAGCACCAACGTGGTGATCGGCTTCACCGGCGGCGGCGTCCCGGCCACCGGCAAGACGCTGGCCCTGGTGGTCCGACCGGTGATCACCACCGCGAGCCTTCCGGACGGCACCGCCGGGACGGCGTACTCGCTCACCCTCGCCGGGACCGCCGGCGGCAGCTGGACGGCGGCACCGCTGCCCGCCGGTCTGACCCTGAACCCGAGCACCGGCGCGATCACCGGCACCCCGACCACGGCCGGCAGCACCTCGGTCGTGGTCGGCCACCTGGTGAACGGCATCGCCGCCACCACCAGCACGCTGACCCTGGACGTGCAGCCCGCCATCACCACGACGTCGCTGCCGGACGGCACCGTCGGCACCGCGTACTCCAAGACGCTGGCGGCCACCGGCGGCACCGGCACCTGGACCGCGAGCCCGCTGCCGAACGGCCTGACCCTGGACCCAGCCACCGGCGTCATCTCCGGCAACCCCACCGGCGCCGGCACCACCAACGTGGTGATCGGCTTCAGCAGCGGCGGCCAGGCCGCGGCACCGAAGACGCTGGCTCTCGCGGTGCACCCGGTGATCAGCACCACCGTGCTGCCGGACGGCACCCGGACGCTCGCGTACACCGTCACCCTGGCGGCCACCGGCACCGGGACGTGGACGGCTGCACCGCTGCCGAACGGCCTGACCCTGAACCCGACCACCGGCGTGATCAGCGGCACCCCGACCACGGTCAGCACCACGAACGTGGTGATCGGCTTCACCCGCAACGGTGTGGCCGCCACCCCGAAGACGTTGTCGCTGCAGGTCCTGCAGGCGGCGACCCCGGTGATCACCACCAGCTCGCTGACCGCCACCACGGTGAGCACGGCCGGCTACTCGGTCACCCTGGCGGCGAGCGGCTCCGGCAGCACCGCCGGCACCTGGACCGCGGCACCGCTGCCGGCCGGGCTGACCCTGAACCCGGGCACCGGTGTGATCAGCGGGACCCCGACCGCGTCCGGTACGACGTCGGTGACGCTCGGGTTCACCCAGGCCAGTACCGGCCTGAGCGCGGTCCCGAAGGACCTCGACCTGCTGGTCAACGCGTCGATCAGCACGGCGACGCTGCCCGACGGCACCCGGACGCTGGCCTACCCGAGCACCACGGTGCACGCCGTCGGCGACCCGGCCGGCACCTGGACGGCGGACAACCTGCCGCCCGGGTTGAGCATCAGCTCCGCCGGGGTGATCTCCGGAACGCCGAGCGCCGTGGTCACCAACACCGTGACGCTGCGGTTCACCCAGAGCGGCAACGGCGGCGCTCCGCAGGTCACCCGGAACGTGACCCTGAAGGTCAACGAGGCCGCCGCCCCGACGATCACCACGACCTCGCTGAACGGCGGGGTCGTCGGCACCGCCTACTCCACCACCGATCTGGCCGCGACCGGACCCGGCGACGACACCGGCACCTGGGCCGCGGCGCCGCTGCCGGCCGGGCTGAGCCTGAACCCGGTCACCGGAGCGATCACCGGTACGCCGACCACGGCCGGCACCACCAACGTCGACATCGACTTCACCCAGACCAGCACCGGGCTGACCGCCTCCAAGACGCTGGCCCTGGTGGTCAAGCCGGTGATCACCACGGCTGCCCTGCCGGACGCGACCGCCGGGACGCCGTACTCGTTCTTCCTGGACGGCAGCGGTACCGGCAGCTGGACCGCCACGCCGCGGCCGAACGGGCTGAGCATCAACGCCACCACCGGCGAGATCAGCGGCACCCCGAACGTGCCGGGCACCACCAGCGTCGTGATCGGTTACACCGTCAACGGCGTGGCCGCGACCAGCAAGACGCTGACCCTCACCGTGAAGCCGGTGATCAGCACCAGCTCGTTGGGCACCGGCACCGTCGGGTCGGCGTACTCGGTCACCCTGAACGGCACCGGGACCGGCACCTGGACCGCGGCACCGCTGCCGAACGGCCTGACCCTGGCCCCCGCGACCGGCGCGATCACCGGCACCCCGACCGACGCGGGCACCACCAGCGTCCTGATCGGCTACACCGTCAACGGCGTCGCCGCCGACCCGATCAGCCTCGACCTGGCGGTCCGGCCGGTGATCAGCACCGCGAGCCTGCCCAGCGGCACCCGGACGCAGGCGTACTCGTTCACCCTCGCCGCGACCGGGGGCACCGGTACCTGGACGGCGTCGCCGCTCCCCGGTGGCCTGAGCCTGAACCCCAGCACCGGAGCCATCACCGGGATCCCGAGCACGGTCGGCACTACCAACGTGGTGATCGGCTTCACCAGCGACGGGGTCGCCGCGACCGGCAAGACCCTGACCCTGCAGATCGTCGAGGCTCCGGCACCGACGATCAGCACCACCTCGCTTCCGGACGCCCAGCGGATGGTCGGCTACAGCGCGGACGTCGACGCCACCGGCAACCCGCCGGGGGCCTGGAGCTCCACCGGCCTGCCGACCGGTCTGACCCTGAGCCCGACCACCGGGGCGATCACCGGTACGCCGACCGATGCGGCCGACGTCGGCGACAACGTGGTCGCGTTCACCTTCACCCAGACCAGCACCGGGCTGCCGGTGACCAAGAACATCACCCTGCACGTCGACGAGGCCGACCCACCGGTGATCACCACGGCGTCGCTGCCGGACGGCTCGGTCGGCAACTCCTACAACAAGACCGCCCAGGCCAACGGGCCGGGCAACGACGCCGGCACCTGGTCGGCCACCGGGCTGCCGCCGGGCCTGGACATCGACCCGGACAGCGGCCAGATCAGCGGGACGCCGACCACGGCCGACGTCTACAACGTGACGCTGAACTTCACCCAGACCAGCACCGGACTGGCCGCAGCGCCGCAGAACCTGACGCTGACGATCACCGAGTAGCCGCCCAGCCCAGCAGCGCCGCCTTCGCGTCCTCGAAGCCCATCGGCCCGTTGTCCAGGCGCAGCTCGAGCAGGAACTTGTACGCCTCGCCGACCTCGCGGCCGGCCGGGATGCCGAGGATCTCCATGATCTGGTTGCCGTCCAGGTCCGGGCGGATCGAGTCGAGCTCCTCCTGCTCGGAGAGCCGGGCGATCCGTTCCTCGAGCTCGTCGTAGGTCCGCCGGAGCCGGTCGGCCTTGCGCTGGTTGCGGGTGGTGCAGTCGGCCCGGGTCAGGATGTGCAGCCGGTCCAGCAGCGGCCCGGCGTCGCGGACGTAGCGCCGTACCGCGGAGTCGGTCCACTGCCCGTCGCCGTAGCCGTGGAACCGCAGGTGCAGCTCGACCAGGGTGCTGACGTCGTTGGTCTCGTCGTTGGAGAACTTCAGCGCCTGCATCCGCTTCTTGGTGATCTTGGCGCCGACCACGTCGTGGTGGTGGAAGGTGACCGTCCCGTCGCCGACCAGCTTGCGCGTCCGCGGCTTGCCGACGTCGTGCATCAGCGCCGCGAACCGGGAGACGAAGTCCGGCCCGCCGCCCTCGAGCCGGTCCTCCAGCTCGATCGACTGCTCGAGCACGGTCAGGGTGTGCTCGTAGACGTCCTTGTGCCGGTGGTGCTCGTCACGCTCCAGCATCAGCGCGGGCAGCTCGGGCAGCACGTACCCGGCCAGGCCGGTCTCCACCAGCAGCAGCAGCCCGGCGCGCGGCCGGGGCGAGCAGATCAGCTTGACCAGCTCGTCACGCACCCGCTCGGCGGAGATGATCGTGATCCGCTCGGCCATGTCGGTCATCGCGGCGCGGACCTCCGGGGCGACCGTGAAGCCGAGCTGGGCGGTGAACCGGGCGGCCCGCATCATCCGCAGCGGGTCGTCGCTGAACGAGTCCTCCGGCCGACCGGGCGTGCGCAGCACCTGGTGGGCCAGGTCGACGATCCCGCCGTACGGGTCCTCGAAGCCCTGCCCGGGCAACGAGACCGCCATCGCGTTCACGGTGAAGTCGCGCCGGCCCAGGTCGCCCGCCAGCGAGTCGCCGTAGGAGACCTCGGGCTTGCGGCTGGACGCGTCGTAGCTCTCCGAGCGGTAGGTGGTGATCTCGATCTGCCACTCACCGTGCATGCAGCCGATGGTGCCGAAGTCGCGGCCGATGTCCCAGATCGAGTCGGCCCAGCCCTTGAGCAGCCGCTCGGTGACCTCGGGCCGTGCCGAGGTGGTGAAGTCCAGGTCGTTCTGCAGCCGCCCGAGCATCGCGTCCCGGACCGGGCCGCCGACCAGGGCGATCTGCTCGCCGGCCTTCGCGAACCGGGCGCCGAGCTCCTCGATCACCGGCGCGATCCGGAGCAGCTCCTTGACCGCGCGGTCCTGCACCTGGGACATCAGGAGCGGCCCCTCAGGCGGTACGGCGGACATGGGACGTCACTCTATCTGCGTGGTGCGCCGTTGGTTGAGGAGGTTGCTCCGCAACCGTCTCGAAACCATCCGCACCCCGTCCGGCACCGCAGCCCCTGGCCGAAGAGTCGTTAGCATCGCGGGTGTGAGTCAGCCCCGCGCCCTGCCGAGACCCGGACCAGGGCTCCGCTCCGGGCTGTGGGCGCTGCTGCTGCTCGGCCTGCTCGTCGGCCCGCTGCTCGCCGGGGTACCGGCCCGTGGGGAGGATGCCGCACCGGTGGCCGAGACCCCGCTGGTCGTCGACCTGGTCCGGCTCAGCCCGGCGACGATCCCGGAGCGCGGCAAGGTGGTGCTGATCGGCCGGGTCACGAACTCGTCCGAGGCGACCTGGTCGTCGGTGAACGTGCACCCGTTCATCAGCCCGACCCCGATCACCAGCCGGGACGACCTGGCAGCGGCGGCAGAGCTCGACCCGGACGCCGAGGTCGGCACCCGGCTGGTCGAGCAGAACCAGTTCCAGAGCATCGGCACGCTCGCTCCCGGGGCCTCGCAGCCGTTCCGGATCGCGCTCAAGGTCAAGGACCTGAAGGAGATCATCTCCGGCGAGGCCGGGGTGTACTGGATCGGCGTGCACGCCCTCGGTGAGAACGCCGACGGCGGGGAGCGGGAGACGCTCGGCCGGGCCCGCACCTTCATCCCGCTGGTCCGCGGCAGCGAGCAGACCTCGGTCGCGGTGGTCGTCCCGGTCCGGGACCGGGTCCGCCGCGACCCGGACGGCCGGTTGCTGAGCACCAGCACCTGGTCCGAGGACCTGGCGCCCGACGGCCGGCTCGGCCGGCTCGGCGAGTTCATCTCCTCGGCCGGTACGCACCCGGCGACGCTGCTGGTGGACCCCGCCGTGCTCGAAGCCGTCCGGGACCTGAAGGACGACAACCCGGCGATCAGCCTCGGCCCGCCGAGCGACGAGACCCCGGAGCCGACCGCGTCGCCGACCGACGACCCGTCCCGCTCGGACGGCCGGCTCGACCCGGCTGACCGCGCGAACGCCTCCGCCTGGCTCGACCGGATCACCGCGGCGGCGAAGATCCAGACCACCCTCGGCCTCGGGTACGCCGACCCGGACGCCACCTCGCTGGCCCGCCGCCGGCCGCCGATGCTGGCACTCGCCTTCAAGCTGGCCGCGCAGACCTTCGCCGACTTCGACATCTCCGCGATCCCGACGGTGGCGCCGGCCGACGGCTGGTTCGACGAGGACCTGCTCTCCTCGGTGCCCGGCGACTCGACGGTGCTGGTCTCCGACCACGCGGCCCCGCGGACGCGCACCCGCTGGCGCACCACCGCGGGCCAGGACCTGGTCTTCTCCGACCAGCAGGCCGGCAGCGGCGGCCCTTCCCCGACCGCACCCACCAACGCGCTGGCCCTGCGCCAGCGGATCATCTCGGACGCCGCGCTGCGGCTGGGCGAGTCCCGGTCCAGCACCCCGCTGGTCGTCCAGCTCCCCGACGACTGGGATCCCGGCGCCGGCTGGCAGCTCGCCGAGTTCTTCGACTCCCTCGACCAGCCCTGGCTGAACCTGGTCCCGCTGACCCCGGACACGGACCCGTCCACGCCGATCTTCAGCGCCTCGCTCGGCTACCCCGGATCGGCCCGACGGGCGGAGATCCCCGCGGTCAACGTCGGCGCCGGACGGACCCTGATCCAGACCACCACCGTGCTCGCCAAGCTGCTCCGGTCGAAGAACACGATCGCCCACGACCTCGCGGCGATCGCCTTCGAGGCGGTCTCCTACAACGCCCGCGGCGAGGAGCTGAACGCCCGCCAGCAGGTGCTGTCCGTGGACCTGAACATGCGTGCCACCCTGGCCAAGGTGCAGGTGATCGGCACCGATTTCGTCACCCTGTCCGGGGGGTCCGGCACGCTCGCGGTGACCCTGGTCAACGGGCTGGACCAACCGGTGGTGGTCGGGGTCAAGCCGCAGAGCTCGAGCAAGGACGTCCGGATCGACTCCACCGAAGCGGTCCGGATGGCGCCGGGCGAGCGCACCGTGCTGCGGCTGCACGCCGAGTCCTCCGGCGTCGGCGTTACCAAGGTGGTGCTCAGCCCGGTCACCGCCGACGGCACCCGGCTCGGTACCCCGCTGACCTTCCGGCTCCGCACCAGCCCGGTCGGCAAGCTGATCTGGGCGGTGCTCGGTGCCGGCGGCCTGCTGCTCGTGGTGATGATCGCCCGACGGATCCGCAAGGGCCTGCGCGACCACCGGTGGCGGCGGGCATGAGCCAGGGCTACGAGGAGGAGGATCCGGCCGAGCCGTCGGTGCTGGGCTCCAGCGCACTGATGGCTGCCGGGACCGTGGTGTCCCGGTTCAGCGGCTACCTGCGTGCGGCGCTGCTGGTGGCGGCCCTCGGCACCGGGCTGCACGCCGACATCTTCAACATCGCCAACACGATCCCGAACATGCTCTACATCCTGCTGGCCGGCGGCGTCTTCAACGCCGTGCTGGTCCCGCAGCTGGTCAAGGCGATCCGCAACGACCCGGACGGTGGTGCTGCCTACACCAACCGGGTGATCACCCTGGCCGCACTGTTCCTGTTCACGGTCTCGGTGCTGCTGGTGATCGCCGCCCCGCTGGTGATGCGGGTGCTGGTCGACCCGTCGTACTTCGACGCGTCGCACGCCGCCGAGCGCGACTCGATGATCACCTTCGCCCGGTACTGCCTGCCGCAGGTGTTCTTCTACGGGATGTTCGTGCTGGTCGGCCAGGTGCTCAACGCCCGGCGCAGCTTCGGCCCGATGATGTGGGCCCCGATCGCCAACAACGTGCTCTCCGTCGGCGTGCTGGTGATCTACCTGATCACCGTCGGCGCTGCCGACAAGTCCGAGCAGGCAGGCGGGTTCAGCAGCGGTGCCGAGGCACTGCTCGGGATCGGCTCGACGCTCGGCATCGCCGCCCAGCTGCTGATCCTGGTCCCGTACCTGAAGCGCTCCGGGTTCACCTTCCAGCCGCGCTTCGACTTCCGCGGCACGGGCCTCGGGCAGACGTTCCGGCTCGGGCTCTGGACGGTGCTGTTCGTGGTGGTCAACCAGGTCGCCTACACCGTGGTGGTCCGGCTGGCCTCGAACGGCTCCGCGTCCGGCGGCACCGGCTACACGATCTACTCCAACGCCTTCCTGCTGGTGATGGTCCCGCACGCGATCATCACCGTGTCGCTGGCGACCGCGGTGCTGCCCCGGCTGGCCGGTTTCGCGGCCTCGGGTGACCTGACCGGGCTGGCCGGTTCGGTGACGTCGACCCTCCGCTCGACGTACGCGCTGGTGCTGCCGCTGCTGGCGCTGCTCCCGGTGGTCGCGCCGGACCTGGCCAACCTGGTCTTCAAGTGGGGTTCTGCCACCGACAGCTACACCGACTTCGTGCCGACGCTGTCGCTGTTCGCCCTCGGGGTCTTCTTCTTCACCAGCCACTACCTGGTGCTGCGCGGGTTCTACGCGCTCGAGCAGAACCGCAAGGTGTTCTTCATCCAGTGCGTGATCTCGGTGGTCAACATCGGTGTCGCGATAGCGCTGACCCGCGACATCGACGCCGAGCAGACCGCGCCGCGGCTGGTGCTCGCGTACGCCGCCGCCTACGCCGTCGGTGCTGCCCTGTCCTACCGGCAGCTCTCCACCCAGACCGGAGGCCTCGGCGGTCGCGAGCTGTTCCGGTTCGGGGTCCGGATCGCCATCGTCGTCGGCCTGTCCACCGGCCTGGCCTGGGCGGCCCGGTTCGGGCTGGACGAGCTGCTCGACGGATCCGGCAAGCTCGAGGTGCTGGTCCGGCTCGGCGCGATGGGCCTGGTCGGCGTCGGCAGCTACCTGCTGCTGGCCCGGCTGTTCCGGTTGACCGAGGTCACCGAAGTCACCGAGCTGGTCACGTCCCGAATCGGGCGTTCTGGGCGCTGACGACCCTACGATGGGCCGGAGTCGTCCGAGCCGAGGAGGAGCGTGCACCGATGTCGATGAGTCCCGGCACGCTGCTCGACGGCCGCTACCGGCTCGAGGTGCTGCTCTCCGAGCACGGCGGTGCCCGGTTCTGGCGGGCCACCGACACCGTGCTGGCCCGCAGCGTCGCGGTGCACGTCGTGCCCAGCGACGACCCGCGGGCGCCGAAGGTGCTCGAGGCCGCCCGCAGCTCGGCCGCGGTCAGCGACCCGCACTTCCTGCGGGTGCTGGACTGCGAGGACGTCGACGGCCTGACCTGGGTGATCAACGAGTGGGGCGACGGTGTCTCGCTGGACGTGATGCTCGCGCGCGGCACGCTGCCGGCGATGCGGGCGGCCTGGCTGACCCGCGAGGTCGCCGAGGCGATCGTGGCCGCGCACGCGCAGGGCCTGTGCCACGGCCGGTTGAACCCTGAGGCGGTCCTGGTCACCGAGTCCGGCGCGGTCAAGCTGATCGGGTTCGTGGTCAACGCGGCCTTCGAACGCCAGGGCGAGACCAGCAGCTCCCCGTACGGCGAGATCAGCGCGCGCGAGGCCGACGTGGTCGACCTGGCCGGCATCCTCTACGCGGCGCTGACCGGGAAGTGGCCCGGGGTGGCCCCCTCGGCGCTGCCGCCGGCGCCGCGCGAGGGCAACCGGCCGCTGCGACCCCGCCAGGTCAGGGCCGGCGTGCCCCGGACCCTGGACGCGATCTGCGACCGGGTGCTGCACAAGGAGGCGTCCCAGCACTCGATGCCGATCGAGACGGCGCTGGAGATCGCCGCAGCGCTGAGCGACTTCGTCGGCGACCCCGCTTCGGTGGCACCGGTCGACGTACCGAGCATGCACGACGAGCCGGAGCATGCCGAGCAGCCGGATCCGTCCGAGACGGCCGTCACCCCGGCGCTCACCGAGCCGGTCGAGGAAGCCCAGGAACAGCCTGCCGACGAGGAGCCGGTCGAGCCTCCGGCTGCTCCGGGACCGCCGCGTCCGACACCCCCTGCCGCCCGACCGGCCACGCCGGCGCCGACCCCCGCGGCACCAGCGGCACCGGCCCGGCCGGCAGCCCGCCCGGCAGCACCGGCCACCGGCGATCCGGAGGAGACGATGGCGACCCCGCCGCCGTACTCCCCGTCCGGGATCGAGTACTTCGAGCCCGAGGAGTGGGGGCCGAGCAGCCCGCCGCCCCCGTTCGAGCAGGTCTCGGCGCGTCCGCTGTTCGCCGACGAGGAGCGCCGGGTCCCGGAGAGCGCACCGACCGCACCGGCGGCGACCCCGCCGGCCGGCACCGACGACTGGCCGTTCCACGACGACGGCCCGGAACCCGGGGCCGACCGGCCCCGGCGCCGGTCCGGGCTGAAGGCGTTCCTGATCATCGCCGTGGCGATCGCGGTGGCGGTGGCGATGTACCTGGCCTTCATCGCGGGCAAGGACGACGACGAGCCGAGCACGCCGAACGGCACCCCGAGCCAGAGCGCGTCGAGCCGGCCCAGCCAGCAGCCGTCCGCCACCCCGGTGGTCAGCGGCACCCCGGTCCGGATCGTCGCCGCCGGCGACTTCGACCCCGAGGGCGACCCGCCGGCCGAGAACCCCGGTCGCGCCAGGCTCGCGATCGACGGCGACCCGGCAACGGCGTGGCCGACGAACACCTACGACTCCGCTGCCCTCGGCGGGCTGAAGAGCGGCGTCGGCCTGGTGGTCGACCTGGGCGCGGTGACGTCGATCAGCTCGATCGAGGTAGCCCTCGTCGGCGAGACCACCGACCTGGAGTTCTATGCCACCGAGCCCGGCGACCTGGCCCCGCCGGCAGAGCTCGCCGACACCCGGCAGATCGGCCGGGTCACCGGCGCCGGTCCGACCGCGGTGCTCGAGGCACCGGTCCGCACCCGCTACCTGGTCGTCTGGTTGACCCGCCTCCCGGCGGTGGCCGGCGGCTTCGCCGGCAAGATCGCCGAGATCACGGTCCGGTCGTGAACGTCCCGCTCGCCGAGCTCGAGGACCACGAGCTGCTCACCGCGCACAGCGAGGGCGACCCGGATGCCTTCGGAGTGCTCTTCGGACGGCACCGGGACCGGCTGTGGGCGGTGGCGTTGCGCACCACCGGCAGTCCCGAGGACGCCGCCGACGCCCTCCAGGAAGCACTGATCTCGGCGTTCAAGCGGGCCGGCGACTTCCGCGGCGACGCCCAGGTGACCACCTGGCTGCACCGGATCGTGGTCAACGCCAGCCTGGACCGGTTGCGCCGCAACAAGGTCCGAGCCGCGCAACCGCTGCCCGACGACCTCGAGGACCACGCTGCCCGCGGTGCCGTGGTCGGCTCCGCGGAGCCGGACCACGACCCGGAGGAGTCCGCGGTCCGTTCCGAGCAGCGTGCCGCCGTGCTCCAGGCGCTGGCCGCGCTGCCCGCCGACCAGCGGGCGGCCCTGGTGCTGGTGGACATGGAGGGTTACCCGGTCGAGGAGGCGAGCCGGATCCTGGACTGCCCGGTCGGGACGGTGAAGAGCCGCTGCGCCCGCGGCCGTCACCGCCTGGTCGGCATCCTGAAGGAGATGGGGATCACCGGAACCGCACCAGCACCGGGAGCGTCTGATCCGGGAATGACCACGTCCGGAGGAGGTGCACGATGACGGAGTTCGACGGTTCCCAGGAACCGGACTTCGACGACCCGTCGTACGCCGAGATCCAGGCCCTGCTCGCCGGAGCCCGGGTCACCGAACCAGTCCCGGCCGACGTGGCCGCGAGCCTGGAGGCCACCCTGGCCGACCTGGTCGCCGCCCGCCAGGACGAGTCCGTGGTCGTCCCGCTGCGCCGGCGTACCAGCTGGTCCTCGCGCTTGCTGGCGGCCGCGGCCGCGGTGATCGTCGTGGGCGGCGGTGGTGTCGGCCTCAAGCAGGTCTTCGACACCACCAGCGCGCAGAACGACAGCAAGGCCTCGGCCGACTCCAACGTTCCCGCCGCCCTGGCCGAGGACGGCGGTACCACGACCGGGTCCGGCACGTCGGAGCCGCCGGCGGTGGCCAACGGCACGGCGGACGAGATGAAGACGTACTCCTACCTGAACCGGGCCGTCGACGTCCGGTTCACCCGGGCGCACTTTGCCCGGCAGGCCACCCGCTTCGTCAACGCCACCGACAACCTCAGCTTCAAGGCCGACGTCCCGCAGGCGGTGGGGCCGGCCCCGGCCGCCGGGGACAGCGCCACCGAGGATCCCGACCACTTCGACTCCGGCGACCCGGTCACCGAACCCAACGCCGGCAGCACCGGGAGCGGCACCACCGGGGCCGAGAGCGGCCGGACCAGTGCGCTGGCCCAGCTGCTGGACGCGCGCAGCCCGAACCGGCGCTGTCCCGGGCCGGAGATCACCGACGCCTCGGTCGTCCTCCGGATCACCTTCGGTCGGCAGCCGGCTGTCCTGGTGGTGCACCCGGAGTTCGTCTGGGGCCGCTTGGTCGTCGCCTGGAGCTGTGACGGTTCCCGGGTGCTGGCGTCGACCACCGTCGTCCCCTGATCCAGCCGCCGGACGGGCCTCGGCACGGGAATGCCGGGTGCCTAGGATCTGTTCTGGCAGCAGACCCACGCAGCACCGACTCAGTGAAGAGCAGGCACCAAGATGTCCGAGACCCGCAACGTCATCATCATCGGCTCCGGCCCCGCCGGCTACACGGCTGCCGTGTACGCCGCGCGCGCGAACCTGCAGCCGCTGATCTTCGAAGGTGCCGTCACCGCCGGTGGCGCGCTGATGAACACCACCGAGGTCGAGAACTTCCCGGGCTTCCGCGACGGCATCCAGGGCCCGGCCCTGATGGACGAGATGCGTGCCCAGGCCGAGCGGTTCGGCGCCGAGCTGATCGCCGACGACGTGATCGAGGTCGACCTGACCGGTGACGTCAAGGTGGTGAAGACCGAGGAGGGCACCTTCACCGCCCGCGCGGTGATCCTGGCGATGGGCTCCGGCTACAAGAAGCTCGGCAACCCCGACGAGGACCGGCTGTCCGGGCACGGCGTCTCCTGGTGCGCGACCTGCGACGGCTTCTTCTTCCGCGAGCAGCACATCGCCGTGGTCGGCGGCGGCGACTCCGCCGTCGAGGAAGCCACTTTCCTGTCCCGGTTCGGCTCCAAGGTCACCCTGATCGTGCGCCGCGACGAGCTGCGCGCCTCCAAGATCATGGCCGAGCGCGCGTTCGCCGACCCGAAGATCGACATCGCCTGGAACTCCGCCGTCGAGGCGATCCACGGCGACGACAAGCTCACCGGGGTGACCCTGAAGGACACCGTCACCGGCGAGACCCGCGAGCTGGACGCGACCGGCCTGTTCATCGCGATCGGCCACGACCCGCGCTCCGAGCTGCTGCCGGGCCAGGTCGACCTCGACGACGAGGGCTACGTGCTGGTCCAGGACCGCAGCACCCGGACCAACCTGGCGGGCGTCTTCGCCTGCGGCGACCTGGTCGACCACACCTACCGGCAGGCGATCACCGCGGCCGGCAGCGGCTGCGCCGCGGCCCTGGACGCCGAGCGCTTCCTGGCCGACCTGGACCACGCGCTGGCAACCGCCGGTGCGAGCGCCTGAGAACTGCGGCACTGCCGGGACTAAAACGTCCCCCTCACCGTGTTGAATACCTGACAGACCCCCTATCACCCGAACCGAGGAGCAACCATGGCCGACCTTCAGGCCGTCACCGACGCCGACTTCGAGACCGAGGTCCTGAAGTCCGAGACCCCCGTTCTCGTGGACTTCTGGGCCGAATGGTGCGGCCCGTGCCGCCAGGTGGCTCCGATCCTCGACGAGATCGCCAAGGAGAACGAGGGCAAGATCCGGCTCGTCAAGATGAACGTCGACGAGAACCCGATCACCCCCTCGACGTACCGGGTCACCGGTATCCCGACGCTGAACGTCTACGTCGGCGGCGAGGTCGTCAAGCAGATCGTCGGCGCCAAGCCGAAGGCCGCGCTGCTGCGCGAGCTGGCCGACATCATCGGCTGAGTTCCCAGTACTGAGCGCCGGGGGCCCCTGGGGTCCCCGGCGCTGCTTTTGTTCCGAGCACCAGTCTGTTTGAGTTGTCCTGACCTGCTGGCCAGCGTGCTGGCCGCGACCGATCCGCACCGACTACGGGGGCCTGGGTGAACACGATCTTCCGCAACGGTGACTCCGGTCCCGCCGTTACGCAGATCGTCGGGCTGCTGGCCCAGCTGGGCCTGCTCGAGGGCGATCTGCCGGTGGTCTTCGACGACACCGTCGAGCTCGCGGTGCGCACCTTCCAGCAGCAGCGCGGGCTGCACGTCGACGGACTCGTCGGTGTGGCCACCTTCCGCCGCCTCGACGAGGCCCGGTGGAGCCTGGGCGACCGGATCCTGACCCACCTGCCCGGCAACCTGATGGCCGGCGACGACGTGTTCACCCTGCAGCGCCGGCTGCTCGACCTCGGGTTCAAGGTCGGCCGGGTCGACGGCTACTTCGGTCCGGAGACCGAGGCCGGGCTGCGCGAGTTCCAGCGCAACGTCGGCGTCCCGGTCGACGGCACCTGCGGCCCGTTCACGCTGAAGATCCTGGCCCAGCTGGCGCCGATGGTCAGCGGCGGCGCCCCGAACGCGATGCGCGCGCAGGAACGGATCCGGGACGCCGGTCCGCAGCTCGGCGGCAAGATCGTGGTGATCGACCCGTCCCCCGGCCAGCACCTGCCCGCCTCGTACGCCGACCAGGCGGCCGAGATCGTGCACGACCTGGCCGCCCGGATCGAGGGCCGGCTGGTCGCCACCGGCGTCCAGGCGTTCCTGACCGCGTCGCGCAACGGACGGCACCGGGCAGCGGCCTCCGGCGACCACGCCGAGGAGATCGAGCGCGCCCAGTTCGCCAACCGGGCCAACGCGCACCTGTGCATCTCGCTCGCGGTGGACGCCTCGGCCAACCCGGACGCCTGCGGGGTGGCCACCTACTTCTTCGGGTCCGAGAAGCACAACACCCGGTCGTCGACGGGCGAGCGGTTCGCCAGCCTGGTCCAGCGCGAGATCGTCGCCCGGACCGACCTGGTCGACCTGCACAGCCACGCCAAGGCCTGGGAGTTCCTGCGCCGGACCAGGATGCCGGCCGTCCAGCTCGACGCCGGTTACATCTCCAACGCCGGCGACGCACGACGGCTGGCCGACCCCGGTTTCCGCGACGTGCTCGCCGAGTCCGTGGTGGTCGCGGTGCAGCGGTTCTACCTCAGCCCGGAAGCCGACCCGCACACCGGCGTGCTCCGGCTCAGCGAGCTCCGGGAAGCCCTCCGCGCCGACGGGGTCCGTTGACCTCTCGTCCGAGCACCCGGGGTGCCGGGTGCGGCGCGTGCGTCGGCCGTTTCACGACGCCGAGGATCTTCTCGGCAGCGGCCTCGAACTCCTCGCGCCAGGTGACCGTGGTCTTCAGGTCCATCCGCATCCTCGGGTAGCGCGGGTGCGGCCGGTGGGTCCGGAAACCCACCGCCAGCAGGAAGTCCGCCGGCAGCACGCACACCCCGGGACGGGGTCGGATCGCACCGAACGTCTCCACCGCTCCGATGCCGCCGTGCTTGATCAGATCCTTCGCCATCGCCTGCACCAGCACCCGGGCCAGGCCCTGGCGCCGGTACGCCGGGTCGACGTACCCGCCGGCGAGCAGGATCGCGTCCGAGCTGACCGGCGCGGTGGCGAACCCGTCGCCGCCCGGCAGGTACCGGGCCGGTGCCCAGAGCAGGTGGCCGACGGGGGTTCCGTCGACGCTGAGCACCCGACCGATCGAACCCCACTCGCGCAGCATCCCGGAGACCCAGGCGGCCTTCTCCTCGACCTCGTGGCCACGGATCTCGCCGCGGCGTACGGGATCGAACTCCCAGAACACGCACGCGGGGCAGTGCCCCGGGAGCTGGGCCAGGTTGTCGAGGGTCAGCCGGTCGACCTTGCGGGTCACCCCACCATCGTGCGCCGCCGATCCGGCGCTGTCGAGAACCTCAGCTGCGCAGCGTGGACAGGAAGTCGGCGATCCGGCCGATCCCCTCGGTGAGCAGATCGACGTCGGGCAGGGTGACCAGCCGGAAGTGGTCCGGCTCGAACCAGTTGAAGCCGGTGCCGTGGGTGACCAGGATCTTCTTGGCCCGGAGCAGCTCGATGACGAACTGCTCGTCGTCCTTGATCCCGTACATCTCGGTGTCGATCTTCGGGAAGCAGTAGAGAGCGCCGTGCGGCTCGACGCAGGTCACCCCCGGGATGTCGTTGAGCAGCTTCCAGGCGAGCTTGCTCTGCTCGTAGAACCGTCCCCCCGGGCCGATGTACTCGTTGATCGACTGGTACCCGCCGAGGGCGGTCTGGATGGCGTGCTGGGCGGGCACGTTCGCGCACATCCGCATGTTCGCCAGCAGGGTCAGTCCCTCGAGGAAGTCCTCGGCCAGGTGCTTCGGGCCGGAGATCATCACCCAGCCGGCCCGGTAGCCGCAGACCCGGTAGGCCTTCGAGAGGCCGCTGAAGGTCAGGCAGAGCACGTCGTCGCCGGTGTAGGTGGCGCTGTGGTGGTGGACCGCGTCGTCGAAGATGATCTTCTCGTAGATCTCGTCGCTGAACACGACCAGGTCGTGCCGGCGGGCGATGTCGACCAGGCCCCGGACGATCTCCTCGCTGTAGACCGCGCCGGTGGGGTTGTTCGGGTTGATGATCACGATGCCGTGGGTGTTCTCGGTGACCTTCGACTCGATGTCGGCCAGGTCCGGGTTCCAGCCGTTCTCCTCGTCGCACTTGTAGTGCACCGGGACACCACCGCCGAGGGCGACCGCGCCGGTCCACAACGGGTAGTCGGGGGCCGGGATCAGGATCTCGTTGCCGTCGTCGAGGAACGCCTGCAGGACCAGGGAGATCAGCTCGGAGACGCCGTTCCCGATGAAGACGTCGTCGACCTGGGTGTCGGTCAACCCGCGCTGCTGGTAGTACTGCGCCACCGCGGTCCGCGCCGAGTAGATCCCGCGGGAGTCGGAGTAGCCCTGGGCGTCCGGCAGGTTGTGCACCATGTCGGCGACGATCGCCTCGGGGGCCTCGAAGCCGAAGGGCGCCGGGTTGCCGATGTTGAGCTTGAGGATCTTGTGGCCCTCTGCCTCCAGCCGCTGCGCCTCCACGAGGATCGGTCCTCGTACGTCGTAGCGGACGTGCTGGAGCTTTCGGCTCTGAACGATTCGGCGCATGGGGAGAAGTCTCTCAGAACGGCTGCCCGGCCTGCGCCTGGTTATTGGCCGTAGGGTTCCTCCATGCGCGACATCGTCTACCCGATCGTGGTTGCCACCGCCAAGACCTGGTTCAAGGTCGGCGACATCAACATCAAGATGACCGGGCAGGAGCACATCCCGCTCACCGGGGGCGCCCTGCTGGCGGTGAACCACCTGTCGTTCGTCGACTACGTGATGGCCGGGTTCCCGGCCGTCGAGCGCAAGCGGCTGACCCGGTTCATGGCCAAGAAGGAGGTCTTCGACCACCCGGTCGGCGGGCCGGTGATGCGGTCGTTCCACCACATCGCGATCGACCGTGCCTCCGGGCAGGGCGGGATGGACGAGGCCCGCCGGTACCTGGACGCCGGCGAGGTGGTCGGGATCTTCCCGGAGGGCACCATCTCCCGGAGCTTCGAGCTGCAGCCGCTCAAGACCGGTGCGGTCCGGATCGCCGCCGACGCCGGCGTACCGCTGATCCCGATCGTGCTCTGGGGAACCCAGCGGTTCCTGACCAAGGGCAAGCCGCGCGACTTCGGCCGGCACAAGACCGTCAGCATCGAGGTCGGCGAGCCGATGCTGCCGACCCCGGCCGACGACCCGGTGGCGAAGACCGCGGAGCTCCAGGCCCAGATGGAAGCGATGCTCGACCGGCTGATCCGGGCCTACCCGGCCGAGGAGCAGCCGCCCGGGTGCTGGTGGCTGCCGGCGTCCTACGGAGGCTCGGCGCCGACCCCGGAGGAAGCCAAGGCGATGTACGCCGAGGAGCGCCGGCTGCGCGCCGAGCGCAAGGCCAAGAAGAGCGGCTGACGCAGCCCGTTGGTTGAGGAAGGCGCTCTGCGCCGGTCCGTCGTTGGTTGAGGAAGGCGCTCTGCGCCTGTCACGAAACCAGCGTTTCCGCAGGTCAGAGACCTGTGTAGTCGTATCCCTTTATCGCTTTGTCGACTTATCTCTAAGGGTATAGAGTGTTAGATCGGCCTGTCGTCACGGTTCCGCGGATCGATCACGCCGACGATCCGCTCGAGGTCCGCAAGCGATGCGAACTCGATCGCGATCTTGCCTTTGGACTTGCCCAGGGTGACCTTGACCCGGGTGTCCAACCGGTCCGAGAGCCGCTCGTTCAGGTCGCTCAGACCGGGCGCCGTCGGACGGTTGGCCTTGAACCGGACGGTCTCACCGTCGTCGCTGCTGACGTCGCCGACAGCGACGATCTCCTCCAGGCCGCGCACGGAGATGCCCTCCGCGATCACCCGGGCCGCGAGCCGGTCCTGGGCCCCCGGGTCGGTGACGCCGAGCAGTGCCCGGGCGTGGCCGGCCGAGAGCACGCCGGCAGCCACCCGGCGCTGGACCGCCGGTGAGAGCTTGAGCAGCCGGAGGGTGTTGCTGATCTGCGGGCGGCTTCGGCCGATCCGGGTGGAGAGCTCCTCGTGGGTGCAGCCGAAGTCGTCGAGCAGCTGCTGGTAGGCGGCCGCCTCTTCCAGAGCGTTCAGCTGGGACCGGTGCAGGTTCTCCAGGAGCGCGTCCCGGAGCATGTCGTCGTCCTGGGTCTGCCGGACGATCGCCGGGATCGTGTCCAGGCCGGCCTCGGTGGTGGCGCGCCAGCGGCGCTCCCCCATGATCAGCTCGTAGCGGCCGTCCTCGACCTGGCGCACCACGATCGGCTGGAGCAGGCCGACCTCCTTGATGGAGTGCACCAGCTCGGCCATCGCCTCCTCGTCGAATACGGTCCGCGGCTGCTTGGAGTTCGGGGTGATCGAGGTGATCGGCAGCTCGGCGAAGTACGCCCCCGCCACCGTCTCCTGGACGGCCGCCGGGGCCGGCGTCCCGTCCGGCTGGGCCTCGGAGGGCTCCGGCTGGGTCGGGATCAACGAGCCGAGGCCCCGGCCGAGCCCGCGTCGCTTGTCACTCATGCTTGTCCACCCTCTGCGCTGCCTTTGATCGCCATCTCGCGTGCTGCTTCCAGGTAGCTGAGCGCACCCGGGGAACCAGGATCGTAGGTGATCACGCTCTGGCCGTAGCTGGGAGCCTCGGAAACCCGCACCGACCGCGGGATTGCGGTGCGCAGCACCTGGTCCTTGAAGTGCTCCCGGACCTCGTCCGCGACACCCTGCGCCAGGTTCGTACGGCCGTCGTACATGGTGATCAGGATCGTGGAGATGCTCAGGTCGCTGTTCAGGTGCGCCTTGACCATCTCGACGGTCTCGATCAGCTGTCCGAGGCCCTCCAGCGCGTAGTACTCGGCCTGGATCGGGATCAGCATCTCGACACCGGCGACCAGGGCGTTCAGGGTGAGCAGGCCGAGCGAGGGCGGGCAGTCGATCAGGACGTAGTCCAGCCGGTCCTCGGTATCCGCACCAATCAGCGCATACGCTGACAAAGCCTTCTTCAACCGGCTCTCCCGGGCCACCACGCTGACCAGCTCGATCTCGGCGCCGGCCAGGTCGATGGTCGCGGGCACCGTGAACAGGGTCGGCAGGTCCGGGTGCTGCTGGACCGCCTCGCTGATCGGCATCCCGTCCACCAGGACGTCGTACGTCGACGGGGTTCCCCGGCGGTGCTCCGCCGCGAGCGCGGTCGAGGCGTTGCCCTGGGGGTCGAGGTCGACGACCAGCACCCGGCTGCCGCCCTGGGCCAGCGCCACCGCCATGTTCACCGTGGTGGTGGTCTTGCCGACCCCGCCTTTCTGGTTCGCGACCACCATCACCCGGGTCTTGGCGGGGCGGGGCAGCGGGTCGCTGAAGCTGACCCGCTGGCGAGCCCGCAGCTCAGCCTCGATGGCCCGGGCCAACGGGGTGGAGGTGTCGCTGTACGACGGCGGCGCCGCCTCGAGGTCGGCGGCCGTCCGTACGGAGGCCGAACCGGACTCTTCGGGCGATGCTGGATACTCAGTCACGCTGTGCTCCTGGGGCGATGTTTCACGTGAAACAGACCATTGGGTCTGTGGATAACCGGGGCCGAACTGTGGACAACCCCGCTTGGGGCCGTCCGTACATCGGTGGATAACTTCTGGGCCGGGTCTGGCTGCTGCTCGTACCAGCGGCGGCGATCCCGTCGATCTGACCTACTTCTTCACGATCTCGACGACGCGAACCGGCTGGTCCAGGAACTCGTTTCCGAGCTCCAGCACGCCGATGACGCGGCCGTTCTCGCGGGAGATGACCTTGCCGGCCGTGGCCAGCTCGGTCTCTGCTGATGACCCTTTCATGGCCAGGAACGACCCGCCAGACCTGACCAGGGGTAAAGACCACCGAGCCAGCCGGTCCATCGGGGCGACAGCCCGTGAGGTGACCACGTCGAAACGGGCCACTCCGTGCAGCTCCTCGGCCCGACCACGCCGTACCCGGACGTTCGACAGGCCGAGCGCCCCGACGACCTCCTCCAAGAAGGTGGTCCGGCGGAGCAGCGGCTCGATCAGGGTGATCTGGAGATCCGGGCGACGGATCGCCATCACCAGTCCGGGGAGACCCGCACCTGAACCGATGTCAGCGACGCTGGCCTTGAGCGGGACAGCGTCGGTCACAACAGCACAGTTGAGGAGATGGCGGTCCCACAGCCGGGGGACCTCGCGGGGGCCGATCAGCCCACGCAGGATTCCCTCGGTCGCCAGCAGGTCGGCGTACGCGACGGCCGTCGGGAGCGCATCGAGAAACACCCCCTGTGCCACGTCCGGCACAGAGGGTGTTTCACGTGAAACATCGTCGGTCACGCGGGAAGGACCACCACGTGGCGTCGAGGCTCGACACCGTCGGACTCCGACTTGAGGCCGGCGGCCGCAACGGCGTCGTGGACGACCTTGCGCTCGAACGGGGACATCGGCTCCAGCGAGACCGGCTCACCGGACTCCTGCACCTGGGCCACCACCACGGCAGCCTGCTCCTCGAGCTCGGTGCGCCGGGCGGCACGGTGGCCGGAAACGTCCAGCATCAACCGCGAGCGCTCGCCGGTCTCCCGGTAGACGGCCAGTCGGGTGAGCTCCTGGAGCGCTTCCAGCACCTCGCCGTTGTCGCCGACCAGCTGCGGGAGGTTGGCGCCGACGATGGACACGGTCGCCCGGTCCCCCTCGACGTCCATGTCCAGGTCGCCGTCCAGGTCCGCGATCTCGAGGAGCTCCTCGAGGTAGTCCGCGGCGATCTCGCCCTCCTGCTCCAGGCGCTTGGTGCGCGTCGGTCGGGCCGACCCTTCGGTCTCCTCGGCCCCGTCAGCGTCGTTCTCGTCGACGACGTCGGTGAGGACGTCCTCGGTCTCGAGCTCAGTGGTCTCCGTGGTCTCGCTCAATTCTCTTCTCCCTGATCGGTGCTATCGCTCGACGGCGATGGGTTCTTGGGTGCCTGGGCACGACGCTGCTGGCGCGACTGCTTCTTCGGCTGCTGGCGGGTGGCCGGCCGGCGCTCTTCCTCGACCTCGACGACCGCGACCTCGGCGGCGCCGGCGGGCAGGCCCTTGGCCTTCGCCTTCTCGGCGTCGCGCTTCTGCTTCGCCCGGAAGGCCTCGGTGTTCGGCGCCGGGTTGTTCCGGATCACGTAGAACTGCTGGCCCATGGTCCACAGGTTCGAGGTGGTCCAGTAGAGCAGGACGCCGATCGGGAACGCGATGCCGCCGACCGCGAAGACCAGCGGCAGCACGTAGAGGAGCAGCTTCTGCTGCTGGGCGTACGGGCCGGTGAGCGCGTCGTCGGGCATGTTCTTGCTCATCAGCTGGCGCTGGGTGAGGAACGTGGTCAGCGTCATCGCGATCACCAGCACGATGGCGATCACCCGGACCTCGGTCGAGGCGCCGTCGCTCATGAAGCTGTCGGAGATCTTGCCGCCGAAGATGTGCGCGTTGGCGAAGGAGCGGGCCGAATCAGCCGCGTAGCCCTTCTCCGGACCGCCCTTGAGGATGCCGTGGCCGTCGCCGCTGGCGGCGGAGCTGAGCAGCCGGAACAGCGCCAGGAAGATCGGCATCTGCACGATCAGCGGCAGGCAGGACGAGAACGGGTTGGTCCCGGTGTCCTTGTAGAGCGCCATCGTCTCCTGGGTCAGCCGCTCCCGGTCGTGGCCGTACTTCTTCTGCAGCTCCTTGACCTTCGGCTGCAGCAGCTGCATGTTCCGGCTGGACTTGATCTGCTTCACGAACAGCGGGATCAGCGCGGCCCGGATCACCAGGGTCAGACCGATGATCGAGAGAACCCAGCTGATCCCCTCGTACCCGCCGAAGATCGAGCCGAAGACCTTGTGCCAACCGACGAGGACGACGGAGACCACGTAGTACAGCGGCGTCATGATGAAGCTGCCGATATCGCCGATGAAACCCACTCAGACTCCTTGAGTCGTAGTCACTGCATCCAGCTGCTGCTGGACCTCAACGTTGTGGTGGTGCCCCGCCTTCGGTGGCACCGGGTCGTACCCGCCGGCCGCCCACGGGTGACAGCGTCCTACCCGACGGGCTGCCAACCAGGTTCCTCTGATGCTGCCATGCACGGTCACGGCTTCCAGGGCGTACGCCGAGCAAGTCGGGTGATACCGGCACACTTGGCCGTAAAGCGGGCTGATCGCGAACCGGTAGGCCTTGAGCAGGGCGATCAGGAGGGCCTTGACCGGTGAACGCAGCATCGCCGACCCCTCACCCTCGACCGAGACAACGATCGAGCTCGGCCGCGAGTGCCCCCGAGCTGGCCGTGGCCGATTCCGGCAGCGCACGCACCACGAGCATGCTGCCGCTGGGGAGCGAGGTGACTCGCTCCCGCATCAGATGGCGTAGTCGGCGCTTCACACGATTCCGGGTCACGGCCGGGCCGACCGACTTCGCGACGACGAACCCCACCCGAAGGGGGTCACTTGTCGCTTTGTCGACATTCGGCACCAGGAGATGCACGACCATCAAGGGTCCACCTGTGCGGCGTCCTCGCCTGACCACGAGCCGGAAGTCGGCGCCGTTCGTCAGGCGGTTCCTTGGGGGAAGCACATCAGGCCACGGGCCTCAGACAGCGAGGCTGCTGCGGCCCTTGCGACGACGCGACGACAGGATGGCGCGGCCGGCGCGGGTGCGCATCCGCAGGCGGAAGCCGTGCACCTTGTGACGACGACGGTTGTTCGGCTGGTACGTACGCTTGCTCACGAGTTATCTCCGTGCAGTTAGTTGAAGCTGTGGTGGGACGTGTCCGCTACCGGGTCGCACGACAGAACGTCGCCAGTCACGCATGAAGAACAACTGGCACCGCCCGCCCGCGCGGAGGACCTCGGCTGAGGCCCGGTCGTGGACATGCGGCACCGGTCGAACCGGTTTCGACCTGCCAACGGTACGTGGCGGCGGCGCGCACGGTCAATTCGTCGACAAAGCCGGGCTAGCACGAGGGCTCAAAAGGCATGATGCTGCACCCCACCGGCCCCAGAAACACAGCGACACGCCGACGAAACTCCAAAACCTGTGGACAACCGGTTGATCCGCGCACGTCCGAGGGGTTAGCGTCCACTCTCCGACCCGCCTGAGAAACGCGATACCAAGACTCGATTTCCCGCTGGCGCACTAGATTGCCTGCCTGCTCACTGGCTGCACAACCTGTGGACAAAGGTGTGGATCGGACAACCAGGACGAGGGAGCGAGAAACGCTAGTGGAGTCAGCAACAGGTGGCAACGGAGCTACTGGGCGAGAACTCGATGCACTGTGGCCGGCGATCCTGGACAGCCTGGCACCCAACCAGCGGGTCTGGCTGGCCTCCAGCAAGCCGGTGATGCTGGCCGAGTCGACCGCGGTGATCGCGGTGCCGAACGAGTTCACCCGTACCCAGCTCGAGGGCCGGCTCCGGACCCGCCTCGAGGACGCGCTCAGCGACAGCCTGAACCGGCCGATCCGGATCGCAGTCAGCGTCGACGACACCCTGGCCGCACCCGACGAAGCACTGGCCGCGCCGCTGACCGACGCGGTCGCCAACCCGGACACCGCCGAGGCCGACAACACCCCGGCAGCCGAGTTCGGGCCTGCATCCGCGCTCAATCAGCAGCCACAAAGAGATATCTCGACAAGTACTCAAAACGCTTTGTCGACAAACATTCAGGGTGGTGCGTCGCTGACCACCGGCATCCCGGACAGCCCGTTGAACCCGCGGTACACCTTCGAGACCTTCGTCATCGGATCCTCGAACCGGTTCGCCCACGCCGCCGCGGTCGCGGTCGCCGAAGCACCCGGCAAGGCCTACAACCCGTTGCTCGTCTACGGCGACTCCGGTCTCGGCAAGACCCACCTGCTGCACGCGATCGGGCACTACGTCCGCAGCCTCTACACCGGCGCCAAGATCCGGTACGTCTCCTCGGAGGCCTTCACCAACGACGTCATCAACGCGATCAAGGACGCCAACACGGCCGCGCTCCAGCGCCGGTACCGCGACGTCGACGTGCTGCTGATCGACGACATCCAGTTCCTCGAGGGCAAGCAGCAGACGCAGGAGGAGTTCTTCCACACCTTCAACACGCTGCACAACGCCAACAAGCAGATCGTGATCAGCTCGGACCGCCCGCCGAAGCGGCTCACCCAGCTCGAGGACCGGTTGCGCAACCGGTTCGAGTGGGGCCTGCTCACCGACGTGCAGCCGCCCGACCTGGAGACCCGGATCGCGATCCTGCGGAAGAAGGCCGCGGCCGACCGGCTGCACGCGCCCGCCGACGTCCTCGAATTCATCGCCAGCCGGATCCAGACCAACATCCGCGAGCTCGAGGGTGCGCTGATCCGGGTCACCGCGTTCGCCAGCATCAACCACCAGGAAGTCGACATGACCCTGGCCGAGATCGTGCTGAAGGACCTGATCCCGGAAGGCGGCGAGCCCCAGGTCACCGCCGGCCTGATCATCGCCCAGACCGCGACGTACCACTCGTTCAGCATCGAGGACCTGTGCGGCCCGAGCCGGACCCGTGCGCTGGTCACCGCCCGGCAGATCGCGATGTACCTGTGCCGCGAGCTCACCGACCTGTCGCTGCCGAAGATCGGCCAGCAGTTCGGCGGCCGGGACCACACCACGGTGATGAACGCGGAACGACGGATCCGCAAGGACCTGGCCGAGCGGCAGACGACGTACAAGACGGTCAACGAGCTGACCATGCGGATCAAGCAACAGGCCAAGCAACCGTAATTTCCGCGCGGAAACCTGTGGTTTACGAGGCCGATTCTCGTGGGACCCCTGGGGACCGAGTGTGGAGAACCCGGTACTTCGGTGCACAACCCTCTCCTGGAACCACAGGAAGGTGTCGTTTCACAGGCGTGGATCCACAGCCTTCCAACTGAACAAAAGTGTCGGTGACCTGCGGTTACGTCAGTTGTCCACAGAATCCACCGGCCCTACTACTACGACTAGATCTACTAATTGATCCTTCGCCGCGTCACAACCGGAACGACCCCGACCTGGGGACAACCTCCCGGACGAAACAGAGGCGTGGCAGGATGCCCATCCCGAGGCAAGGCTGGCCCTCACCACGTGAGGCAGATAGCAGGAGGCAACACCCGTGAAGTTCCGTGTCGAGCGCGATGTTCTCGCTGACGCCGTCGCCTGGACGGCCCGCGCCCTCCCCCTGCGCCCGAGCGCCCCTGTTCTCGCCGGCCTGCTGATCGAAGCCGGCAACATCGACGGCGCCGACGGCCTCCAGCTGTCCACCTTCGACTACGAGACCTCGGCCCGCGCCACCCTGAACGCGGACGTGTCGATCGAGGGCCGCGCGCTGGTCTCCGGTCGGCTGCTCGCCGACATCTGCCGCAGCCTTCCGAACAAGCCGGTCGAGATGCAGATCGATGGCGCCAAGGTGACGCTCACCTGTGGTTCGGCCCGGTTCAGCCTGCAGACGATGCCGGTCGAGGACTACCCCTCGCTGCCGCCGATGCCGGAGTCCCGGGGCAAGGTGAAGAGCGAGCTGTTCGCGCACGCCGTCGGCCAGGCGGTCACCGCAGCCGGTCGCGACGACATGCTTCCGGTGCTCACCGGTGTCCGGCTCGAGCTCGACGGCAGCTCGATCTCGATGCTCGCCACCGACCGGTTCCGGCTCTCCCAGCGCGAGCTCGAGTGGGACCCGGGCACGCCGGACCTCTCCGCCGCAGCACTCGTCCCCGCCAAGGTCCTGGCCGACACCGCCAAGTCGCTGACCGGCGGCGCGGAGATCTCGATCGCCCTGTCCAGCTCCGGCGCCGGTGAGGGCATCATCGGTTTCGAGGGTTCCGCGGGCGGTGGCATCCGGCGTACGACGACCCGGTTGCTCGACGGTGAGTTCCCCAAGGTCCGCTCGCTGTTCCCGAGCGAGCACCTGACCCTGGCCAGGGTCGACCGCTCGGTGCTGATCGATGCGGTCAAGCGGGTCGCGCTCGTCGCCGAGCGCAACACCGCGGTCCAGCTCGCCTTCGGTGACGGGGTGCTCACCCTGGACGCCGGCTCCGGCGAGGAGGCGATGGCCAGCGAGTCGATCGAGGCGAGCATCACCGGGGACGACCTGACCACCGGCTTCAACCCGCAGTTCCTGCTCGACGGTCTGACCGCGCTCGAGACCCCGTTCGTCGAGCTGGCGTTCACCACCTCGTCCAAGCCGGTCGTACTCTCGGGAGTGGACTCGCTCGACGCGAGCAGCGCGGACACGGCTGCCAGCTTCAAGTACCTGCTGATGCCGCGCCGCCTGCTGTCGTGATCTGTCCGCAGACCTGATCCACACGGAAGGGCAGCCAGCGCATGCACCTCGGACTCGTCGGACTCGGCAAGATGGGTGGCAACATGCGCACCCGGCTGCGCAACGGTGGTCACACCGTGGTCGGCTACGACCGGAACCCGGACGTCAGCGACGCCGAGAGCCTGGCCGCGATGGTCGCCGAGCTGCCGAGTCCCAAGGTGGTCTGGGTGATGGTCCCGGCCGGCACGATCACCGACGGCGTGATCACCGAGCTGAGCGGTCTGCTCGGCGCAGGTGACCTGATCGTCGACGGCGGCAACTCGCGCTGGACCGAGGACATCCGGCACGCGGAATCCCTGACAGCCAAGGGGATCGGCTTCGTCGACTGCGGTGTCTCCGGTGGCGTCTGGGGTCTGGAGAACGGCTACGCGCTGATGGCCGGTGGAGCTGCCGAGGACATCGCGAAGGTGCAGCCGGTCTTCGACACCTTGAAACCCGAGGGCGACTACGGCTGGGTGCACGCCGGCAAGGTCGGCGCCGGGCACTTCTCCAAGATGGTTCACAACGGCATCGAGTACGCGATTATGCAGTCCTACGCCGAGGGCTGGGAGCTGCTCGAGACGGTCGACATCGTGGACAACGTCACCGAGGTCTTCCGGTCCTGGAAGGAAGGGACCGTGATCAGGTCCTGGCTGCTGGACCTGCTGGTCGCGGCTCTGGACGAGAAGCCCAACCTGGAAGGGATCCGCGGCTACGCCGACGATTCAGGTGAGGGCCGGTGGACCGTCGAGGCCGGCATCGACAACGCCGTCGCCACCCCCGCCATCACGGCGGCGCTGTATGCCCGGTTCGTCTCCCGCCAGGACGACAGCCCGGCAATGAAGGCGATCGCCGCGATGCGCAACCAGTTCGGCGGTCACGCGCTGCACACCGAGCCGCCCCCGGGCGGGGACGCGAGCTAAGCACCGCGTGTACGTAGCCCACCTCTCCCTCCACGACTTCCGGTCCTACCCGTCGGTCGAGGTCGAGATCGGCCCCGGGGTGACCGCGTTCGTCGGTCGGAACGGGCAGGGAAAGACCAACCTGGTCGAGGCGATCGACTACCTCTCCAGCCTGTCCTCGCACCGGGTGGCGGCCGACGCCCCGCTGGTGCGTCAGGGTGCGAGCCAGGCGATCATCCGGGCGGCGGTGGTCCGGGACGACCGCCGCGCGGTGCTCGAGATCGAGATCAACCCCGGCAAGTCGAACCGGGCCCGGATCAACAAGTCGCCGCTGCCGAAGGCCAAGGAGCTGCTCGGGCTGGTGCGCACCGTGGTGTTCTCCCCGGAGGACCTGGCGCTGGTCAAGGGCGACCCTGCTGAGCGCCGCCGCTTCGCCGACGACCTGCTGGTCCAGATCTCTCCCCGCTTCGCGGGGACACGTGCGGACTACGAGCGGGTGCTCAAGCAGCGCAACTCACTTCTCAAGACCGCCCGCGGCAACCGGCGGGCCCGGGAGAACGACGAGACCCTGCTCTCCACCCTGGCGGTCTGGGACGCGCGGGTGGCCGAGCTCGGTGCGGACATCATGCGCCGGCGGATCGAGCTCGTCGACGACCTCACCCCGTTGGTCGGGAAGGCCTACGAGGCGGTCGCCCGCGGGGCGACCCGGGACGACGCGGTGATCACCTACAAGCCGAGCTTCCCGATCAGTGAAGCGGCCGACCTGGAGAACGCGATCCTGGTCGAGCTGGAGCGCCGCCGCTCCGAGGAGTTCGACCGTGCGCTGACCCTGGTCGGCCCGCACCGCGACGACCTGGTGTTCTCCCTCGGGGACCTTCCGGTGAAGGGCTACGCCAGCCACGGCGAGTCCTGGTCGTTCGCGCTCGGACTCCGGCTCGCGTCGTACGACCTGCTCCGGGCCGGCGGTGACGACCCGGTGCTGATCCTCGACGACGTCTTCGCCGAGCTCGACAGCGGTCGACGGGTCCAGCTCGCCGACCTGGTGGCCGACGCCGAGCAGGTGCTGATCACCGCGGCGGTGGCCGAGGATATCCCGGCCCAGCTGCACGGGCGCCGGTTCACCGTGGCCGGCGGCGAGGTGGTGCTCGATGGCTGACGACGAGCCGGATGGTTTCGTGACAGGCGCGGAGCGCCTTCCTCAACCAGCGGCGGACGACGCGCACGACGAATCCGGCCTGGACCTGGCCCGCAGCATCGCCCGGGGCCTGGCTGGGAAGACCGGTCCGCTGCGGCGCAAGGGCAAGGGCCCGCGGCGGGTTCCGCCGAAGGCCAGCTCGGCCCACCCCGACGACCGCGACCCGCAGACCCTGGACGCCTCGCTGGGCCGGTTCGTCACCGAGCAGGGCTGGCAGACCGAGCTCCGGGTGCACGGCGTCTTCTCCCGGTGGGGCGCGATCGTCGGTCGCGAGGTCGCCGACCACGTCACCCCCGAGTCCTACGCCGACGGCCGGCTGGTGGTGCGCACCGACTCGACCGCGTGGGCGACCCAGATGAAGATGCTCGCCGCGACCGTCGTACGGCGGCTGAACGAGGAGCTCGGCGACGGCACCATCGAGGTGATCGACGTCCTCGGGCCGCACGTCCCGAAGTGGACCAGCGGACGGTTCCGGGTCAAGGGCCGGGGCCCGCGCGACACCTACGGGTGACCGCTCGACAGCTGGTGTCTCGTGATGACGCCCGGCTGCCCCAGGGCCGATCTGGGAGCCTCGCCTGCGTACCCTTCCTAACCTGAGGCCCTGAAATGGTGCCAAAGGCCCCCTCTGGGGCCTCACAGGGCCGAATTTCACCGAACTACCCCCCGTTCCGGGTTGCATACCCGTGATTTAAGGCCCTCAGCGGGTAGACTGAGGCGTGGTCGTCCGAGCTGTGAGGCGCTGAGTCGGACGGCCATTCCTATGTCGCGAACCCGGTGCTCGTGCGCGGGGTCGCTCTCGTAAAACGTGAAGAGGAAATGTGGCTGAAGAAGTGCAGGCCGAATCCGCTGTCAGCGGGTCCGCCGTCGAAGAGGGCAACTACGACGCCAGCGCGATCCAGGTCCTCGAAGGCCTCGAAGCAGTTCGCAAGCGCCCCGGTATGTACATCGGCTCCACCGGCGAGCGCGGCCTGCACCACCTGATCTGGGAGGTCGTCGACAACTCGGTCGACGAGGCCCTCGCCGGCCACTGCGACAAGATCATCCTCACCCTCCAGGCCGACGGCGGTGTCCGGGTCGAGGACAACGGTCGCGGTATCCCGACCGACATCCACCCGACCGAGGGCATCTCCGCGCTGACGATGGCGCTGACCATGCTGCACGCCGGTGGAAAGTTCGGCGGTGGCGGCTACAAGGTCTCTGGCGGTCTGCACGGCGTCGGCATCTCCGTGGTCAACGCGCTGTCGACCAAGGTGGTCGCCGAGGTCAAGAACCGCGGTCACCTGTGGCGGCAGACCTTCACCGTCGGCGTCCCGGACGCCGACCTGGCCGAGGTCCGCGCGATGGAGCCGGGCGAGCGCACCGGCACCACGATCACGTACTACGCCTCGGAGGACATCTTCGAGACCACCACCTACAACCTGGAGACGGTCACCAACCGGATCCGGGAGATGGCCTTCCTCAACAAGGGCCTGGAGATCGTCGTCCGCGACGAGCGTCCGCCGGCCGAGGGGATGGAGGACATCCTCGACGACGCGATGCAGACCGACGCCGACGACGTCGACGCCCAGGTCGACCCGATGACCGACGACGCCGACGACGCTGCCGAGCCGGAGCGGAAGGGTGGGGTGCTGGAGCGCCGGTTCAAGTTCGACCGCGGGCTGGTCGACTACGTCGAGCACCTCAACCGCCGCAAGGTGGTCGCCAACCAGACGATCATCAGCTTCGAGGCCGAGACCCCGGAGTCCTCCGAGAACCACATGAGCCTCGAGCTCGCGATGCAGTGGAACACCTCCTACCAGGAGTCGGTGCACACCTTCGCGAACACCATCAACACCCACGAGGGCGGCACGCACGAGGAGGGCTTCCGGGCTTCGCTGACCACGCTGGTCAACAGCTGGGGCGAGGAGTGGGGCCTGATCAAGAAGCGCGAGGACCGGGTCTCCGGTGACGACATCCGGGAGGGCCTGACCGCGATCATCTCGATCAAGCTCGGTGAGCCGCAGTTCGAGGGTCAGACCAAGACCAAGCTCGGCAACACCGAGGCGAAGGGCTTCGTCCAGCGGATCGTCAACGACCAGCTCGGTGCCTGGCTCGAGGAGAACCCGGCCGAGGGCAAGGAGATCATCCGCAAGTCCCAGGCCGCGGCCCAGGCCCGGATGGCCGCTCGCAAGGCGCGCGACCTGGCCCGCAACCGCAAGGGTCTGCTCGGCGGCGGTGGTCTTCCCGGCAAGCTGTCGGACTGCCAGTCGACCAACCCCGAGGAGTGCGAGGTCTTCATCGTCGAGGGCGACTCGGCCGGCGGCTCCGCCCGCCAGGGCCGGGACCCGCGGGTGCAGGCGATCCTGCCGATCCGCGGCAAGATCCTGAACGTCGAGAAGGCCCGGATCGACAAGGTGCTCGCCAACACCGAGGTCCAGGCGATCATCTCCGCGCTCGGCACCGGCATCCACGAGGAGTTCAACCTCGAGAAGCTCCGGTACCACAAGGTCGTGCTGATGGCCGACGCCGACGTCGACGGCCACCACATCAACACGCTTCTGCTCACCCTGCTGTTCCGGTTCATGAAGCCGCTGATCGAGCACGGCTACGTCTACATGGCGCAGCCGCCGCTCTACCGGATCCGCTGGAACAAGCCCGCCGAGCACGAGTTCGTGTACTCCGACGCGGAGCGCGACGCGATGATGGCCGACGGCATCGCCCAGGGGAAGAAGCTCCCCAAGGAGAACCCGGTCCAGCGCTACAAGGGTCTCGGTGAGATGAACGCCGAGGAGCTGTGGGAGACCACGATGAACCCGGAGCAGCGGCTGATGCTGCAGGTCACCCTCGACGACGCCGCCCAGGCCGACGAGGTCTTCTCCACGCTGATGGGCGAGGACGTCGAGCAGCGACGCAGCTTCATCCAGCGCAATGCCAAAGACGTTCGCTTCCTCGACATCTGACTCCCGTTGGTTGAGGAGGTTGCGCAGCAACCGTCTCGAAACCTCGCAAGACGAAAGCAGAACTCATGACTGAGACCCCCACCGACAGCCCCGGCCCCGGCGGCCGGATCGAGCCGATCGAGCTGCAGACCTCGATGCAGCGGGCGTACATCGACTACGCGATGGCGGTCATCGTCGGTCGTGCCCTCCCCGACGTACGGGACGGGTTGAAGCCGGTGCACCGCCGGGTGCTCTACGCGATGTACGACGGCGGCTACCGGCCGGACCGCGGCTTCTCGAAGTGTTCGCGCGTCGTCGGTGACGTGATGGGTCAGTACCACCCGCACGGCGACACCGCGATCTACGACACCTTGGTCCGGCTGGCGCAGCCGTGGGTGATGCGCGCGCCGCTGATCCACGGCCAGGGCAACTTCGGTTCGCCGGGCAACGACTCCGCCGCAGCGATGCGGTACACCGAGTGCCGGATGGCGCCGCTGGCCCTGGAGATGGTCCGCGACATCACCGAGGAGACCGTCAACTTCCAGCCGAACTACGACGGTCGCTCCGAGGAGCCGACCGTGCTGCCGGCGCGGTACCCGAACCTGCTGGTCAACGGCTCCGCCGGGATCGCGGTCGGGATGGCCACCAACATCCCGCCGCACAACCTGCGCGAGGTCGCCGAGGGTGCGCAGTGGGCGCTCGAGCACCCGGACGCCACCCGCGAGGAGCTCCAGGACGCGCTGATCGAGCGGATCAAGGGACCCGACTTCCCCAACGGCGCGCTGATCGTCGGCCGCCAGGGCATCGAGCAGGCCTACCGGACCGGGCGCGGCTCGGTCACCCAGCGCGCGGTCATCGAGATCGACGAGGACGCCAAGGGTCGCACCTGCCTGTCGATCACCGAGCTGCCGTACATGGTGAACCCGGACAACCTGGCGCTGAAGATCGCCGAGCTCGCCGACTCCGGCAAGGTGCAGGGCATCTCCGACGTCCGCGACGACTCCTCCGGCCGGACCGGTCAGCGGCTGGTCGTCGTGCTCAAGCGCGACGCCGTCGCCCGGGTGGTGCTGAACAACCTGCTCAAGCACACCGAGCTGCAGACGAACTTCTCGGCGAACATGCTGGCCCTGGTCGACGGCGTCCCGCGGACGCTGACCATCGACCAGTTCATCTCGAACTGGGTCACCCACCAGATCGAGGTCATCCAGCGCCGGACGACGTTCCGGCTGCGCAAGGCCGAGGAGCGCGCCCACATCCTGCGCGGTCTGGTCAAGGCGCTGGACATGCTGGACGAGGTCATCGCGCTGATCCGCAGCTCGCCGGACGCCAACGACGCCCGCGAGGGCCTGATCGCCCTGCTCGACATCGACGAGCTCCAGGCGAACGCGATCCTCGACATGCAGCTGCGCCAGCTGGCCGCGCTGCAGCGCCAGCGGATCATCGACGACCTGGCCGAGATCGAGCTGGAGATCGCCGACCTCAACGACATCCTCGCGAACGTCAGCCGGCAGCGGTCGATCATCGCCGAGGAGCTGGCCGCGATCGTCGACAAGTACGGCGACGACCGGCGTACCCAGATCATCGCCGCCGACGGGGACCTGTCGATGGAGGACCTGATCCCGGACGAGGACCTGGTCGTCACGATTACCCGCGGCGGCTACGCCAAGCGCACCCGGGCCGACCAGTACAGGACCCAGAAGCGCGGCGGCAAGGGTGTTCGCGGCGCGACCCTGCGCGGCGACGACGTGGTGGACCACTTCATCTCGACGTCGAACCACCACTGGTTGCTGTTCTTCACCACCGCCGGCCGGGTCTACCGGACCAAGGCGTACAACCTCCCGGAGGCGTCGCGCGACGCCAAGGGCGGTCACGTCGCCGGATTGCTGAGCTTCCAGCCGGACGAGAACATCGCGCAGGTGCTGGCGATCCGGGACTACGAGCAGGCGCCGTACCTGGTGCTGGCCACCCGCAACGGCCTGGTCAAGAAGACCCGGCTCGGGGACTACAACAGCCCGCGGCAGGCCGGCGTGATCGCGATCAACTTCCGCGAGGACGACGACGAGCTGATCGGTGCCGAGCTGGTGAACAGCGAGGACCACATCCTGCTGGTCTCCCGGAAGGGGCAGGCGATCCGCTTCCCCGCCGACGACAGCCAGCTGCGTCCGATGGGCCGGGCCACCTCCGGTGTCTCCGGGATGAAGTTCCGCGAGGGCGACTCGGTGCTGTCGATGTCGGTGATCCGAGCCGACGAGGTCGCGGCCGAGGACCTGGACGAGACCGCGGAGGTCGCCGAGGGCGCGGACGAGGTCAAGGTCCAGTACGTCTTCACGATCACCGACGGCGGTTTCGCCAAGCGCACCCGGATCTCGGAGTACCGCACCCAGTCCCGCGGTGGCATCGGCATCAAGGCGATGTCGCTGGCCAACGAGGACCGCGGCGGCCTGGTCGGCGCGTTCATCGTGGTCGAGGGTGACGAGATCCTCTCGATCACCTCCGGTGGTCAGGTCGTCCGCAGCCCGATCAACGCCGACTTCCGGGCCACCGGTCGGTCGACGATGGGCGTGAAGTTCGTGACCCCGAAGAAGGACGACTCGGTGGCGGTCGTCGCGCGCAGCGTCGAGAAGGCCAGCGACGAGGAGGACGGGCTCGAGGACGTGGACGGCGAGGCAGCGGATGCAACAATCGACCCGGGCGCACCGGCCGTCGACTCCGAGGCCACCGACGCACCCGAGGCTGACGACGCCGAAGTGACCGAGGAGGACTGATGGCCAGCAAGCGCGACGAGCCGGCGATCGCTCCGCCGCGCCCGCTGTCCGGAACGGGGACCACTGCGGGCACCGTTCCCAGTCAGAACCCGTCCCGGTTCCGGCCGGGTGCCAACGCCGAGGCTGCGGCACCGGCTCCGGCCGCCGCCGCGGAGGAGGTCCGCCAGGTCCGGCAGGCCAAGCTCCGCCTGGTCCAGGTCGAGCCGTGGTCGGTGATGAAGACGGCGTTCCTGCTGTCCGTCGCGATCGCGATCGTCACCGTGGTCGCCGTCGCGATCATCTGGTCGGTGCTCGGTGCGGCCGGGCTGTGGGACTCGATCAACTCGATCGTCCAGGAGTCGGTGGGCGACACCAACGGGGCGCCGTTCGAGATCCAGAAGTACCTCGGTACCTCCCGGGTGCTCGGCTTCACCATGATCGTCGCGGTCGCGGACGTCGTCCTGATCACCGCGATCGCCACCCTGGGGGCCTTCCTCTACAACCTGACCGCCACCCTGGTCGGCGGCGTGGAAGTCACCTTCGCCGAGGACAAGTGAGCTTGACCCGGTCCGGGTCCGACCTCGTTTTGTAGGGCCTCCGGGGCATGGGGTAATCTTCGCTGTCGGTCAGCGCAGTACCGGGTTCCCGGAGCTGCAGACCAAGCGGGCCTATAGCTCAGACGGTTAGAGCGCTTCCCTGATAAGGAAGAGGTCAGAGGTTCAAGTCCTCTTAGGCCCACAAGCAACAATCGACCATGGAGGTCGGAATGAAGAAGCTCCTGTTCGTGGCGCTCGCTGCAGTCGCCGGTGTCTTCGTGAAGAAGAAGATCGACGAAGGTCGCAACGAGCAGGACCTCTGGCAGCAGGCGACCGACCCGGTCGAGAAGGCCTGATCCACCTCCACCCGCCGCTGCTCGCAGCGGCGAGGGGCCTTGGCGCAATTGGTAGCGCACCTGCTTTGCAAGCAGGGGGTTAGGGGTTCGAGTCCCCTAGGCTCCACCACGCTTTGGGGCGCCCTTCGGGGCGCTCTTTGCAATTCCCCTAGGCTCCAGTTGATGCGACTTCCCTGGAAACAACGCGCGGAGCCCGTGCCGGTCGTGGACCCACACCTGGTGTTCAAGCAGAGCCAGCTGACCAAGGCGATCCACGAGCCGTTCGGTCCGGCGTACGGGCACGACCTCGAGGTCCGGTTCCTGCACGGCTACCTGAACCACGGAGACGTGGTGCTGGACGTCGGTGCGAACGTCGGCCAGTACGCCGCGGTCGTCGAGGACGTCGTCGGGTCCGCGACGATGACGCTCTTCGAGCCGCTGCCCGGCCTCGCGAAGCTGCTCCGGGCGCGCTTCCCCGGCGCTCGGGTGGAGAACCTCGCGGTCTCGGACCGAGCCGGTACGGCGACGATCCGGGTGCCCAGCATCGACGGCACCGAGTACAACACCCGCGCCACGTTGAACGACCACACCGAGCCCGGGCAGGGCGCCAGCCGGGAGGTCCGCGTCGTCACCGAGCCGCTCGACTCGGTCACCGAACGGCTCGGTCTCGACCGCATCGACCTGGTCAAGGTCGACGTCGAGGGCCACGAGCCCGAGGTCGTCCGCGGCGCGGAGAGGACCCTGTCGGCGCCCGGCGTGCTCCTGCTGATCGAGATCGAGGCGCGGCACCACGACTTCCCGATCACCCAGGTCTTCGACCAGATCACCGCGCTGGGCCTGACCGGCTACGTCTTCGACACGACCTCGCTGACGGTGCTGCCGATCGAAGCCTTCACGGTGGCGGAGCACCAGCACCTGGACGACCTGGTGAACCGGGAGTTCGTGAAGTACCTCAACAACTTCTGGTTCGTCCCACCGGCACGCGAGTCCGAGTTCCTCGCGGCGGCGACTGCGTTCCTCGCCAGCCTGCGCGGCTAGCGGCCGCCCAGGCGCTGGCCCAGGGCGTGCGCGGTGCGGACCGCGGCCGCGGCGATCGCGGCGGTGCCGGCCTCGACCGGGAAGGTGACCGCGACCCCGGCGACCGGGAAGCCGTTGTGGTCGAGCACCGCAGCGGCGACGCTGGCCAGGCCGGGGGTGACCTCGCCGTTCTCAACCGCGTGGCCGCGGGCCCGGGTCTCGACCAGCTCGGTGCGCAGCGCGGAGAGCGATCGCGGTCCGAGCCCGGTCCGGTCGACGAACGCGCTCCGGTCGGGGTACAGCGCCAGCACGTGCGCGGCCGGTAGAGCAGCCAGCACCGACCGGCCGCTGGCGGTGAGATGCGCGGGCAACCGGACGCCGACGTCGGTGACCAGCGGCGGTCGACCGGGGGCGCGTTCCTCCAGCACGTAGAGCACCTCACGTCCGTGCAGCACGGCCAGGTGCGCGCTGTGCCCGGTCTCGTCGACCAGACGGGCGAGCGGGCGGCGGGCGATCCGTTGCAGCGGTTCCTGGCGGGCGTACCCGCTGCCGACCTCGAACGCGGCGAGCCCGAGTCCGTAGCGGTGCTCCTCGGCCAGGTGCACGACGAAGCCCTCGGCGATCATCGCGTTGAGCAGGTGGTACGCCGTGCTCCGCGGCAGGGCGCACGCCCGGACGATCGCGTCCAGCGGGACCGGGTCGGCCTGGGTCGCCAGGTAGCGCAGCACCCGGAGCGTGCGGGTCGCCGCGGGCACCTGGGTCATCACGCCCTCCTGTCTCGGATACGAGACTACCGTTGCCCGCCGGCACTGGCCCGCGGTACCTCCGACGGGCTTCCATGGAGGTATGCAGCCAGTCATCGTCGGAACCGGTCCGCTGTCCTTCGAGGAGGTCGTCGCGGTCGCCCGCCACGGCGCACCGGTGCGCCTCTCCGAGGAGGCGTTGGCCGCGATCGCCCGGTCCCGCCAGGTCGTGGAGGGGCTCGCGGCATCGCCGGAGCCGGCGTACGGGATCTCGACCGGGTTCGGTGCACTCGCCACCCGGCACATCGCGCCCGAGCTGCGCACCCAGCTGCAGCGCTCGCTGGTCCGCTCGCACGCCGCCGGCAGCGGGCCCGAGGTCGAGCGCGAGGTGGTCCGGGCGCTGATGCTGCTGCGGCTCTCGACGCTGGCCACCGGCCGCACCGGCATCCGGGCCGAGACTGCCCAGCTGCTGGCTGCCCTGCTCACCCACGGGATCACGCCGGTGGTGCACGAGTACGGGTCGCTCGGGTGCTCCGGGGATCTGGCGCCGCTCGCGCACTGCGCGCTCGCCCTGCTCGGGGAAGGGCCGGTGCGCACCGCCGACGGCGAGCTGACCGACGCCGCGACCGCGTTCGCCGCTGCCGGGCTGACCCCGGTGGTGCTGGCCGAGAAGGAGGGCCTGGCGCTGATCAACGGCACCGACGGCATGCTCGGGATGCTGGTGCTGGCGATCCACGACCTGACCGACCTGCTCCAGGTCGCGGACGTGGCCGCGGCGATGTCGGTCGAGGGCCAGCTCGGTACCGACCGGGTCTTCGCCCCCGAGCTGCAGGCGATCCGGCCGCACCCCGGCCAGGCGGTGTCGGCAGCCAACCTGACCGCCCTGCTGCACGACTCCGGGATCGTCGCCTCGCACCGCGGCCCGGACTGCAACCGGGTCCAGGACGCCTACTCGCTGCGCTGCTCACCGCAGGTGCACGGAGCCGCCCGCGACACCGTCGCGCACGCCGCCACTGTCGCGAGCCGCGAGCTGGCCTCTGCGATCGACAACCCGGTGGTGCTCGTGGACGAGGGTCGGGTGGAGTCGAACGGCAACTTCCACGGAGCACCGGTGGCCTACGTGCTGGACTTCCTGGCGATCGTCGCCGCCGACGTCGCGTCCATCTCCGAGCGACGTACCGACCGGTTCCTGGACAAGTCCCGCAGCCAGGGGCTGCCGCCGTTCCTCGCCGACGACCCCGGCGTCGATTCCGGCCTGATGATCGCGCAGTACACCCAGGCCGCCGTGGTCTCCGAGCTCAAGCGGCTGGCTGCCCCGGCCAGCGTGGACTCGATCCCGTCCAGCGCGATGCAGGAGGATCACGTCTCGATGGGCTGGTCGGCCGCCCGCAAGCTGCGCCGCAGCGTCGACGGCCTGGCCCGGGTGCTCGCCGTCGAGCTGATGACCGCAGCGCGCGGGATCAACCTGCGTGCGCCGCTCACTCCCGGACCCGGCACCGGAGCCGTCGTCGGGCTGCTCCGCGACGCCGGGGTCGGCGGCCCGGGGACGGACCGGTTCCTCGCCCCCGAGATCGCCACCGCGCACCAGCTCGTCGTCGACCGCGCCGTCACCGCAGCGGTCGCAGCCCAGATCGGAGAACTGTCATGAACCACCGCCTGCCCATCCACGCCGCGACCGGCACGGAGCTGACCGCCAAGTCCTGGCAGACCGAGGCCCCGCTGCGGATGCTGATGAACAACCTCGACCCGGAGAACGCGGAGCGTCCCGAGGACCTGGTCGTCTACGGCGGCACCGGGAAGGCCGCCCGTAGCTGGGAGGCGTACGACGCGCTGGTCCGGACGCTGCGCGACCTCGAGTCCGACGAGACCCTGCTGGTGCAGAGCGGCAAGCCGGTCGGGGTGATGCGCACCCACGAGTGGGCACCCCGGGTGCTGATCGCGAACTCCAACCTGGTCGGCGACTGGGCCAACTGGGAGGAGTTCCGCCGGCTGGAGGACCTCGGACTGACCATGTACGGCCAGATGACCGCCGGTTCGTGGATCTACATCGGCACCCAGGGGATCCTGCAGGGCACCTTCGAGACCTTCGCCGCGGTGGCCGACAAGAAGTTCGGCGGCACCCTGGCCGGCACCATCACGCTGACCGCCGGGCTCGGCGGGATGGGCGGTGCCCAGCCGCTCGCGGTCACCATGAACGACGGCGTGGCGATCTGCATCGACGTCGACCAGACCCGGATCACCCGCCGGATCGAGCACCGATACCTCGACGTCCAGGCCGACTCGCTGGAGCACGCGGTCCAGCTGGCCACCGAGGCGCGCGACGCCCGGACGCCGTTGTCGATCGGCGTGCTCGGCAACGCCGCCGTCGACTTCCCGGCGCTGCTCGAGCTGGGCGCGCCGATCGACGTCGTCACCGACCAGACCTCGGCCCACGACCCGCTGTCCTACCTGCCGGCCGGGGTGGCGTTCGAGGACTGGAAGGACGCCGCGACCCGGGACCCCGAGGGGTTCACCAAGGACGCCCAGGCCTCGATGGCCGCGCACGTCCGGGCGATGGTGGAATTCCAGGACGCCGGTGCCGAGGTCTTCGACTACGGCAACTCGATCCGTGACGAGGCCCGCAAGGGCGGCTACGACCGGGCCTTCGCGTTCCCGGGGTTCGTGCCGGCGTACATCCGGCCGCTGTTCTGCGAGGGCAAGGGCCCGTTCCGCTGGGCCGCGCTCTCCGGCGACCCGGAGGACATCGCGAAGACCGACGCCGCCATCCTCGAGCTGTTCCCGGACAACGCCCGGCTGCGGAAGTGGATCACGATGGCGCAGGAGCGGGTGCACTTCCAGGGGCTGCCGGCGCGGATCTGCTGGCTCGGGTACGGCGAGCGGCACCGGGCAGGGCTGAAGTTCAACGAGATGGTCGCCAGCGGGGAGCTGAAGGCCCCGATCGTGATCGGCCGCGACCACCTCGACTGCGGGTCGGTGGCGTCGCCGTACCGCGAGACCGAGGCGATGCTGGACGGCTCCGACGCGATCTCGGACTGGGCGATCCTGAACGCGCTGGTGAACACCGCGAGCGGCGCCACCTGGGTGTCCTTCCACCACGGCGGCGGCGTCGGGATCGGTCGCTCCCTGCACGCCGGCCAGGTGTGCGTCGCCGACGGAACCGAGCTCGCTGCTGCCAAGATCGAACGTGTGCTGACCAACGACCCCGGGATGGGCGTGATCCGTCACGTTGACGCCGGCTACGAACGCGCCGTCGAGGTCGCGGCCGAGCGCGGTGTCACCATCCCGATGGCGGGCCCGTGACCTTCGAGTCCCTGTGGGCGGACCTCGCTCCGGTCGGTCGCTCGTCGACCACCGGCGGCTACTTCCGCCAGCCTTGGCACAGCGCCGAGCTCGAGCTGCGGGCCTGGTTCCGCGAGCAGGCCGCCGCCCGCAGCCTGGAGGTCGAGGAGGACGTGTTCGGCAACCTGGTCGCCTGGTGGGGCGCCGGCTCCGAGGCGGTCCTGACCGGCTCGCACCTGGACTCCGTGATCGACGGCGGCGCCTACGACGGCCCGCTCGGCATCGTCTCCGCGTTCGCGGCGATCGACCTGCTGGTCGAGCGCGGGGTGTCGCCGACCCGACGCCTCGGCGTCGCCGCGTTCGTCGAGGAGGAGGGCTCCCGCTTCGGTCGGGCCTGCCTCGGCTCGCGGCTCGCGATCGGTACCACGTCCTGGGACCAGGCCCGCGAGCTGACCGACCGGGACGGGGTCCGGTTGGGCGACCTGATCGAGGGCGGCAGCTCGTCGCTGCTCGACGGTGTCGGCGCCTACGTCGAGCTGCACGTCGAGCAGGGCCGTGGCCTGGTCGACCACGACGCCCCGGTGGGTGCCGCCAGCGGGATCTGGCCGCACGGGCGCTGGCGCTACGACTTCACCGGACGCGCGGACCACGCCGGCACCACCCGGATGGAGGACCGTGCCGATCCGATGCTCAGCTACGCGATGACGGCGCTGGCGGCGAACAAGCAGGCCCGGCTGGCCGAGCAGCGTGCCACGTTCGGTCGGGTCGAGGTCCGGCCCAACGGCACCAACGCGGTGCCGTCGGCGGTGACCGCCTGGCTGGACGCCCGCGCCGACTCCGAGGAGGCGCTCATCGAGCTGGTCGACGCGATCTCCCGGCAGGCCGGCGACCGGGCCACCCGCGACGGGACCGCGGTGGCGGTGACGGCCGAGTCGGTCAGCGGCGCGGTCGCGTTCGACACCACGCTGACCGCGGCGATCGCGCCGGACCTCCCGGTGCTGCCGACCCAGGCCGGGCACGACGCCGGGATCCTCGCCGCCGCCGGGATCCCGACCGCGATGCTGTTCGTCCGCAACCCCACCGGGGTCTCGCACTCCCCGGAGGAGCGGGCCAGCACGGCGGACTGCCTGGCCGGGGTGGACGCGCTGGCCGACGCGCTGGCAGGGCTGCTCCGATGAGCACCTTCACGGTCCCGGCGATGGCGAACGCGCACTCGCACGTCTTCCACCGCGCGCTCCGCGGCCGGACCCAGGCAGGGACCGGCAGCTTCTGGACCTGGCGCGAGCAGATGTACGACCTGGCCGGCCGGCTGACGCCGGACTCCTACTTCGCGCTGGCCAAGGCGGTGTACGCCGAGATGCTCGCCGCCGGGATCGGTGCGGTCGGCGAGTTCCACTACCTGCACCACCAGCCGGACGGCAGCCGGTACGACGACCCGAACGCGATGGGCCGGGCGCTGCTGGCCGCGGCCGACGAGGTCGGCATCCGGATCCGGTTGCTGGACACCTGCTACCTCGCCGCCGGGATCGGCCGCGACGTCGAGGGCGTCCAGCGCCGGTTCAGCGACCGCACCGCCCAGGCCTGGGCCGAGCGGGTCGCGGCCCTGGACGACGACCGGGTCAGTGTGGCGATCCACAGCGTCCGGGCGGTTCCGCGGGACCAGCTCGGCACCGTCGCTGCTGCCGCCGCCGGTCGCCCGCTGCACGTGCACGTCTCCGAGCAGCCGGCCGAGAACGAGGAGTGCCGGGCGGCGTACGGGCTGACCCCGGTGCAGCTGCTCGCCGAGGCCGGCGTGCTCGGGCCGGGCACCACGCTGGTGCACGCCACCCACCTGACCGACGGCGACGTGGCGACGATCGGTGCGACCGGCTGCCTGGTCTGCCTGTGCCCGACCACCGAGCGGGACCTGGCCGACGGCCTGGGTCGAGGCGCCGAGCTGCGTGACGCCGGGGCGCGGATCTCGCTCGGCTCGGACAGCCACGCGGTGATCGACCTGTTCGAGGAGATGCGCGGCACCGAGATGCACGACCGGCTGCGCACCGGTGTCCGCGGGCACTGGTCGGCCGAGGACCTGCTGCGCTGCGCGGTCGAGCACGGGCACGCGTCGCTCGGACTCGAGCCGACCGGGACGGTCCGGCTGGACGCGACGTCGCCGCGGACGGCGGGCAGCACCGATGCCGTCTCGGCCGCGGCCTACGCCGCGACCGCCGCCGACGTGACGTCGGTCGAGCTCGACGGCCGGGTCGTCTTCGACGGCGACCACGGGCGCGTCGGCCGCGAGCTGGCCGCGGTGATCGAGAAGGTGTGGTCATGAGCATCCTGGTCACCGACATCGGGGAGCTGGTCACCAACGACCCGGCCGCCGACGACCTGCTCGGGGTCCGTACCGACGCAGCGCTGGTCATCGAGGACGGGCTCGTCGCCTGGATCGGCGACGCGGCCGCAGCGCCGGCGGCGGACGAACGCGTGGACGCCCGCGGCCGGGCGGTGCTGCCGGGCTTCGTCGACAGCCACAGCCATCTGGTCTTCGCGGGTGACCGTGCGGCCGAGTTCGACGCCCGGATGGCCGGGCAGCCGTACGCCGCCGGCGGGATCCGCACCACCGTCGCCGCCACCCGGGCCGCCACCGACGAGGTGCTGCGGGCCAACGTCGTCCGGCTGGTCACCGAGATGCACCGTCAGGGCAGCACCACCGTCGAGATCAAGTCCGGTTACGGTCTGACCGTCGCCGACGAGGCCCGGGCGCTCCGGATCGCCCGGGAGTCGACGCCGGAGACCACCTTCCTCGGCGCGCACGTCGTCCCGGCCGAGTACGCCGAGGACCCGGCCGGCTACGTCGCGCTGGTGACCGGACCGATGCTGGCGGCGGCCGCGCCGCACGCCCGCTGGATCGACGTGTTCTGCGAGCGCGGTGCGTTCGACGACGACCAGGCCCGGGCCGTGCTCGCGGCCGGGGCGGCCGCCGGGCTGCGCGGTCGGCTGCACGCGAACCAGCTCGGCGAAGGGCCGGGAGTGCAGCTCGCCGCCGAGCTCGGTCTGACCGCCGTCGACCACTGCACCTACCTCAGCGACCTGGACGTCGCGGCGCTGCGTGAGTCCGGCACGGTGGCGACGCTGCTGCCCGGGGTCGAGTTCAGCACCCGGCAGCCGTACCCGTCCGGTCGGCGGCTGCTCGATGCCGGCGTGACGGTGGCGCTGGCCAGCGACTGCAACCCGGGGTCGTCGTACACCAGCTCGCTGCCGTTCTGCATCGCGCTCGCGGTCCGGGAGATGGGGATGACAACGGCGGAGGCGGTGCACGCCGCGACCGCCGGCGGTGCTGCGGCCCTCGGCCGGACCGACGTCGGCCGGCTGACGGTCGGCGCCCGTGGCGACCTGGTGCTGCTGGACGCACCGAGCCACCGGCACCTGGCCTACCGGCCGGGCGTTCCGCTGGTGGCCGAGGTGGCTTCCGAAGGCGCCTTCAGAACCGCCCGAACCCTGGCTGAATAGAACACGTTCTAGGTACCGTTCGCTCATGAGCAGTGCGCAGCGGATGAGCAAGACCGAGTCGATCACCCGCGTCGGCATCTCCTACGTGTTCGCCTTCGGGGCCGGCGGTGCCTGGATGGCGTGGGGCCCGGACACCGCGCACCTCTGGCTCGACGGGCTGATCGCGGACCTGATCGCGACCGTCGTCGTCTTCGCCGCCAGCCGGCTGCACAAGAACTCGAGCTTCTACGACGCCTACTGGAGCGTGCTGCCGCCGCTGCTGATGCTGGCCTGGTGGATCGAGTCCGGCACTCCGGCCGACGACACCCGGGCCTGGTTGGTCACCGTGGTGATGCTGGCCTGGGCGATCCGGCTGACCGGCAACTGGATCTACGCCTTCCCGGGTCTGCACCACGAGGACTGGCGCTACCCGATGCTGCGCGACAAGGCCGGCAAGGCGGAGGCGGTGGTCGACCTGATGGGCATCCACGTCTTCCCGACGCTGCAGGTCTTCGCCGGGATGCTGCCGGTGTACGTCGTGCTGACGGTCACCGACCGGGAGGTCGGCTGGCTCGACGTCGTCGCCCTGGTCGTCGGCCTCGGCGCGGTGGCGCTGGAGTTCTTCGCCGACCTGCAGATGTACCGGTTCGCGGCGAGCAAGCAGCCCGGCCAGGCGATGGACCAGGGACTGTGGAGCTGGTCGCGGCACCCGAACTACTTCGGCGAGTTCAGCTTCTGGCTCTCCCTCGGTCTGTTCGGCATCGCCGCGTCTCCCGGTGACTGGTGGTGGGTGCTGATCGGCGCGGCCGGCATGCTGGCGATGTTCCAGGGAGCCAGCATCCCGATGATGGAGCAGCGCAGCCTGGAGCGGCGGCCGTCGTACCAGGCCGTGATCGACCGGGTGCCGCGGTTCTTCCCGCGCCCGCCGAAGAAGGCAGCCGCGTGACGGCTGCTCGGCCCCGGGTCGTCGTGGCAGGGCTGGGCGACACCGGGCTGCTGGTGGCGATCCACCTGTCCGGGCGTGCGGACGTGGTCGGCATCTCCAGCAAACCGGGACTGGTCAGCGGTCAGGAGCTCGGTCTCCGGCTGGCCCGGCCGCGCGAGTGGGTCCGCGACTACTGGGTCTCGTTCGACCGCTACCGCAAGCTCGACGCGGTCAGCACCGTCCACGGCTCGTTGCTCGCTGCGGACCTGGACGCCAAGCAGGTCCGGGTCGCTGACGCCGACGGCAGCGAGCGGCTCGAGCCGTACGACGTCCTGGTAATCGCGACCGGGGTCAGCAACGGGTTCTGGCGGCAGCCGGACCTGCAGACCAGGGACCAGGTCGACGCCGCGCTGACCGGTGCCCACGAACGGCTCGGCTCCTCGGCGACCGTGGTGGTGATCGGCGGTGGTGCGGCCGCGGTGAGCAGCGCGCTGAACATCGCCACCACCTGGCCGGACAAGCAGGTCGACCTGTACTTCCCCGGCGAGCGCGCACTGCCGCAGCACCACGGCAAGGTCTGGGACAAGCTCAGCAAGCAGCTGACCGCGCTCGGTGTCGGCCTGCACCCGGGGCACCGGGCCGTCGTACCGGACGGGTTCGGCTGCGACGAGATCACCGCCGGCGAGGTCGCCTGGAGCACCGGGCAGGACCCGGTCACCGCGGACGCGGTGCTCTGGACGATCGGTCGGGTCCGGCCGAACACCGGCTGGCTGCCGGCCGAGCTGCTCGACGAGGACGGCTTCGTCCGGGTCGACGAGCACCTCCGGGTGCCTGGCCGCGACGACGTCTACGCGATCGGCGACGTCGCCGCCTCCGACCCGTTGCGCAACTCCGCACGCAGCCGCGCCGACGCGATGCTCGCGAGCAACGTCCTGGCCGGCCTGAACGGTGGCGTGCTGAAGACCTTCAAGCCGGCCGTACGCCGCTGGGGTTCGGTGGTCGGCGTGCAGAAGAACGCGCTCGAGGTCTTCACCCCGACCGGTCAGTCGTTCAAGATCCCGGCGTGGTCGGCACTGCAGCCGCTGATCGTCTGGCGCGGGATCTACAAGGGCGTCCGCAAAGGCTGAGGCTCAGTCCGGCGCCGGGCCGCCGAGGGTGAAGTCGGCGAAGTCGAACCCGGGGACGACCACGCAGCTGACCAGCACCGCGTCGTCGACCGGGCGGGCCGCCTGCCACTGACCGGCGGGCACCAGCAGCTGCGGACGCTGCCCGGCCGCGAGGTCCGGACCGAGGACGTGCTCGGTCGCCATTTCCGGGGAGTCGCCGATCCAGAGCCGCAGCCCACCGCCGCGGTGGTGGAACCAGAGCTCGTCCGAGGTGACCCGGTGCCAGGCCGAGGACTCGCCGCGGCCGAGCAGGAAGTAGATGCCGGTGCCGAGCGAGCGGCTACCGGCGTCGCTCTCGACGGTGTCGCCGTGCCGGTAGGTCTCGGCGTACCAGCCGCCCTCGGGGTGCGGCTGCAGGTCGAGGCCGGCGGCCCAGTCGGGGAGGGTCACAATCGCGATCCTAGGACGTTCGGACACCACCCAGGCGGCGCAGCATGGCAATCGGCTTTCCGTAGCGCGTGATGATGATGGTCTCTCCGCTCTCAACGCGCCTTAAGAGCTGGGAGAACTGAGCCTTCGCCTCGGTCACGCTGACCATTGCTGTCATGACGCGACGGTAGGACTGGGGACATCCCGGAGCCAGGGGGTCTAGTGAATTTGTGGAAAACCTGATCCAGGCAACATCTAGAACAGGTTCTAGTTCTGCTGCTACCGTCCGAGGGTCGTCCCACGAACCCAGGAGAACCCATGACCGTCTCGTCCCTCGGCACCGGCACCCCGCGCGTCGTCGTCATCACCGGGGCCGCGTCCGGCATCGGGTTCGCCACCGCGGAGCAGTTCCGCGATCTGGGCGACATCGTCTACGGCCTCGACATCCACCCGACCGTCCCGGACGGCGTCACCTACGTCGAGTGCAACGTCGGCAACCGCGAGTCGGTCGCGGCCGCGATCGCGAAGTGCGCCGAGCACGGCCGGATCGACGTGCTCGCCAACGTCGCCGGCATCGTCCAGTTCGGTCGCTTCGACACCATCACCGACGACGAGTGGGACCGGATCCACGCGGTCGACCTCAAAGGTCCGTTCATGGTCATGCAGGAGGCGCTGCCGCACCTGCGCGCCACCCGGAACGCCAACATCGTCAACGTCTCCTCGGTCGCCGGCCGGGTGCCGCAGGGCTACACCACCTGCTACTCCGCGGCGAAGGGCGGGCTGACCCAGCTGACCCGGTCGCTGGCGCTCGAGCTGGCACCGGAGCGGATCCGGGTGAACGCGATCTGCCCCGGCACCGTGGACACCCCGATCGTCTCCGAGGTCGCCGAGAAGTACCCGGCCGACCTGGACCCGCGGGTCGCCGACCGGCTGATGATGATGCTGCCCGGCCGGTCGATCTCACCGCACGAGCTGGCCGCCTCGATCGTCTACCTGGCCTCGCCCGCTGCCCGGATGATCACCGGCTGCGTGCTCGCACATGATGGCGGGATGAGCTAGTCGGTCACGTCCGCCAGGGCGTCGTACTCGACGGAGTCGTGCGCGCTGAAGATCGTGACGACCTCGGCCGCTCCTGAGTCCGGGCCGTGCTCGGCGTGCAGCGAGCGCAGCCGGTCCTGGTTGCCGAGCCGTGCCTTCTTGTCCATCTGCACGAAGGTCTGGAACATCGACAGGCCGCTCGGGCAGGTCGGCGGGTTCTCCTTCTCGCCGTAGGAGAAGTAGGCGTCACCGGCGTGCAGGAACCAGCCGCCCGAGGGCCGCTTCACCGCGACGCCGCAGTGCCCGCGGGTGTGACCGCGCAGCGGCACCAGCAGGACGTCGTCGTTGACCGCCTGGACCGACTCGAAGCCGAGCCACTGGTCCCCGGCCACGGTGTGCTCGACCCACTTCGGGCCGTGCGCCCACTGCGCGGAGATGTAGCGGTTCTTCTCCTTGACCGACTTCCGCGCGGTCGCGGCGGCGAGCTCGTCGGCGAAGACGTGCACCTTCGCGTTCGGGAAGTCACCGAGGCCGCCGGCGTGGTCGAGGTCGAGGTGGGTGACGACGATGTCGGTCACGTCGTCGGCGGAGTAGCCGGCCGCGCGGACCTGGGCGATCGCGGTCTCGGACGGGTCCAGGGCGGCACCCATCAGGGCGATGAACGCCCGGCCCATCCGCTTCTCGGCGATGTCGGCGGTGCCGAAGCCGGTGTCGACCAGGGTCAGGCCGTTCGGCCCCTCGACCAGCAGGCAGTGCGCCACCATCCGGGCCGGCGTCATCCCTCCCGGTGCACGCGGGGACATGGTCACGCAGTTCAGGTGCTTGATGGAGGTCACAGGGGTGATCGTCGCACCCCACCCGTAGGCTGGTCGAGTGCTCATGACCCTGCTCCGGCCGAAGTACTGGCCCGGGCATCTGGCGATGATCATCTGCGTCTCCGCCGCCGTGGGGCTGGGTGTCTGGCAGCTCGACGCCTGGCAGACCCGCCGCGCTGACGCCGCCCGGGACATCTCGAACACCAAGCCGGTCCCGCTGGACGGACTGATGACCGGGAACAGTCCGTTCCCGGGTCGATCGCTCGGCCGGCCGGTGACCTTCACCGGCACCTGGGAGAACAGCTCCACGGTGTTCATCTCCGACCGGTACGTCGACGACCGCCGCGGCTACTGGGTGGTGACCCCCGTGCAGGTGACCGGCTCGAAGTCGGTGATCCCCGTCGTCCGCGGCTGGTCCGCGAAGCCCGCCGCCGAGGCGGTCAACGGCGCGGCCGAGGTCACCGGCTGGTTGCAGGCCACCGAGGGCAGCGGTCCCGCCGACGCGGACCCGCACGACAACGTGCTGCCGATGATGCGGCTGGCCAGCCTGGTCGAGCACGTCGACGCCGACCTCTACAGCGGCTACGTGGTGGCCCGGGACATCGACGGTGACGGTGCAGGTGCCGGCTCTTTGATCGCGGTCGACTCGGCCGCGGTCCCGGAGGTCTCCGGCTTCACCGCGCTCCGCAACTTCCTGTACGCAGTCGAGTGGTGGGTCTTCGGTGCGTTCGCGCTGTTCGTCTGGTTCCGCTGGTGCAAGGACACCCTCGAGCCGGAGGACGACGACGAGTGAGTGGTCTGCTGATCGCCGGCACCACCTCCGACGCCGGCAAGAGCATCGTCACCACCGGCCTGTGCCGGGCGCTGCGCCGCCGCGGGATCGACGTGGCGCCGTACAAGGCGCAGAACATGTCGAACAACTCGATGGTCTGCGCTGACGGCGCGGAGATCGGTCGGGCCCAGTGGGTGCAGGCCCGGGCCGCGAAGGTCGAGCCGGAAGCGGCGATGAACCCGGTCCTGCTCAAGCCCGGCGGTGACACCCGCAGCCACGTCGTGGTGATGGGCCAGCCCGGTGGCTCGGTGTCCTCGGCCGACTGGGAGACCGGTCGCGCGCACCTCGCGAAGGCGGCGCACGCGGCGTACGACGACCTGGCCAGCCGGTTCGAGCTGGTCGTCGCCGAGGGTGCGGGCAGCCCGACCGAGATCAACCTGCGCGCCGGCGACTACGTGAACCTGGGCCTGGCCCGGCACGCGAACCTGCCGACCGTGGTGGTCGGCGACATCGACCGCGGGGGTCTGTTCGCGGCGCTGTTCGGCACCGTGGCGCTGCTCGAGCCGGCCGACCAGGCGCTGATCGCCGGGTTCGTGGCGAACAAGTTCCGCGGCGACCTGTCCCTGCTCGCGCCGGGCATCGACGAGCTGACCCGGCTGACCGGGCGGCCGACGTACGGGGTGCTGCCCTGGCACCCGGACCTCTGGCTGGACTCCGAGGACGCGCTCGACCTGGACGGCCGGCGCGCCCGGACCGGCGAAGCGCTCCGGGTCGCCGTGGTCCGGCTGCCGCGGATCAGCAACTTCACCGACGTCGACGCCCTCGGCCTGGAGCCGGACCTGGACGTCTCCTTCGCCTCCTCGGCGCGCGACCTGGTCGGCGTCGACCTGGTGGTGCTGCCCGGCACCCGGGCGACGATCTCCGACCTCGACTGGTTGCGATCGCGCGGTCTCGACGTCGCGATCACCGAGCACGCGGCCACCGGTCGCGCGGTGCTGGGGATCTGCGGCGGCGCCCAGATGCTCGGCACCCTGATCGCCGACCCCGACGGGATCGAGGGCAAGGCCGGAGCTGCGATCGACGGGCTCGGCCTGGTCGAGGCCAGCACCACCTTCGGCACCGAGAAGGTGCTCCGGTTGCCGAGCGGCACCGGCCTCGGGCAACCGGTCAGCGGCTACGAGATCCACCACGGCCGGTACGCCGTCGCGGCCGGCGACGACTTCCCCGGGGGTGTCCGCCACGGGGCCGTGTTCGCCACGATGTGGCACGGCAGCCTGGAGAGCGACGCGTTCCGGCAGGAGTTCCTCGGCCAGGTGGCGGCAGCCGCGGGTCGCACCCGGGCCCCGTCGGACGTCGTCTTCGAGGACCGACGCGAGGCGCGGCTCGACCTGCTCGGGGACCTGGTTTCCGAGCACCTCGATGTCGACGCGCTGCTCGATCTGACGACCTCCGGTGCGCCGGCCAGGCTGCCGATCCTGCCGCCCGGAGACTCCCGGTGATCCTCGTCCTCGGCGGCACGGCGGAGGCGCGCGAGCTCGCCGTCCTGCTTCAACACGACGGTGTTGAGTTCCTGTCCTCGCTCGCAGGCCGGGTCGCCCGGCCGCGGCTTCCGGTCGGTGAGGTCCGGATCGGCGGGTTCGGCGGCGTCACTGGCCTCGTCGAGTTCCTGACCGAGCAGCGGATCGCCGCGGTTGTCGACGCCACCCATCCGTTCGCTGCCGGGATGTCCGCGAACGCGATCGCCGCCTGCGGCCAGGCCGGCGTCCCGCTGCTGCGGCTGGAACGGGTCGGCTGGGCGGGAGCCCCGCACGCTGAGGACTGGCACTGGGTGGAAGGCCACGACGAGGCCGCCGCGCTGACCGCACGGGTCGGAGCCCGACCGTTCCTGACCATCGGCCGCCAGCAGCTCGGCGCCTTCACCGGCCCGCTCGCCTTCGCCGAAGTCACCGCACGCGTGGTCGACGAGCCGGACGTCGAGATCCCGCCGACCTGGCGGATCCTGCTCAACCGAGGTCCGTACACGCTGGAGGGCGAGCGCGAGCTGCTCACCCGGTGGGGCTGCGACGTCCTGGTCACCAAGGACTCCGGCGGCGACTGGACCTGGCCGAAGATGGAAGCCGCCACCGAGCTCGGCCTGCCGATCGTGGTGGTGAAGCGGAAGCCGGAGCCAGTTGGTGTCGAGGTGGTCAGCGACCCGGGGGCTGCGGCCGCTTGGGTCAGGCAGGCGCGCTAAGCCGGTGTCTCCCGTCTGACCGCGATTGGCGGTCTAGGAGTGCGAAGATCCCGAGCCTTCAGCTCGGGTGCTCACCACTCGCGCCAGTCGTCAGGGTTGTACCCCAGTCCTTCGAGGTACCGGTTCAGCTGCTCTTGCGCGTGGGCTCGACTGGCGATTCCCGCGAAGGCGAGCCTGCTCATGTCGGCGTCGTCCGGAACCGGGAAAATCATGGCGGTGCCGAAAGCGCTCACACTGATGGTGGCCATACCGGTGTCCCTGTCTGCTCGAGGACGACCTTGTTGGTCGCCGTTCGAATCGTAGGCGCTAGTACGCCTTCCTCAGCCAACGAGCGGTGAGCACTGCGCCGACGACGCCGAGGGCACCGACGTCGATCCGGGTGGCCAATCGTCGCGCACGCCCGATGTCGGCCGCACGGGCGGGACGACCGTCGCCGAGCTGCGGCCGGTGCTCGACCTGGTCGCCGTAGGTGTTGGTCCCCCCGAGGGTGATCCCGAGGGAGCCGGCGAAGGCGGCTTCGACGGGGCCGGCGTTGGGGCTGGGGTGGGCGGAGGCGTCCCGGCGCCAGGCGCGGAGGGCACCGGCGCGGTCCTCGCCGAGGGCGACGGCAAGGGCGGCGGTGAGCCGGGAGCCGGGCAGGTTGAGCAGGTCGTCGGCCCGGGCGCTGGCCCAGCCGAAGCGTTCGTAGCGGGGACTGCGGTGGCCGACCATCGCGTCCAGGGTGTTCGCTGCGCGGTGGCCGAGCAGTCCGGGGATGCCGAAGAGCCCGCCGAGGACCAGCGAGGACACCACGGCGTCGGAGGTGTTCTCGGCGACCGACTCGACGACCGCGCGGGTCACCCCGGCCTCGTCGAGCTCCTCGGTACGCCGGCCGACCAGGTGGGTGAGCCGTTGCCGAGCGGCCGGCAGGTCGAGGGTCAGCAGGCTGCCGACCGCGGCGGCCTCCTGGTCCAGGGATCGTCCGCCGAGAACCGCCCAGGTCGCGACGGCGGTGAGCAGCGTTCGGGCCACCGGCCGGTTCGCGGTCAAGTGCTCCGCCACAACTCCGACGCCGGTGGTGCCGCCGACGAGCAGCGCCCAGTAGGCGGCGCCGCGAGCACGGTCGTCGGCGTACAGCCGGGACTCCAGCGCAGCGGCCGCCTGACCGAACCCGGCCACCGGGTGGAAGCGCTGCGGATCACCGAGCAGCCGGTCGGCAGCGAAACCGAGGGCCAGGCCGGCGGCGCGGGCACTCACAGCCGCAGCACCCGGCCGGCCACCACCAGGTGCACCTCGTCGCAGAGCCAGGCCACCTGCTGGTTGAGGCTGCCGACAAGGTCGGCGAACAAACGAGCGCCCGGGTCGGCGCCGACCCCGCCGAGGCCGACCTCGTCGGAGACGATCACCAGGTCTTCCAAGGAGCTGATGGACGCGAGCAGCGCGTCGACCCGGTCGGCGTACGCGTCCTGCCAGCCGTCGCGGGCCCAGCCGTCCAGCCCGTCGACCTGGGCGGTGACCCAGGTGCCGAGGCTGTCCAGCAGGACCGTTCCCGACGAGGGGATCTCGCGGGTGGTCCTCCAGTGCTCCGGTCGTCGGTCCTGGTGGGCCCGGACCCGGGCCGCCCAGGCGGGATCCTCGGCCGACGGCTCCGGGCCGGTGGCGACGTAGCTGACGTCGGTCCGGTCGACCAGCAGGCGTTCGGCGTGGGCGGACTTGCCCGACCGAACCCCGCCGGTGACCAGGACCCGCACTAGATGCCGAGCTCGCTCAGCAGCGCGACGTCGCGCAGCACGGCTGCCGCCGACCGGACCACCGGGACCGCGGCGACCGCGCCGCTGCCCTCGCCGAGCCGCATCCCCAGGTCGAGCAGCGGGACCAGGCCGAGCTTGTCCAGCGCCAGCGACTGGGCAGGTTCTGTCGAGCGGTGACCGGCGGCGAACCAGGCGGCCGCACCCGGCTCGATCTCCTCGGCCATCAGCGCGCACGCCACCGAGATCACGCCGTCCAGCAGCACCGGTACGCTAGCCCGGGCCGCCGCGATCATGAAGCCCACCGAGGCGGCCAGGTCGGCGCCGCCGAGTGCGGCCAAGGTCTGGGTCGGAGTGAGCCCGGCGTCCTTGGTGCGGTCGAGCGCCGCCTGGATCAGCTCCTGCTTGCCGAGCAGCGCGGCGTCATCGATGCCGGTACCGCGACCGGTCAGCTCGACCGCCGGCAGCCCGAGCACCGCCGCGATCAGGGCGGTGGCCGGCGTGGTGTTGCCGATGCCCATGTCGCCACTGATCAGCAGGTCGGCACCCGCCGCGATCTCCTCCGCAGCGACGGCCGCACCGGCGTCGAGCGCCTGCTGGGTCTCCTCGGCGGTGAGGGCGTCGCGCAGGTGCAGCGGCTCGCTGCCGCGTCGTACCTTGAAGCGCTGCACCTCCGGGTCGATCCCCTCGAGGTCGTCGTCGACCGCGATGTCGAGCACCCGCACGTTCACGCCGTGCGCGGCAGCCAGGGCGGAGACACCGGCCCGGCCGATCGCGAAGGTGCGCACCATCGCCGGGGTCACCGCAGCGGGGTACGCCGAGACACCGAACGACGTGACGCCGTGGTCACCCGCGAAGACCACGGCGCGCACGTCGCTCGGAACCGAGGGAGGGCACTGGCCCTGGACCGCCGCCAACCAGACCCCAAGCTCGCCGAGCCGGCCGAGCGCGCCGGCGGGAGTGGCGAGACCGGCGAGCCGGGCGGCTGCTTCGCTGCGGGCCGCCGCGGACGGAGCCGCGATCACAGGCTCGCCGCCAGCTCGCGCTGGGCGTTCGCCACGGCCGTCTTCTGGTGCTGGCGGCCGACCAGTCCGACCAGGACGACGCCGAGCGTGCCCCAGAGCGTGACGATGGTCAGCAGCGATGCCCGCCGGAACTCCCACAGCGTCTGGGCCGGGAAGTCACCGAGCTCCTTGACGGCCGGCATCAGCGCAGCGGTCACGCCGATCACCAGCAGGTAGCCGCCGGCGGAGATCAGGATCGTCCGGTACGCGCCGAGCTTCGGCAGCAACCGGCCGGCGACCGCCCACGCGACGATCGCCACCAGCACGGAGATGATCAGGAAGGTGAAGTACTGGTTGGTCCGGTCGCCGATGGTGTCCGGGTTGCCGGTGGCCGGCGGCGAGGCCGGGTACTTCAGGAACGGCACCAGCGCCACCGCGACGAAACCGGACAGCGCGACCACCGCGGTCGACTGGCTCGGCCGCATCCGACCGAACCGGCCGACGACGCCGGCCGCGGCCAGCGCGAGCAGGCCGCCGAGCGCGGTGCCGATCGCCAGGGTGCCGGTGGCCAGGCCCCAGGTGGACTGGTTCTCCCGGGACACCTCGGTGCCGGGGTCCTCCGCGTCGTGCGAGTGCCCGGCCGGGGCGTCGTGGTCGTGCGTGGGCTCGGCAGCTGCGTTCGCTTCCTCGAGCGCGATCGCGGCGTCGACCGGCGGTTCACCGATCTGGTGGGCGACGAGGAAGGCGGCGAAACCGGCCAGCAGGCCGGCGATCAAGCCGTTGATCAGGAAGGTACGGGCAGTCATCAGGGGTCCGTTCGGTACGGGAGGCGTGGGAGCGCGCAGACAGGCAAATGTCGCGCGTGGGGCGCACAGCGGCGCGTCGTCACCACGCCTGCAACATTCGCAGGCGCGGGGGCTCGGAGCTACGGCTCAGTGGCAGGGGTAGCCGAGCAGGTGCCGGCCGTCGTGGACCCACTCGTGGATCGCGTTGCCGGACGGGATCGAGATCGCGCCCTGGTCAGCGCTGATGAAGAAGATCGTGATCGCGGCGAGCAGCGCGACCATCAACAGCCAGGGAAGCAGCTCGCGCATCGGGATCGTGGGGATCTCGACGGCACCGGGCAGGGGTGCGGGAATGGCGGAAGCCATGGTTCCTCCTTCGGGATTGAGCGTCCCGTGTGGTTAGGTCCCCGAAGTTGGGGATGAACCAGGCTGTTGGGTCTGACTCCACCGCCGCGAAGCGATGTCACAGTAGCGCGACTGTGCCGGAATCCCACCGGCTTCCTCGAGCCTGGTGGAGCCATCGTAGAGCCTGCGGGCGACGAGTCAATCGGCCGGTCGCGTGCTGGTCATCACGTCTGCCAGTACGTCGAGCAGAACGGCCGTCTGCTCGCCCGGCCGGACGGCGATCCGGACCCAGGTCGGGTCCAGACCCGGGAAGGTGTCGGCCCGGCGGACCGCCACCCCGGCAGCCCGCAGGGCAGCGTGCACGCCGTCCCCGGGGCGGGCCAGCACGAACGGTGCGGACGACCCGGCGACGTACTCGATCCCGAGTCGGGCCAGTCCGTTCTCCAGCTCCGCGCGGTGCCGCGCGATGGTCTCGACGCGAGCCTCGGCCTCGGCCTTGGCGTCGTTCGTCGAGCAGGCGACCAGGGCGGCGACGGCGGCCGCGGAGACCGACCACGGCGCCTGCTGCTGCGCCAGCTCGGCGACCACCTCGGCGTCACCGAGCAGGTAGCCAGCCCGTACGCCGGGGATCGACCACAGCTTGGTGAGGCTGCGGATGACCACCAGGCCGGGCACGCAGTGACCGGCGAGCGAGTCGGCACCGTCGTCCAGGAACGCTTCGTCGACGACCACCAGCCGGCCCGGCTGCACCAGGGAGAGGATCGTGGCGGCCGGGTGCCGGACCCCGGTCGGGTTGGTCGGGTTGCCGATCACCACCAGGTCCGCGGTCGCCGGGATCCGTGCCGGGTCGAGGGCGAACCCGTCGGTGGGCAAGACGACGTGCCGGACCTGGTGGCCGGCGGTCGCCAGCGCGACGTCCGGTTCGGTGAACTGCGGGTGCACCACCACCGGCAGCCGCCACGGTCGCAACCGGGCGACCAACCCGAAGGCCTCGGCGGCACCGGCGGTCGGCAGCACCTCGTCCGGCGACCGGCCGTGCGCGGCGGCGACGGCGGCGCGGGCCGGGGTGGCGTCCGGGTAGCGGCCCAGGTCGGCCGCGGCCAGCGCGTCGTCCAGCCAGGCCGGCCGCGGTCCGTCGTACACGTTGACGGCGAAGTCGAGCAGGCCGTCGGTCGCCTCGACGTCGCCGTGGTGCCGGAGCGGATCAGCCGGGGCACCTGCGAATGTCGCAGCCGAGGCAGGACCGAACCCCACCAGACCCTCCCGCGACATTTGCCTTCCCCCGGGACTCGCGACCGGTTCGGCGGCCCGCACCGCAGCGACGAACCGCGCGGCCAGCTGCGGGTGGCCGGCCCAGTGGGTGTGCAGGTACGCCGCGTGCAGGGTGTCGGTGCCGATGCCGTCGACCAGGTCCTCGCCAAAGGACCAGGCCGGGTTGTCCGGCGCGGCCAGCAGCCGGGTGCGGTGGAACTCGTGGCCGGTGACGGTCTCGCCCGGACGGCTGAGCAGGTTCCGGGTCGGCGTCGTCGCGGTCCGGTAGGCCAGCGTCAACCGCGGCGCCATCACGGCGTCGCTCTCGATCGCGCCCACCATCGGAGTGCCGTCGACGCTGCGGCACAGGTAGAGCAGGCCGGCGCACTCGGCGACCGTCGGCAGACCGTTCCAGAGCGCTTCCCGGATCTGCGAGCGGAGCCGCTCGTTCCCGGTGAGCTCGCCGGCGTGCATCTCCGGGAAGCCGCCGCCGAGGTACAGCCCCTGCGTCCCGTCGGGCAGCTGCTCGTCGCGGGTCGGGTCGAAGACCACCGGTTCGCAGCCGGTGGCGCGGAGCAGCTCGGTGGTCTCGGCGTAGGCAAAGGTGAACGCGCGGCCTCCGGCGACCGCGATCACCGGCCGGGGGGCGTGGTTTCGTGACAGGCGCTGCGCGCCTTCCTCAACCAACGAGCCGGGATCCCAGGCCTCGCCGGTCAGGTCCGGAGCCGACCGCGCCAGCCGGACGATCGCGTCCAAGTCGATCCGGTCGGCGACCTGGGACGCGAGCAGGGCGAGTGCCGCCGCGGCATCGGAACGCTCGGCCGCCGGGACCAGGCCGAGGTGCCGGGAGGGTGCCGCGACTCCGTCGTCGCGCTGCAGGATGCCGAGCACCGGGACCGGGCTGCTGCCCAGCGCGCGGACCACCTCGTCGGAGTGCCGCACCGAGCCGGCCTTGTTCAGGACCAGCCCGACGACCTCGACGTCGTCGGACCAGCTGGTCATCCCGTGCACCGTCGCGGCGATCGACCGGGAGGCGTGCGAGATGTCGACGACCAGCACCACCGGGGTCTTCGTCACCGTCGCCACGTGCGCGGTCGAGGAGAACCCGTCGGTGCCGAGCTGGCCGTCGTACAGGCCCATCACGCCCTCGATGATCGCGATGTCCGCGCCGCTCGCGCCGTGAAGCAAGAGCGGGACCAGCCGCTCCTCGCCGACCAGGTGCGGGTCGAGGTTGCGGCCCGGGCGACCGGTGGCCAGCGCGTGGTAGCCGGGGTCGATGTAGTCCGGCCCGACCTTGTGCCCGCTGACCGTGTGGCCGGCGCGGGCCAGCGCCGCCATCAGCCCGGTGGCGATGGTGGTCTTGCCGTGCCCGGACGCGGGCGCGGCGATCACCAGGCGGGGAAGGTTCACCACTCGATGCCCTTCTGACCCTTCTGGCCAGCGTCCATCGGGTGCTTGACCTTCGCCATCTCGGTGACCAGGTCGGCGATCTCGACCAGCTTCGGGTCGGCCCGGCGACCGGTGATCACCACGTGCTGGTGACCCGGCCTGTTGGTCAGGGTCTCGACCACGTCGTCGACGTCGATCCAGCCCCAGTTGATCGGGTAGGTGAACTCGTCGAGCAGGTACAGGTCGTGCTCCTCGGCCGCGATCCGGCGCTTGATCTCGACCCAGCCCTCGACGGCCGCCGCGGCGTGGTCATCCTCGCTGCCGGCCTTCTTCGACCAGGACCAGCCCGAGCCCATCTTCTGCCAGTCGACCGGTCCACCGGCGCCGGTGGAGGTGTGCAGCTCGCCGAGGGTCTCGAAGACCGACTGCTCGCCGAGCCGCCACTTCGCGGACTTCACGAACTGGAAGATGCCCAGGCTCCAGCCCTGGTTCCAGCCGCGCAGGGCCAGCCCGAACGCGGCCGTCGACTTCCCTTTGCCGTCGCCGGTGTGCACGGCGACCAGCGGGCGGTTGCGGCGCTGCTTGGTGGAGAGCCCGTCGTCGGGGACGACGTCTGGCTGACCCTGCGGCATCAGGCGGCCCCGCCGACCTGGGCGCTGACGGCGCCGGCGAGCGCTTCGGCGCTGACCTCGCCGAGCGGCACGTACTGGGCACGCAGGTCGGCAGCCAGCTCTTCGGCCAGGCCCATCCGGAAGCGACCGGTCTCGCAGTCGATCACCAGGGTGGCCAGCCCGAGGCCGGCGATCTGCCGGGCCAGCATCCGGGAACGCGCCACCGCGTCCGGCCCGTACGTCGCCCGGCCGTCGGTGACCAGGACCAGCAGCGGTCGCCGGTTCGGGTCGCGGACGGCCTCGACCCGCAACGACTCCAGCGCCGTCAGCATGCCCTCGGCCAACGGGGTGCGGCCGCCGGCCGGCAGCTCCTCGAGCCGGGCCGCGGCGATCTCGACCGAGGACGTCGGCGGCAGTGCCAGGACGCCGCTGTCGCCGCGGAACGTCACCAGACCGACCTTGTCGCGCCGTCGGTAGGCGTCCAGCAGCAGCGAGAGGACGGCGGTCTTGACCTGCTGCATCCGGGTGCGCGCGGCCATCGAGCCGGAAGCGTCGACGCAGAACAGGATCAGGTTCGCCTCGTGACCCTCGCGGACGGCCACCCGCAGGTCCTCGGATCGGAACGCGATCGCGGTGCCGGTCCGCTGGCGGGCAGCCTGGTGCGGAGCGGCTGCGCGGATGGTCTCGACCAGGTGGATGCCGCCGCCGGCGTTGTTCGAGGGCCGGGCACCGATCCGGGCTCCGGCGCTGGTGATCGCCCGGCTGCGCTTGCCCTGCTCGCCGGCGCCGAGGCCGGCGACCGCGAACAGCTTCGGCCGGTACGGCGTGGCCGCCGCGACGGTGCTGGTGTCGGACGCTCCGGATCCATCGCCCGTTGAGGGAGGGCCGTCATCCGTTGATTGAGGAGGGCCGTCAGGGCCCGTCACGAAATCATCCGAACCGTCGGCGCCGCCTTCGGTCTCCGCTTCCGTCTCATCAGGTTTCGTGACAGGCGCTTGCGCGCCTTCCTCAACCGACGATGGGTCGGGATCGGGCTCCGTTTCCTCGTCGCCGAGGATCTGGTCGAGCAGCGCCTCGTCGATCCCGGGGGCGTCGAACGGGTTCCGGCGTCGGCGGTGCGGCAGCGCCAGCAGCGCTGCCGCCCGGATGTCGGCCCGGGTGACGGTGGTCCGTCCGTTCCAGGCGGCGTTCGCGATCGCAGCCCGGGCGGTGACCAGGTCGGCGCGCATCCCGTCCACGTCGAAGGCGGCGCAGACCTCGGCGATCTTGAGCAGCGCGGCGTCGGTCAGCTCGACCTCGGGGACCAGCTTCTGGGCCTGCTCGATCCGGGTGGTGAAGCCGGCCTCGGCCTCGGCGTACGACGAGACGAAGCCGGCCGGGTCGGCGTCGTAGGCCATCCGGCGGCGGACCACCTCGACCCGTAGAGCGGGGTCGCGCGGGGCGGCGACCTCGACGGTCAGCCCGAACCGGTCCAGCAGCTGCGGCCGGAGCTCGCCCTCCTCCGGGTTCATCGTGCCGACCAGCACGAACCGAGCGGCGTGCGCGACCGAGATGCCGTCCCGCTCCACGGTCGAGCGGCCCATCGCGGCGGCGTCGAGGAGCAGGTCGACCAGGTGGTCGTGCAGCAGGTTCACCTCGTCGACGTACAAGATGCCGCGGTGCGCGCGGGCGAGCAGGCCCGGCTCGTACTCCGCCTTGCCGGCGGACAGCGCGCGTTCGAGGTGCAGCGAGCCGAGGACGCGGTCCTCGGTGGCGCCGACCGGCAGCTCGACCAGCCGGACCGGCCGGGTCTCGACGTCCGCGCCGGCGCCGAACGGCCCGTCCGGCGAGCTGGCGCTCGGATCGGCCGGATCGGTGGAGAAGCGGTCGCCGGCGATCACGTCGATCGGCGGCAGCACGGTGGCCAGCGCCCGGACCATCGTGGACTTGGCGGTGCCCTTCTCGCCGCGGACCAGGACGCCGCCGACATCGGGCGAGATCGTGGTGAGGATCAGGGCGAGGGCCATCTGGTCGGAACCGACGATGGCGGAGAACGGGTACTGCAGTGGCATGGGGGCTCCCGCGCTTTAGCCAAATACTTTCGGAGCGCGAGGCCGGTCTTCGGACTTCCGGAGTCAACCTGCGTTGCTCCGGTTACCGCAGCGGGCCCTGTGCCGGATTCTCACCGGCTTCCCAGATTCTCCCCCTCGCGCTGTCAGGCTCGACAGAACTCCGGGGCACCTCGTGCTTGGAGCCGTAACGATATCGTCTCCGGTCATGGCCTCCTCCCTGACCGTCTTCGGCATCGGCGCCGACGGCTGGGCGAGCCTGGAAACGCACGGCCAGAAGGCGGTTCTCGCCGCCGAGGTGGTGCTCGGCGGATCCCGGCACCTGGACCTGCTGCCGGAGGTCGTCGGCCAGCTGCGCGCCCCCTGGCCGGTGCCGCTGCGGGACAACCTGGCCGCGTTCCTGGACGGTTTCGCCGGCCGGGAGGTGGTGGTGCTCGCCTCCGGGGACCCGCTGCTGTCCGGGATCGGCAGCACCCTGATCGACCTGCTCGGTGCCGACCGGGTCCGGATCGAGCCGGCGGTCTCCTCGGTCGCCCTGGCTCGGGCCCGGATGGGCTGGCCCGCGGAGTCGGTGGAGACGGTCACCCTGGTCGGTCGCGACCCGGCCGCGGTGCTCCGGTCTCTCGCGCCGGGTCACCGGCTGCTGGTGCTGTCCTCCGACGCGAGCACCCCGGCGACGGTCTGCGCGCTGCTGACCGAGCACGGCTTCGGCGCCAGCACGGTGACCGTTCTCGGCGACCTCGGCGCCGCCGAGGAGAGCCGCACCGAGGCGACGGCCGCGAGCTGGTCGGGCGCCGCCCCGGCGCTGAACGTGATCGCGATCGAGGGGTCCGGGTCCGGGTTCGGCTGGACCCCGGGCCTGCCCGACGACGCGTTCGAGAACGACGGCCAGCTGACCCGGCGCGACGCCCGCGCGTCCGCGCTGGCCCGGCTGGCTCCCCGGCCCGGGGAGCTGCTCTGGGACATCGGCGCCGGCGCCGGATCGATCGGGATCGAGTGGCTCCGGGTGCACCCGACGGTGCAGGCGATCGCGATCGAGGCCGACCCCGAGCGTGCCGCCCGGATCGCCCGGAACGCCCGTGGCTTGGGGGTTCCGAGGCTCCAGGTCGTCACCGGCTCGGCGCCCGAGGTACTGGCCGGGCTGCCCGCGCCGGACGCCGTCTTCATCGGCGGCGGTGCCTCCCGGGACGGTGTCCTGGACGCCGCCCTCGCCGCGCTCAAGCCGGGCGGTCGGCTGGTCGTGCACGGCGTCACCCACCAGACCGAGGCCCTGTTGATCGACCGGTACGCCGCCCTGGGCGGTGAGCTGACCCGGCTGCAGGTCGAGAGCGCCGCGCCGATCGGCACCTTCACCGGCTGGACGCCGTCCCGGGCGATCACCCAGTGGGCGCTGACGATCGGAGCCTCATGACCATCCACTTCGTCGGCGGCGGCCCGGGGGCTGCCGACCTGATCACCCTGCGCGCCGCCGAGCTGCTGCGCACCGCGGACGTGGTCGTGTACGCCGGCACCTACCTGGACGGTGGGGTGCTGGCGCACTGCCGCGACGACGTCCGGCTGGTCGACACCCAGGACCTGAGCCTCGACCAGATCACCGCCGAGCTGGTCACCGCGCACCTGGCCGGCCACCAGGTGGTCCGGCTCTGCTCCGGCGACCCGTCGCTGTACTCGGCTCTGGCCGAGCAGACCTTCCGGCTCGATGCCGCCCAGGTGCCGTGGGACGTCACCCCCGGGGTGCCGGCGTACGCCGCTGCCGCCGCGGTCCTCGGTCGTGAGCTGACCGTGCCGCTGCTCAGCCAGAGCCTGGTGCTGACCCGGACCCAGGCCCGCTCCACCGCGATGCCCGACACCGAGTCGCTGGCGGCGTTCGCCGCCACCGGGGCCACCCTGGCGCTGCACCTGGCGATCACCCGGACCCGGGAGCTGGCGGCCGAGCTGGCCGAGCACTACGGCGGGTCCTGCCCGGCGGCCGTGGTCTACCGGGCCAGCCAGCCGGAGCAGCAGGTGCTGCGCGGCACGCTGGCCGACATCGCCGACCAGGTCGAGCAGGCCGGCCTGAGGCAGGCGGCGGTGATCCTGGTCGGTCGGGTGCTCGACCCGGCGCAGGTCGCCGAGTCCTACCTCTACGACAGCACCCGGGACCGGTCGAGCAAGCTCGCCCGCTGAGCCGTACGGCCCGCCCAGCAGGAGGTTTTGACCATGTGGCGTGGCCAAAACCTCCAGCTCGACGGGCCGGCGACCGACGTCAGCAGATCGGCGCGGCCCCCGGGTCGGCCCGGTTGAGCAGGGTGCTGAACGCCTCCCGCACGTCGCACCCGCAGACCACCGTCTTGTCGAAGGCGATCCGCAGGTCGTTGCTGGCGCCGCAGTGCCGGACCCGGAGCACCAGGCCGTAGCGGTCGATGCCGAGCGCCCGGACGTCCTCGGGATCCTCGTCCCAGCCGAGCTCGTGCCGGGCCAGGGTGACCAGCACGCCCCGGTGGTCGGCCTGCAGGTGCGGCAGCCACTCGGCCTCGTAGCCGAGCAGCGGATCCGGGAAGGCGCACCGGTAGTCCTCGAGCGCGACCTGGCGAGCGGGTGGTTGCCCGGGCCTGGTCTCGCACCGCCAGGCCAACCCGATCCGGTCCGGCACCAGCCGGATCAGCCGGGTGGTCTCGCTCGGCTCGTCGGAGCCGGTCAGGTGCAACCGCATCCCGGCCGGGAGCGGCTCGACGACGTCGTAGACCGGTCCGGTCAAGGTGACCTCGCCGCGGACCCGGTCGGCCTGCGGCACGGTGGCCACGTCGACGGCGGTCGCGGTCACCCGGTAGTGGTCGAGCTTCTCGGCGAAGTCCGCCGGCGCCTGGAACAGGATCGACCCGTCCGGGACGACGCCGTGCCGGTGGATGTCCAGGGTCAGCTCGGGAGACGCCACCCGGAGGGTCGACGCGGTCGCGATGATCGTGCGGGCGCGTTCGGCCGGGGTGAGCGCGGGGAAGGTCTCGACGAGCCGTTCCTGGGAGTAACGCATGAGGTAAGGCTAACCTAACTTCAGCGAGTTCACCAGGGATGTGACCAGGCCTCAGGTCACCGAGCGCGCCGTCCAGACCCGGCCGGAGCCGGTCCGCCGGGTGCCGGAGGACCCGACGATCAGCAGGCACTTCATGTCGATCGCGTCGGCGTCGAGCTCGGCCAGGGTGGTCACCGTGATCGCCTCCTCGGCCCGACCGACGTCCCGGCCGACGATCACCACGGTGTCCGCCGAGCGGAACTCGAGCAGCAGCTTCTGGGCCTCGGCGACCTGGGTGGTCCGGGACCGCGAGGCCGGGTTGTAGACGGCCAGCACCAGGTCCGCCTCGGCGATCGCGCGCAGGCGCCGCTCGATCACCGGCCACGGCTTCAACCGGTCCGACAGGCTGACCACCGCGAAGTCGCCGCCGATCGGCGCACCGGCGCGTGCGGCCACGGCCTGCACCGCGCTGACCCCGGGGAGCACCCGGATCGCCACCTCCGCGTAGACCGGGTCCTCCGCGGCCTCGAAGACCGCGGCCGCCATCCCGAAGACGCCGGCGTCACCGCCGGAGACCACCGCCACCCGCTCGCCGGCCAGCGCCAGGTCGAGCGCGAACCGGGCCCGGTCCACCTCCACGGTGTTGCCGGAGGAGTGCCGGCTCAGCCCGATCCGCTGCGGTACCCGGTCGACGTACGGGGCGTAGCCGACGACGTGGTCGACCTCGGCCAGCGCGCTGGTGGCCTCGGGGGTGAGCCAACCGTCGGGGCCGGGGCCGAGTCCGATCACCAGCAGCTCGGCCGTGCCCGCTTGGTTTCGTGACAGGCGCTGCGCGCCTTCCTCAACCAACGGACTGGTGCGCCTGCCGCCGGGATCGGTGGCCACCGAGTCACCGGGCACCACGATCAGCGAGAAGTACGGCACCGTGGCCGGGTCCACCTCGCTGACCGGGAGCCAGCGCTGCTCGGGCATCGAGGCGCGCTCGACGTACATCGCGTGCTCGAGCCGACCGGACTGCTCCAGGGCGGAGCGGACCTTGGGGAAGGTGCGGCCGAGCTTCATGATCACCGCGCCCTGGGTGTCGGCCAGCCGGCGGGCGAGCTCGGGCTCGGGCAGGGTGCCGGGCAGGATCGTCAGGACGTCGGTCTGCCGGACCAGCGGGGTCGCGACGCTGGCGGTGGCGGCCGCGAACGACGGCACCCCGGGCACGATCTCGGTGGCGAACCGGCTGCTCAGCCGGTCGTGCATGTACATGAACGAGCCGTAGAACAGCGGATCCCCCTCGGCCAGCAGGACCACGTCCCGACCGGCCTCGAGGTGGACGGCGAGCCGGTCGGCGCTGGCGGCGTACTTTCCAGCACATTGGGATCCTAAGCTTAGAATTCCACGTGGACAAGTTGTCGCG
>JADMIO011486902.1_pt1 | contig 64176 bp, 55 predicted proteins | sample 8958161 | NCBI WGS metagenome assembly JADMIO01 (sample SAMN16585339, study PRJNA669376) | soil metagenome | isolation source: Crop rotation soil | place: USA: Cullars Rotation, Alabama | collected 2011 | reverse complement strand
CGCGACAACTTGTCCACGTGGAATTCTAAGCTTAGGATCCCAATGTGCTGGAAAGAGGTTGGCGGGGTGGCGTCAGACCCGGAGGGTCAACACCAGTCGGTGCACGGGTAGCGGCTGATAGTCCAACGCCTCGGTGTCTAACCCTCCGGGTCTGACACCGGTGATAGCTGGGGTATCCCTGGCCCGTCTGGGATAGTCGCGGTTGGCTGCCGCCAGGCGGCAGCGAGACAACCGGGCAGCAAAGAAACAATCGTAATTTTTGGCCGAGCGGTACTATGCTCAGCCATCACCCGCGATGGGCTAAGCGCAGCGGCGCTCGAGTGTTACGTCCGCAGTGGGATGTCGGAAATTTTTACCCGCTGACCAGCGTTCGTTACGCCTGCCTGGGTCAACAGTTCCACAAACGCTTGGTATACCGCCAACGGATACTGCGTCGGACCTATAATGATGCGGTCCACCAACGATGGAATCTCAATGCCGTGAAGCCCTTCCTCTGGGCAATCTTTCAGAGGGATTTTGCAGATCGGTTGTGGTGTGCCTCCGACTGTTTGGACGTCGGTCCTTATCCGTTCCGATTTCTCGAATAAGGGGCTGTGGACGACGCGCCACTCCCGCTCCTCCCTGAAACCCGGATGTTTAGTGCAGACGATTGCCGACCTAAAGGTAGAGAAGATGTACGCAATAGTCATCTCCTCTCCTAGGCTTGCAATCCGATCTCGATTTTGCTCGAGCCTTTCGACAAGGCTTGCGAACTCACTCTCGAACTGATGACTACTGAGGTAGGCAACCGGGCTGGTGTAGGCGCGCAACGCGTCAGTGGGCCTCAAAAACGGAGCGCCGTTCATGACGATGCCAACCCCAGCGCGCGTTCCATAAGCTCTCCACATGGAGAGTCTGCCAATGACATCCTCATCGAGATCGTGTTCCGATACACAACAGATGTATGAATCCGAACGAATGTGCGGGAGCCAGCTATTGAAGCGCGCTTCTAATTTTTCGCAGAAGCCTGGAAAGGCACCATCAAGCGCAGTTTGGATCCGATCTCGATAGGTCCCGTACGCGGCGTTGAGACAACGGAAGCCGTGCTCAACCTCCATATAGTCGTTCATGCACGACGATTGACGCATCCAAACTTCGCGACTCCTGATGATCAGCGCCGCGGCCTCCGCCGTCGTGTAGTGAACGAATCTCGTTTGATTATTCAGCGCCGCGAGTGTCCTATCGAAAAGCCTCGGGTTGAATATTCTGAGGTTCTCTAAGTGCTCTGCATCGAAGCCGGGGGGGGAAATTAGAGGAATCCATGTTGCTGAGTATTATCCATCAACGACCAAAGCAATTCGGTTACGATGATTTCCTCGCCCCATGCAAGTCGCGGCCCTCGCCCGCCGCTAGCGATGCAGCCCTGGAGCTTCGTGGCCGGAGCGGGCGACGTACTCGGTGTAGCCGCCGCCGTAGGTGTGGATGCCCTCGGGGGTCAGTTCCAAAACGCGGTTTGATAGCGCCGACAAAAACCGCCGATCGTGCGAGACGAGCAGCATCGCGCCCTCGTAGTTCGCCAGCGCCTCAATCAGCATCTCCTTGGTCGCCATGTCGAGATGGTTGGTCGGCTCGTCGAGGACGAGGAAGTTCGGCGGGTCGTAGAGCATCTTGGCCATTACGAGGCGCGCCTTCTCGCCGCCCGACAGCACGCGGCAGCGCTTCTCGACGTCGTCGCCGGAGAAGCCGAAGCAGCCGGCGAGCGTGCGGAGCGAACCCGTGCCGGCCTGCGGGAAGGCGTATTCCAGCTCTTCGAACACGGTGCGTTCGCCGTCGAGCAGGTCCATGGCGTGCTGGGCGAAGTAACCCATCTTGACGGAAGCGCCGAGGGTTGCGGTGCCACTGTCGGGCTCGGTGGAGCCGGTGACGAGTTTCAATAGCGTGGATTTTCCGGCGCCGTTGACGCCCATGACGCACCAGCGCTCGCGGCGGCGGACCTGGAAGTCGAGCCCCTCGTAGATGGTGCGGCTGCCGTAGCTCTTGTGCACGCCCTTTAGCGTAGCAACGCCCTCGCCCGAGCGCGGGGCGGGCTGGAACTCGAAGCTCACAGCCTGACGGCGCTTGGGCGGCTCGACGCGCTCGATCTTGGCGATCTGCTTGACGCGGCTCTGCACCTGCGCGGCGTGGGAAGCGCGAGCCTTGAAGCGCTCGATGAATTTCATTTCCTTGGCGAGCATCGCCTGCTGGCGGTCGAACTGCGCCTGCTGCTGCTTCTCGTTCTGCGCGCGCTGGCCCTCGTAGAATTCGTGGTTGCCGGTGTAGGTGGTGAGCGAGCCGGCGTCGATCTCGACGATCTTCTTGACGATGCGGTTCATGAACTCGCGGTCGTGCGAGGTCATGAGCAGGAGGCCTTCGTAGTTCTGCAGGAAGTCTTCCAGCCAGATGAGGCTTTCGAGGTCGAGGTGGTTCGATGGCTCGTCGAGCAACATGGCGTCGGGGCGCATGAGCAGGATGCGGGCGAGCGCGACGCGCATCTTCCAGCCGCCGGACAGCGCGCCGACGTCGCCGTCCATCATCTCCTGGCTGAAGGAGAGGCCGGCGAGCACCTCGCGCGCCTTGGCCTCCAGCTCGTAGCCGCCCAGCTCCTCGAAGCGGCTCTGGATCTCGCCGTAGCGCTCGATGATCTCTTCCATCTCGTCGGCGCGGTCGGGGTCGGCCATGGCGGCCTCGAGCTCTTTCAGCTCGGCGGCGACCGCGCTCACCGGACCGACGCCGTCCATGACCTCGGCCACGGCGGAGCGGCCCGACATCTCGCCGACGTCCTGGCTGAAGTAGCCGATGGTGATGCCGCGATCGATCGAGACCTGGCCCTCGTCGGGCTGCTCGCGGCCGGTGATCATGCGGAACAGCGTCGTCTTGCCGGCGCCGTTGGGGCCGACGAGGCCGATCTTCTCGCCGCGATTGAGGGCGGCGGAGGCTTCGATGAAGACGATCTGGTGGCCGTTCTGCTTAGAGATGTTGTCGAGGCGGATCATGCGCGCGTTCAGGTCCCGGACGGTGTTCCGGCACCCCATACGGCATGTGGCGCCGGGGTGAAAGGGCATGCGGCAATCGTTGCCGCGCTTGGCCTTATGATGGTCCCGGCGCTAAGGCTAATCGCCTACGCAAATCAGCTCGAGGGTGCAGGCGTGAACGAGACGGCGACGACGGACATGAGCCGCGTGAGGGTCCTAGTTTACAGCGATTCCGGACCAGTGATCGCGCGCGAACGCGACGCCAACGATCTCTTGTCCGACGCCTGGGGACAGAACGCGACTCTGGTGGCGGTGCCGGTGTCCCGGCTCGGCGAGGATTTCTTCAAGCTGGCGACGGGGCTCGCCGGGGCCATTGCGCAGAAGTTCGTCAACTACCAGCTCCGCCTCGCGATCGTCGGCGACATCTCCGCCTGGACGGCCGACAGCCGCGCGCTGCGCGACTTCGTCTATGAGGCGAACCACGGCCGGGCGCTTTGGTTCGTCGGCAGCATGGATGAGCTCGCCGAGCGGCTGCGGCAGGAGACGAGCGCCGCCGCCTAGCCGACCTCGAAGGTGGTGACGCCGAAGATGCGGCCGATAGCAACGGCGCGGACCGGGCCTGTGTACATGCGCGCGGTCTCGAAGGTCGGCTTGAGGCCATGCGCCTGCGCCATCTGGGCAGCCGGGTGGTTGGGTTCGGGGACGTCGATGAAGACCTCGCCTTCGCCGCGGCCGACGAGGGCGGAGAAGATTGCTTCGGCCGCTGTCCTGTCGGCGGCGTAGAGCGGGCCGATCTTGCGGCCGTTGCGGGCCGGACGGATGACGCCCCAGCCGGCGAGCTGTCCGTCGCGAACGAGGGCGCGGCCGACGTGGCCGGGCGCGTCGATCCAGGCGCGGAGGAAATCGGGACGGGCGGCGGGGAAGCAGCGGGCGTCGATGGCGGCGAGGACGTCGAAGCGGATGTCGCGCAAAGGCACCGTTGCGTCGTGCGTGCCGGCGATGAGCGGCCTGCCTCCGTAGCGGATGTTGCGGTAGGCGAGCGTGAAGCCGGATCTGCGGTAGTTGTCCTGCTGATCCAGCACGCCATCGAGGCCGACGGTACGTCCGCCGGAGTGCTCCAGAGCGGCGCGCCAGATCCTGATGCCGAAGCCGCGGCCGCGCAGGTCGGGTCGGACGATGTAGAAACCGAGGAAGGCGAAGGCGTCGTCATAGTTGACGCACGAGATGATGGCCGCAGGTTTGCCGCCCAACTCGCCCACGAGGAAGCCGGCGGGGTCGATGACAGAGAAGCAGGACGTATCCGCGAGGCCCGGGTTCCAGCCCTCGGCGGCGGCCCAGTCGGCCGCGAGGTTCAGCACGCCCGGCCTCATGGCACGAATGCGGATGTCGCTGGTCACTGGCGTGTCACTGTCCTGCATCGGCCTCACCCGCCAGCTGGATAGCAGGGCCGTGCAACGATCCCCTTAACGGTGGGCTCTCTCGCCGCTACGGTGCGGCCAGCCCGCCGCGGCGGATCGACCAATAAGGGGGAAGGCACGGATGCGTCTGAAGCTGCACCAGTTCGGCGAACTGGTCGGGATCTTGTTCCTGCTCGCGTCGACGGCGACGCAGATGTTCTACCTGGAGCCGCTGGACCGCGACATCCAATGGCGGCTGACGGCGTTCACGGTGCAGCAGTCGGCGCAGATCCAGCTGAAGACGGCGTACGACAACCAGATCGCGGTGCTGAAACAGCTCAACGCGCCGGCGGCGGACGTGACCGCGGTCGAGGCCAAGCGCGAGGCGGCGCTGGCGCAGTTCCGCAACTCTGATGCCGACATCTCGGACTTCATGCTCGCCAAGGAGGGCGTGGAGGACTACCTGCAGATCCTCGTCATCGTGCTGTTCGCGGCGGGATCGCTGCTGGCGGGGCTGGGGCGGACCCTCGACATGCTGTCGGCGCGGCGAGCGGCCGGCGAGTAAAGACACTGCGCGCTTTGCCCAACATTTCCGCTGGGCGGCGCAATGCTCTCCACATCCATGCGGAGTTGCGGGCAGGTTTGGGGTTGCGAATCGGTTGATAGTCCGTGCGGTGACGACCCTGCAGTGGTCGCCACACGGCATCAAGCGGCAGCAGGGGCAGCGCGTGAACCGGGCATTTCGCAGACTGGCGGCGGCGCTCTTGGTCGCGTGGGGCGCAGTTTCCGGCGCCTGGGCCGGCGACATCTCGGAGGATCTCCTCGCCGCGGCGATCCAGCGCTACGAAGCGGGCGAATATCAGTCGGCGATCGGAAGCATCAATGCGGCGCTGCGTGGGCGGCTGCCGGGATCGCTGATACCGAAAGCCTACTACTATCGCGGCCTCGCCAACCGCAAAGCCGGTCGGCCCGGGGAGGCGATCAACGATCTGACGCGCGCGATGGGCCAGCCGGGGCTCATGGATGCGGAGCGGTCGGACGCGAAGGAGAATTTGCAGGTCGCGTACCAGGAGGCCGGCCTGTCGCCGCGTGAGACGGTCGTGGTGGCCCGCGAGACCAACGCAGCCCCACCGGCGCGCACGCCGTTGCCCGCCTTGCGCGGAACGATGGACGGGAAGACCGACACGACGCCAATAACGACAGGGGCGGTCGCCTCGCAGCCCGCCACGTCGAAAGTCGCTGCCGTGGCGGCATGGTCCACATCGACGACTTCCGCGCCTGCTGGGCGAAGCGAGCCGGCGGCTGCGCCAGCATCCCCTACGCCGCGCTCGAGCGCATGGACGAACCATCAGGTCGCGCTGGCGCCGCTTCCCACGGTTCCGGTGCCGGTCGAAAAGCGCAAGGCACCGGCGACCGACAACGCGACGGTCAAGCGCGCTGCGCTGCCAAGCGTTCCGGTTGCTTCGCCGTTCGCCACCGTCGTCTCCGCCACGCCCGAGCTGCCGGGCAACGAGGTGCGGCTGCTGGTCGGCGATGCCAGCTCACGCGGCGAAGCGATCCAGCTGGCGGTGCGCCTCACCTCGCAGCGCGGCGCCGTTCTCGGCCCGCGCCGGCCGCAGATCGCAGCATCCGCGGATGCAGCCTCTTACCGCCTGCGGCTAGGTCCGTTTACCGACACCAGGGAGGCCATGGCGCTGTGCCAGTCGCTGCGCGAAAGCGGTTACGCCTGCGTCACCGAATAAGCCCCTCCTCCCCCTCCGCAGGCGCCGGGGCATGTTCCGGCGGTGACTGCGGCATAGCTCGGCGTACGGAATAAACACTCCCGGATGCGAGGCATCCCGGGCCTTTGAGATTGCAAGCCCGTCTCATTCATGTGGACGAGAGGGGATTTCCAATGCAGATCGACCGGCGCAATGCGTTCAAGCTGCTTCTGACAGGAGCCGCGGCTACCGGCCTCCCCTCCATCGCCCGCGCCTATCCGGTCGCGCTCGCGCCGTCGGGCGGCGACACGTTCACGCTCGCCAACGGCCTGCGCACACACTTCATCGCCAACGGGTCGGGCTACGTGACGGCGACACTGGTCCTGCGCAGCAAGGAAATCACCAACAACGGTCTGGCGCACCTGTGCGAGCACACGTCGTGTTCGGGTGCCGCCGGCAACATGACGGCTGCCGAAGTCAACGCGCTGTACAAGGACTGCGTGCAGGACGGCAACGCGACGACAGAAGCCGGCGCGCTGAAGTGGGACGCGTCGTTCCTGCCGCGCTACCTGCCGGAAGTCTTGAAGCTGCTGGCGATGAGCTCGCTGGACCAGAAGTTCGACCTGGCGACGGTGGCGGCGCAGCAGCGCGTCGTTCTGGAGGAGCTCTACCTCGACAAGTACAGCTCGACGATCAAGGCCGAACGCAAGTTCGATCACGCGCTGTTCGGCGCGACGCACCCCTACGCAAAGGACACGCTGCCGGAGGAGATCGCGCGCTGTAAAATCGCGCCGGAAAAGCTGGCGGCCGAGATGCATGCGTTTGCCGAGCGGACGCGGCTGCCCGCCAACATGGATCTGTTCATTGTCGGCGGCGTCGAGCCGGAGGTTCTGCGGCGCGAGGTGGAGAAGAACTTCGGCAGCTTCGCTTTCGCGCGCGGCGAGCAACTCGTCATTCCCACAGTTGGTGTGACCCGCGAGTACAAGGCGCTCAACGAGCCGTCGTTCGAGATGCAGCGACCCTTGAGCGAATTGCGCCTCGCGTGGAACACTGGCGCCTGCTTCGGCAGCGCGGATGCGCGCGTGCTGGTGGCGCTGGCCTCATATCTCAACACGGCGCTGTTCGACGAGCTGCGCGAAAAGGACGGCGACACGTATACGCCTGACGCTGTCTACGAGCCCGACGCCTGCAGCGGCGTGTTCCGCGTGTCTATTTCGAGCAGCAAGGACCCTCAGAAGGTCGAGAAGAAGGTCTTCGACGTGGTCGAAAAGATGAAGCAGAGCATCGACGGCAAGGAGCTGGCGCGGCTGAGAGACCGCATCGTGCTCAAGCGCTGCAAGGACACGGGCGACAACCTGGCCATGCTGGGTCGTCTGATGGACCGCACGCTCGAAGGTTCGAGCGTGTGCGATCTTGCGGTAGATACGGTGACGCCGGATGAACTGGTCGCGGCGGCGCGCGCGTATCTGCCGACCCATCGGCAGGGCTATGTGCGGCTGGCGCTCAACGGGCAGTGAGCGTCAGCGGGGGCCGAAGCGGACCTCGTTGCGGGCGCGGGCCTTGGCGGCCTCGACGTCGCGGTCGCGCGGCGGGGCCATCGTCACGAGGGAGGCGAGCAGTTCCTCGGCCGCGGCAGTCACCTGCTCCACGGCGCGGTTGAACGCCTCCTCGTTGGATTTGGACGGTGCGTTCATGCCGGACAACTTGCGGACGAACTGCACGGCCGAGGCGCGGATTTCGGTCTCGGTCGCCGGCGGGGAAACGTTGTAGAGCGTCTTGATGTTACGGCACATACGCCACTCCTTTCCGATCCCCTCACATGCCAGTTAGGCAGGCAGGCCTCCGCCTGCAACGGCTGGATGAAAGCGCTTCGTCGCGCGCCACCCGAGCCAGAGGAACGCCAGCAGCAGCACGGCCTGCGCGATGACGAACGGCGGCTCGGACTGTGTCGGCGCCAGTTCGGCAAGCGGCGACAGCTTCTGGAACGACTGCACCACTAGGACGAAGCAGTTGAGATAGAAGGCGGCGATGGCGGTGACGGCGTAGATCCAGCGCCAAGCACCGGCGAGATGGAAGACGTAGATGGCGGCGAAAGCCGGGATGAGGAGCGCTATCGAGACGATGCCGGTGCCCAGAGCCGGGGTGAATGCGGTGATGGGGAACAGGAAGCCGGTGATCGTCGTCAGCGCCGTGGTGATGAGGAAGACGTGGGTGACCCAACCCGGCGCCGCGTTGCGCAGCATGCCCGCGAGAGCGATGACGCCGGCCGCGATAGCGACGAGGCTGATCACGACGTGAAGAAGTGTGAAGTTTTCAAAAGATAGTCCCAGTATCATCGTCATTCCCCCCGTTGGCGGCAGCTACGGTCCGGCCATTCCCTCACAGAAGCATAGCAGCGCGGCTGACCCCATGATAGGCATCATGAATATGCCAGACATGTGAAGGTGATAGCGCCAATTTGGCCGCAAAAGCCCGGCACAAAGGCTCGACGATAAACCGAGGGAAAACAATGACGTTCCGCCGCCTGCTCTGCGCCTGCCTCATTGGCGTGTTCGTCCTTGGCGCTGGCGCTGCTTCGAGCCGTGCGGGATCGGCCCACGACATCGATGTCGGCGTCGACGCAACGCTGGATCGCTTCTTTTACAACGTGCGCGGCGCACGCGAGTTGGCGCGCAAGTCGGTCGGCATGCTCGTGTTCCCGTCGGTGGTGAAGGCGGGCTTCGGGTTCGGCGGCGAATACGGCGAAGGCGCGCTGCGTATCCACGGCAGGACGGTCGACTACTACAATACCGTGTCGGCGTCGGTCGGCTTTCAGCTCGGCATTCAAGAGCGGTCGGTGATCATCATGTTCATGACGCCCGAGGCGCTTTCGCAGTTCCGGCATACGGCAGGCTGGAAGGTCGGTGCCGATGCCTCGGTGGCGATCATCACGGTCGGCGTCGGCGGCTCGATCGACACCAACAAGATCACCAGCCCGGTTATCGGATTCATCCTCGATCCGAAGGGGCTGATGTATAACCTGACACTCGAAGGCACGAAGATCTCGCGCATCAATCCGCGCTGACGGAACGTCATGGGAGAGGCTGCGATGTCCGGCGAGTGCACGCACCTCGATCAGATCCGCGACGTGACGCCGAATACCGACGGCTGCGAGGAATGTCTCAAGATGGGTGCCGAGTGGGTGCACCTGCGCCTGTGTCTCAGCTGCGGCCACGTCGGCTGTTGCGACTCTTCGCGCTACAAGCATGCGACGAAGCACTTCCACCGCACGCAACATCCGATCGTGCAGTCGATCGAGCCGGGCGAAGACTGGAAGTGGTGCTACGTCGACGAGGTCGTGATCGAATGAGCCGGATCAGCCACGCGGAGCGCGTGGTGCCGGCGCGGGATGCTGGCCGGCCCATCGCGCGAGCGCGAAGATCGTAGCTGCCGTCAGCACGTAGGCGGCGACCTCGATGACGTTGGGGCGGTCGATGTAGCCGACGAGGACGTGCAGCACGCGGCCGGCCCAGGTGTCCTCGCCGAGCAGCCACGAGGTGTCCCACAGCGTGCGCTCGAAGACGTTGCCGATGAGCCCGGCATTGGACAGCTGGCGCATCGCTTCGGCGGCGAGGCCGGCGGCGAGCAGGGTCACCAGGGCGCCGGTGACGGCAAACACGCGGCGGAGCGGCACCGCGGCCAACCCGAGATAGACGACGGCGGAGACGGCAGCGCCCAGCGCCAGGCCGCCGGCGGAACCGAGAGCGAGCGCCGCGGCCTGTCCCGGATTTTCCATGGCGATGCTGGCGAGGAAGAGCACGACCTCGCTGCCCTCGCGCATCACGGCGGCGGCAACAGCAACGCCAAGGACGAACACAGACTTCTCGCCCAGCGCTACCGATTGGCCAAGGTCGCGCAACTGCGCCGTCATCTCGCGCGCATGCTGCGCCATCCACACGACGTGCCAAGTGAGCATGACGACGGCGAGCAGCAGTACGGCGGCGGTGAACAGCTCTTGGCCGCGGCCGGCAAAGGCGTCGGAGATCTGCGCGGCAAAGACAGCGACGAGCGCGGAGCCCACGAGACCGGCGAGGATGCCGAGCGAGATAGCGCGACCGCGCCCCAAGACGCCGCGCGAGGCCGCGAGCACGACCCCGATGATGAGACCGGCTTCTAGGACTTCGCGGAAGACGATGATGAGCGCTGCGAGCACGGGGGGTTACTCCGCTACGAGCGTGCCCTTGGCGGTGTCCTCGTGATACTCGCCGACGAACTTGTACGAGCCCTTGTCGAGCGGCTTGATGCGCACGGTGGCCGTGGCGTTGCCGGCGATCACCTTCTCGACGTGCAGCGGATGGCTTTCGAACTCCTCGGCGGTGGCGTCGAGGTTCTTCACCGTGAGCTTGATCGGCGTGCCGGCCGGCACCTTGAGTTCTGACGGCGAGAACTTGTGATCCTTGATCTCGATGGTCAGCTCGGTTTCCGCGGCTCGAGCAGGAGCTATCGCAAGCAGGCCGAGCGCGAGAGTGCAGACGAGGATGCGTGTGAGCTGCATGCCTTACTCCTGGGGTGACCACGATGCCGTTGGGCGGGCGAATGAGGCGCGAGATCAGCAAAGTGGATATGGGGTGTCAAGTTACGCTCCTGCGCCCCCTTAACCGTCACAGCGGGCCACGCCTCCGTCGTGACAGAGGCGTGTCCGCAATGTTGCTCGGTTTCGTAGCGGCGCGCGTCTTCGTCGTTGGATTATCACTAGAAAGTCGTTGCGGCGCCCGCGCGGGCACGTGAGCCTGTCTGCAACGCACTGCTGATTCGCCAATGGTCGAGAGATGGACTTGGATATCGGAGTCCATGACACGCCGATCCTCTTGCTACCTCCGCCAAGGCGCGAGGCCGAGCCGGTGCATCGGCTGCCGGATACGCTGCGCGATAATCTCGACGTGGTGTTCGTCGGGACGGCAGCGGGACGCCGCTCGGCGGAAGTCGGCATCTATTACGCGCATGGCGGCAACCTGTTCTGGCCGACGCTGTGGCAGCTCGGGCTGACGCCCCTACGCTTCACTCCGCAGGACTTCGCGAGCCTACGCCATGTCGGCATCGGATTCACCGACCTTTCGAAGTCGGCAGCCGGCATGGACGCCGACATCGTCATCACGCGCGCCGACCTTGCGGCGTTCACGCAGAAGATGACCGAGCATAAGCCACGCGCCATCGCCTTCACGAGCAAGAAGGCGGCGAGCCTGTGGCTGCGCCGGCGCACGGACCGCATCCGTTACGGGCGGCAGAAGCCGCGGTCGGAGGACGTCAGCGAGGTGTTCGTGCTGCCCTCGCCCTCGTCAGCGGCGCGGCGCTACTGGAACATCGCGCCGTGGCAGGAGCTGTCGGACTGGCTACGGGCGACCAAACCCTGGCGGTTTTAAGCCCTACGCGCGGGCGACTCGAGTTGGTCGTCAAACGAGCAAAACGCACGCCTTTCCATAACTTAACTTTGCAGGCTGCGAAAATCATGGCAGCTTATTCGCAGGTTCAACAGCGAAGGGAGGTGATCCGATGTCGAGTGGGATCTTGAGGACGGCGATGTCGCGGTCGCTCGGGTTCAGGCCGGATCTTCCTCCGGTTCACGCCTGACGCATCAGCGGCGCAGCGCAACAACCGCTGCCTCTCGCCGCCGAAGTCTCACGGAGGCCGCCCATTGGGCGGCCTCTTTGTTTTTGGGGCCGCTTAATCGGCGGTTAGTCCGCTCCCGTAATGGTCGCAGGCTCTGACGGTCGGCCGGGGCTTGTTTGCCGGGCCCGAGCGCTTACTTGCTTGTTCGCTTAGATGCTCATCGAACGGAGGCCCCCGATGTCGAAGCCCGTTTCCGCGCTTGCTGCAAAGTCCGATCTCTTCGACCCGGTCGCGCTTGGCCCCTATACCCTCACCAACCGCATCGCCATGGCCCCGCTGACGCGCTCGCGCGCGGACGACGCCGGCGTGCCGGGCGAGTTGCAGGCAAAATATTACGCCCAGCGCGCCAGCGCCGGCCTCATCATCTCGGAAGCGACGAACATCTCGGCGCAGGGCAAAGGCTACATCAAGACGCCGGGCATCTGGTCGCCGGAGCAGGTCGCTGGCTGGAAGCTGACGACCAAGGCGGTGCACGAGAAGGGCGGGCGCATCTTCCTGCAGCTGTGGCACGTGGGCCGCATCTCGCATCCAGACCTGCAGCCGGGCGGCGTGCTGCCGGTGGCGCCGAGCGCGGTGCAGCCGGAAGGCGTGCAGGCCTACACCTACGAAGGATTCAAGCCGCTTGTGACGCCGCGCGCGCTCGAGACCGATGAGATCGCGGGCATCGTCGCGGACTATGCAAAGGCGGCTAAGAACTCCTTGGACGCGGGCTTCGACGGCGTCGAAATTCATTCGGCAAACGGCTACCTGCTGCAGCAGTTCCTGTCGGACCGCACCAACAAGCGTACAGACAAGTACGGCGGCTCGGTCGAGAACCGCACGCGGATCGTTGTCGAGGTCACAGAGGCGGTGACGAAGGTCTGGGGCGGCGATCGCGTTGGCATCCGTATCTCGCCGCTGACGAAGTTCGGCGATATCACCGAGGGCAATCCGGAGCCGGTGTACACGTCGCTGATTGAGCAGCTCAACCCGTTCAATCTCGCCTACCTGCACGTCATTGAAGGGGACACCCAGGGCGAGCGGCATCCGGCGGGCGCGTTCGATCTGCAGAAGTTGCGGCGCGCGTTCAACGGCCTCTACATGGCCAACAACAACTACACGCTGGAGCTGGCGGTCGAGGCGCGGGAAAAGAACCTCGCCGACATCATCTGCTTCGGCCGGCCGTTCATTTCGAACCCCGATCTCGTCGAGCGCCTGAAGCAGGGTGCGCCGCTGACCCCGCCCGACAACAGCACCTTCTATGCGGGCGACGAGAAGGGCTACATCGACTACCCGACGCTCTGATAACCTAGGGCGACTGCTGGCTCCGTCGATGCCGTGCTGATAGGTTCGCGCGGCACGGCGGGGCGGATGCATGGCTGATATCGAAACGGTGGTGGTTGGTGGCGGGGCGGTCGGCCTCGCCATTGCGCGATCCTTGGCAGCAGCGGGGCAAGAGGTCGTCGTTCTGGAGCGGCACGGGCGCATCGGGACGGAGACGAGTTCACGCAATTCAGAAGTGATTCACGCCGGGATCTATTATCCGCCCGGCAGCCTGCGGGCGCAGTTTTGCGTTGCCGGCAAGGAGCTGTTGTACCGGTTCTGCGCGGAGAACGGCGTCGCTCACAAGCGGTGCGGGAAGCTGCTCGTCGCCACATGCGAGGCAGAGTTGGGCAAGCTCGACGCGATCGCCGCCAACGCGGTGCAGAACGGCATCCACGATTTGACGCGGCTGGACGCGGACGCGGCGCGCGCGCTCGAGCCGGAGGTCAGCTGCATCGCGGCGTATCTATCGCCGTCGACGGGCATCATCGACAGTCACGGCTACATGCAGGCACTCGACGGGCACATCTCGACCCTCGGTGGCGTGGTCGTGCTCAACTGCGAAGTTGCCGACATCACCGCCGGCGACAATGAATTTACGCTCGAGACGCGCAGCCGCGGCGAGATCTCGACGATAACGTGCCGACGATTGGTTCTCGCAGCGGGCCTTGGCGCGACGAAGATCGGTCAGCTCCTGGAGTACCGGGCCGACTACACGGTGCCGCAGACGTACCCGGCACGCGGGCACTACTTCGCGGTCGATCGCAAGGTGCCGTTCCGGCATCTCGTCTATCCGATGCCGACCGGGGCGTGGCTCGGCGTGCACCTTACGCTAGATACCGGCGGACGCGCCCGCTTCGGTCCCGACATCGAGTGGCGCGACAGCCTCGACTATGGGTTCGACGAGGACGGGGGCCGGCGGCTCACGCGCTTCGAGGCGGAGATCCGGCGCTACTGGCCGGGTTTGCCGGAGGGCGCGCTGCGGCCGGACAGCGTGGGCGTGCGGCCGAAGGTTTATCGCGAGGGGGAGCCGGTTGCGGACTTTGCGATCCACGGTCCGCGCGAGCACGGCGTTGCCAACCTCGTCGCTCTCTACGGTATCGAAAGCCCAGGCCTTACAGCATCCCTGGCGATCGGCGATCATGTTGCGGCGATGCTGAGCTAGCGAGCCGCGCTCCGACCGCGAGCGCTATCGCCGTGAAGGCGAACAGGGCCAGATACCAGATCTGCCACATGCCGTAGCTGGCTGCTGCCATAGCGCCGACGGAGGCGAAGGTCGCGTAGGCGTAGGGCTGCAGCGCAGAACTGAGCGTGGCAATAGATGCAAGCAGCGACAGCCCGGCGAGCGTCAGCAGCAGCGCACCGACGGCGCCGAGCTCGAACCAGGTCTGCAAATAGATGTTGTGGGAGTGCATGTTGAGCGTGCGCGGCAGCTCCTCATCGTGGATCGCCGGGTTCTCCCGCTCACGTTCGGGGCCGAGCACGTAGGTCATGTTCGCCCCTACGCCGACGAACGGCGCCTCTAAGGTCTTCTCGGCGGTCTCATTCCAGATGACGACGCGATGGCGGGCAGACATCTGCAGCCACTTAGACTGATGCAGGTCAAGGCGATAGGCGAGGATCGCCAACGGGACGATCGCGAGACAGGCGATGACCCAGGCCAGAACCATGACGCGGTACGCCCAGCGTCGCGACAGCAGGGCGAGGACAAAGACGGCCGAGCCCGCGACCAGCGCGAGTTTCGAGGACTCGTGGGAAGCGAGCAGGATCACGGCCGCAGAAATAGCGACGAAGGCGGCCGTGATGGCGAGCCGCCAAGTTGCCTGGCGTACGACACGCAGGATGAGAGCGGTCGGCCAAAGGAACAGCGCGATGGGCGTGATGCTGCGAGACAGGTAGTCGATCGACATGCTGACGACCTCGCCGCCCTTCCACTGGAAGAAGGCGGGCGGCTTCAACTCGCCGGGGCGAAAGTGAAGGGCATTGAAGAATGCGATCTTCAAGCCCTGCGCGGTCAGCACCTCGATCAGCAGGAAGAGCAATCCGACGGCGAAACCGATACAGATGCCCTCCCCCATATGCAGCGCATCGTCGTGGCTCTCGCGGGCTATGAGCGAAGTGACGGCGATCGCGCCTGCAAGGCCAAGCAGCGCGAGACTGGCTTTCTCGAACGGCACCCCGGGATTGCGGGCCCAAAGACTGCTCAGGAGCGCGAAAAGGTAGAATGCCGCTAGCCCCCAGGTCGCGCGACCAGGTAGCGCGTCGCGAAGATGCAGGTCCTGGCGCAGGCAGGCGACGAGGAGAAAAGCCGCGACGCATATGGGAAAAGAAAATGCGGTCGACCTCGGGGCGAAGAGCGCCGCGGCTGCCGCGAGCATGAGAATTGTGCCCAAGCCGATGCCCGCGACGCGGCTCGGCAATCCGACGCGCTCGCGATCAAGCCCCCCAAGGAACATTTTATGGTCTCGCCCGCCGCTATGCGGGGGGAACATAGGGCAGTGTCGCGGCGGCAGGCAAGGCGCTCGTCGCGGCTCCTGCCGGCATGGAGCGGGGGTTGACTTCGCTCCGCGGTGGGCAACAAGTCTCGCTGGCTGCGTCCCGGTGCGGAGTCCCGCGCGGCCATTTGGAAATCAGGGAGACCCGTCCAAATGCGCACCCGCGCGCTCGTGCTGATCACCGAGGACTGGTTTGCGCTGTCCCACTTCAAACCTCTGCTTTCCGAGATCGGCCAGCTCGTCGACGAGGTCACCGTCGCGACGAACTCGTCGGGCCGCCTAGGCGAAATCGAAAGGTTGGGGGTGCGTGCGGTCGACTTCGACATGCGCCGCGGGTCGTTCAATCCTGTCGACGTGGCGCGGACGGTTCGGAAACTGGCGCGCCTCATCGACGAGGAACGCCCGCAGATTATTCACGCCATATCGTTGCAGCCCATCGTATTGGCCGCGCTCGGGTCGCGCCTCTCGAGGCATGATCCGCATGCGGTTTTGCTGCATATCACCGGGCTGGGATATATCGCCGCCTCGTCTTCGGCAAAGGCGCGCGTCGTTCGCACCGTGACGTTCGAAGCCGTTCGCAGGGCGCTCGATCCGTCGCGCACGTGGTTGATGGCCGAGAACCCCGACGACATCGCTTTTGCGCGTTCCTACGGCCTCGGCACGGATGCGCGGACGTCGATCGTGCCGGGCGCCGGCGTCAATGCAGAGGAATACGCCGAGCTTCCGACGCCGGAAAACGCTGTTCCGCGTGGCGCCTACGTCGGACGTCTCATCCGCTCGAAGGGCGTTGACGTGCTGGCCGCCGCGCACCTGCAACTGCGCGAGCGCGGCGTGATGTTCGATCTGGATATCTACGGCAGTCCCGACCTCGACAATCCGGATACAGTATCGGCGGCAGATCTCGCCGCGTGGGGGAAGCAGCCTGGGCTCAGCCTGAAGGGCCACGTGACCGACGTGCGGAAAGTCTGGGCAAGCGCAGACTTTTCCGTCGTGCCGACGCTCGGAGGCGAAGGCATGCCGCGCGCGCTGCTCGAGGCGGCGGCGTGCGGTCGGCCTGTGGTCGCTTCCGATGTTCCCGGGTGCCGGCACTTCGTCAGGGACGGCGTCGAGGGCTTCCTCGTCCAGCCCGGCAACGTGCAGCAACTTGCGGCCGCGATCGAACGTTTGGTCGCGGATCCCGTGCTGCGCCGGCGCCAAGGGGCGGCCGCCCGCAGTCGCTTGGTCGACGGCTACACAGAAGCACATGTACAGAAGGCACTACGCGAAACCTATGCAGCCATGCTCGGCGCCGACGCCTGATATTCCGGTCACGCCACGGGGCGCTGGAGGGCGACATCGTAGAGACCCTCGGGATGATAGGCCCAGCGTGCAAAGGTCCACCGGTGGCGCAGGGCGAAATCCACCACGGCGCGATGAACGCCGTAGGCGCCGAGATGCGGGTCCATATGGGCGAAGTCGTTGAAGACCAGATAGCCGCCAGGCTTGACCTTCGAGAAGGCTGCCTCGGCATCGATCGCGCAGCCGCCGTAGGAGTGATCGCCGTCGATATAGATCCAATCGAACGAGGACTCGGGCAGCTTGTCGAGAATCTCGCTCGACAGTCCGTTGTGAAGCTTCACGCGAGGGTCCTGCGCAAGGTCGAGGGCGCGAGGGGAGAAGTCGATGTCGATCAGATCGAGTTGCTCGGGCTCGCTGGTGGCGAGGATGAAGCGCGCAAAATCGCCGTGCAATGTGCCGACCTCGGCTATCCTGCCGCCGCGCGGCAGTGTTTTTACGAGGTCGTGGCGGGTGCAGCAGAAGCGGCAGTCGGTTAGAAGGTCGGCAGGAAGCTCGGCCGATGCGAGACCTTTCGGTACCAGATGATTGCCAAGGCGAAGCACGTGACGAGCCGATTGGGGTAGCCGTTTGCGAAGGCGAAGGGTAAGGCGCTTGATTACACTCACGATACGCGTCCGTCGGTCTGATATCTGCGAAACGAGTTTAGCATACCTACAAAACGGGTATGCTTCGAGAATGCCCGTAACGGCGCCTTCATCATACGCCCCTTCGAGGGTGTGCTCGACGAGCCAGCATTGAAATCTCACGCGGAATCCGGACGGGCGATCACTGTCGCCCATGTCATCACGGCGCTGCGCTCAGGGGGGGCGGAGCGCGTGCTCTATCTCGTGACGACGCGGGGGCGGCAGAATCACGGCGTCCGACACGTGGTCATCGCCCTCGCCGATGAAGGTTTCTACGGCCCCGAGCTGCGCAAATACGGCATCGAACTGCACACTCTCGGCATGCGCGGCAACCGTCCCCCGGTCGCGGCGGTGATACGGCTGGTGAAGCTGCTGCGCGCGCTTCGACCGGACATGGTGATGACGTGGCTCTACCACGCCGATCTGATCGGGACGTTGGCCGGGCGTCTTGCCGGCGTACGGCGCATCGTGTGGAACCTGCGCTGCTCGAATTTCGAATTTTCCGAGCATCCGCCGATGACGGGACGCGTCGTCTCCCTGCTGGCTCGGCTGTCCCGGCTGCCGGCGGCGATCGCGGCCAACAGCCACGCCGGCCAGGTCGCGCACGAAAAAATTGGATTCCGTCCACGCAAGTGGATCTACCTGCCCAATGGCTTCGACACGAGCGAATGGGCGCCGGACGCGGCCGATCGCGCTCAGATGCGGCTGGAGCTTGGCTTCTCGGAAAAGGATTTCGTGGTCGGGCGCATCGGGCGCGTCGACCCGCAGAAGGATCTGCCGACCTTCATCGCCGCAGCGACCACGGCAGCCGCGCGCAATCCGTCGATGCGCGTTGTGCTCGCCGGCGAAGACACCGACACGCTGGCGCTGCCGGACAGCTTGCGCGCCGTGACGATGGCGCTCGGCGTGCGGCGGGACATTCCGCGCATCATGCGTGCAATCGACATACTGGTGTCCTCGTCGGCCTACGGAGAAGGGCTGCCGAACGTCGTGGCGGAGGCGATGGCGTCAGGCGTCCCCGCGGTGGTGACGGACGTCGGGGACAGCGCCAGGCTGGTCGAGGGCAGCGGCATCGTCGTTCCGGTTCGCGACCCGGATGCGCTGGCGCGCGGTGTGGAAGCGATGGCGGCCAAGTCAGCCGAGGAACGCGCGATCCTGGGTGATCTGGCGCGGGCGCGCATCGTCGGAGAGTATTCCATCGAGACCTCGCTGCGCCGATACGCCGATATCTTCGACGGCCGCGGCGGAGTATGATGTCAGACGCGGCGGTACACGTATTCGTCGCAGCCTGACCCGAGGACACCACTCTCCTTGTGGCGCGCAATGACGGTCTCTGCCTTAAAGCCGAGCTTGGTCAGGTGCTGGTCTACCTCAGGCGCCAGCGCGGCTTCGTAGGGGTAGCCGCCGAGCCAGTCGCGAACGTCGTGATAGAAGTCCATGCCGCGAGCGGAGCGGTAGTTGTCGACGCGATCGCGGAAGCTGCCGCGACCGGTGAGCGGCCATGCCACGCGGAAGGCGCCGACGTATATTTTCTCGGCAAGCCGCTGCGCAAACGGGGATGCGCGCGTGTACCAGCGCTTCTCGAGCTTCCAGAAGGGGTCCATGTAGGTCGAGCGATAGAGCGCCAAGGCCAGGACGCCGCCAGGAGCGACCATCGCCGCCGCCTTGCGCACGGCTTCCCACATGTCGCCGGTGTGGTGCAGCACGCCCCAGGAATAGACGATGTCGAAGGTGCCAAACCGCGCCGGGTCGAGGTCGAACACGCTGACTTTTTCCGCCTCCCAGGGGACGGTCACGTTTTTCGAAGTGAGGGTCTTTCTGGTCGTCTCGACGCTCACGGGATCGATGTCAACGGCAAGGATGCGGCTGACGCCGAGCCGCGCGGCTGCCAGCGCATGCAGACCCGAGCCGCAGCCGATATCCATGAACGAGCGTGCCGCGAAGGCATCCTCCGGGATAAGCTTGATGAGGCCCTTGCGCGACTCGGCAATGGCCGCATCGTCGATGAGAGCGGCGTATGAGGCCCAGTTCTCGCCGAAGGCGAAATGGCTGCTTGCGTCCTTGAGGTCGTTCTTTGACACCGCAATTCGCCGACGAGAGCCGGCGCTCCGTTGATTTCTGCTTCGGCGCTAGTTGAGTGCGTTTCGTAATCTATTCTCGATCACGTCTTGTGCGAGAGGCTGCTTCTCCTGCGCCAGCCATGCCTGAAACATGAGCACGTTCCACAACGCGTACTGCCAATTGCGCGTGCCGGTCAGATGTTCCGTCCACTTGCGACGCACACGCTGCACATCGAGATAAGCCTCGCTGCGCAAGCGGCGTTCGGAGAGAAGCTCCTCGGCCCACTCCTTCAACGGCCCGCGCAGCCAACTGTCGATCGGTACGCCGAAGCCCATCTTTGGCCGCTCGATCAAATGGCGCGGGACGTAGCGATCGAGCACGCGGCGCAGAAGCCATTTGGTCTGACGATCGCGCACTTTGAAGCGCATCGGCAAGCGCCATGCAAACTCCACAACGCGATGATCCAGCAAAGGCACGCGCGCCTCGAGCGCCACTGCCATGCTGGCGCGGTCGACTTTGACGAGGATATCGTCGGGCAGATACGTGACGGCGTCAATGAACTGCATCCGTTCGACCGGATCGGTGATCGTATCAGCAGCGCCGGCCGACAGCAGGGGATCAGAAATCTCGGCAACGCCCTTGACGACCCGCGGATCGCGCCAGTGAGACATGAGCTGAGAGTATAGCTGGTCTTCCCCGGCGCTGAGCACCTCGGCGAGCTTATGGAGCTTGTCGCCCGTGGGGGCGCCGAAACCCTTGGGAACGCGGTCCCACGCGGACACCGGCACCAACGTCATTGCGCGCGATGCCGCTGCACGCAGCGGCTGGGGCGCCCATGAAATCTTCGACCACAGCGATTGCGCCATGGCATAGCGACTGTAGCCCGCGAACAACTCGTCGCCGCCGTCTCCCGACAGCGAAACGGTCACCTTGCTGCGCGTCAGCTTCGAAAGGAGATAGGTCGGGATTTGTGACGGATCGGCAAACGGCTCGTCAAATATCGTCGGCAGCGCGGGAATGACGTCGCGGGCGTGAGACGGCTCGACGTAGAATTCCGTGTGGTCGGTGCCGAGATGCGCGGCGACCGCCTTTGCGTGCTCGGCTTCGTTGAAGCCCGGCTCGCGGAAGCCGATGCAGAACGTCCGGACGCGCTCGCTGCTCTGCGCCTGCATCAGCGCGACGACCGTCGAGGAATCGATCCCGCCGGAGAGGAACGCGCCCAGTGGAACGTCGGCGATCATGCGGCGGCTAACGGCGTCGCGCAGGAGGTCGTCGAGCAGATCGACGGCTTCCTCGTCGGACACCTCGAGCTGATGCTCACGGCCGCGCCGGGCCGCACCTTCCATGCTCCAGTAGGTGTGCCCGCGCGGCGCTTCGCCGGGGCGCAGGGTCATGATGCGTCCGGGCATGAGCTTGTGAACGCCGGTGTAGATGCTGTGAGGCGCCGGCACGTAGCCGTAGCGCAAATAGAGCGCGAGCGCGGAGCGGTCGATGCCGGCGCGCCAACTCGGATGACGCTTCAGCGCCTTGAGCTCGGAGCCGAACAGGAACACGCCGTCTTCGAACGACCAGTAGAGCGGCTTAATACCGATGCGGTCGCGCACGAGGTGCAAGGTGCGCTCGCGCTTATCCCAGATTGCGAGGGCGAACATGCCGATGAGGCGACGGACGGTGGCTTCGACGCCCCAGGATTCGCACGCCTCGACGATGACCTCGGTGTCCGAACCGCCGCGAAAGCTGCAGCCGGCGGCCTCGAGCTCGCGGCGCAGCTCGTGGAAATTGAACACCTCGCCGTTGTAGGCGATGACGAAGCGGCCGGATGCGGACAGCATCGGCTGGTGGCCGAGCGGCGACAGGTCGACAATCGCCAGCCGACGGTGCGCGAGTGCAATGCCGTAGTCGCCGTCCACCCAAACGTCGCCGTCATCGGGTCCACGATGGTGCACGGCGTCGCCCATGGCGCACGCGGCCGTGCGCGGGTCATACGGTGACGACGGACGCGGATCGAGAAAGCCTGCTATTCCGCACATGTTATCATTGCGGCCCAGTACGCGCGCATTTGCTTCATTTGTCGTCGACCACCAATGCGTTTAAGGCCGCTCCCACCGGAGAGACTATCAGCTAGGAGCGCTCTGGTACGAGACAAAAGCCCTGACATGCCTGCGAGATAGGGCACTAATTCTTCTCGGGCCAGCGGAACCGCACGATCGAGAAGTCATCCCGATCAATCACAGTTTGATGACCACGAGACGCGAGGGTCGCGGCGACGTCCCGGCACGTGCACTTCTGGCAGGACATATCGGCTCGCGGAGCGTCTTCGATCGAGGTCCCCGGCGGAATGAACGCGAACCGCGTGTTGTCGCAGAGGTAGTAGTCTGGCCGGTCATACTTGGCGTCGTCGCGCCAGTCGGCGAAATGGCGGAAACGAACGCCGATCGGGCCGGCCGGTGGCGGGTTCGCCGCAGGCATATAGGCCCAGCCGCGCGTCGAATACCAGACGACACCCTCGTACGTCGTCGCGAGGAAGGACTTGCCGCGGAACTCGGGCTGTTCGAGCACAGCTGCGTAGGGGATCGGCCGGGGCGGCTGCGTCGCAATCGACACCACCAGCCAACCAATCTGGACGGAGGCCAGTGCGACGAGGGCCGCTGCCGCAAAGCGGTCTCCCGGCGTTTGCGGCATCGATACGCGGCCCGCGAAACCACGCAGCGATCGTTCGATGCTCGCCCGAAGCCACGCGCGCAGCCCGGGAGCAATCGTGAGCAGCAGGGCCACGACCGCCGCGACGGCAACCAGCGCCAGCACGGCAAAATATGCGGGCGAGTAGCGTCCAAGGATCGACGGATTTGCCGAGGTGTGGAGGGCGAGGGAGAGCGCCGTTGCCGTCAGAAGGGCAGTTATCTGCCAGCGGGCGATCAAACGCAGGGCAAAAGGCGGCGGCGGCGCAGCAGGAGCGTAGACGCGGAGCCAAACAGCCCCGGCGAGGGAAATTCCAATAATCAGTACGAGAGCTCCAAGCACGATCTCCTTGGGCATGCCAAAGACATGGCTGTCGGATCGGACAACGGCGATTGCCGCTGCCAGGAGCGTTCCCGCGATCGCGGCAGCGACCATGCGGACAGAGAAGCGGTGTTCGGGGGCGGCGGGCGCGAGGAATTTTTTCAAGATACCAGCGGCTGCAAGCTGCACGAGCAGCGCCGCCGAAGCCATTTCCAGAAGCGGCATGGGGGGCCTGCCGCCGCCGATCATGAAATTGTTGGTGAAGGCCGGGAACACAAGCCCGGGGCCGAGCAGGCCGAGCACCGCGCAAGCGACAAGCGCTGTCAGCCGCTCCGTGGGCGTCGACACCGGAACGCGGCCAAGACGCAGAGCGAGAACGAGCGCGACGATCGAAAGGAGCGGCAGCGGGAAAAGGCCAATGATGTTCAGCGCGACTACGGCTACGATGGCGAGCCACGCATTTCGCCCGAGCCCGAGGCGGGACAGCGTCACAGCGACGGCGCCGACGGCCAACGGAAGCAGCGCGAGCCACGCCGGCCCCGTGTTCAGCAGCGGCATCAGCACGACTGCTGCTACGAACTGAAGCAGGCTGTCGGAGCCGCGTCCCTGGGCCGGCCATACAACAACGTTGTGTTCCTGGAAGAGTGAGATGAGGCTTTGGTAGTCGACGAAATCACCGACGCCAAGCCGGCCGAGATACGTGACTTTCGCGTCGAGAAGGAAGAACTCGAAGCCAACTGCCTGGATGACCGCCAGCTCGTAGCCGACGAATGCGACAGCGGCGGGCAGAAGCACCCAGAGGAAGAACCACCGCCACGGCACTTGTGCGCGACCAACGGCCGCCCAGCAGAAGGCGAAGGTCACGACGAACAGGCCAAACCCCCAATCGGAGAGCATGGCCAGTGCGCTGACGGCCGCCGTGGCGATATTCAGCCGCCAGTCAGAAAGCGTCGAATTGGCAACGGACGCATACAGAAGCAGCCACAGCAGCAGGTAGAGCGGACCACGACAAAGGTCGCCCGCATTGAAATGGAAGGAGCCGTAGGACGTCGCAGCGAGAACCACGGCACCGAGGGCCGCAGCGGCGGAAAACCGGTTAAAGGCGGCAACGAGCAGCGCAAGCGCTGCGACATTGAGGACCAGCATGATCCCGACCTGACCCTCGAGGCCAAGCCGCGCCTCGCCGGCGAGCATGGAGATGATCTTCGCAAACAGGTTGGGGTGATGAATGTACCAATACGGATGTGCGCTGGCGTCGGGCGAGGCGGCCACGTCCTGCACGAGGAATGTCACCCAGTCGCGCACGTTCTCGGCAACGAGAATGATGTTGTGGCTCTCGGTGATCGATTTGACGAAGTAGGTGCCACTCGCGCTTGTCCATAGCAAAGCGCAGAGTACTGCCAGCGCGACTAGGGAAGCGGCTGTCCAGATTCCAAAGCCACGTTCATCCGATCGCCAGTATCTTCGCCGCTGGTCAGCCGGTTGAAGCATTCATGACTCAATGAGATTGGTTCAAGTCCGAGTTTTCGCCTGCGAAACTGGCCGAGCGCACCATCGACTTGAACATCGAGTTGTGAGCGTAAAGCTCGTCGAAAGTGCCTTGGCCGACGCTGCGTCCACCGTCGAGCATTATGATCGAGTCGCAGTTGCGCACAGTACTGAGGCGGTGGGCAATGACAATAATGGTAACATCGCCGCGCAACGCGGATATCGCGTCCGTGATGCGCTCCTCGGTGTGCGTATCCATGGCAGACGTCGCCTCGTCGAGAACGAGGAGTTCCGGCTTGCCGCACAAGGCCCGCGCGATTCCCACCCGCTGGCGCTGACCGCCGGATAGGTGCCGCCCGCGTTCGCCCAGCTTAGTATCGAGACCTGCCGGCAAACTTGCGGCAAGTTCCTCGAGTCGCGTGACGCGCAGCACCCGGCGGATCTCGTCATCGTCGACAATCTTGGGCGAGGCGCCGAAGGCAATGTTGGCGCGCAGCGTGTCGTCGAACAGGAATATTTCCTGTGGAACATATCCGGCGCTCAGGTGCCGCTCTTTCTCGATGGGGCGCCCGTCGACGAAAACGGTCCCCTCGGTGGGCGTCAGAAGCCCCAGAATGATATCGATAAGCGTCGTCTTCCCGGCGCCGGAACCGCCGACCACGCCTACGACGTGCCCCTTGCAGATGGTGAGGTCGATATCGCTGATGGCAGGCGCGTCGCGCCCCGGGTAGCAATAGCTCACGCGGGCGAGTTCGATGTCGCGCAGGAGGCGAACAGGCGCCCCCGCGGGCGGCACCGCAGCTGCTCCGCTCTCCGACAGCTCGGCCGCCAACAATCGTACGCCCGCCTCCGCGTTCTGGATGGTGCCGGTGGCACCGACTATGCGGTTCGCCAACGGGCTCAGCCGAAACGCGACGGCGGCGAGCAATCCGAGGCTGATCGCCACGCGGCCGGGGTCGGGGGTCGTCGACATCAGGACCAGAACAGCGAGACTGACGCACAGGATGATTGTCAGCTCGCCGAACACCGGTGGCAGGCGGCGCGTAAACTCGAATTGGAAGGTGTTCGCGCGGATCGCGTCCTGCAATTTTTCGAACTGGCCGAGGAAGTATGGCTCACGATGACCAATACGCATTTCGCGAAAGGCGCCGAGGCTTTGGTTGAGGGCGAACTGCTCGTGGCGTAGCAGATCTACGCTTTCGTTGCCGAGCCGCGTGTGAATTTTCTGGAACACATGATGCTGGATCACGTAGATCAGCGCCATCATGGTTCCGGCTACCAGCGCCGGAACGGGAGCTGCAATCAGAGACAGTATGATCAGCGCCAGCGCAGAGGCGCTGTCGACGACCAGACTGAAGAGCGCGTTGAGGTACCGCCCATAGGTTTCGTGGACGAGAACCGTGACCTTATGGATCAAGGATGCCGAGTGACGCTGCAAATAGAAGTCGTACGGCGCCTCTATCTGACCTTTGAGAAGCCGGGTAGCAAGTTCGGACTGCCAGCGAGCGGTCAGAGCGGTGTGGCTTCTGTAGTACACCACTTGAACGAGCGACTTGATAGAGTAGCTCGCAAAAAGCAGGCCGATGATGATTAGAAGCGACGCGCGCCAAGTCGATTGCTCAAGCGCACCGCGCACCCAATTCGGCAACGGCAAACCTAAACCACCAGAGCCGGTCGTCAGGGCGATAGCGGGTATGACCAGTGTCATGCTCGCCAGTTCCAGAAGACCGACAAGCACCCCCAGCATCATGATACGAATCATTAGGCCCTTGGGCCTTTCCGATTCTATCGAGAGGAATGCATGCAGGTCGAGCACGGCGACAGCGGTTCACCTGGTGGAGTGCGGCGCACCTTATGGCGAACGCCGTGGCCTAGCAATCTCTTTCGCCCCCGTTCTCGGGCGCCGTGGATGAGCCCGAACTCTATGGAGTTTTTACACAAGTACGGCGGCGCGCTTATCGTCGCGGCGTCATTCGTGCTCGTGTCGGCAGCGCTGATCCTAGGCGGCGACGGCGTTCCCTACGTCATGGACAACAACGAGACGTTCTCGTCGTTGAACCATGCGTACAATCTTTGGCATTTCGACTTCTTCTCGTCCTTTGGCCTGGCAGACGAGGCCGTCTCCCCGGCGGCAGCGGCGCATCCGGTCGTTCACTCGCACCAAGGCAACTTTCCGCGCTTGTTCGCCTACCTCATCTATGCGGTCGGCGCGCGAAGCGCGGAAAGCCAGATCTGGCTGACTACAATAGCCATCGGCACGCCGACGGTGCTCATCGGCTACTGGTTCTTTCGGAGATTGAGCGGCGAGCTGTTCGCGGTTATCGCGATGCTGCTGTTGATCACCGACTACCTTCTCTTTGCTCAGTGGCAGATAAATACGTATCGCGTGTGGCACGGGTTTTTCTTTTTCTCGGCTTTTGCGAGCGTGTACGGACACGAGCTTTGGCCTCGCAGGACGTGGGTTGCGTTAACGATCCCTCTGTATGCCGGGTTGTTCTACTGGGAACTAGTGTTCGCCACGTTCACCGCGGTCAGCGTTGGACTTTTTGTTCTGTGGACTCACCGCAACGACGTGCGATCGATCTTCAGAATCGGAGCGATGCAGGGGTTAGGGGCGTTTCTCGGTCTGGCCGTCGTCGTCATCCAGCTCATGATGTACCTGGGCTGGTACGGGTTCGTGCAGGATCTCACGCTGACGCTCACGGCGCGCAACTTCGCACCTTCTGATCCTGCGTTTTTGGAGAGGTTGCGCTCGTTCTACGAGACCGAAAATATCGCGTTCTTCTACAATATCCAGTCGGCGCAGAGTTTCGCCGGCTTGTTGCCCTTCGCGCGATCGCTCTTCGCCAACGTCTTCCAGGTCTCGACGCCGCTGATCTCGCTTCTGCTCTTCGTGGGGGCTGCGTCCGCGCTGCTAGCCGATTCACGGCTTCCTAATTGCGAGGACACCAAGGCACTGCGCCGCGGCGATCGGGGCGCCTCGCTCGGAGCGATGAGCATGGGCGGCTTTGTTCTCATGCTTGGGCTCTGGGACGATGGAGGCGCCGTGCTCGGAAGGGCGTGGTCCGGCTTCAACGGCGGATTTCTCGGTGCGTTGATTGCTTCCGCCGCGACGCTCATCGCTGCTATTGCCTTTGCGTTCCTGCTCGATCGACTGGCAAGGAACCTTTCGCTGAGCGGCGCACCACCGACTCTCCGGCGGGCCTTACGCGTCGGGCTGCTATTCTGGTTGACCGGCGTGATACTGATCGGTCAGGGACTCTTGTACTCGAGTTTCGTGACCGACCGGCTGGACGGCGTGCTTATTCCTATCGGGGCACCAATTGCGCGGATACTGGTGTTCCTGGCAGCTGCGTCAGGTGCTGTCCTGATCTTAGGCGGCAAGAGAACCATCCTCGGCCGATGGCAAGGCGTCCCCGCTTCGCTGGTGCCATTCCTCATCTGCGGCGGGATCGCGTACGGCGTCGTGTTCGCCCTCAGTGCCGGCTACCTGCACTCGGGATATCTGTACCGTCAGTGCCCGTTGCCAATCTTCTGCGTTCTGCCTTTGATGGCGCTTGGGCTGTTCACCCCCATTGCCGCGACTTACACTCTGCTTTCCCGAACGGGTTTCAACAATATCGGCAGCGTTCGGTTGTCCACAGCCTGCGCCGGGCTCGTCGCAACTGCGATCGTTGTTCTGTGGACGTTTGTACAAGTCCGCTATGTACAGCTCTTGCCGCCCAATCAAGCCGCTCTGCTGAAAGCGTTGCAGCGCGTCGCCGTTCCCGGCGGCATCGCCAGCAACGCATATGGCGTCCCTCTCGGCTTGGTGTCAGGCACATGGGCCTACATGCTCCCTGGCGCGCAAAACGTAGAAGCGATCTACAACGAGAAGGCCACGGCCGCCAATCCCTACGTTTGGTTCGCCGATCGACGACACAACTCTGCGTACAGCAAACCGGCGACGTACGTTTGTTGGATCCAGGTGTCGGGACTGACGTCGCTGGCGAGCACGATACGGGACGAGAGCAGCAAGTGCTCCAAGCTGGACATCGTAGCGAGGGGCCTCTATGTTCCCGCGGTAGAGGCAAAGTCGAGCTCTGAAGTAATTGCGCGAGATCCGGCAGATCGCTGGGCGATTGTGCGGTTGAAGCCGTAGCTTGCGTGCGGTTGAAGCCGTAGCTTGCGTCAGCATCGTTCATAGGGTGATGTTCGACGATGGTCCGCTGCAATGAATAGGGACGTCGATCTCCAAGTATATTTGAATAATGGTTCTTGCCTCGTCGTAGCTCCGGGATTTGGAGTGGTCGCGAAGGGCACCGATGCTCCGGCGAGCATCAAAGAGGCTATGCAGAAGATCGAAGCTGTGAAGCAGCTCTATCGCGAGGCCGGCGTCCAACTTCCTTCTCGCTCTGTCGATCAAAGCCAAAGCAACGTGAAACCGGCCTCTTCGTGGTCGAACGCCAACACAAGCGCGATCCCCACCGCAATTATTTGTGGGCTAATCATCGCCGGGCTTGTGCTCCTGGCATCGGTTCCCATTGTTAGCGCTGTCGCGCGATTGGGAACGCTTATTCAATCGGTCGCGCTTACTGAGGGGGCCGTGCGCGTCGAGACACTCGGGCGGTCCGCAGCCAGTGCCGTGGTGAGTTTGGGTGCCGCGGTTGAGAAATTGACGCCGGAACGGAAAGAAGAATTGCGCACAGCAGTGCGCCAGATCGCTGGTGGCCTTGGGCCCATACTGGATGAGATTACCGCGGCACGGCAGCCCTCGGCACCGTCGCCGCCGCAGGCTCCTTGAAGGTCGCACTCCTTCAATCGAGACAACGTCAGACCGCCTGGTTCGGGCGGCCAACTTTCAGGGGCGAAGACGGTGTTGACGAGCAACGATATGACCCTTGAGCATCCTCGCTTGGACGGCAAGCTGCTCAGTCGTTTGCATCAGGAGCTGCTGCGCGTACGCGTGACCGAGGAACGGCTCGCAGCCCGCTACCGCGAACAGGAAATGCGTACCCCGGCGCATTTCGGCACCGGGCAGGAGGCAGTGGCCGTCGGGATCTGCCAAGCGTTGCGCCGCGACGATGTGGTGTTCAGCCACCACCGCTGCCATAACCACTACCTTGCCAAGGGCGGCAGCATCTACGAACTCGCTGCGGAGCTTTATGGGCGCGCCGACGGCTGCTCCGGCGGCAGGGGTGGCTCCGTACATCTCACAGCTCCCGATGTCGGCATGGTCGCGACAAGCGCCATCTTGGGCGAAATGACGGCTGTCGCCGTCGGCGCGGCGCTGTCGTTTCAGATGGATCAATCCGATCGCGTGGCAGTGACTTTCTTCGGCGAGGGATCGCTCGACGAGGGCGCTTTCTACGAGGCGCTCAACTACGCTTCGATCAAGAAACTTCCGGTGCTGCTGGCGTGCGAGAACAATCTATACGCTACTGAAAGCCCCATGGAGGTGCGCCAAGCGCCGGGCTCGGATCTGTGCGAGCGTGTGAGGTCTTTCAAGGTCAAGGCCTCTCGCATCGACGGTAACGATGTGCTGGAGGTTTACAACGCCGCCAAGGCCGCAGTCGCTGCGCTGCGCCGCGGAGAAGGTCCGGTTTTCCTCGAGTGCATGACATATCGCTGGCGAGAGCACGTCGGACCCAACTTCGACCACGAGCTCAATCGCACATACCGAGCGCGCGAAGAACTCGACGCCTGGATGGAACGCTGCCCTGTCAAGCGCAGTGGTGAACGCCTCGTGCAGATTGGCGCAGCAGACGCCGGCCAGCTGGAAAAGTGGCTGACCGATACCCATCACGAAGTCGACGCGGCGATCGAGAGGGCGAGATCGGCACCGTGGCCGGAAGTTTCAACGCTGTTCGATCATATCTGATGGATTCCATGCGACAGCTCACCTACGCCGACGCCCTCTCGGAGGGACTTTGCCAAGCCATGGAGCGCGACCCGAACGTATTCGTGACGGGCATCGCCGTGGACTATCCTTCCGGGATCTTCGGCACGACGACCGAAGCGACGAAGCGCTTCGGTCCCGATCGCGTGTTCGACGCGCCGGCAATGGAAAACGCGCTGACGGGCATAGCGGTCGGAGCGGCGGCGATGGGCAAGCGGCCCATCATCGTCCATCCGCGCAACGACTTCATGTTTCTCAGCTTTGACAACTTGATCAATCTTGCCGCCAAGTGGCGCTACATGTTCATGGGGCGCGCGGGCAACGTACCAATCGTAGTCCGCGCGGTCATCGGCAAAGGCTGGGGTCAGGGTGCCACCCATTCGCAAAGCCTACAGGCCCCGCTTGCGCACTTTCCGGGCTTGACCGTGCTGATGCCGACCTTCCCTGCCGACGCTAAGGGGATGACGTTGGCCGCGCTGCAGCACAATGGTCCGGTCGTCATTCTCGAGCACCGCGCGCTCTATTCGGTTTCGGGCGAGGTTGACGAGGCACCGACACCTACACCGATCGGGGAGGCCAGGGTCGTACGGCAGGGGCGTGACATCACCATTGTGGGCACCTCGCTCATGGCACTCGAGGCGACCTACGCAGCAGAAGAACTCGCCAAGCACGGGATCGAGGCCGAGATCATCGATCTAAGGAGCATCCGTCCGCTGGATGAAGAAACCATTCTCGCTTCGGTGAAAAAGACGGGGCACCTGATCGTCACTGATACATCGTGGGAACTCTGCGGCGTTTCGAGCGAGGTTGCCGCGCTGGTGGCCGAGAAAGCGTTCGCGTCTCTCAAGGGACCCGTGAGGCGTATCGCTCTTCCCAACTGCCCGGCCCCGGTGTCAGCCGCACTCGAACAGGCCTTCTATCCAAAAGCCTCGACGATCGCGAAGGCCGCACTAGTGACTCTCGGCGCCAACCCGGACAGGATCGGCGACCTCAACCGGGAGGACAATTTCAAGGGGCCTTACTGATGGGCGGCATAGCCAAGACCCTGATCAAGGTCGTGCTCGCTGGCGTCATACTTTACTTCATCGCGACTAAAGTCGATTTTAGCGAAGTTTTGCGGACGCTCGTGTCCGTGAAAATCGATGCGGTCATAATCGCCGTTGGCATCGCACTGCTACAACCGTTCCTAGCGGCGACGAGGCTCATAGCCGTCGTTGCTCTCTACGGCCGGCACCTTCCGTTCCTCGAATCTCTGCGGACGACGTTTGAGAGCCTGTTCTTCGGCCAGACGTTCGTTTCGTTTCTCGGCGGTGACGCGTTGCGCATTTGGCGCATCCGGCAATATAACACTCCGATCCGCGATGCCGTGTCGATCGTCGCGCTGGACCGGCTGCTCGGCATCATCGTCAATCACATCGCCGTACTTGCCACGTTGCCCTGGCTGCTGACGCACATCACCAATCCGCCAGTCCGTCTCGGGTTGATCGGACTGGCGATGGCCGGTTTTTGCGGCATCGTCGGTCTCATTCTGCTCGCCGTCGTTCCGGGGCGGCTAGGCCTCTTCAGCAGGCTGCCACTCGACATCCAGGGCAACCGTGTCGTTCAGGGTATGCTGTACGTTTCGCGCATCGGTAGCCACCTGCTGCGTCCCAACCGGCGGCTTCTCGTTGCCGCCGTCATAGGCGCTGTGACGAGTTTGTCCAACATGGTCATTTTCTGCGTGCTGTTGCTCGGCTGGGGCGTTCCGCTGACAACGGCTCTCGCATGCGGTCTGCTCGCACCAGCGGTGCTCGAGATTGCCATGCTGCCGATCTCGGTGGCGGGTTGGGGCGTGCGCGAGGGCACGGCTATCGTCGCGTTCGGTGCACTCGGCGTATCTGCCGACATCGCTTTCAATTCGAGCCTCCTCTTCGGGCTCGTCATACTTGCGGTGAGCCTGATCGGCGGCGTCTTGTGGCTCTTCGAGCGGCGCCAAGTCGAGTTGAAATCGCTGGTGGATACTGGTGATCCTCTGCTCACGGATAGCGAGCACGTCGCGACATCCGCGAGGAACTCCGGGTGAAAGCGCTCGTCATCGGAATCGACGGCGGGATAGGCCGTGCGCTAGCGAAAGCTCTCGTCGCGCGAGGCGATGCTGTGATCGGCACGACGCGCCGTGCCAGCGAACACGCGGCCGATGCGCTGCCGCTCGACCTGGCTACCGACGACATCACTGAGCTGCGGCTTCCGAATTCGGACGTGGCCTTCATATGTGCGGCTATGGCGAGCCTAGCGGAGTGCCGTAAGAATCCCGAGCTATCGCACCGAGTGAACGCTCTGGCGCCGGCCGCGTTGGCGCGCCGTCTGGTCGCGCAGGGGACACGCGTCGTCTTCATCTCGACCAATGCCGTCTACGACTGGCAGAGCCCGCTCGTGGCCGCGTCAACGCCTCCAAATCCTTTGACCATCTATGGGCAGCAGAAGGTTCACGCCGAAGCAGCGATCACCAAGCTCGGCGAAGGCGCAACGATCCTGCGTCTGACCAAGGTTCTGACACCGGACCTCTCTCTCTTCCGGGGATGGATCGAGGCGTTGAGCACCGGCCAGGATGTGCAGGCTTTTACCGACATGCATCTCGCCCCTCTCGCGCTGTCAGATGCTGTCGACGCACTCGTCACGCTGGCAGAGAGTTCGCAATCCGGGTTGTTCCAGATCTCCGGCGCTCGAGACGTCAGCTACTTCGAGGCCGCGCAGCATCTGGCCCATCGTATCGGTGCAGATCTCCAGCAGGTGAAGCCCTCATCAGCGCGCGAACTCGGATTCGCCCCCGCCGAAATCACAACCTACAGCTCGCTGTCGAGCGCCCGATACGCGCGACTCACGGGATGGGTTCCTCCTGATCCCTACAGCACCATTGATGCGGTCTTCGGCCACCACATCGCGAGCGCCAAGCAGAGAGCGCCGGAATGAAGGACTATTTCTGCGAGGAAGGGCCGCTGAAGCCCGGCGATGCCGTGGCCGCGCTCATCGTGCTCGACGACGGCCGCTATCTCATGCAGTTGCGGGATCAGAAGCCGGGCATCTTCTACCCGGGGCATTGGGGGCTCTTCGGCGGCGCACTGGACCCTGGAGAGAGCGTCGAGGAAGCGCTCGTCCGCGAGTTGGAGGAGGAACTGAGTCTCAAAGGGGCGCGAGGCCGCTATGTTACCGACCTCAACTTCGCGTTCGGGCCCTTCGGCCGCATCGTTCGCCACTTCTACGAAGTCCCGATAAGCACGGCCGATGCCGGTCGGCTAATAATCCATGAGGGACTCGAGATGCGCGCGTTTGCCGCGACCGATATCTTGACCCAGCCACGCGTCGTTGCCTATGACGCCTTTGCCATATGGATGCACGCAAGGGGGGTCTTTCGTGCGCCATGAACATGCGCGAGCACTTGCCGTTCGCGGATCACGGGGAGTCGAGGCGCCATGCTGTCGTTGGTGCTCACCAACTATAACCACGCCCGTTATCTAGCGACGGCGCTCGAGGGGCTCGCTGCCCAGACGCGCCCAGCCTGTCAGGCGATCTTCCTAGACGACGCGTCCTCGGATGACAGCGTCGCCATATTCGAGCGATATCTCCCCCGCTTTGCCAACGCGACACTCATCCGCAACCCCAAGAATGCCGGGGTGGTGGCAAATCTCAACCGGGGCCTGGAGCTGGCAACGGGCGACTTCGTCTACTTCGCAGCGGCCGATGACCTGACCTACCCGAAGCTGTTCGAGACGGCTGCCGATCTGTTGTCCTCCTATCCGAGTGCGGCCCTCTTCTCGGCGCGCAGCGACACCATGGACGAGGCCGGCAACATCCTCGGCCCGTTCCCGACTCCGATCCCGATGCCGAGGCCTGGATATATCTCGCCGGCCGAGGCGGGACGCCACCTCCTCGACGACGATGGGTGGTTCATGGGCAACGCCACAATATACCGGCGGAAGCTGCTGGCGGACGCTGGAGGATTTCCGATCCCGCTGCATGCATTCACTGACGGGTACATGTCGCGACTGCTGGCATTGAAGTCCGGGGCCTGCTTCAGTCCGGAGGTGCTTTGCGCATGGCGCCGTCTCGAGGCCGCCGTCTCGTCGGCGCAGTCGCTCAATCTCGCCAAGACCATGCAGGTCATCGAACTCGTGGAGCAGAGAATGGCGGAAGAGGCGGGCACATTTCCTCCGGGCTATGCGGAACGGTGGAGAGGCCGTCATCTATTCGCCAGCCGCCGCTATGCCCTGGTGCAGGAGCGGACGCGCAGCCAGGAGACCGGCGGCTTGTCTTACGCGCGAGCACTGGTGCGGGAATGGGTGACTACGGCGTGGCTGTTCCTCAAGCTGAGGCCGCAAGATCTTCTTACGGTTGCTCGCCGCCGACTGCGCCAAATGGCTCAAGGCCGCTAGGCTCGTTCCCGCGTTCAAGGGACTTACGCTGCGGCTGCTCTCTGTTTTCGCTGGGAGGCCCAACGCGCTGCGGCACCCACGGCCACGACCAGCAGTAGCGAGATCGCGGAGACGGCAGCGCCCATGCGAAACCCAGCGGTGCGATAGCGCAAAGTCAGCCTGTGGCTCCCAGCCTCAGGGATCAGGACACCCTGCACAATCCCGGCGACAGGTATGACTTCTGCCGGCTTGTCATCCAGCAACGCCTGCCATCCGGGACTGAAAGCCTGCTTCACGACCAGCATTCCGCGCGCCGGCGCGGTGAACGACGTCTGTAGCTCGTTCGGCGCGTCCAGGCTGAGGGGTAACTCGACCGGGCTGCCACCGGCCTGAGGCTCGATTTCAGAGTCGGCTGAAACGACCGCCGCTCTTTGCACGAGGGACGGGTCGGCCCTCACGGCTTTTGTTTCGTCACCGGGGCTCACGACAGCAATGGCCGGGAAGAACTCGACCTTCGACCGTGCCGGGGAAGATTCCACCACTGTGATGGCGTTGTCGTCGTAAACCGTCGGCAGCATTGCGAGGAGTTGATGATGATCGGTGCGTCGCGCATCGACGAAGAACTTCTTCTCCAGCACCAGATACTTGACGCCGAGCCAGTCAAAGACCGGCTTCATCGCGAGATACTGGGCGATGGGGAAGGAGCCTACGGAGATGTTGCCGCGATCGAGGTAGAATTTTGCCGACGACTTATGGAAGCCGTCGGTGTCCGGATCAGCAACCGTTTCCACGAAATGGCGGTAGCTCAACGGCGCGAACGGTCCGGCGGCGCTGAGGTCGTTGATTTGCCCCACTCCGGAGTAGTCGGCATTGATGCCGAAGGTCCGATATTGATCGACGTCGCGGCCCTTCAAGAACTTCATGTAGTCGGCGGGCCGCGCGAGGTCCACGCGATCCGGTAGTCCGATGCGGGGCAGCGCGACGATTATCGCATAGGCGAGCACGCAAGCGGCGGCGCCGGCGGTTGCAAGCCTCGGTCGTCCAGCCGCGTAAGCGTAGCCCGTCGCGAGAATGAGGGCGGCGAGAGCGATGCGGGCTTCGACGAATTGCTCGGAGTGATTCCCCAGAAGCAAGTACGCTTGGCCTTCCGCCACGATGACGGCCAGCAGCAACGCCGACGCCTTCGGTTGAGCGAGAGAGGGAAAGCCCGCGGCGACGCGCACGGCAACGACGCTAGCACCGGTCAAGAGCGCCGTCAGCGCCACGCTGGCGAGCGCCAGATGCCACAAGTACGGTCCGGAGCCATGCACGCGAGCAATGCCGGCGACCAGGATCAGCATGCCGGCTGCACATGCGCCCAGAAACAGCCAGTTGGCGCGCTTGAGACTGGCCCTTCGCAAGTCGTCGAGCACGAGGCCGGCGGCGACCACGAACAGGAAGGCGGTGAGGCCATTGACGTGCTTGGGCGTGATCGTCCCGATCAAGGGCAAATGGTTGAAAGTCGAGAATGGCGGGAGCGAAACATACTTTAAATAGAATGCCAGTCCCGATCCCGCGAAGAACAGGAACGCCACCCTCCGCTGCGCTGGAATGGCGCGAAGGCTCACCAGGCCAACGCACAGCAGATAGAGGCACAGAGTCGTCGAGTGGCCGTAGAGATTGTTCCAGTCGGTTACGTCGGGGTAGCCACCCGGCATCCAGTTGCGCAGGGGCTGTCCCGCAAGGATGGGAAAGAAGAAGCTGACCATGTTGCTGTACGGCATCGGTATGTAGCCATGCTGCACCGAACGCGGCTCCCATCCGGTCAGTACGTTTTCGGTCAGGGGGAACAGATAGAACGCGGCTAGACCGACGCCGATCAAGGTTGCAGCCGCTACCATCGCAGTAAGCCGGATGCGTGCCGCGTTCGCCGTGCAGAGCGCAAATGAATTGACCACTGCAAAAACCGCGACTGTGATCAGCCCGGCCGCGGCAATCTGCGGAAAACCGGCGATGGCGAACGCGCCGGTCAGCAAGGCGGCCAGCGCGAAAGACCAGGCCGTGCGATCGCGCATGAGAAGCGCGACGCCCAAAAACAGCACCGGCAGCATCGCCACCTGATCGAACAAATTCGGCCGCGCAAGGTGCATCGACAGCGAGCCGTTGGTCGCCCACATCGCCGCTGTCAATGCCGACGCCGTCACCGACGCACCAAGTACCCGGAGCAGACCGAACATCGCGACGCCGGAGACGGCGCACACTAGTATGGCGACGAATACTTCCGACGAGTAGGGAAGCAATGCGCGCGCGACGCGGGGCAGCCAATAAGGATTGCCTTCCCCCATAGCAGCAAACGGCTGGCCAAGGCCCTGACGCGGATTCCACAGTGGAAGCGTTCCGCTGTGAAGATAGTCTTTGATACGCGCGCTCAATCCCACTTCAATGACGCCAGTACCGAAGTGCTCGATGGAGATGGGACCGGCGTCGGGCCGGCTCGCAACGAAGGGAGAGCCCACCATCTGCGGTGTCTGGCCGGAAAGCGCACTCCAACCGTAGCCGAGCAGTACAGGAACGAGATACACTGCGATCGCGCAACCAAGCATCCCGCAAAGCAAGAGCATTGATGCGCTACGTGATCGCGGATGCGTGGCTAGAATCCCCTCACTGGCAGTCAAATCGTACCCTTGCGCCTTTCGATCCCGGGTGCTGCAAACTATAAGTGCCACCGCGTCCAGCCACCAGCACATTCAGTCGGGACCCGATGCCTAGCGATCAACCCAGTGGCGTTACGGCTACGTCGGCTCGTAAGAGTTTTTTCGAGAGTGAACGCGACGGCGACATGCGCGCCATCCTGCTCATGGCGGCCGTACTGCTCGTCTACACAATTCCCATCGCGCTCGGCTATTCGTGGAGTGCACTGGGCTCGAGCTACAATGCTCTCGATCCTGCAGAAGGATACGCGCCGCATCCTCAGGGGACGCGGCTCACGGTCGAAGCATGGGGCGCTTCGGTCGTGAGCGTTCCGGATCACATAAAGACCCGGCTCTATCTCACGACGGGGCAGCTTCCGCTCTGGAACCCGTACCAGGGGCTTGGACAGCCCATGGCAGCCATGGGAGAAGGCAGTCCCTATTTCCCACCGGCGATGCTCAGAAGTCTGGCTCCCTACTCCTGGGAAAATGCCTTTCTCGTCGTGGAAATATTCATCGCGCAATTATTCCTATTCTATTTTCTGAGGCTTGCTGGGCTCAGCCGCATCGCTGCGGCCTTCGGCGGCGCCGCCTTCGCGCTTTCCGGCGCTGTAAGCTTTCATCTCGCCAGGGCGAACATTCTCGATCAGATATTGATGATGCCGGTCCTGTTCTGGGGCGTTGCTTTTGCCCTTTCACGGCAGAGCGTCGGCTCTTACGTAGCGCTCTCTGTCGTGACTGCGCTGCACGTCGCGGGTGGATTCATCCAGGTCGCTATGACGACCCAAGTGCTGGCGCTAATCTACGCGGCGGTGATGGTTCGGTTCTATACCGACGGGGGCAGGTCCGCGCAGGTTCGCGCGCTGGCGCAAATCGGCGTTTCGACCATCATCGGCGTCGGGCTGGCGAGCTTCTACGCGCTGCCCCTGCTCGACTGGCTGACGACCGGGGCCGGCAAGAACGTTCCGCTGTTGGGCTTCCTCAGCTTGCCGTTCGCCAACGTGGTCGCCTTCTTCTTCCCTATCCTGCACGGCCCCTGGTTCGACCCGCTATGGATGCCGTCGGTGCCCGGAGCCTATTCGGCGCCGAGCTGGGTCCCCAACTGGGACAATATCTATGCGGTGTGCGGCACCGGCATCCTTCTCGTATCGCTGTCGGCCGTCTGGGGTACGAAGTGGCCGACCTCTCAGCGCGCCTGGTTCTACTTCTTCTTCCTGATTGCCGGTGCCTTTCTCACGCTGCGCTACGCGGCCATCGCGCCGGCGTCCCTCGTCAATTGGTTGCCGATCATCGGCCGTCAGTCACCCAAGCATGCGAATGCTTTGATGGCCTTCTGCTTCGTCGTCGCCGCATCCGGAGTAGTCGACAATCTACGCAATATCGATCTGCGTAAGGCGACGATCATGTCGGCACTTGCGCTGGTCTACGCCGCTTGCGTCACGGCAAGCATGTTCGGAACGCATCTTTATTCATTGTACGAAGTCGGATCGCTTCCCGCGCGTCGAGCCGGCCGTGATTTCCTCGTCTATGCAGGGCTGACAGCGCTGATCAGCGCGGCCGCTCTCATCTGCCTGAGGAGCGCGATACGCCTAGCGTCGCGTTCGGCGTACCTCGCGGGAGCGCTGCTGCTGGGCTTCGTTTGCATGGAGCTATTCCTCTACGTGCCACTCGGCCGATCGCTCCAACCGTACGTCTTCCTGCACTTCGCCCTCGCCGCCCTACTCTTCGGTGGCATCTATCTGCTCGTCTACCGGCCCCACGTGCGCGCGGTCGCGGCGGCCTCGGCGATGATTGCCGCCTCGATGGCGGGATATGTGGTCTTTATCGTTGCGCCTTGGAGCGGCGGGCTAACGCGCGCATACGATCTGACGAAGCCGCCGAAGTTCATGCATTGGCTGGCCGGCGAGGGTGGCCTCTATCGCTCGTTTGGAATCTTCCCCGACTACTCGGTGGCGGCAAAGCTGCAAGACATCAGCGTCGTCGGTCCACTCGCGCCGCAAGAATTCGAGGATTTCGTCTGGCTGATCTCGAACGATCGGGCGAACGGCGATTACGTGCGAACCGGGCATTTCATGCTGGCGGGTCCGTGGCATTTCGAGGCCGACGCCTATTTCAGCGCCAAACCTATCTTCGATTGGATCGGGGTCAAGTACCTCGTCATAGACCCCGGAAAGATGGCGCGACCCGAGGCGACGAAATTTCTCGGCAGCTCGATACTGCAGCAGGCCTATAAGGACGATCGCGTCACCGTGCTGCGCTCGAACGAGGCGCGGGGCAAAGCGGAATACTGGCCAGAGGCACGCGTTGCGGACGACCGCAAAGCCATTCTCGAATGGCTCAAGGCGGATCCCGTGCGAGCCCTTGGGGAACCCTCGATCGAGAAGGCGGAAAGCGGGTCGTTTCATCCCGGCGCGCCCGGACCGTCTCGGGATGTCGCCGTCGACGTCTATGCGCTCGATCGGGTGGAGCTTTCACTCCCAGACGACGCACGCGGCGGAATCGTCGTCGTGAAGGACGTCTATGCACCGAGCTGGCACGCCGAGATCAACGGCAAAGCCGCACCGATCGTCCGCGTCAACGGCATCGTGCGAGGTGTGCTTGTGCCGGCGGAAGGCGGCAAGCGTCTGGTTCTGAAATATGAGCCCAACACGTTCGTCGCCGGGATGTTCTTGTCGGCGCTATGCCTCGGATTTATCGCCTGCCTGTTGCTTCTCTGGCGTCTAGGATTCACGACGGCGCGCGCGCCGGGCGCGTTGGTCACCGTCGTCGCGGTCATCATTTCTCTGGTGGTCCTAGCCGCAGCGGGCGAGGCTTACTTCAAAAATCGCCGCGCAATCGGCAAGCACGCCGACATCGCGGCGAGCTATTCGGGCAAGCAACCGTGAGGCATCGGGTGAGCGGATCACAGCGACCGTGGGCAGCTATCAAACGTCTGCGTTAGCGCGGCGCTCGTGCGACTGTACCGGAGGTAGTCTAACCGCCTTGAAGCCGATCAACTCGCGCATCAGCTTGAGCAGCGTCTTGGATACGCTTCCGAGATTCTTCACGCGAAAGACGGAGGTCTTGTTCGTGGTCTCGGCGCCGAGCACGCCCACCTGAACGAAAGTGCAACCGGACTTGAGCAGCTTCACAAGGATTTCGCCCTGGAAGCCGAAGCCTGAGCTCGTCATCTCGATTTGCTGCAGCAGCGCGCGACGGTGCACTGGAAGGCCGTTGTAGTAATGCAGCTTCTGGCCAGAGAGCAGATTGAGCAACGTCGTATAGGACCGCGATATCGCATAGCGAAGAGGCGTCTTGATCCTCTGAAGGTTCGTCATGTATGGGATGACAATGTCAGCCGTCCCTACCTTAGCGAGGATCGGAGGCAGGCTCGAAGCCGGAACTCCGCCGTCACCGCACATCATCATCACGTAGTTGAGCTTCGCCTCCCGCACGCCGCGCTGGTAGGAGGCGCCGAGCCCAATGTTGGGAGAGTTGTGTATGGTGCGGACGTGGGGAAGCTCGCCGGCCAACCGGTCCATGATGACGCCGGTCTGGTCGGTGCTACCGTCATCGATCAGGATGATCTCGTAATTCTCAACGAGGGAGTCCACGTGCATCCAGATGGCACGCACTACGTCCTCTACGACCGCCTGTTCGTTCAGCGCAGGCACCACAAAACTAATGGAATGCTCAATTTTCTGAGGCATGCAGTCGTTACCTCTCGAGTTTGGTATCGCAGCAAACGACAAATAGGTAATGAGCCATCTTGTGGTAGCCCGTATGGACCACCTCGTCGTTCATGCCAAATCCGAGAACGGTGTGGAAATACGGCTCCAGCGTCCGCTTAAAATCTGGCAGCGACTTGCAGTTGACGTGACCCGCCTTGGAATTGGGTGAGGCGTAAACCTGCGACTCCAGAGATGGCATGCCCAGCACCACGATGCCGTGCGGCGCCAGCGAGCGAACGAGATTTTTGAGGAAGGTGTGCTCCGTCTCCGGCGTGATGTGCTCGAGCACATCGAGGGCGAAAATTCCGTCGTAGTCGGCCGGTGGCACGGGGCCGGAGAGCATGTCGTGCACTAAGATGTCGAAGGCCCAGCGCGGGTTCATCCGGCGCCGCGTGTCCTCGATGAAGACCGGGTCGAAATCGGTCGCGGTCAGCTTATCGACTTCCTGGCGCACGATGCGCGTGCCGAAAGCGTCGGCGCAGCCGATCTCGAGCACGTTCTTGCGCCCCGAGAGCATCTTTGAGACGAACTTGTAGCGCGAGAGCGTGAACGTGAGCCGCCTCGGGTCGTCGTTCCAGGCGTAGCTCGTCATCAGGCCGAGGGACTCGAGGCCGCCGGCGGCCTCTGCCTGCTCCACCATGCCCTGGTATTGGCGCTCTTTCGTCTCGGCCACGTTCACCTCGGTCTAATTCACGCGTGGAACGTAAAGGTCTGCGGCAGGCGGGCCAGTTGATCGATATATGTCCGACCCCAATTCGCCATGTCGCCGATACCGTCTCTCAAACTGATATCGGGCTTCCACCCGAGATCCTTCTCGATCGCCTCGCTATCGAGCCAGTAAATCGAGTCCTCGCCGAAGCGGGCCGGCGTCACCTCGCAAAGCTCAGAGAACTGTTTACCCAATTGCTCCGCGGTAAGCTCTACGAGATGCCGAATTTCCACCGGCTTCTCAGGTCCCACGTTGTAAACTTTTCCAAGCTCGGCTTTTTTCGCCACGAGATATATCGCGCGACCCAGGTCGCGAGCGTGGATGTACGACTTTCGGACCGTCCCGCCACCATGCAACGGCAGCCTGTTGCCTGTCAGCCCGCAAACGACCGCGCGGGGCAAGATGCGATGCAGTTGTTGCCCCGGCGCATACGCGTTGGAGGGACGCAAGATGTTCATCGGGAACTGGAGCGTCTTGAACAGCGATATGAGGTGCATGTCGCCGGCAGCCTTCGACGCCGCATAGGGGCTCGTGGGCAGAATGGGCGAGGTTTCCGTCGCTGGGGCTCCGACAGAGCCATAAAGTTCGGAGGTGCCGATCTGGATCCAGCGCTTCAGGTAGTCGCGCTTCAGCAGATCCTCGGTGATGCGTGCCAGCGCGGTCACGTTCGTATCGTAATAGCGCCAGGAGTTTTTCCACGAGGCCGCGCCTTCGCCCTGAGCGGCGATGTTGATGATGACGTCTGGCCGTTCCTCATCGAGCAACTCCATCAGGCGGCCGTGCTCAAACACGACGTGAATCTGCTCATAGGAATAGCGCGGGTCGCCGAGCCCGACATTGAGCGAGAACGGTTCCGGCTTCTCCGGATTGCGGCCGACGCAAATCACTTTCGCCACGTCGGGCTGGTCTAGCAGATAGAATGCCGTCTGCACCCCGAAGACGCCGCCACCACCGAGGATGACAAATTTGTTCATTTACCGTCCTTGCCGCTCCCTATGACGCCTCAAGGATGGTCCAGAAGTAGTCACCTCTGAACCCGGCTTGATCGAAAAGGGCGATCCATTCCTGAGGAGTGAGATAAGTCAGCGCCGTCAGGCACCAACTTTCGAACAGTTCTTTCTCCGCCCGCGTCCGGTACGCATCCACTTGGACGAAGATATTCTCCGGGACACGGCAGATGCGCGTGAATTCCTTCAGTGCGATGGCGCAACGCTCACGATCCAAATTGTGGATCGAGTTTATGCTGAGCACAGCGTCGAAGCTGGCGTCCGGAAAGGGAAGCTCCACCGCAGACGCAATTTGCAGACGCCCGACGACTTCGGGTTCACAGTGCATCAGTGCGTAGCGAGACACGTCGGCGCCGTATGCGTCGATGCCCTCCGATAGTAAATCCTTGACGAGGAAGCCTTTTGCGCATCCGACGTCGAGGACACGCATCCCCGGCTTCAGGTTGTATTGCTCGATCACGTCCCGCGCTACAGGTTGCCAGCGCCCATCGTACTTATATCCACCGTAGCCATATTCACGTGGACCGTCGAAGTACATCTCGCCATACTGTTTTGCAATGGCGATGACGTCGGGGCTCTTGCCCTCAGAGCGCTTTTGAATATTGCGCTTTCCCTTGGGCAGCGATCGGAGCAAATCGACTTCAGCCACGGCCGAACTCCGCGGCCTGCGCCTGCTGCATACCCGGCTCCAGCAACGTATATCGGAAGTCGGGAAATGCAGCCTGCGTCGCCGCCGGATCGAACGGGCGATAGCCGTTGTGCGGCGGCGGTCCGGTGCGCGGCTTGGAGACGATGTCGACTGGCTTTCCTGCGAGGCGCCCGGCCAGCGCGGCGATGTCGTGAAAGCTCGTGACGCTCCCGGACGCGACATTGAGCACGCCGGTCGAATTCCGATACAGAACGCGCGCGATGAGTTCGGCGACGTCGTCGACGCTCACATGATCACGCCGCTCTTCGCCGTTGCCAAACAGCGTAATCGGCTCGCCGACGTTGGCTTTACGACGAAACTGATTGGGGCCGTAGCCATTATGGGGGTCTGCTGCTCCGTAGATCAGCGTCGGGCGCAGCGTCGCCATCGGGATGCCGAGACCACCAAGGGCGATCTCGCGTGCCACGTGCATCGCTCCATGCATGCTGCCGGGTGCGGCCGGAACGCGCTCGCTCAGCGGGACCGGCTCGTCGGGATACACGGCGTCGGAGCTGATGTTGACGAGGTGGGCGACCGGCTGGCGCGTGAAAGCCCGCACCAGGCTCGCGATGATCTTCGCGTTGACGAGAAAGTCCTCGGCGTTACGGCATGGCGCTTTAGCCGACACGGCGACGACATTGTCGCCGGCTGTCAGGAGCGCAGCGAGCCGGTCGCCGGCATCGTCATGCGTGAGGTCGACATCGCCTCGGCCGACGCCCACGACGTTGGCGCCATCCCGCGCCAACCGCGCCAGAAGAGCCTTGCCGACAAAGCTTCCGGAGCCAATGACAACTGTGCGGCGCGGCTGTGCCGGAGTATCACGATGATGGGTCAGCATCAGGCCGGCTCCAGAACAGCTGCTGCAAGTCCGAGGGTGCGGTAGTCGAGGCCGGCAGCGAGGGCGGCTTTGGTATCTAGCACGCGATAGGGATCGAGAACGAGCTTGCCCTTGAGCCGCTTTGCGATCTCGGCCGGCGCGATCTTGCGGTACTGTGGCCAGGGCGTCAGGATCATGAGCGCGTCCGCGCCGTTGAGCGCCTTCAGCTCATCGTCGAAGCTTGTCGATTTTGCGTGCGCGGCGGCGCCAGCGGGAACGACAGGATCGTGCAGCTGCAATCGCGCTGCGGGTATCTGCGCGATGGTCGCCAGCGACGGCGAGTTCTTCACCGAGTGGGTGTTCTCCTTATAGGCGAGTCCCCACACGGCGATCACGGCGTCGGGCCTTTGCGCAAGCAGATCGCGCTCAATCGTACGCGCGGCCCAGTCGCGGCGGTGCACGCTATTCGACTTCCAGGCGGCGACGACGCTGGTGTCGGTACCCTTGGCGGCGCCGATGCGCTGCACGGTGGCAAGGTCGCGTTCGAGGTTGCCACCGGCAATGCCGAGGCCCGGAGCGAGGTAGGAGAACTGACCGATGCGCCGGTCGAGCTTCAGCGCCGGGACGATCTCCGACCAGTCGGCGCCAATCTCCTCGCAAACCTCAGCCAGGGTGTTGGCGACGCTGATAGACGACACGAGGCAGAAGTTGATGGAGATCTTGGCGAGTTCGGCGCTCTCGTAGCGCATCGGCAAGATCGGGCAGTTAAAGGCGGCCAGCACGGCTTGGAAGTTCGGGTTCAGCGGCGCGGACGGGTCGGCACAGCCGACGATGTAGCGCTCCGGCTGGGTCGCACGCTCGACAGCGCGGCCGAAAACCAGCGTCTCGACCTGATAGTAGCGGCGTGCCGGCTCGGGTGCCTTCAAGGCGCGCGTGAAGCCCGGTTCAACCTGCGACAGCACCACCATCACAGCTTGCGGTGCAAGGACGGGCGTCACCGCGTCGATAAGACGATGGATGGTGGCCGTATCACTGCGCCCTTGGTCGTCAGTCGGGATATCGGGTGCGATGTAGACCACATCGCATTGCCCGAGGTCAGCGATATCGCTGGTGAAGACCTGTCGCGTGCCGTTGCCGGCGAGAAGAGAGTCGAGATCGGGCTCGAGCACGGGCAGCTTGCCCTGCTTGAGGTTGGCAATCAGCTCTGCGTTCGGATCGAAGCAGACGGTCTTGAAGCCACGGCTGGCTACAGCCGTCGCCGAAACCAGGCCCAGATGGGTCATGCCGGCGAAGCCGACAACGGCGGTCATGCCACCTTCTCCTTGATGTTGGCTTCCGCCTGCCGACCTAGCCGCTCTAGAGATCGATGCAGCCACAGGTCCGTCGACAGATCCGTTTTAGCGCCGTTTTCGACGAGGCGCTTGAAGTGCGCGTACTCGGCGACCCAGGTCGGATCGTCCTGTACGAGCGTGACCTGCTCCTCCGGAGGTCGCCCGCTAGGCAGAACGCGGATGCGACGGGTGAACGTCGAAGGGCCCCACTTGCAGAGGCTCTCGATGTGCGCCGTACCCTTCTCGGCGAGGATGTCGCAGGTGAAGTGGTTACGCCACATGAGCAGGGTCATCTCGAGTTCGATGCGCGGCTTGGAGGTTTCGCTGCCGATCACGACGTGGTCGGGCGCGAGGTTTTCGAAGGCGTGAGCGCCGATGAGGCGGAAATCATCATCGAGGTCGCCAAACCAGAAACGGCACGTGTCGAGCAGATGCGAGCCGAGATCGGGCAGGACGCCGGCACCGTGGTCGCGCCATACGGAGTCGCGGACGAGCCGCGCCGTGCCGTTACCGTAGAACATGCGGCAGTTGTAGATCTCGCCCAGAACGCCCGATTGAATGGTGTCGCGCATGCGGATGTAGTGCGGCTCGAAACGGTGGTTATAGGCCGTGTAAAGCAGCACGCCGGTGCGGTGCGCGATCTGCTGCAGTTCAAGGATATCCTTCTCGATGGGAGCCCAGAGCGGCTTCTCGACGAGCACGTGCTTGTCGTTTTCCAGGCAGTAGCGAAGGAACTCGACCTTCGGCGCGTCCGGAATACAGGCGAGCACCGCGTCGTACCTATCGAGCGGCACGTCGGAGATATGCTTGTAGTCGACGTCGGGGTTCACCGGGTCGACGCTGGCAACGAAATCGCTTCCAGCCACGCGCTTGCGCTTATGGCCTTGAACACCCATTCCGGCTACGACAACACGCATTGGTCAGCCGAAATTCACGTGCTTCTGCACCAGATCCAACTTCTGGTGCATGGCTTCGGGGGTGATGGGAATATTGCCATCCTGCTCGCATTCACAGGCGGCCGCCATGGCGCCCAAGATGCTCGCCGCCGCATCGTTCTTGCTCACCAACATGGCCAGCGTCGAATACGCGACTAGCGCATCGCCGGCGCCGACGGGGTCGACGAGGCGGTCGACGAAACTGTCGATGACGTAGAAGCTATCGAGAGATTCATGGTTGTCACCACGACAGACGAGCATGCCGCGGCTCCCCAGCTTCAGCATCAGAAGCTTGCACATCGCCTTGTCGTAGAGCAACGAGGCCAGCGGCCGCACGCCCGAGTCTTGGTCGGCCAGCGCGAAGCGGGCTTCGCGCTCATTGGGTGTGATGAGATCAAAACCCGCGAACTCGGTGATGTTGCCCCAGCGGCTTGCGACCTGACTGTCGGCGACCTTGTAGGCGTTCGGCGGCAGCGCCTCGATAAAGTGCGGAATGGTTCGCTTGTTGAATATGCCGTGGCGGAAATCGGCATACACCACTGCGTCGGTGCGAACGTCGCGCACCGCTCGCGTCATCTCGTTGAGCACGTGGTCGGAGATGGAGCGGTTGTCGAGCGTATCGACCTTGAGAAGACGGTAACCGCCGACGACGATGGCATTCTTGTTTACGGTGGGACGGGTCTTGTCGACGACTGCCTCCGCCTTGATGCCGGCGGCGGTGAGGTCCTGCATGACAAAGTCACCGAGCGCATCGCTGCCGAGCACTGTGGAGAATGTCACGTCGGCGCCAGCGGCACGCACATGCTTTGCGACCACCGCAGCACCGCCGACATAATCAAGCTTGTGCTCGAAGAGGACGCTCATCGTCGGCGTCTTGGTCTGCCCGCCGATCATGGCGCAGTGGGTGTAGCTGTCGACGATGGTGTCGCCGACGACGTGCACCTCACGGCCCTGCATGGCTTCGAGGATCCGGCGCAGCTCGTCGAACGAGACGTTGTAGCGCTCCATCACCAGCTGCAGCTTCTCGTATTGCACGGTGGGCGGCGCCAGCTCGATGAGCGAGCTCGAAGAGTAGACCATGTCGCCGGGCGTGAAGATCATCTCACCGCCGTAGGCGGTGACCACCGCCTGCTCTTCCGCCGTTTTAGGCGGAAGTCCGGTCGCTGCGTACTCGAATCCCTTGGCGAAATAATCCGGCTGAATGATCGACAGGTTCTTCAGCGGCGTATCGTTCTCGTCGATAACTACGTAGTCGACCATCTCGAACGCGGCGAGATTGGCCGCGCGCAGCTCTTGCGGGATATGCGGTCTATGCGTGCCCTTGGTGATATGGCGATCGGCCGTCAGGCTGCAGATCAGCACCTTGGCCTTGCTCTTGGCGTAGAGCAGATGGCGCACGTGGCCCGGATGCACGACGTCGAAGACGCCGTGGCACATGATGGCGCGATCGGTGCGTGGAGGGTCGCCGAGAAGAGAGCGCAACTCCTCCGGCGACTTGATCTTGTGACGATAACGTTCAGTGAGAGAAATGGACATCGGCCATCAACTCCGATTGTCGGCCATATAGCGGAACCAAGTTTCAGTCGCCTTGGCGATTGAATCGGGATCCCAAAGCGGCGCGTCGTTCCAGCGATCAATGTTTGCGAGCATGCGATTGACGCCCTCTTCAAACGGCACCTTGGGGCGCCAGCCGAGCGTCCCCGTAATCTTCGTAATGTCGGCGTGGGTCACATCGGGCTCGCCGGGACGCTTGGGAACGTAGACCACCGGTCCCTCGAGGATCTCGACGAGGCGATTGATCGACTGCGGGCTGTCGGCACCAACGTTGAAACGCTCCCCCTCGACGTCCGTCTCGGCGGCGGCACGAAACGCCTCGGCGACATCGCGAACGTAGATGAAATCGCGGCTCTGGGTCCCGTCGCCCACAACCGTATACGGCTTGCCAGCGAGGCGCTGGCGGAAGAAAACACCGAATACAGCTCCGTAGACGCCGGTCGTGCGCACTCGCGGCCCGTAGGCGTTAAAGATGCAAATCGAGTTCACCGGCAGCTTGTAGACCTTGTGCCAGTGAAATGCCGCCTGCTCACCGAAGTATTTGGAGAGCGCATAAGGGTATTTCGCATCGATCGGATGGTCTTCGCGCGTCGGCGTATCGGCAAGGCCGTAGCATGACGATGACGCTGCATAGACGAATTTACGCACATTGGCGGCGCGCGCGCATTCGAGGACGCGCACGGTACCTTGCACGTTCACGTCCATGTACTCGGTCGGCTTCTCGATCGAGGGGACGATGTCGCCGATACCGGCGAAGTGAAAGACGTAGCGGGCGTCCTTGAAGATCGATGATTCCGGCGCCAGGGAGCGGATGTCGACCCATTCGGTCGACAGATCCGCGTTGCCCTCGAGGTGCTTCAGATTGCTGACGTGGCCGCCGCTCAGATTGTCGATGACACGAACGGCGTAGCCGTTGTCGATCAACACGTCGACCATGTGCGAGCCTATGAAGCCCGCGCCGCCAGTGACTACGGCAACAGGCTTGTCGCTCACGCTGCTTCCTTCTCCTTGAGCATTTTGACGTTGTAATACTTCACGTCAGTCATCGAGTTCGGCAGCTTGCCAGCCTTGAAGGCGACGCAGAGGTCGCGAACAGCATCCTCAATGGTGTGCTTGGGCCGAAAGCCGAGCACGCGCGTCACCTTGTCAGAGTTGATGTGATAGGAGCGGTTGTCGTTGCTCGGCGTCGTGACGACGTCGATCGGCGCCTTCTCGGGGAACTGCTGCTCGACAACTTCCTTCACGAGCACCGCCAAGTCGGAAATGCTCATGTTCTGGAAGCCGATGTTGAATATCTGGTTCTGCACCTTGTCGGCGGGCGCGGTCATCAGCAGCTCGACGGCGTCGCAGTAGTCCTTGACGTGGAGGTTCGGACGCATCTGCGCGCCACCGAACACGGTGATCTTATTGTTGGTGATGGCGTGGTTGGTGAGAATGTTGACCGACAGGTCGAGGCGCTGGCGCGGAGCATAGCCGCACAACGTTGCCGGGCGGAAGATCACGCCGACAAAGTCGTCGCTCGTGTGCTTCTTGAGTAGCGGCTCGCACATGCCTTTGTACTTGTTGTACAGCGTGAGCGGCACCAGCGGATGGTCCTCGGTCACGTTCGGCTCGTCGGAGACGCCGTACACGGAGCTGGACGAAGCGTAGACGAAACGCTTCACGCCAGCGTCCTTGGCGGCAAGCACCATCGGCTCGAAAGCGTTGAGGTTGATGCTGGTCGACAGGTTCTCGTCGAGCTCGAAGCTTGCATCGTTCGAGATGCATGCGAGGTTAACGACGGTGTCCACGCCCTCGAGCGCCTTACGCAGCTTGGCGGTGTTGCGAATGTCGCCCACCACCAGCTTGAGATTCGGGTTGTTGAGCGGCAGGAAGTCCGAACCGAAGTAGCAGATATCATACACGGTGACCTTGTAGCCGCTCGCAAGCAGCTGAGGCACCAGAAGGCTGCCGGCATATCCGGCGCCACCTGTGACGAGAACGTGGGTAGGCTCACTCATTTGCATTTCCTCGTGATTGCGTCCGCGCTCAGGCGGCGGCCGAGCGGACAGCAATATTGAACTTCGATGCCGTGGCGTCCTTGTAGAACATCTCGACCGTCTCGCGAGAGTAGTCGTCGAGGTTCTTCCCGACGAGCTTCAGCTTCGCGATCACATCGTTCGTTACGGTGATAATGTGACAGCCCATCGCATCGGCCTGGAAGATGTTCAGAAGCTCGCGCGGGCTGGCCCACAGCAGCTCTGCCTTGGGACGATGGGACAGCGCAGCGAGGCACTTCTGCATGTGCGGGATCGGATCGCGGCCGGTGTCAGCGACGCGGCCGGCGAACACCGAAATGATTGCCGGCACGTTCGGGTCGATTGCGTCAGCGACGGCAGCGACCTGCTCGGGCGTCATGATGGCGGTGACGTTGAGGACGACGCCGCGCTTCGACAGTGCGCTGAGCAGCGGTCCAGCGAAGACCCCCTTGGTGTTCATCACCGGGATCTTCACGTTGACATTCCGGCCCCACGACGCGATCGCCAGCGCCTGACGCTCCATCTCGTCGAATTCGTCCGCGAAGACCTCGAGCGATACGGGCCGGTCTGGAACCTTGGCCAGCAGCTCGCGGCCGAAAGCCTCGTAGTCGTCGATGCCCACTTTGCGCATCAGCGTCGGGTTGGTCGTAAACCCCTTGATCAAGGGGTTCTTATGCATTTCGAGGATACCCGCGAGATCGGCGCCGTCGGCAAAAATCTTGATCTTCAGATCCGATACAGTGGTCATCGGTTTGTGCTCCTCTTCAATCCCCGCTGCGCGCCGGTCCGCCCGACGCAAAATCCAGTCTGTCGCCTCACGTAACGTCTTAACGGTCACGGCCTGTGCCGTGGGCACGGGCTCGCGATATCCAAGGTCTATGAAAATTGAAGTACAGCCGGCGCGCGTTCCGGCTTCAATATCGCTGTCGCGATCACCGACCATGTAGCTGGTGGCGAGATCGATGCCCCAGCGCCGTGCCGCGTCCAGCAGCATGCCGGGACCAGGCTTGCGTCGCTCGGTCGCCTGCTCTTTGGTCTCGTAGGAGACCTCAATGTCATCGACGGCGACGGAGGTGCGCAGGAGCCGGTGCATTTCCTCGACGATGTCCTGGCTCACCAAACCGGCGCCGACGTCGGGCTGGTTGGTGACGACAACAACGAGAAAGCCGGCCTGCTTCAGTGCGTCCACGGATGAGGCCGAGTCAGGATAAATGTTGAACGTATCGAGGGTGCGAGGCGCAAAGGAGCGCCCGTCGCGAAACTCCGGGATCGTCAACACTCCGTCGCGGTCGAGAAATACCGCCGGACGCAGCATTTCCTGGGAGGGCCTTCCTACCACTTGGTGGCAACCTTCTGCAGTGCCGGATGGGACACGAGGCAGTGCCAGACGACTGTCTGGAACGACTCCGCATGTGGCGTGACGAGGCGCGCATCAACCGTCGGGACAATGACGGCAATGTCGGCATGTTTTGCGGTATGACCGCCGTCGCGGCCGACGATACCGTAAATCGAAAGACCGCGCTTCTTGGCCTCATCGATGGCGCGCACGAGATTCATGCTGACGTTGTGCTCGGCGTTGCCGCCACCGACCGAGAACACGAGTATCCCATCGCGCTCGTTCGCCCGGCTGCCCTTGAGCCACTCGGCAAACACCGTCTCCCAGCCTTCATCGTTGGTTCGGGCGGTCAGCTCCGAGACGTTGTCGGTTGGGGCGTAGCATTCGACATCGCACAGTTTACGGAAGTCATTCACCGCGTGGCCAGCATTACCGGCACTTCCGCCCACGCCGAGGATAAAAAGACGTCCACCGCGATTGCGCAGTTCGGCGATGCCAGCCGCCATGGCGTCAATCGCCGCGAAGTCGAGGCGACCGCAGATTTCCCCAGCCTGGCTGAGAAATGTTTGCGCGTGGCTAGCTTCCAACTTTTCCCCCATTCGGCTGCCTTATTCGCAACCTTGAACACCAAAACTGTTTTTCATGCTCTGATCTTCGCCCTCGACGATGCCAGCAGCTTCGCCCGATCGCGGGTGATGCGCAGGAATTCGGGGGCAAATAAGTGACTATCGGCGAATTTCCTCCGAAGCTCCTCGAACACCTCTTGAGGCGCTTTCAGGTCTGTGATGACCGCCACCTCAGCCCCGGCAAAAGCTGCAACCGTTCGCTCGACGCGTAAGCCGTACGATGTCTTCTCGCGGGCGGAGGGATCGACGATGCCCAGCAACTTGATCTGTTCGCCTACTGCCGCCAACACGGCAATCTCCGCGAGGTCACCGCCTCCAACCAGCACTACGCGCGAGGCCATGCCAAGGCGCCGGAGTTCACGAAATATTTCGCCGTACCGATCTCTGGATTCGCGGAACAGAGACAGCGAGTAGTTGAGGTAGTCCACCACGAGCCGGCTCTTTTCGGAGAACCCTCGAGGCGTCAGGTAGTAGGCGTAGCGTTTGTACGGCGCCTGACGAACCTTCACGAGGCCCTTCTTCACGGCGCGCTTGATCAGCGCATTGGTCAGGCCAACAGAGACGCCCAGCTCCTGCTTGAGCATCTGCTGTGTGATGACCTCACCCCGTTCTACTGCCATCAGTAGACTGAGGTCAGGATCGACCTTTGTGCCTTTTGGCATCGCCCCCCCGCTGTCTCGTTGCGGGTAACATCGGGATTCATCGCGTTCAACGTTTGAATTTCACTGCGTGAACGCTATGCACAGTTTAATTCCTGGCGCATTCCGGCGGAAGCGGAGAAGCGCTTTCAAGTGATGCCGTTGAGGCACATCCGCACGCTTTTTCTCGTCGTTTTTGAATGGAAGCCAGCCGTGCCGGCGTAGCGAACGCGTCCCGCTTATCAGCGGATCACGTGGATGCCTTCGGCGCCTGCACCCGGCGGGGGCGACTTAGCCTCATTGCTGTTGAAATACATTGCCTTCCCTGTATCTATGCCGCAACTTTCTCAAGGCTCGGGACTGGTCGCTGCGGGAGCGATTTCGGGCACACCTGAGACGGCTGTACGACTGAAGCTTTGGGGCGGCGAACTATGAAGGGCATCATTCTGGCGGGCGGCAGCGGCACGCGCCTCTACCCGATGACCCTGACGATCAGCAAACAGATCCTGCCGGTCTACGACAAGCCGCTCATTTACTATCCTCTGTCCGTCCTCATGCTCGGCGGAATACGCGACATCCTCGTCATTTCAACGGGGCGCGATCTGCCAGGATTCCAAGCGCTGCTCGGCGACGGCGCGCAGTGGGGCATCGACATTTCCTACGCCGAACAGCCGCGGCCGGAAGGATTGGCGCAGGCTTTCATCATCGGCGAGCAGTTCATCGGGTCAAGCCCGTGCGCGATGGTGCTTGGCGACAACATCCTCTACGGACACGGATTCTCGGATGTCGCCTCGAAAGCATTCTCCGGCGTCGATGGCGCTACGGTCTTCGCCTATCAGGTCCGCGATCCCGAACGGTATGGCGTCGTCGAGTTCGACAACACGGGCCGCGCAATCTCGATTGAGGAGAAGCCGAAAACTCCGAAATCCGCCTGGGCGGTCATCGGTCTATATGTGTACGACAACAACGTCGTCGAGATCGCGAAGTCGCTGAAGCCGTCGGTGCGGGGCGAACTGGAGATCACCGATCTCAACGTTCACTACCTCAATCGAGGAAAGCTGCAGGTGCAGAAGCTCGGTCGCGGCTTCGCGTGGTTCGACACCGGCACGCCTGACAGCCTGCTCGACGCCTCCAACTATGTCGGGACGATCGAGAAGCGGCAGGGGCTGAAGATTGCCTCGCCCGAGGAGATTGCGTTCCGCCAGCGCTATATTTCAACAGAGCACCTGGAGCGCTTGATCGCGGAACGGTATCCGAAGAACGACTACGGGCAGTATCTAAGAAGCGTTATCGCAAACTCGCATTGAGCGGCTGGCTCGATAGCAAACGGAAGATGCGACATTGAAAGTCTCGCGCCTCGCAATCCCCGACATCCTGATCGTGGAACCCCCGCGGCATATGGACAATCGCGGATTCTTCTCCGAGACGTACAACAAACAAGCGTTGAAGAGCGCGGGCATCGAGGCCGAGTTTGTGCAGGACAACCAGTCGCTGTCGCGGCAGAAGGGCGTCGTCCGCGGCCTGCATTTTCAGGCCGATCCGCATGCGCAGGCAAAACTGGTGCGGGTGACGCGCGGCGCTGTGTTCGACGTCGTCGTCGATTTGCGGCAGGGCTCGCCGACGTACGGCAAGTGGGTCTCGGAGATCCTGAGCGCCGACAATTGGCTACAGATCTATATTCCTCATGGATTTGCGCATGGCTTTTGCACGTTGGAGCCGGACACCGAGCTTGTCTATAAAGTGACCGACTACTATGCGCCCGCATTCGACAGGGGCGTTGCGTGGGATGATCCAGACATCGCAGTGGACTGGCCAATCGCGCGAGAAGACGCAGTATTGTCCGGCAAGGATGCAAATCTGCCGAGACTTGCCGAGTTGCCGGCCTACTTTTCCATCTGACGAAGTCGAGGCAGGGATCGTTCGATGCGGATCGTCGTCACGGGTGGAGCGGGGTTCATCGGCTCGGCGCTATGCCGGCACCTCGTCGGCGATGTCGGCGCCGAAGTTCTCAACATCGATAAACTCACGTACGCCGCGAACCTCAAGTCGCTGGCCGCTGTCGATCAGAACCCGCGCTACCGATTTCTGAAAGCGGACATTTGCGACCGGGCGGCCGTCGCCGACGCGGTCGAGGCGTTCCAGCCCGACGCGATTATGCACCTTGCGGCCGAGAGCCACGTCGATCGCTCGATCACCGGGCCGGCGGCGTTCATCGAGACGAATATCTTCGGGACATATACGCTGCTCGAAGTCGCGCGCGACTATTGGGGCCGGCTCCCGCCCGACCGGCGTGACGCCTTCCGATTTCTGCACGTCTCAACGGACGAGGTCTACGGTTCACTGGACGATGAGGGGCATTTCACCGAAACAACCCCCTACGATCCCAGCTCGCCCTATTCAGCGAGCAAGGCCGCGTCCGACCATCTCGTCATGGCCTGGCACCGCACCTACGGTTTACCCGTCGTCATGACCAACTGCTCGAACAATTACGGGCCTTATCATTTTCCCGAGAAGCTCATTCCGCTGATCATCCTGAATGCGCTCGAGGGCAAGCCGCTGCCGGTGTACGGCGATGGAAAGAATGTCCGCGACTGGCTGTATGTCGAAGATCACGCGCGGGCGCTTCATCTCGTCGTTAGCCGCGGCGAGCCGGGCCGGAAATACAATATCGGCGGCAACAGCGAGCGCACCAATATCGATGTCGTGCAGCTCGTGTGCCGGTTGATGGACGACGTGGCGCCGAAGTCCGACCCTCACCATACTCTCATTCGCTTCGTGACCGATCGGCCGGGGCACGATCGCCGCTACGCCATCAATTTCACCCGCGTGGCAACCGAACTCGGGTGGCAGCCGCAGGAGAGTTTCGAAACCGGGATCGTCAAGTGCATCAATTGGTATGTCGCCAATCGTGCCTGGTGGGAGCCGCTGCGCAACAGCGTCTATAAGGGCGAGCGCCTTGGTGTGTTGAACGCCGCTGCCACGACGGACCGTGCCGGATGACGATCCTGGTGATCGGAGAGAATGGGCAGGTCGCTCGATCGCTCGTTCAGGAGGCCAGCCGGGGGGGGACGCCGTTGCTTGCGGCGGGACGTCCAACGATCGACCTACAGGATGCAGCTTCGATCGTCGCGTCTCTCGACCGGGCGAAGCCGTCGCTGGTCGTAAATGCTGCGGCCTACACGGCTGTCGATAAGGCCGAGTCTGAGCCCGATCTGGCGTTTGCCATAAACGCAGGTGGCGTCGGGCAGTTGGGAGCCGAATGCGCGCGTCGCGACATCCCTATCATCCATTTATCGACGGATTACGTCTTCGATGGCACCAAGAGCAGTGCGTATGTCGAGACTGATCCAGTCGCGCCGATAAATGTCTACGGCCGATCGAAGCTGGCGGGCGAGACGAAACTTCGTGAGGCGCACGACAAGCACATCATCATCCGCACGGCGTGGGTCTATAGTCCATTCGGGGCGAATTTCCTCAAGACAATGCTGCGCGTGGGCGGTTCGCGTCCCGAGGTATCGGTCGTGAGCGACCAGCACGGCAACCCGACTTACGCCCCGCATCTGGCGGACGCCATTCTGACGATCGCGGAGCGGCTGCAGGACGGTGACAATGGCGGGCTGTGGGGCACCTATCATGCCGCCGGTGCTGGCGACACGACGTGGTGCGAATTCGCGGCGGCAATCTTCGACGTCGGGCGCGAGCTGGGGCTGTCGCTCGGGACCGCTGTGCCGATCACGACTGCGCAGTACCCGACGCCGGCAAAGCGTCCGGGTAACTCGCGCCTCGATTGCTCACTGCTGCAGCAGCGCTTCGGCGTGCGGCTGCCAGACTGGCGCCTTGGCACGCGCGCCTGCATCGAGCAACTCGTCGAACAGGAACGGGTAGGCTAGCGTGTCTCGTCAGCGGCGCGACGATAGACGTCGTCGCTGCGGATGATGTCGTCCTCGCCGAGGTAGCTGCCGATCTGCACCTCGATCAGCTCGAGCGGAACCTTGCCGGGGTTCTCGAGCCGATGCCAATGCGTCGCCGTGATGTAGACGCTCTCGTTCTCCTGCACGAGCTTTTCGTCGGTGCCGACGGTCACCTTGGCGGTGCCGCGCACGACTACCCAATGCTCGGAGCGATGGTGGTGCATTTGCATGGAGAGCTGGCCACCCGGCTTGACGTGCAGCAGCTTCACCTGGAAACGTGATCCGGTGCTCAGGGTCTCGAAGAAACCCCAAGGCCGGTGGCTGCGAACGTGCTGGGCGTACTCTTTGCGGTTCAGCTGCTTCAGGCGCGAAACGAGCGCCGACACATCCTGCGCGCGATCCTGGTCGGCGACGAGGAGCGCGTCGGGGGTGTCGATGATGACGAGGCCGTCGAGGCCGATCGTTGTGACGAGCGAGCGCTCCGAATGCACGAGGCAGTTCTTGGTGTCGATGAGGATGGCATCACCCTCGACCGCGTTCTTTTGGGCGTCGAGCGGCGCATTTTCCCACAGTGACGACCAGGATCCGACGTCACTCCAGCCGACGTCGATCGGCAGCATGACGGCCTTTTTCGTCTTCTCCATAACCGCATAGTCGATGGAGATATTGGGCGAGCGCGAGAACGCGGCGGTGTCGAGCCGCAGGAAACCGATGTCCTCCTGGCCCGCCTCGAAGGCTGCGTGAGCGGCCTCGAGGATATCGGGCGCGAGCTGGCGAAGCTCGGAGAGGAAGGTCGCCGCATGCAGGACGAATATTCCGCTGTTCCAGAAATAATCGCCGCTGGCGATGTATCCTTCGGCGGTGGCGCGGTCGGGCTTCTCGAAGAACCTGTCGACCGTGTACATGCCGGGGAAATCTGGCAGCTCCGTCCCGCGCCGGATGTAGCCGTACCCGGTGTTTGGGCTGGCCGGAACGATGCCGAACAGAACCAGCTTCCCGGTAGCTGCCAGTTGGCCTGCGCGCAGCAAGCTTTGCGTGAACGCCGCGTCGTCTTTCACAACGTGGTCGGACGGCATGACGGCTATGATGGCGTCGTTGGACTTGCGCAGCGCCGCTAGTGCGGCCACCGCTGTCGCCGCCGCGGTATTGCGCGCCACCGGCTCCAGGATGATGGCTTGCGGGCTGATGCCGGTGCCGGCCATCTCGTCGCGCACGAGAAAACGGTGGTCATTGTTGCAGATGACGATGGGAGCGCCGAATTCGGGGCCATCGACGCGCCTCAGCGTCGCCGCCAAAAGGCTTCCGTCGCCGTTGAAGAAGCGGATGAATTGCTTGGGATACATCGCCCGCGACAGGGGCCATAGCCGCGTTCCTGAGCCGCCAGAAAGAATAACTGGAATGATCATCCGTCGCCCCAAATTCAATGCCCGCCGCGAGCAGGCCGACGGCGAAATTCTACTCTCGAACGGCCCGACTCGCTGATCCTATACTGGTCAGGCCATCGGGTCACAAGGCGCAGGGAAGCACTCGCATCGTGGCACCGGCTGCACCAAGCCAAGCTATATTTGGCCGGGGGTGACGCGCGTTAGCCCTCGCCGTGACGCATCTGCGAAGAGCATAGTGAATCCTTAGCGACGGCGCTGTAGCGTCCAGCCGTTCGCCAAAAGCTTTTCCTGGGGTGCTTCTCCCTATGCCCGCCTTTCCAAGAGCTTTGCTCCTCGGTCCGCTTCTCGCACTGAGCGCCCTCGCCGGTTGCGGCGATCGAAACACGTATCAGCCCCCTCCTCCGGCCGAGGTCACGGTCGCCAAGCCGGAAGAACGCAAGGTTACGTTGTATATGGAGGTGACCGGCACAACGGCCGGCTTCAACCGCGTCGACCTCGTGGCGCGGGTGCAGGGCTTCCTGGAAAAGATCGGCTACAAGGACGGCGCCGAGGTCAAGAAGGGCGACCTGCTCTTCCAGATCGACAAGAAGGACTACGAGATCCAGCTGCAGATCGCGCAGGCGACGCAGGCGCAGCAGGAGGCATTGCTGGCGCAGGCCGACGCCGACCTGAAGCGCAAGCAGGATCTCGTGAAAACGGCTGCGGTCTCGGTCGCACAGCTCGATGAATCGCGGGCAAAGCGCGACTCGACACAGGCGGCATTGCTGCAGGCAGAGGGGCAGGTCGCCCAAGCGCAGCGCAACCTCGACTACACGACCATCGTCGCTCCGTTCGGCGGCACCGTCTCGGCGCGCCTCGTTGATGTCGGAGCGATGGTTGGAGCCGGCGAGCCGACAAAGCTCGCCGCGATCGTGCAGCAAATTCCGATCTACGTGAAATTCAACATCGACGAGCAGCAGGTGCTCACGGTGCGCGAGCGGATGCGCGAAGCGGGCGTGACGCTGAAAGATATCGGGCCCATTCCTGTGGGCATCGGACTGCAGACGGAAAAAGGGTATCCGCATTCGGGCACGCTCGATTACGTGGCTCCGGAGGTCGATGCCACGACCGGCACGCTCGCCGGGCGCGCAGTGTTCGACAACAAAGACAACGTGCTGACGCCGGGGCTGTTCGTGCGTGTGCGCATCCCGAAGCAAATCGACGTGCCGTCGCTGCTCATTCCCGACTTCGCGCTCGGCACCAGCCAAGAAGGCCGCTACGTGCTGCTCGTCAACGGCGATCAGGTCGTCGAGCAGCGCATCGTAACGACCGGCGATCTCGTCGACGGAGGCATGCGCATCATCACCGATGGCCTCACGCCGGAAGACCACGTCATCGTCGGCGGCCTGATGCGGGCGTTGCCCGGAAACAAGGTCGTCCCCAAACTCACGACGGCGGCGGCTGCTGTTGCGGAGACAGAGGGTGCAGGCCCCGCCGCTCAGAAGGCGCCCATTGAGAATAAGGCGAAAGCCGCCGGGGCTGCCGGCAAATGATCGCGAAATTCTTCATCGACCGGCCGGTGCTCGCGAACGTCATCGCGTTCCTCATCGTGATCTTAGGTCTCGTGGCGTTGTGGCGGCTGCCGGTCTCGCAGTATCCGGACGTCACACCTCCGACGGTGGTGGTCACGGCGCGGTATCCGGGCGCCACCGCGGCGACGGTGACGCGCGAGGTGGCGTTGCCGATCGAGCAGAAGGTCAACGGCGTCGAAGGCATGATCTACATGTCCTCGCTGTCGACCAGCGACGGGCAATACACGCTGACGGTGACGTTCAAGATCGGCACCGACGCCGACAAGGCGCAGATCCTGGTCGAGAACCGCGTGTCGAGCGCCCTCGCCTCGCTGCCGGACCCGGTACAAAAGCAGGGCGTGCAGACGAACAAGAAGTCGACGTCGATCCTGGAGATCGTGGCGCTTTCGTCTCCGGACGGGCGTTTCGACAGCCTGTTTCTGTCGAACTACGCTACCATAAATCTGGTCGACGAAATCTCGCGCATCGACGGCGTCGGCAGCGTGTCCGTGTTCGGCGCCGGGCAGTACGCCATCCGCATCTGGCTCGATCCGCAAATGCTGCAAGTGCGCGGCCTCGTCCCGAAGGACGTGATCGATGCCGTCAACCTGCAAAGCCGCTCGACCAGCGCCGGCCAGGTGGGCCTACCGCCGGTGCCGCAAGGTCAGGCGTTCCAATACTCAATCAACGTGCACGGCAAGCTGGATGACGTCTCCGAATTCGAGAACATCATCGTCAAGACCGACAAGGGCGGTCGCATCACGCGGCTCAAGGACGTGGCGCGGGTCGAGCTGGGCGCGCAGCAATACAGCCAGACCTTCAAGCTCGACGGGAAGCCATCGGCGGGGATCGCCATCTATCAGCTTCCCGATGCCAACGCGCTCGATGTCGCGAAGCGCGTCGAGGAACGCATGGCGGTGCTCGCCAAGTCGTTCCCCGAAGGCATGACGTGGCTCGTTCCGTTCGATACGACGAAGTTCGTCGCTTCGGCGGTGCACGACGTCTATCGCACGCTGATCGAGGCGGCGGTGCTGGTGCTCGTCGTGATCTTAGTGTTCCTGCAGGACTGGCGCGCGACCCTGGTCCCGGCGACGACGGTGCCAGTCACCATCATCGGTGCGTTCGCGGCGATGGCGATGCTGGGTTTCACGGTGAACCTTTCGACGCTGTTCGCGATCATTCTCGCCATCGGCATCGTGGTCGACGACGCGATCATCGTGGTCGAGGGCGCGGCGAAGCATATCGAGCACGGGTTGACGCCGCATGATGCGGCGGTGAAGGCGATGGACGAGCTTTTGGGCCCGATCATCGGCATCACGCTGGTGCTGATGGCCGTGTTCATTCCGGCGGCATTCCTGCCGGGCCTTTCGGGGCAGATGTATCGCCAGTTCGCCCTCGTTATCGCGGCAACAGCGCTGATCTCGGCGATCAACGCCATGACGCTGAAGCCGACGCAATGCGCGCTGTGGCTGCGCCCGGTGACGCCGCCGGAGCAGCGCAACTTCCTCGCGCGCGGCTTCAACTACGTCTACGACAAGTTGGAGCACGCCTATACGGGAATGGTCCGGCGCATGGTCGGTTACGCCGGCTTCATGGCGCTGATTGTCGCCGGCCTCGTCGTGCTCGCAGTGTGGGGCCTGAGCCGTGTTCCGACAGGTTTCCTGCCGATCGAGGACCAGGGCTATTTCATCGCCATCGTGCAGCTTCCGGAGGGCGCCTCGCTCGAGCGCACGACCCGCGCGCTCGACGATCTCACTGTGCGGCTCAAGGAGCAGCCGGGCGTGGCGCGCGTCGTCGCCATCGGCGGCATCGCGGCGCTCAACGACAGCGCCAGCCTTTCGAACGCCGGCGTCGCCTACGTGATCCTGAAGGATTGGGACGAACGCGGCAAAGGCGAGGATTTGCTCGGCATGTACCTCGGCCTGTCGAAGCGCGTGAAGGATATCCCTGACGGCACGGCGCTGGTCATTCCACCGCCGGCGATCCAGGGCATCGGCAATACCGCAGGCGCGACCATGAAAGTGGAACTGCGCGACGGTTCTTTCGACTATGCCAAGTTGCAGCGGCTTGCACAGGCCATTACGAGCCGGGCGGCGGATCAGTCGATGATCCAATCGGCGACGAATACGTTCCGTGCCGACGCGCCGCAGATCAACGTCAACATCGACCGCGTGAAGGCGGAGACGCTCGGCGTGCCGCTCGGCAATGCACTCGATACGCTGTCGACGTACATCGGATCGAGCTACATCGGACAGTTCAACAAGTTCGGGCGCGTGTTCCAGATCTACGTGCAGGCCGATGCGGCGGCGCGCGTCAACGCGGAAAGCTTGCAGTACCTGCAGGTGCGTAACAACGACGGCAACATGGTGCCACTCGGTACGCTGGCGCAGATCGAAACGATTGCCGGCCCGTCGGTGATCAGCCTCTATAACCTCTACCCCTCTGCGACCGTGATCACCGCTACGGCGCAGGGCTTCTCGTCGGGCCAGGGCATGAACCTCTTGGAGCAGATCGCAGGCGACACGCTGCCGCCGGGGTCAGGCTACGAATGGACGGCGATGTCGTACCAGGAGAAGGAAGTCGGCAATCAGATCTACCTGATCTACGGGCTGAGCCTGCTGCTGGTGTATCTCGTGCTCGCGGGGCAATACGAGAGCTGGCTCGCGCCGGTGACCGTCATCGTCTCGGTGCCGCTGGCGCTGCTCGGCACGGCGGGCGCGTTGCTGGCGCTCGGCGTCGGCAACAACCTCTATACGCAGATCGGCCTCATCCTGCTCATCGCGCTGTCGAGCAAGAACGCGATCCTGATCGTGGAATTCGCGCGGGAGCTGCGTGTCCGCGAGGGCAAGGATATTCTCGATGCAGCCGTGGAAGCAGCGCGGTCGCGGTTCCGGCCAATCCTGATGACGTCGTTCGCGTTCATCCTCGGTGTGGTTCCGCTAGTGCTCGCATCCGGCGCCGGCGCCAATGCGCAGAAGTCGATCGGCATCGCGGTGCTGACGGGCATGCTCGGCTCGACGCTGCTCACGGTCGCGTTCGTGCCGTCGGTGTTCGTGGTCGTGCAGCGGTTCGAAGAATGGCGGGCGCGGCGCAAGGCGGCGAAGTCGGCGAAGTCGACGCCAGCGGCGACTGCCACGACGGCCTGACGCAACAGGCGGTCCGCGCACCTTCGATACAATTTTCGCAAATGACGATGGTTCAGCATCAACCTCGGCGCGCGAATTCATACGCAGCCGTAAACTGCGACGATCTAGTATTCGTCGTTATCGACGCTTAGGTCGAGAGGAGCGTGTTGATGGCGCACGCTGCCGGCCTGAACAATCAAACGACGATTATCAAAGCTCAGGAGAAAAACGATGCGTCTCAAAACGACTGCACTCGCCGTCGCCGCATTATTCGGTCTTCTTTATGTGACGGCACCCGGCGCTTCAGCGCTGCCGCTTCCCCGCACCACGCAAATCGATGTCGCCAAGACGACCGGCGTTGCCGAGCAGGTTCGCTGGCGCCGCTGGGGCTGGGGTCCGCGCTTCTACCGGCCGTATGCGTATTACGGCTATGGCCCGTACTATCGGCCGTACCGCTACTATCGTCCCTATCGCTTTTATCGTCGCGGTTGGGGCTGGCGGCACCGCTATTGGTAATTGCGCTTGGCGCCTGGCCGGCATCCGGCCGGGCGCCGTCTAACGCGTCGGCGACCAGCCCAGCGCGATGAGCTTGTCGGGGCTGGCGACGAGCGGTGCCGCAATGCGGTCCCAGATGCCCCGCGCGCCCACAATCGTCACCAGAGATTTCAAGACGCCAGTTGGCATCGGAATGAGCCCGGCGCGACGGCCGATCCGCGCACGCTCTTGAGCAATCATTTCTCCGACTGTCACGGGTGCGCGGTCCGAGACGATGAAGGTCTCGCCGACCGCGCGCGGGTTGCCTAGAACCGTCGCGACGGCGGTGACGAAGTTCTCGACGGACAGCACCGAGCGCTTCGCCGTGATCGATCCGAAGGGTAGCGGCACTGGCAGGCGAGCCAGACGGTACAGCGACTTGACGTTGGCTTTGGCGCCTTCTCCGACGACCAGCGTCGGGCGCAGGATGGTGAAGGGTACGCCGCTGGCCGCGACCGCCCGCTCGGCGAGCAGCTTGGTACGGCCGTAGGCGTTTATGGGGGCCGGCACGTCGTCCTCGGTGATCACCTTGTCGGACGTGTGCCCGACCTGCGCGTAGATCGACGAGACATAGACGAGCTGCTCGATGCCGGCACGCTTGGCGGCCGCGCACAGGTCGGCGGTGGCCTGATGATTGACGCGCTCGAATTCATCCTCGCCGGCGGTCTGATGCGCGAGGTTGGCGAGATGCACGACGGCATCGACGTCCCGCAGCAGGGCCTCCCAGTCGACCGGGCCGGCGAGGTCAGGCAGGTTGCGCCACTCGTGCCCATGGACCGGATTACGCGAGGCGGCGATCAGGCTGTGGCCGGCGAGACCGCGCATGAGATGCATGCCGAGAAATCCTCCGGCGCCCGTCACCAGCACCTGCATATCCGGTCCCCTCTCCGCCCTTCTCGTGAAGCCGGGACTTATAGCCGAAATCGTTGACAGTGCGCGGTAGAAGATACCAGTCTCGGCCCGCACAAGCGGCCGAGGGCGACACCCGTGAAGTATCTGATTGGCTTGCTGATCGGCGTGGCGCTCACATTGTATTGGCCGCGGATCCGGCAGTGGTACCTGGAGGCCGATCAGTGGATCCTGCGCAAGGCCGGTCGCGCGCCTGCGCCGCAGCCGCCCCCGACGCCGCTGGTCTCGATAGACGCCATTTCTCCTCCCGAGGAGAAGCCGGCTAGTCCGCCCCTTGCCGACAAACTGCGCGCGCTTTTCGAACGCGCCGATGTCGAGATCAATACGTCGTCTACGGCAAAGGAGCTGGAAAGCCATCCGCTGCTTTCCAGCACAGTGGGATCCGAAGCTTGGAATTCACGTGACTTGAAGTCGCGGC
>JADMIO010823408.1_pt1 | contig 64183 bp, 43 predicted proteins | sample 8958161 | NCBI WGS metagenome assembly JADMIO01 (sample SAMN16585339, study PRJNA669376) | soil metagenome | isolation source: Crop rotation soil | place: USA: Cullars Rotation, Alabama | collected 2011 | reverse complement strand
CTGTCGGAGCCTCATGTACCTATCTTGTTGCCGACTTCACGGGCTCTGCTACCGCTACTGACAACTGTGATGCAAGTGTAACCATCACTCAATCCCCAGCAGTTGGCACGCCACTGAGTGTTGTGGGAAGTAGCCACACGATCACCTTGACAGCCACTGATGATTCAGGAAATACAACAACCTGTGATTTTGATATTATTTTGATCGATAACACCGATCCAACTTTCACGCTTTGTCCTTCTGATCAAAATGTTCCTGTCGGAGCATCATGTACCTATCTTGTTGCCGACTTTACTGGCTCTGCTACCGCTACTGACAACTGTGATGCAAGTGTTACTATTACTCAATCCCCAGCTGTTGGAACGCCTCTGAGTGTTGTGGGAAGTAGCCACACGATCACTTTGACAGCCACTGATGATTCTGGAAATACTACAACCTGTGATTTTGATATTACCTTGATCGATAACACCGATCCAACTTTCACACTTTGTTCTTCCGATCAAAACGTTCCTGTCGGAGCCTCATGTACCTATCTTGTTGCCGACTTCACGGGCTCTGCTACCGCGACAGACAACTGCGATGCAAGTGTTACGATCACTCAATCTCCAGCAGTTGGAACGCCACTGAGTGTCGTGGGAAGTAGCCACACAATCACTTTGACAGCCACTGATGACTCAGGAAATACAACAACCTGTGATTTTGATATCACCTTGATCGACAACACCGATCCAACTTTCACACTCTGCCCTTCTGATCAAAATGTTCCTGTCGGAGCATCATGTACTTATCTTGTTGCAGACTTCACGGGCTCTGCTACCGCGACTGACAATTGCGATGCAAGTGTAACCATCACTCAATCTCCAGCAGTTGGCACGCCACTGAGTGTTGTGGGAAGTAGCCACACGATCACACTGACAGCCACTGATGATTCTGGAAATACAACGACTTGCGATTTTGATATTACTTTAATCGATAACACCGATCCAACTTTCACACTCTGCCCGTCTGACCAAAATGTTCCTGTCGGAGCCTCTTGTACCTATCTTGTTGCCGACTTCATTGGTTCTGCTACCGCGACAGACAATTGCGATGCAAGTGTTACGATCACTCAGTCACTTGCTGTTGGAACGCCTCTGAGTGTTGTAGGAAGTAGCCACACGATCACACTGACAGCCACTGATGATTCTGGAAATACAACAACCTGTGATTTTGATATTACCTTGATCGATAACACCGATCCAACTTTCACACTTTGTCCTTCTGATCAAAATGTTCCTGTCGGAGCATCATGTACCTATCTTGTTGCAGACTTCACAGGCTCTGCTACCGCGACAGATAATTGTGATGCAAGTGTAACCATCACTCAATCTCCTGTCGCTGGAACTTCGATTACTGACCCAAGTGTCAGTCACACGATCACACTGACGGCAACAGACAATGCCGGGAACTCCGCGACCTGCACATTCGAGATCAGTCTGATCGACTCAACCACTCCAACATTCACGGTCTGTCCACCGGACGTAATTGTAAGTGTTGGATCTTCATGCATCTATCAGTTGGCAGATTTTACCGGCCTCGCCAACGCCACAGATAACTGTGATCCCAGTGTCGCTATTAGCCAATCTCCCGCGATTGGAACAAATCTTACTGGCGTTGGTTCGAATCACGTGATTACGCTGACGGCAACCGATGATGCACTGAATTCAACTACCTGCACGTTCACCATCACTTTATCAGATAACACTGATCCGGTAATTTCGCAGTTGCCTGATCTTGAAGTCCCGGCAGATGCGAATTCCTGTGATGCAATTGTATCCTGGAGTTCACCCGCTCGCTCTGACAATTGTGGAATTGCTTCGTTCGACAGTGACATTCATTCCGGCAGCGCGTTTTCGGTTGGAGCACCGACCATTGTTACGTACACGGCAACTGACGTGAACGGTAATACCAGTACAATGTCTTTCTCTGTCACGGTGAATGACGAAACACCACCTGTCATCCCGCAAATGAGTGATATCACAGTTGCATCTTCTCCTGACTGCAACACTATAGTAAGTTGGACGCCACCTGCGCCAGCGGATAACTGCGGCATCGCATCGATTATCCCTGATATTTTGCCCGGAAGTACTTTCCCCACAGGAACAACTACGCCCGTGACGTACACCGCAACAGATATTCATGGCAATACCTCAACGATGATTTTCAACGTCACGGTCAATGATGAAACAGATCCCGTCATTGCTTGCCCATCCACTGTCATTGCTCAGGCCGGAGCAGGTTGCGGAGCTAACGTAACTCTACCTTCCGCAAATATCACAGACTGCTCTGCCGTTACGATTATCAGTTCACCTCCTTCCGGAAGCTTCTTTGCAGTGGGCGTCACTGGTGTTACTTACACGGCAACCGATGCTGAAGGTAATAGTTCGTCATGTACATTCGATGTTATTGTTGAAGATAAAACCGCTCCTGTTTTTGCAAACTGCCCTGGACAGGTCTCAGTAACCACGCAGACCTGTGACGCCTTGGTAAACTGGAGCTCTCCGATTGCCAACGATAACTGCGGGTCTGTTACAATGGTATCAACTCACAATCCCGGTGAATCATTTCAGATCGGCACAACTCACGTTGTTTATACCGCGACAGACATGCATGGCAATTCTTCCATCTGCGAATTCGATGTTGTCGTCACCGATGGAAATGAGCCAGTGATTACTGGTTGTCCGAACGACATTGAGATTCAAGTCGGATCCTCCGGCCAGGCCGAAGTAACATGGACCGAACCAACCGCCTCAGTCGGATGTGGTACTGTAACGCTGACAGCCTCACACCATCCAGGCGATATTTTTTCCCTTGGAAATCACCAGGTCACTTATACGGCAACTGACAACACAGGACGCACCGCTGCCTGCACCTTCAATGTTTCTGTGACCTATGATGAAATTCAATTTGAAATTGGAAAGATTGTCACACCGAATGACGATGGCATCAACGACTATTGGGCGCTGGCCAATATCGAAAACTTCCTTGATAACGAAGTGAAGATCGTTGATCGCTGGGGCGGATTGATATTCTCCGGTACAGGATATGACAATGCATCCGTTGTGTGGGACGGCAAAAACAAGATCGGTGCAAGTGTTCCAACCGGTACCTATTTCTACACGATTTCCGTCCGACTTGGTAATTCCAGGATTCAGAAGACTGGATTCATAGAATTGGTCAGATGACGAGGGCAAAGACGATATTGCGACTGATAAAAGTTTTCTCGATTGGGATATTTTCTTGCTTTTGTGTGGTGTCACAGGCGCAGCAAAAAATGCAATTCACCCAATACATGTTCAATGGTGTGGTGATCAATCCGGCATATGCCGGTGCCGAGGGAGCTTTGAGCCTCACCGCTATTCAAAGAACGCAATGGTCGGGCGTTGAAAATGCACCAAACACGCAAACCTTCTCCGCTCACTCTTTGTTCAAGAAAAAACAATTCGGGCTTGGACTCACTTTCGTAAACGATAAGATCGGTGTGCATAACAGTAAAAGTGTAATGACTCAATATGCCTATCATCTTTCCGTGGCTGATCACTCATACTTCTCTTTCGGTTTGCAAGCCGGAATTTATAATCTCAGATCCGACTATGCTTCTCTCGGAAGTCAGGCATACGATCCGCAGATATCAGATCCCGTCATGACAAGAACTTTCTTTGATCTTGGTGCAGGGTTTTACTTCAGAAGCCCGAGATTCCATGCAGGCCTTTCGGCCCCCGAACTCATTCCGAAGCGCTTCACTTTCAGCGATACATTGTCAGTTCATCTTAGCAAAGTCAATTTCTTTATCTTTTCGAAATACCGGATGACGGCCAGTTCTACGATCGACATTGAGCCAAGTGTGCTGGTGAAGTATCTCGATGGCGTGCCCGTTTCATTCGATATCAACGCGAATATGATCTACCGCAAAGTGTTGGTGTTCGGATTGTCATTCCGCCAAAAGGAATCAATCGATTTTTTAATGCGGATGCAGATCACGTCCCAGCTTCAGATCGGATATGCCTATGATCATCCCATTGGAGTGCTTTCGCGCGTAAGCAACGGCTCACATGAGTTAATGGTGAATTATACTTTTAAAGACATTCGTAAAAGGGTAATTTCGCCACGGTGAAGATGAAGACGGGTTTAAAGATGCTGTTCTGTTTTGTGCTCTTATCGGGCTTTAGCACCTTGCAGGCGCAGCAGGAAACGGTTTTTTCCCTCTTCAAAACGAACGAGCGGCTGGCTGATGAATATTATCATAACAAGAACTACTCAAAAGCCCTTACACTCTATTCCTCCATCTACAAAAAACATTCAGCACCCGGAGACACGCGTCTGAAGATCGGAAGATGTCTCTATTTTCTCAAGCAATACAAAAAGGCTTCAGCAATATTCGACAGCTACTTCCATGCAAACCCCGGCTTGTCACGTGAAGATCTCGGGCTCTATGCCGAATCGATGGCTTCTTCAGGTAACTACAGAAAGGCGGTTGAAGCTTTTCGCGAATTAACAAAACGTTTTCCTGACGACACCCTCGCTGCACAAAAACTGTGGCGTCTCAATAACATCCAGTATGTATATGAAGATTCGCTGCACTATGTTGTCCGCCCTGTTCCTGTGAATTCTACGGCAAGCGAGATCTTCCTGGCTTCTTCGCCCAATTCAATTCTCTTTCTTTCCAATCGTGAGCAGGTTCAGATCATTCAAAAGCATGATTACTCTGAAATGCCTTTCTACCAGTTGTACACAGCACGTACCTTTCCTGACACCTTGATCGAAGGCGTCTTACGATACGGAAGAGCGGCCCTGATGCCAAAGCAATTTGACGCCAGATTACATGCCGGCCCGCTGGCGTTATACGACCACAGCTCGAAGATGGTCCTCGTTCGTTCCGGAGAAGAGACAAGTGTAAAGGGCGAACGTACCCTGCGCCTGTTTTTTGCGGAATTGAAAAAAGGAACCTGGCAAATCACCGGAGAATTCCCGTTTAACAACAAGGACTATTCTATTACGGATCCCGCTATTTCCCCGGACGGAATGCTTCTCTATTTTGCATCTGACATGCCCGGAGGAAAAGGTGGAAAGGATATTTACCGATCGGAGAAAAAAAATGGAGAATGGTCACGTCCTGAAAATGTATCTTCTGTCAACACGCCATTTGATGAAGTCTCTCCTCATCTTCACCGCGACCAGGCTTTCTATTTTTCATCCAACGGCCATGCCGGCATGGGAGGATTGGATATTTTCAAAATCGAGAAGAAAGGTTTGCAGTGGGAAGAGGTGACTAACGTAGGCTATCCGATCAACAGCAGTAGTGATGATTTCGGAATGGTTGTCGATTCTCTCGGAACCCACGGATATTTTTCTTCCAACAGAAAAAACGGGGGATTTGATGATGATATCTATGAAGTGGAGATGGATCTCCAAACATACCCGCTGATCATCGACTGCATCGTGCGGATCAAAGAGCATAACTGGAGCGATTCTTCCGAGATGAAACCCTTTGCGTCAGCGCGATTCAGTATCATCGACAACATCAGGAACGTGACCGTGTTCGAAACGAAAAGTGATAACGAGGGACATTTCTCCATAACGCTACCATACTTCAGCAAGTACCGCATCAGGGTGGTTGGACCGGAGCGTGACGAGCACGTTGTCAGCCTTGAGATACCCAAACACAGAAAAGTCTACGAAAAACACGAAATTGTCCTGGTAAAAGATATTTATCAGAAGAACGAGAACGAATTGAGAACCGAATTAAATAAGGAGCCATGAAATCCCACTCAAGAAACGGATGGAAACTGCATTTTTGTTTCTTCATATTCTGGATGTGCGCCATTACACAAAGTGCCGCACAGGAGAAAGTGACGGTACAGATCAAAACATTTACACAACAACTCGAGCCTTACCGGAATCTGGAAGTGTCGATCAACAATGGCCCATTCATCGCTGTTGGTAATCGCGGTTCTATAGTAGCAGAACTGGCTTCGACCGATTTCCCCATCAAGTCTGTGACGATCAAGAAGAAGAACTCGAAGCAGCATCATGGCTCTTCACAAAAGGTGTTGTTGAGATCATTGTCAGACGAAAAAATTATCAGATGCTGAATGTGTTGGTCAGATCATCCGATAATCAACCTGTCGTCAAAACAAAAATTACTTTTCGCGGCAGAAGAACATTTGAAGCCACGACAGACAACGAAGGAAAAATACAAATTCCATTGGCACTGGATGAGCAGACGTCACTGAACCAGTTCACTGTACCTGACTATCAGCTGAAGAACCTCACCTCGGGAGCGAATCAACAAATACTGACGGTAGAAAAAATCAAACCCATTGTGCCCGAGCCTGTCGCTCAGGTGACTCCGCAGAAACCTGCCACGAACGCTAAAGACTATTTTAAAGATTTCAATCTCTCCAAGCTCGATTCGATTCAATCGCTGACCATGTTCTATGCGATCTTCAAAGACTACCAGATCAATGAGCTCAGTGCAGAAGCAAGACAGCGTGTGGATGCAAAGTTCAATGAATTAGTCCGTGCGCTGCAGGATTCAACCCGTGAAAATTCCAGGGGCTCATTTATCGGCCGGATAAACGACTCCACTTTGTTGCGCGATGACATTCGCAATCTGATCAGTCAGGCCCGCCAGGAAAGCGAAACATTGACCGAGCAAAGAAGCGCTTTCGATGAAAAGATCCGCGTCATCACCAGCAAGCTCGAGTCAGGTATCTCAAACATGAGTGAAGAGACCCGGGCTCAATTGCTAAATGAGCTGAGCCTGCTTGAGCAACTGCTGATCGATAACGAAAGCAGGTTCTTCAAAAACCAAAATGATTATCGCGCCATCATCGATGCGATCAAGGAGAAGTATTTTAACATCAAAGACCTGGAAAACAAATTATCTGAAAGTGAAGCACAGCGGCTCGAAGAACAGAGAATTTTCCGCCAGCGACTTATCGCCATCTCCGCGGTTGTGCTGGTATTCGCTGCCCTCATCATTCTTCTGATTATTGTCATGAGAAAACTACGCAAGCAGGCCAAAGAGCTCGCTGCCGCCAACGCAGAGATCAAACACATCAATGAAAACCTCGAAGGCCTCATACAAGAGAGAACAAAACTCCTGGCAGAGGCCAACAAAGAGCTCGACACATTCCTCTATCGCGCCTCTCACGATATGCGATCCCCGGTACGTTCAATTATCGGCCTTTGTCACATTGCGGGTCAACTGGTACAGGGTGAGACGAAAGATCTCATCGACCGCGTGAACATGACTTCCATGAGCATGGACAAGCTCCTGAAAAAACTAAGCCTCATCAGCGAGATCAACGAACCTACTGACTTTACTTCCGTTACGCTAAAGGAAACAATTGAAAACGTACATAAAGGGCTTCGGGGAATTGCGCCTGCTGAATCGAAATTTATCATCAACTGCCCAGCCGATCTTGTCGTGCCCGCTTATCGCAATCTCATTCAAATCATTCTTCAGAATATGATCGAGAATGGGTTATATTATAGCGCTCTTGATCGTACTCTTGATCATAGCCGTATTCCGGAAGTGCAGGTTAATGCACAACGGCATGGCAATTCACTTTCCATCAGCATACAAGACAATGGTATAGGGATCGATCCACATATCAAGCATCGCCTCTTTGATATGTTCTTTAAAGGAACTGAAAAGTCAACTGGCCACGGATTAGGATTGTACATTGTCAGCAAAGCCATTCAGAAGCTTGGGGGAACTGTTGAAGTAACTTCTCAGCCGGGATCTTTTACCAGATTTGATATCGTTCTGCCATTGATGGAACAACCGAAGATCATTGAAGCCAGCCGCGCTGTTGCCTAGCATTAGGCATTGGCACCAATCTCAGTTATCTGTCATCATTTCAGCAAGGCGTGGATTTCATTTTTTTAGCATCTTTAATGATGCTTAAAATATTGCACTGCTTTCTCATGCTTTTGCGCTGCTGCCCTCGTTCTGAACGTTCCGAGATTCCTGCGCTTGCCGGTTTTAGGGTTTCTCTTCCGAGAATAGAGCCGGTATTCTCCGGATTTCAATTTCCTGATCATATAAAATTTACTTTGTGATCTATCATTAAAAAATCATGCACAAAGAGACTGGCATGACGTTCGGCTGGTCATTTGGCGGCCCGATATTTTTTGCACATGGTAGAAATTATTCCCTATGAAAACAGCAGCTTTATACATGATAATTTTCATTTGCCTGCTCGGTTGTGCACCTTCAACTGAGATCACAGGCTCATGGAAGAGCGATCGCGCAGACGAAGCGAAAGTCAATCGGATACTGGTGACGTCATTGACCAGCAATACAGATGCACGACAGACGGTTGAAAATGATTTAGCGAATCAGTTGCAAAAGAAAGGCTACGAAGCTATAAAAAGTATCAACGTGGTACCACCGACTTTCACAGCTTCAAAGGAGCCTGATAAGAATTTGTTGCTTGACAAGATCAAAGGAACAGATGTCGATGCGATATTGACAGTAGCACTCATTGACAAAGAAACAGATTCGCGATATGTACCCGGCAACTATGCATATGCTCCGATAACACGATATGGTTACTACGGAAGATTTTGGGGTTACTATAATAACTGGTATCCTGCATTTCAATCACCTGGTTATTACACGCAAGACAAGGTCTATTATCTTGAAACCAATTTGTATGATGCAAAGACAGAAGAACTTTTGTGGTCTGCGCAATCAGAGACTTATACTCCTGATGGATTAAAAGATTTCTCAAAGGAATATGCTTCCATCGTCATAGATAAGCTCAGGAAGGATGGCGTTTTGAAATGAAAAATAAGCCAGGTGAATTTCCTGGCTTACTTTCTATTGGAGGCTATGCATGTACCTCTTGTCTTTTTTCTTTGCGCTCCTGCATGACGGTTTTTGCGCGTTTCTCAAGTTCTGCCCTGTCAACTTCCTCTACCTGAGAACCGACCCACCAAACGTTTCCCCATTCATCTTTTAGTGCTCCCACCCGATCGCCATAAAACTGATTTTCCATTTCGCGAACAACAGTAGTTTTTTGCTGCTTGGCTTTATTGAAAACGGCATCCGCATCTTCAACATACAAATACAAAATAACCGACTGCGCTGGAGCATCTTCCATAGCATCACAAATCATGATCAATGAATTACCGATCTTTGCTGTCGCATGCATCACCTTCCCATCCGGTTGCTTCATGATAAAGTTGGTCTTTCCATTGAATGCTTTCTCGATAAACTGCAGAAATCGTTCTGCTCCTTCAACCACAACATAAGGCGTCACAGTGTGGAATCCCTCCGGCACTGGGTTAACTTTTTTTGTTTTCTCCATACGATGTTTCTTTAAAGTTCAGGATAAGGTGAATAATACTATGCCTTGATTGGGCATTTAGTAGCAGCTTCAATGGTGCGTACCGTTGATTATCCATTGATGCGTTGATCAGAAGTGAGCGCGCGAGATTTTACCACTTTCATGAAACGAAAATGCAAGCGTCAGCTTTACTCTAGCGAAACGAATCAACGCGTAACAGATAACCTTTATCTGAAATTTCTTCCCTCTGGAAAGATCTTCCCTTGTATGATAAGTTCTGCTCTGCTTCCTGGTCCACTGGTAGGGGCTGTGATTTCGTCTGAATGTGCGAGCGTTGAAACATTCGGCTCTTCACTTTTATACGGCAATAGTTTTTGCAGAAGACTGGAGATATTATAACAACGCCTTGCGACCACATGAATAACATCGCCTTCTTTTTGCATCTGACCTTCTACCATGATCAGCCTTGACTGAATGATCTCCTTTCGATATTTATTGAATAGCTTCTCAAATACAACAAGGTTGGCTGTGCCGGTTTCATCTTCAATCGTTATAAAACAAATTCCGCTTGCTGTTCCCGGGCGTTGACGAACCAGAATCAACCCCGCAACTTTTACCATATCTCCATTTTTTTTATTGCAGAGAGACAATGTGGGAATAACATGAAGCTGATCTAATTTTTCCCGGACAAAACTAACCGGATGTGCTTTTAATGAAAATGAGGTCGCAGCATAATCATGAACCACATGCTCTGATAACGACATTTTTGGAAGCGAGATCTTTTCTTCCGGTGTATCATGTTTTCGTTTAGGAAAAATGACGAGCGGCTTATCCTTGACAGAAGCATCCCACAGAGCTTCTCTCCGATCGCTTCCCATTGAACGAAAGGTATCGGCTTCTGCTAGTTTTTCAATGACTGTCTCTGATAGCCCTGTTTCTCTTAATTCATGAACTGAAGTGTAAGGCGTTATGCGATGATCTGTCAGAATTTTCACATCTTCTTCCTTGAGACCTTTAACTTCACGGAAACCAAGGCGGATTGCACAATATTTTCCTGACTGTTCCTCAAGCTTGTTATCCCAATCGGAAAGATTTATATCTACGGGGCGAACTTCAACGCCATGCTTTCGTGCATCGCTGATGATCTGTGCAGGCTGATAAAATCCCATGGGCATACTATTGAGTAACGCGCTGGCAAATACTTCCGGGTGATGACATTTGAGCCATGAAGAAACATACACGAGCAAGGCGAAACTCACCGCATGGCTTTCAGGGAAACCATAACTTCCGAATCCTTCCAGTTGCTTGAAGACGCGTTTGGCATAATCTGGTTCATAGCCATTGGCAACCATGCCATTGATGAGCTTGTTTTCAAAGTATTTAATCTTACCCTTTGCTTTGAAAGTAGCCATACTTCTTCGCAGATCATCTGCTTCTGCCGGTGTGAAGCCTGCAGCAACAATCGCAATCTTCATGGCTTGTTCCTGGAATAATGGAACACCAAGTGTGCGATGCAAGATTTCCTTCAATTCTTCTGAAGGATATTCGATTTTTTCTTCTCCATTTCTTCTTCGCAGATAAGGGTGAACCATGTCACCTTGAATCGGCCCGGGCCGGACAATGGCCACCTCGATCACGAGATCATAAAATTCCTTTGGCCTGAGTCGTGGCAACATTGACATTTGTGCCCGACTTTCGATTTGGAAAACTCCGATGGTATCCGCATTGCTGATCATCTCATAGACCTCCTTATCATTCTGCGGAATGCTGGCGAGATCGTGTTCTATTCCTTTATTTAACTTTAACAGCTCAAAAGCTTTTCGAATGCATGTAAGCATTCCCAACGCCAGTACATCGACTTTCAAAAACTCCAATGTTTCAATATCATCTTTATTCCATTCAATGCAGGTACGGTCTTCCATTCTTGCATTGAGCACGGGACAAAGATCTGACAAATTTCCATCGGTGATCACGAATCCGCCTGTGTGCTGACCAAGTTGCCTCGGAAAGCCCATGTATTCTTTTGTAAGCTGAAGAACTCTCTGAATCAACTTGTCATCAGGGTTGATTCCCTGGCTGATGATCCTGTCTCTGTCAAAGCCGTCATCTTCAAAATGCCAGATCAAACCTGAAAGCCTGTTGATGGTATCGACAGAAAGTCCCATTACTTTGCCGACATCTCTGATTGCGCCTTTATGATGAAGCTGCGTCACAGTAGCAACAACTCCTGCACGATGCCTTCCGTATTTGCGGTAAATATATTGCATCACTTCCTCACGCCTCTCATGTTCGAAGTCGACATCGATATCGGGTGGCTCGTTTCGGGCAGCGGAGATGAATCGTTCAAACAGTAAATCAAATTCGGAAGGATCAACTGACGTGATGCCGAGACAGTAGCAAACAGAAGAATTAGCAGCAGATCCCCTTCCCTGACAAAGTATTTTCAGATCGCGGGCATATTTGACAATGTCATACACCGTAAGGAAGTATTCTGGAAAATTTCTCTCTTTAATAAAAGCGAGCTCCTTCACAAGGTTATTTCTGACTTTTTCAGGAATGAAGTCTTGAAATTTTTTCTTCGCTCCCTCCCATGTCAGTTCTTCAAGTACTTCCTGTGGACTTCGTGGATCACCTTCGCTTATTTCTTTTGGATACTTGTACTTCAATTCGCCTAGCGAAAATTTACAAGCATCAGCAATAAACCTTGTCTGTTCAATAGCATCTGGATATTTATTGAACAACCTTTTCATTTCTTCCCCGTGTTTGAGATATCGTTCGGCATTGGAATGCAAACGGAATCCTGCATTGTGAATCGTGCATTTTTCCCGGACGCAGGTGATCACATCCTGCAACTCTCTTCGCTTCGGAGTATGGTAATGCACATCGTTGGTGGCCACCATCTTTATTCCAAGATCATTCGCCAGTTCGGAAATACGATGGAGATGTTTCGCGTCATCATCGAGATAACTTCTGATCGCAGCAATGTATAATTGCTTTCCCAGGAATTTGCGATACTGCCAAACATCCTTTTTAAAAACTTCATCGAATTCAAAATCATCATTCAGCGTTGGCGGGGGGATGACAATAAATATGGAGCCTTCAGCGTACCTGAATACATCCGCTTTGTATAAATGACAATCTCCTTTTTCAGCGCGAAGGTTTCCGAGTGTTAACAGCGATGAAATTCTGGAATAAGCTTCAACATTCGTTGGATAAGCCAGTAGACTTGGTCCATCGATGAGATCCAATCGACACGCAGCAATAAACTTTATCAATTCCTCATCAGTGTCCTTTTCTTTCTTATCAGGCTGTTTCAATTTCCATTCAGCGTTCTTCTCTTTTGCAACTTTATAAGCGCGAACAATTCCTGCAAGCGTATTTCTGTCAGTGATGGCGATAGCTTTATAACCAAGGGCAATTGCCTGCTCCATCATCTCTTCAGGATGTGAAGCCCCACGAAGAAAGCTGAAATTTGTGGTAACCTGTAATTCAATATAATTATGCGAAGAATCCATGAAGGAACCATTGATCATTTTTTTCAGTGTAATGTCCCAGACGGAAGATCCAATAACGATTTCCATCTTCATCTTCCACCCGGTAATAATCACGGTGCTCACCTCGCTGCAGCCACCATTCTTGTTCTATCCGCTCAGGCCCATCTGCCTTTATGATGACATGTTTTTTTCCTTTGTGATTAAACTGGAAGGGCGGGTAATCCGGCAGTAATACACTCACCTGAATGCGTTCCGGGTGACGCAAAAGTTTTAACGGCCGGGATTTACCTGATCGCCAGGTAGTTGTTGACTTTTCATCAAGCGATGCAGGTTTGAAAGATCTTTCCGGCCAATAATGCTCATCCGGTAAATAACGATGAATGGAATCCATTCCGATCTTGCTCGCCAGCCGATCGATCAGTTCAGACAAACGAATATCATCCAGTCCGCCCGCTCCTTCCCAGATCTTTTCCTGGTGAGGCAAATAATCTTCGACAACAGGAGCTTCCAGTACAAAAAGCTCGATGCCAAGTGCAGGTTCAATCGAAGAAAGTTTTGGCTCAAACAATTTCTTCAGATGACTGACATGATGAGTGGGTCTGTTCGTGCCAATACTCACCTGTTCCGTTTTTCCATCGACCCGATATCCTTTTAACACTGCTGAACGAAGACCTTTTTGCTCCTGCTGTAATCGAAGACATAAAGTTTTCAGCAATTCTTCCAAAGCGATTTCAATTCCTGTTGCCGTGACTATGGGTTCAAGGCATGGAAGCCTTTCCTGGTAAGCTTCAACAGGAATGACTGGATGGATCAATTCAATTTCATTCCCAATGGCTTTGTCGATCTGAAGAAGAAACTGAGGCCCGAAACGTCTTCGCAGTGAAGCCCTCGGCATATGAATGAACTGCCGGATTTCATGAAGCCCTAATTTGTGTAGCCGATCGGAGGTTTCGATTTCGGTACGCAATGCTTCCGGTGGCAATGGCATCAATGCTTCCAGGTGATTTCTACTTTCCACGACAAGTGGTTCATTCCCAAAGCGCGCCACAGCCCACGCTGCACCAGGTGTATCTGCCATTGCAACGCGAACATCATAGCCTCTTTTTGAAAGTCGTCTTGTAATATCATTGAGGTAATTCTGATCTCCACCCCAGAGATGTGAGCAGCCTGTTGCATCGAAAATCAATCCGTCAGGAAGATCGAGTGCCACAATCGGTGTGAACCGGATACACCATTCCGCAATTCGTTTCAATAATTTTTCAGGAAGATCAGGTTTGTCATCCATGACTTCGAGCTCTGGAAATATAGCACGTGCATCTGCCAGTGCCATGCCACAGCTGATGCCATTTTTCGCTGCTACATCATTAATGCCGGTAATGATCATTCGCCCGTGCGAAGGTGTACGCAAAACGAAAGAGAGTTTTTTTAGTTGTGGCTTGCGGAGCGAGAACCAGTCCGTGGCCAGATGCCGGAACCATATCGAAACAAATCTTCGTGGCATATCAACCTGCTTGTTTTTCCGGCCATTGTAAAATTGACGTTGACTGTTCGTCTATATGGAATTTTCCATTTCGCCAATACACTTCCCACGATCCTGGCTTCCCGTTGCGTATCCTCAATAATTCTACTTTCCACTTTGGATAACCAATACCGGGAAGACCACCTGTAAGACTGGGAAGCGAAGATATTTTCCAGCGTGAGACACAGGCAGTAGTGTTGATGCTTTTCGTATGATGAAGAACAAATCCTGTTACTTTACTCTTCTCAACTGCCAATTGAAGCCTTCTGGATTGCGCAAAGTTCAACTCGCTCATTTCTCCGACAACCGCTGAGAGTGCGCCACACTTCAATGCTTCATCCATCGCCCAAGCCACATTTTTTTCCTTCTTGAGATCGATGAAAATAAATCTGTCTGGTTGAATGCCAAAGGATCTTAGCGCGGGCGGAAATAGTTTGCGATCAGCGCTGATCCAGACTGCTGCTCCATTGTTCCCCATAAGCACGGATAATAATCCACTGATAAAACCAGTAGTGACTGCTGCCTGTTCTTTTCTTTCTGAAATAAATTCATGGATGGCCCCAAGAGGAAAGACTGAATTCGGAAAAGAATCTATGATCTGGCCAAGACCCAGATCCAAAGCAGCACTGTCAGCAGGTTTAAATCCCTGCAGACGAAGGATATCAGTTTGCAATCCTGCTAGAATATCGGCTTTGGATCCTGTAAGCATTACCTTTGGAAGTGGAGTCAAAGGTAATAATAACTAATTATATTAGTTATTAAATCTAATTATTTTAGTTAATAATGATCGGCCAAAAAAACCTGAAAATATGGCTATTATAGAATCTCATTCAAGAACAAATTCAACACGTCTGTTTGGTTTCCTTTCATTGACATCCTGACTAATTACAATAGGAAATTTGCTTCCATGACCGTGGTTTGAAATTCGTGAATTGGCAATACCTCCTTTGATCAGATAGTCGGCAACAGCTTTTGCGCGCTGTTCGGAAAGAATTTGATTATCGACTGAATCTCCAAGATAATCGGTATGACCTGCAATGCGAATTTTTCTCGTGGGATTACTTTGCAGATAGTCGATCAGGTTATCTAGCTCTCCGTAAGTATCTGATCTGATCACAGCACTCTGCTGTTCAAAAACAACAGTTTTCAATACAATTGTTTTTTGAACTGGCATCTCTGTTTTGACAATCTTTCGGATCTCTTCAGCCGGTAAAGACTTCATCTCGGATTTCTTTTTCACGTCTGAATTATTCCGGGTGATCAAATAAGAAGCATTGGAAAGTTGCAGCGGTGAGCGAGTCGGAATAAGATTCGGAAGTGGAATATTCACAATCCGAAATTGACGCGAATGATGATCGAACATTTCATAGATCTCTGCAGGAATCTCCCATTTGATGTCGAACACTGAATGCACGATCGAATTATAGTATTCGATCCTGATATCGTAAAATTCTCCTTCCTTCAGAAAAATAGTCCCAGTAAAAGCTGTGGCTTCATGGTCGGCCCACTGATTGATGATCAATTCGTAATTGACCCAGAGCTTTACACCATCATCAGAAAGCACATGAAATGTAAACAAACCGGTCTTCGGTGCTTTGATGCTTCCAGACCATCTGATTGAAAAGTATTCTGCTCCCACACCTGGTGCAGGACTTTTAAGCTTGCGTGAAAAACCGATTTGCTTTTCAATCCGCGAAAGCACGAACGAATCGAAGCTGGTGCCATTATAATAATCTGCGCGGATCCCGTTGGTAAAATCCTGGCCAGAAACACCAGCTGTTTTGAATAATAAGATTACAATTAAGATGAAGGTCCTGAAGAATGGCAGATTGGATAGCACGAGTGACTAAACGAAGCGACTGATTTGAAAGTTGTATTGATGTTAAGAAAGCTTAACATTTGATTTAATGTAAAGTGCTGAAATCCAATATATTGAACTAATATTGGCATAAGGATTCTTATGCTGAAAGTTGCCTTCAAAAATCGTTATATTGCTGCTTGAAGTCAAAAGCTTCGTCCCCCGAATATGCGCTACCCTCTCCTCGCAGCAGGACTTCTTTTGCATTGTGTAACCCAGGCACAAAACCCTGTCGGTACGCAGATGTTCAAAAATCATCAGCAAAAGGATGCACCAAAAAATTCCTGGACCATTGACCCATCCAAATTCAAATCTGATCAGAATAAACCCGATGAGGAAGTACGGCTGATCATTCGACTCCGGGCTGAGCCTGTTAACAGGCAAGGACGGCTGAGAAACGATCTGGTGGAACGTGAACATCAGCAGTTTAAAAATGATCTCACAAGAATTTCGGGTGCCGATGTTTCAGGACGAGCCGCCCCTTCATCGACCATCAGTCATGAGTACAAAAGTACATTCAACGGATTTGCGCTCACCACAACTCAAGAGGTTGCAACGAGAATAACGGCTCTTCCCTATGTGGCTTCAGTAAGTGAAGACAAAAAAGTAGAGGCTTCCTATATCGACAGTGACAATAATTTGTTGATTCGTGCACCTCAGGCCTGGCAGGATTTCGGTGTCACCGGAAAGAATGTTACGATCGGAATTATTGACACGGGGATCGATTACAACCATCCTGATCTTGGAAATGGATTCGGCCCTTCGTTCAAAGTTGTTGGTGGATATGATTTTGTCAACAACGATAACGATCCTATTGATGACCATGGCCATGGAACACACGTAGCGGGAATAGCTGCAGGAAATGGAACGGATTTTAAAGGGGTAGCCCCAGATGCAAACCTTGTTGCTTATAAAGTTTTAGGCAGTGGTGGCTGGGGATATGATTCATGGATCATCGCTGCAATAGAAAGAAGTGCAGACCCGGATCAAAATCCCGATACCGATGATGCACTTGATGTCGTCAGTATGAGCCTTGGCCGCCCACCGATTGCTGATGATCCCGTTGTGATGGCTGTGAACAACGCTGTAGCAAAGGGGATTGTTTTTACTATCGCAGCGGGAAACAATGGGGATTATTTCACAGTCGATTCTCCTGGCATCGCAGAGGGCGCAATCACTGTTGGAGCGACCGATAATTATAAGAATACTGCTTACTTCAGTTCGAAGGGTCCAACGCAGGGAACGATGCAGATCAAACCTGAAGTTGCAGCGCCTGGTGTTGACATCAATTCATCTTTTCCTGGTGGAAAATACCAGACGTTGAGCGGAACATCTATGGCAACTCCTCACGTGGCGGGCGCTGTGGCTTTACTGCTAGAAAAAGATCCTTCAATGACACCGGAAAGAGTCAAGAACGTTTTGATGGAAAGTGCGAGCTCGGGCTCACAGATCATCTGGGATCAGGGCGCGGGTGTGATCAATATTGTCGAGGCACTGAAAGTGAAGTTCTCAGCTTCACCGGCTTCGGTGAATTTTGGTTTTGCAGATGGGAATGCCGGCATGGTGAAAAAACAGAAGCTCGTGATCACCAATCACGAAAGTGATTCAAAAGATTTTTCCGTGAGCGCTATTGGAAACATTACGCAAGCTCCTTTTAATTTTTCAGTGACACCTTCTTCGTTCTCGCTGAGTGCAAATGAAAGTATCGAGGTTGAAGTAGAAGTGACAGCCAATAGTGCTGCCATACCCCTTTTGAATTTACCTGAAGCTTATACTGGACTTATTGGATTTACGTCAGGTGGAGCATCTGTTACGACACCGGTGGTATTAATGAATGCCCAGCGCACAAGAATCAATTTTATCGATCAGTTGCCCAACGTTATGATCGCGGTGGGTATAGAAGGGTCGTCATACTGGAAACCTTATTATCCAACCTCTGCTTCTCTTGATCTGTATCTGCCTGAAGGCAAATATGATTTCATTACGCAATATGATTATGGGGCATCATTGGTCGTAACAGAAGGTGTTGCCACACAGGAAAATATTGACATTACCCTGAATAGATCTTTGGCGAAAAACCGCATCAGGTTCAAGCCTGTTGACAGGGATGGAAAAAAAGTTTCCGATAATTCCGTGAAATACGGGACGGCAGTTTTTTCAGGAACAGACAGAAACATCACCATAACCTTCCTCGGATATGTTGATTCTTTACAGGTGTCTGATATGAATCACTATGGACTGGAATTCAAATACTATGGGTCGTCAGGTTCTGAAAGCGATTTTTATGATATCGTTGCCGGAACAGGTGAAGGCATTTCTGAAAGTGCAGCGTGTGTTAATGACCCGGCAGACTTTGCAAGTGTAACGATCGATAATCCCGGTATAAAGAGTAGCTCGCATCAGCAGCTAACAAGTTTTATCAAAGTTGGATATGCGTATAACTGGTGGACCATGTGGAACAATGTGCCTATTGAAATGAAAAAGCGGTTCACCTTGCGACAAACCAGACACAAGGCAAATTCGCGGATGATGGGTTCATTTTTTAACATGGCTCCAATGACAAGTGAACCCGGATACATGATGGAAACAGCAGACATCAGGGCTGAAGAAGGCGGGCAGATTTCTTTGTATCAGCACATCAATCAGAAAATAGTTTCGATAGACCAAAATGACTTTGATTACACGCTGGGAAACACCATACCTAATTTCGACTTTATTCCAGGTCACACAGATTCATATATCTACTATTATCCAACATTCTTTAGCCGGGGCGGTTTCAATCACGCACTGGGTGATCGTGCACAGGGAAATGTCTATTACACTTTGTACAACTCCGATTCGATTGTAAAACGGGGAACCATTCCCCAGTCGATGTATACAAAAGCTGATGCAATTTTTTCAGCGATCGAAACTGCACAGGGTATTTATAACCTTGACTTTGAGTTCAGGGATTTTCAGACCGGAGGAAAATTTGGTGTTGCCAAAGTGTCAACAGTCTTCAACACGCTTGCGCCTGATAAAAATCCCCCATACCTCCAGCGACTCAGGATACTCAATGATGGAAAGGATACAAATGAATTTGAATCAGGTGATGAAGGCACCATCAGTTTCAATATCAGCGATGCCTGCACAGGAGATGATTGCAGCCTTGCCGGTGTGATTAATATTGAACTGAAAATTAAAAAACCAGATGAGCAAAACTGGACGCCCCTGGAGCTTTCCTCGCAGGATAGTTGGGCGTTTTCGGCTGATTTGCCCTCAGATCTTGATAACGGCTACTATGCATTGATCATTTCTGCGGAGGATCGCACAGGAAATACATTTGCGTATGAGGTGACTCCCGCATTTCTCGTTGGGGAGCGTGAGGGTGTTGAGCCATTTTCAAATATCCAATTGTTGTCGCCAAGAAATTTTAGTATAAACGCAGGAACAACTCCTGTATTTACGTGGACGAATATAGAAGTACCTACATACATCATCCAGATCTCACAAAGCTCGGGATTTGACATAGATGTAATTGAGGCAAATGTGGCTGATCCTGCTTATACAATAGTTGATGCATTGGAAGAAGATAAAACTTACTATTGGAGAGTGCGGTCAGCGAGTAATATGACGGAACGCTGGTCGCCAGTTTTTCAATTCAAGTCGAGCTCACTTCCCAAGGCCGAATTGTTAACTCCCGATGATGATGCTGTTCTTTCCTATTTCCACGCGGACTTCTCATGGACAGTACCCGCTCAGGCGATGAGCTTTTATCTTGATATCAGCCGCAAACCTGATTTTTCAGAAATTGATTATACGCTGTGGACTGATATAAACAACCCGCGTTATTCGTTGAATTGGCTGCTTGCTGAAACAAAATATTACTGGCGCGTGAGGTCTGCGTTCTTTGTCGGATGGGACACCGAATATTCTGTTTCGGAAACCCGTGAATTCACCACCGAGCCTCAGCAGAAAGCAGTGCCACTCTTCCCAGAGGAAGGCTCTACCGTATCGTTTACCTCAGCCAATTTCTCATGGCAAGGTGTAGACAATGCTACTTACTACCTCGAAGTCAGTACACAGCCTGATTTTGCTCAACTCTCATTGCAGTATTATACCACTGAGGAAAGCTATAACAATATATGGCTGGGCGAACCAAGTACGGATTATTATTACAGGGTTGTAGCAATGGTAGAAAGAGACTGGGGTACCGAGTGGGTGTACTCGAATTCCGTTGCGTTTAAAACAACAGGTCTATCCGCGCCAGCTTTGGAGTGGCCTCTGGACAAAGATGAGAGCCAGCCTATGGAAATCGTTTTTGCCTGGGCAGGAGTCACTGGCGCATGGACCTACAAATTTGAGCTCAGCGATGATGAGAATTTTTCAACAAAACTGACAGAAGGAGAAACGGGTGACTTGCACATAACAGTGGGTGGTCTTCCAGAGAACAAGGAACACTTTTGGAGAGTTACACCGATTCCACTGAATAGAAAAATACAGCAACCTTCAGGAATTTTTTCGTTCACCACCGTGTCTCTTGATCCAACGCAATTGCTGCATCCCGAGAACAATGAAAGCGATGTGCCATTGAATACGGTGTTTGAATGGATGTCACAGAAAAATACTCTGAATTATACGATACAGATATCCGGGGATGATTCTTTCACAAAACTGGTGGACGAAGTTGTTATTATATCTGCGCTCGATCCATTTTATACCGCTACGAACCTGAGACCTTTCCGGACATACTACTGGCGCGTGAAAAGGCTTATTACAGCATCACCTCTTTTATACGAAGCTTATTCTTCCGTTTTCAAATTTTCAACACTGACAGCGACCTCGGTTGAATCGACCTTCAATGGAAAGAATTTTTACAGCTATCCTAACCCGTTCGATAAGGGAACGACCATTGTCGTGCAAAGCGCAACGGAAGGTCACGCTACGCTGGAGATCGTGGATAGATTTGGAAAATCTGTGAAAATGCTCTCTGTGAAGATGAACCCAGGGGAAAACGTTGTGCAGTGGGACGGAGCAAATGATGCAGGCGAGAATTTGCCGGCCGGGCTTTATCATGCGAGGATTAAATCAAAAGATCATGAAGATATTTTGCGCATGGTGAAATTGAAGTGACAATAATCCTATTGATATTACGTTGATGACAAAAACTAACTATGGTAAAGAAAATTACGCTCACTATAATTTTTGCTTTTATCGCGGCCTTTTGCTGGAGTCAAAAGCATGTTCTTCCGGAACCGAAAGGTTGGGGCATTGAGACGTTTCCATTCCCCATTGAATTCGCCCCTAATATTCCTTTCAGTGGTGAAGAAGAACTCAGGTTCTCTCCGGGCTGGGGTGAGACTGAGAGCGATCAACTCTGGTCATATTCGTTCTTATGGTGGGTGAAATCAGACTCGAAACTTGATGCTGCCTCACTGAAAAAATACCTCGAAGAATATTATGGCGGTTTGGTTGGACGCAACATTGAAAAGCGATCGATCCCGGCTTCCAAAGTCGTTCCAACGGTGGCAACGATTACGGCTGGAAAAGACAAATCAAAACCATTCACAGCCACGGTGAGTATGCTGGATTACATGGGGCTCAAGCCGATCAAATTGAATATCGAAGTCAATGTAAAGGACTGCAGTGCAAACGGAAAGAAAGGAATATTCTTTATGGTGTCTCCTCAACCGCGTACGCACGAAGTCTGGAAAACCTTTGACTCGATCTGGAACGGATTTACATGCGGAGACTGATCAATCTTCAGACTCTTCCGTTTTTTTCAACAGCTCGCCATTCTCAGAAAACAGAAGTTCGTAAGTAACCTTTCCTTTTTCAACTTCGACTTCATAGAACTTTTTATTTTCGGAATTCTCAACTTGCTCGCATTCTTCAATGGAGAATCCTGCAAACTGTCTGGCAATGGCTGCGTGGATATATTGTGGCAGGTCTTTTTTGGCAATCTCCATTTCGGTCTCGATCCATTTTCCCGTTGCATCGATGGATACGGAATAAACGTGCCTTCCAGACTTGAACGAAGCTTCATAGTGATCGGCATCCTCTTTCTCCCACTTTGCATTTTTGATCTTTGGGAATCTGCTTTCCAAAGATTGTTTTACAGCGGTAGGAACACTTTCCTGCGTTAGCTTTTGCGCGTTTGATGCGACTGAAATTGAAATCGCGACTGCGAGAATCATTTTCTTATTCATGATGAAGCGTTTTCAGCAAAGAAGAAAACGACTTTGGATCAATCCTGTACAAAAAAGGGATTACTCGAGCACAACAGCGTTTTTGCTCTGAATATTTTCGCGGAAGCCAAATGCAAAAAGGATAGTAACCACCAGGGCGAAAACAAGGGGAACACTCCAAAAAGTTTGCCACTGTTCAAGTGTTGGCTCAGTGCCGGTCATGATACTGTTGTAGATCCATCCGGCCGAGAGCGTGCCGAGCCCCTGCCCTACTCCGTAAGAGACAAGAACAAAAAATCCCTGAGCCTGAGCACGAATGGCTGCCGAAGCTTTTTGGTCGATGTAAACCTGCCCCGCTACATAGACAAAATCATAGCAGGCTCCATGGAGAAGGATGCCAACAATAAGCATACTCGTCACAGCTTCTGTTGCTCCAAATGTAAAAAGTGCATAGCGGATGGTCCATGCAGCAAGGCCGGTGATGAGGACCCACTTGATCCCGAACTTTCTGAAGAACCATGGCATCAGCAAGAGAAACAATACTTCAGACATCTGGCCAAACGTCATCTTGAATCCGGGGCTGGAGATGTTTGCCGCCTTGAGAAAGATCGGCACATAGGCAAAGTAGCTGGCAAAGGGAATACTAATCAGCAACAGGCCAATTACAAAGATCACAAAAGGTCGGGAGTTCAATTCCTTGAGAGCGTCAAGACCAATGATATCCCTCACCGATATTTTCTTGTCTGCACCGCGGGGTGGAACGTGAGGCAGGGTAAAACTATATAAACCCATCAGTACGCCACCGATCCCTGCAACGTACATGGGAAGCGCAGTTGTATCGCCTTGAAGAAAATAACTCACGATAATTCCCGCACTGATCCAACCCAACGTGCCGAAAACACGAATAAAAGGAAAGTCTCCTTCTTTGTCTCTCAACAAGTGAAATGCAGTGGCTGTGGCAAGACCGACTGTGGGCATGTAGCACAACATGTGAAATAACAACAGCACTAAGAATAGTGTTGGTGATGATTCGCCAAGCGCTGGAGCTGCAAAAACAAAAACACCGCTGAGTAAATGCATAACACCCATGACCCGCTGCACCGGAAAATAACGATCCGCGATCATCCCAAGAAAAAAAGGTGAAATGATAGAGCCGATCGGGCTCACCATGTAAGCCAGGTAAATGATATCGCTCATACCATGGCTCTTCATGTAGTTGCCACCGGTGGCATACCATGATCCCCAGATGAAGAACTGGAGAAACATCATCAGCATTAAACGGATTTTCATCAGCAACTTAGGCTAAGGCGGGTTTTGCAGATGCCTGCTTCTTCTTTGCGCTGGCTCGTTCAACAAGCTTCTTCATGTATTTCATTGCCATCACGGTAGCTTCGTCAACAGCTTCAATACCTTGTATCTTATGATTTTTTATAAGTGGAAGGCAATATTCAGAGGCGAGATAGCCCTGATACCCTTGTTGATATAGCGCTTCAATAAAAGCATCGTAGTTGATCGTTCCGCCATGGTGTGGCGCTGGCTCCTGAACAATCTCGCCATTCGCGTCTGTGGTAAAATTCCATGCGCCATAGTGCGTATGCAAAATATCATCACCACATTTTGCAACAGCTTCACGAACGTATTCGGTTTTTTGTCTTTCTGAAAAAAGAGGAACATCGATACAAAGCCTGACATTCTTTCGGTCGATCTCCCGCATCATGGCCAGACAATCTTCGTAACCGGGCCTGAGCACGGGAGCATGATTTTGAAGAAGTAAAGTGATCCCAAGATCTTCTGCCCACGCTGATACTTCGCGAATGCCATTGATCGCCCGATCCCACACTTTCAGATCGAGCGGGTTGAGCGGCTTGAAATAGTTTCCTTTTTCATAGGCAGCATACATCGCAATGGCCTCTTCATCATCGATCATGCCAGGCCATGCAGCGAATATTTTTACTTTGTCGATACCCAGGTCTGCTGACAGCTTGAGCACCTGCTGCATCATGGCCAGGTTGTTCTCGCGGTCTTCACTGTGTCTTCCGCAGAAATTGCTCATGCTTTCGATGGCACACAGATCGATACCTTCGTCCGCAGCAACTTTCTTAATTCTGTCGCGCGTAACCTTGTTCAGGTCTAACGGTGACCCGATCGGCCGTTTGGTTTCAATAGCAAGACCCTCAAAACCCAAAGCTTTGGCTTTGTGAATTTGCTGTTCGATTGACAAAGGTTTACCGGCATAGAAAAGACCGGAATAGGTAACGGTAAGTAAAGCGAATTTCATAGCGCTGCGTTTTAGCTGCTATGAACTTAGGGAATAAAATTCAACTTTGGAAACAATCAAGTGTGTGTCGGAAGACACTCTTTCAATATCCTGACCATAGACTCATAGGAGCTCGGCTTACGGATATAATCGGCAGCCCCAAGTTCTTTGATGATCCTGGCATTTTCACTTGAGATGGTAGTGGAAATGATGAATGTCGGTATCATTCTGTACTTGTCGTGACTGCGAAGCGTGCGCAATAATTCAATGCCATTCATAATGGGCATGTTGATATCAATGTAGATGCACACGGGACTAGGGATGTTCTCGATGATCTCGAGTGCGTGGGTGCCATCATCAGCAGTACGGCAGGTGAGATCCGGGGCCGCTTCCTTCAGGCATTCGATAAAGATGTTCTGATCATCTTCATCGTCATCAACATACAGTACCGTCTTGATATTTTTATTGTCCATCACACAAACCTCAGGTGCTGGCAAAGGTAGTAGTATTTTTCGCAAGATGTAACATCATCAAAAAATTATGCGGTTCTCAGTGACAATCAATTCTTCACCATATACTTTTAGATTCCCCGAAACTCGTTTATGAAATATCAGGTGGTGGAAAATATTTGTTACTTTTCCTATAATTTTAAAAAAATGACAGAGCAACTTCCTGAAGCCGCATTGGTACCGACATTATACATGAACGATCTCAAAGCAGCCATTGAATTTTATAGGAATGCTTTTGGTGCAACCGAGCGATGGCGGGTTGACAATGGCGATGGTACTATACACGTTGCTGAAATGACCATCCCTCCTGTTGTCTTCAGAATACATGAAGAAGTTCAAAAGAGCAAAGAGCTGAGTCCCCAAACGGCAAAAGGAACAACAACGATTATCGGCTTGCTGGTTCACGATCCTGATAAACTTGCGGAACGCGCAGTGAAAGCAGGTGCAGAGGTTTTGAGCCCGATGAAAGATTATGAATATGGCTATCGCCAGGGGACTATCAAAGATCCGTTCGGTCATCATTGGTGCCTTGAACGAATTGATAGTCTGGCCAAGAAGCCGAATTTCAATTCCTGAGCCCGCGGGTCTAGCCAGTGTTCGCAAGCATGCCGATCTGCTGAGACGGTTCATAGTAAGAACGATACCAATTCACAAATCTGTTCACACCTTCAAAGAGCGTCACTTTGGACTCAAAGCTTAGAACGTCTCTAAGTCGGGAGGAAGTCACTGTGAGCCGTTAGGCCACAGCGCTTTCTTTCTCGAACACTTCTGCGAAAATCTCTTTAACGATCTGCTCGATCACCGTGGGGTGCGGAAGATCGTGTCCAAGAAATTGCTCCGGGCTCTGGATGATCCGGGACTCTGTCCTGGCTAAAAAGGCTAACCATTGTTCGAACTGCATGACCGTCTTTTTATAGTTGAGAAGATCGATGATCGGATTGAGGTGAATTTTGAACTGACTTTTGTGAGTCGCAGCAGAACTATTCATCAGCGAGGTGGTTAGAGTTGAGAAAAGGATTGGAAGATAGTCATTCCGGCTATATCCTGTCGTGATTGATCAATAAAATATTCAGGGTGCGATCAAACTTAACAATACCATAACATTAGACATCGCAGTGGAAACTTAAATGCGCAAGGAGAATGAAGTCACGATCAGCCATTTATCTAAGGTGGAGCAATTCAACGCAGCAAATCAACACTCTTTCCTGAAGCAACCTTTTGAATACTTAGCATGACGGAAGCCAGCGCCACTACCGTGAAAAAGACACCGACAACAATATAAATGACAATATCGATGGAAATATGACTGACGAACGTTGTCAGCCATTCACTCATCACATACCATGATAGCGGTGAAATAATGGCTAGCGAGATAATGATCAGCAAAAAGTATTCTTTTGAAAACAAAAGGGCAATGTCCCTGAAGTCAGCTCCGATGATCTTACGAATGCCTACTTCTTTTCTACGTTGGTAGATACTCAATAGTGACAATCCAAAGAGGCCGAGGGTTGAAATGAGGATCGTCAGCACACTGAAATAAGTCAGGATTTTTGCAACGGTCTGCTCCTGACTATACTGTTTGTTCAGGCCCTCGTCAATATAGCGCACATCAAAAGGATCGTCAGGAAGGAATTTGTTCCAGAGTTTTCGAAGCAGTTCCACATCGACTTCCGCTCCCGGCTTGATGCCGATGATAATGCTCCCGATCTGATTTTGATGCGGAACGAAGATCTGTGCCTGCACCGGATTGTAGAGCGGTCGATAGTGAATATTCTTCACCACGCCAATAATATTTCTTTCTGTGCCTCCCCATTTGATCTTCTGCGCCAGTGGATCCTTCCAACGCATCATCTGCACCAATGCTTCATTGACGATAATGGAGTTCTTAAGGTCATTGACACTTCCTTTCTCATAGTTCCTTCCCTCACTGAATTCAACCTGAAGCGTGTTGAGGTAATCTTCATCGATGTAAGAATTGTTGACCATGCGAATTTCGTCCTTGCCCTCGTTCTTGAGCGTGAGCGATCCGCGTTGTTCGTCTTCGGAATCGCCTGGCAACCCGCCCCAACCCGCCAGCGCTGCCGAATGCACAAATGGCTGATTGGAAATCTCTTCCTTCAGGGCTTTGATCGAATTGAAATGGGCTGAGTCCTGAGGTGTGTGAAGAGCAATCATATTTTCACGTTTGAAGCCCAGGTCATAATTTTTTAAAAAGCTCATCTGTGAGTAAATGATCACGGTGGAAACAAGAAGCCCGAGGGTAAGTGCAAACTGGATAGTGATTGAAATTTTACGAATAGATTTTCCTGCCGGGCTCGACACCTGTCCTTTCAATGCATTAACAATTTTCATGGAGGCGCTATAGAACGCTGGATAGCTTCCCGCCAGGATGCCGGTAGTCAGCATGCTCAAAACAATTGCCCCGAAAATCTCCGGAACAAAAACATCTCCAATCGAAAAATTCCTCGACACGATGTCATTGAATGCCGGAAGTAGCAAAGCCACGAGGACAAGCGAAAGGCAGAGGGCGATAAAGGTCAACAGCAGCGACTGCGCAAGATAGCGGGTGACAAGCTGTTTGAAGGATGAGCCGATCGCCTTGCGAATACCAACCTCGCGACTCTTTTCCATCGACTGTACGATCGAGAAATTGATGTAATTGATACAGGCAATGAACAGGATCAGAATGGCAACTGAAACAAAAATATACACATAGTTTTGATTGCCTTTTGGCGTGTCGTATTCAAGCGGCTTTTGAAAATGAAGACCTTGAAGTGGTTGTAGCCCGACTGTCACCGACATATCAAGAGACTCTTCCCTGATCTTCGCGTTGATGGTCTCGTCAGTAAACTTCTGGAGCTTTTTTAAAAAATTTCCCGGCATTTCAGGATCTTCCATACTTTTCTTCTGGAACAGAACGTAGGTGTAGTAACTGAAATCGAACAAATCGGCTTTATTGCGAACACTGTCTTCTCCCATGAGCATAGTGAAATACAAGTCGGAATTCAATGGAATATCGCGGATAACAGCGGTCACTTGTCGTTCTTCCTTATCGACCAAAAGAATTTTCCCGATCGGGTCATCACCACCAAAATATTTCTTCGCGATGGATTCAGTAAGCACAATGTTGCGGGGAGAATTCAGCGCCATCTTTGGATTTCCCTTGATCATGTCGTAGGAAAAAATCTCAAATACGTTTCTGTCAGCTTTGTAGACGTTGGCCTCCGGAAAAACCCGGTCGCCATATTTCACATGTAAATTGCTTCCCTGGGTGTTGAATCGCACACAAGCTTCCACTTCCGGAAATTCTTTCATGGCATCAGGAAACTGTGCTCCTGAAATCGCAATGTGGTCTTCCGTTCCACCAGTACTAAAACGAGTATTGATGCGATAGATCCTGTTCAGATTTTTATTGTATGAATCATAGCTAAGCTCATCATTCAGAAACAGGAAGATGAGAATGCAGCTGGCAAAGCCCAGGGCCAACCCTGTGATATTAATTGCTGCCAACGACTTATTTCGTGCTAAACCGCGGAAGAAGGTCTGGAGGATCATAAGCTCAGGTTTCGTCTCTGATGAAAATACTATAAAAAAAGTTTTAACCGCATAAAAAAGCGGGGCAACTTTCGCTGCCCCGCTACTAACCACTTTATTGACGAACAGAAAGCATGATTCAACAATCATTCATCATATTACCAGCCAAAGATCTGGCCCAGGTTTGGATTTAAAGTCACTTCATGTAGTGGCACGGGGCGATAATAATATTTTGGCTCTTCAAATGTTCCGCGCTCCGGATCGGTTACAGATGTTCCGCTGGTTCCGTCACTAAGATAAAATGAAGCATCACTGTTCTGAGGACCGACCCGGTAATACTGAAGAGTAACACCCAGTCCATTCTGCTCTTTATCTTCTTCAGCCGGAATGGCGTCATTGAAGTCGATCAGAATGATATCTTCCTCACCATCTCCGGTAAGATCATATTTACCCAGGCCCGGGAAGTACAGTCCTTCCGGCTCTTTTTCGATCAGCTTACCTGCTTTCCATCTCATCAGGTCGTCAAAACGGAAACCTTCAAGAGCAAGCTCTACTCTTCTCTCCCTGCGAATTTCCAGCAACACATCAGCTTGCGCTCCGCTGACATCCGGATATTGTGCCGCAAGGACCGGATCACTGCCAGGACTCATCGTCAATGCGCTCATTCCTGCGCGCGCGCGAATCAGATTGACTGACTCATCGAGATCACCCTGAGTAAGCTCACCAAGTTCAGCTTTCGCTTCCGCGTAGTTTAACAATACTTCTGCGTAACGGACTACGGGAACATCAATGCTGTTCTGAACAGACGTACTTGTATTGTTCACGAAGCCCTTGATCTGATGATAGCCGGAAAAGTTTTTAGTCAGCTGTTGAACATAGATGCCCGCACCCTGAGCATAGGTTGAGGTGTTGATCAGCTCCCATCCCGGATAGGCAAAAGTCTGATACAATCTCGGATCGCGGTCAACAAACTCTTCCACAAATTGTTTGGTTTCATAGCCAGCCTGATCAGTATAAGGTGTTCCATCATTCATCTGGTAGGTCTGAAGAAGGTCGCGCACCGGATTCACTTCATAGTTACCGAACATATAAGCCCACCAGCCGCTGTTGAGGGTTTCGTATTCGCTGAATGTTCCGAGGATAACTTCCGGGTTACCATCGAGCTCAGTGCTGGTGAAAAGCGAACCGTAGTCTTCCATCGGGCTCCCGGTGCTGTAGATAGCATAACCGCCTTCATCCATAATTTGACGCGCTGCATCACGCGCGAGCTGAAGATAAGTGTTCGCGGTAGATTGAAGGCCCAGCTCATCATGATATTTGCGATAAGTTCCTTCGTACAAGGCATGGCGAGATTGGTAAGCAAGCACTACGAATTTGTTAACTGCTCCTGTGCGCGAATCGTCCTGAACGTGTTCAGCGGCAAAAGCGTAGTCTTCAAAGATACGATCTACAACAAATGTTCTTGGGTCACGAGCTTTGTAAAGATCCGGATCTGCGGTTTCCAAAACCTTGTCATACCATGGAACATCGGAATAGCGTTTCACCTTTTCCATGTAGAATTTTGCTCTGAAGAATCTCGCGAGGCCCTCGTAGTGAGCCAGCACATTTTCAGGCGCATCTGCTTTGCTGAAATTCTCAAGGAAGTAATTCACTTTGCGAAGTTGTCCCCAGTCCCATCCGCCATTGACCGTTGCTGCAGAAGGCGATCCCACCATCATACTTTTGATCTCTGTTGCGCCAGTTGTCGCGGCATTGTCGGTTGAATTATCCCCGACATAAATGCTGAAGCCGGGAAAATCATACAAGCTGTAGATATAGGTGGCAAGGTCTTCTTCACTATTGAAGAAGTTTTCTTTTGTAATCGAAGTCTCAGGGAAACGTTCGAGGAAATCGTCATTGCACGACTGAACAGTCAGCATCAGGGCGACAAAAAAGAATATATATTTTTTCATGATCATGCGCGTTTAGAATTGTAATTCAATACCGAATGAATAACGTCTCTGGAATGGATAAGCATAACCCCAACCGTTCGCAGTGCTCAAAGTCGGATTGACTTTAACTGCATTGTCATTTACAGCTTCCGGATCAAAGTATTTACCGAGTTGCGAGATTTCCGCCAGGTTTTCTCCGCTCACATACACTCTCAACCGAGATATGTTTATGCGTTCAAGCATCGAAGACGGGAAAGTGTAACCCACGGTAATATTTTTCAATCTGAGATACGCAGCGCTCAGCATGTAGCCGGTTTGGGGAATAGCAAGTCCTTGCGCCTGATCGATGCGTTCGCCAAGATTTCGGTCTGCCAGCCACGCCTGGAATATTGGGAATTTCGCATCAAGATTGGCGTCTGCAAGCCCCGCATCAATGAATGATTGAGAATGCTGTGCGCGTAATGACGCAGGATCATCCGTTGGTCTGTAGAAATCCAGCAGGTGCGGATATCCTCCAGCGTATGGTTGCTGATAAGCGCCCCAATACAAATAATGTAGCGGATAGTAGTCTGCTTTACCAACTCCTTGTATGAATGCGCGAATGTCGAAACCATTCCACGAAGCATTCAGGTTAACACCAAACCGGTAGCGAGGTGTGATGTTTCCAATCTTCGACAGATCTTTCGGGTCTTTTGTCGTTGTCCCCTTCTCGATAATGCCATTGCCGTCAAGATCCTTATACTTCGGCCATCCTGGTACAATGCTGAGTGCTCCCCACGGAACGATCTGCGTCTCATCGAGTGCGTTGATCTGTTCCTGGTTTTGAAATAGTCCATCGCTTTTCAATCCCCAGATCTCGCCCATTTCCATTCCCTTATGCCACTGTGTGAGCGTAGAATTCGGATTGTCGAACTTGGTCACGTAACCGCGATAGTCTGATAAGATGAATTTCGCACCTAGCTGAAGCGGCTTCCCTCCTAATGAGAATTCATTGTCATAGCCAAGAGAGAACTCCCAACCTTTTACCCTGATATCTGCGGAATTCTGAAGAGGCTCGAGCTCCCCAAGAACGCCAGGCAGGTCTTTCCCAAGTGCCAGCATGCCCTTTGTATCACGTGAGTAAATATCGAATGAAGCAGTTACCCTTTGTTGCAGGAATCCAAGATCGATACCAAGGTTTCTCGAAACAACTTTTTCCCACGTATAGTTGGAAGACACCAGTGAAGGAGCGCTCAGTTGCAATGGCAGCGTTCCACCAATCATATAAGGGCTTGTTGTCGGAGTCATCGAAGGAATATATCCATAAGCGCCAACGAACTGATTGCCCAACGATCCGTAAGATGCACGAAGCTTCAATGAACTCACAGTGCCTTTGATGGATTCCCAGAAATTTTCCTCATCAATACGCCACGCGACTGATCCTGAAGGGAAAAAGCCGAAGCGTTTATCCTTAGGAAATTTAGAGGTGCCGTCATAACGTCCATTGAACTCAACGATGTATTTGTCATCGAATATGTAGTTCAGTCTGTAAAAGCCTCCGCGAATGGCCCACTCTTCTTTCGTCTCGCCTACAAATGATTCACCAGTGGCAAGTCCGATAGTTGGCAATGATGACGAGATCACACCACTCTTTCTGGCGGTGAAAGCCTCGCTGTGACTAAACTCCTGGTTGAATCCCAGGATGGCGTTTACAAAATGTTTATCGGCTTTCTTTTCAAAAGTTCCATATCCATTGAAGACATAATAAGAATCGAATCCGGCTTCGCGATAAGCTATGTTCGCTCCTTCTGACCTGACATCATTCGGGCCAAAACCAATGTTATACCGCGACTGATAGCTGTTGTTGTTTGCATTCTCTCTTCTGATGGTGAACTCGCCATTGAGGCGGAACATTCTCTCCAGGAATGAAAGCTCGCTGAGAAATGTTGTCTGCAGCATATTCACTTTGTTGCTCGCCCTTCCTCCTTCCGTAAGACTCGCCCCCACACGACCCACGTCAGTGTTCGCCCATGTGCCATCAGGATTTTTGTCCCAACTGGTTGGAAAAAGATCGTAAAGCGCAGGGATAGACAAATTGTACGGCTTACTTCTTTCTGTAAGAGAAACTACGGTGTTGTTTCCGAGTGAAAGCCATTCAGCCGCCTTGTAGTTTACTTTGCTTCTCATGGAATAGCGATCGAATTTATCTTCTGCAATTTTCAATGCTCCGTTTTGTTTGTCATATGCTCCGGATAGATAATAGGTAGCCTTTCCGGACTTGCCCGATATCGCAATGCTCTGACGCTGTGACATCGTATAATTATTGAGGAAGTATTTTGTCCAGTCACGATTCCCCATGTATTCGTACAGATTGTTGTCGTTTGGATCAAGTCGCACAGGAGGTGTCGCCCCGGGGTTATCCGATCTCTGCTTTGCGTAGGCATATTGCTCGGGAGAATAATTCACATAGTCCCATGGTGTATTGTCTGTAGAGATCTCCAGCAATCTCATATATATATAAGGATCAGTGATCTTGTTCGGGAGCACTGTTGGCTTGGACCACGAGAAGTTGTTGTTATAATCTATCGTGAGCCCATCTTTAACACCACTCTTGGTTGTAATGAGGATCACGCCAAAAGCAGCCCGTGCTCCGTAGATCGCAGCCGATGAAGCATCTTTCAAAACAGAAATGGTCTTGATGTCCGTAGGTGCTATATAGTTGAGTTCGCTGGCATCCATGGGCACGTTATCGACCAGGATAAGTGGATTTCCACCATTGATAGAAGTGAAGCCGCGAATGTTGATGTTCGGTGTTCCCCCGGGTTCGCCACTATTGAAGTCAATGTTCAGGTTGGGAATTGTTCCCTGCAGGCCTTGTGCAACATTCTGAATAGGTCGGGCTTCCAACACTTTGCTGTCCACCTGGTCAACAGCACCGGAAAGGTTCACTTTCTTTTGCTCGCCATAGCCGACAACGACAACTTCTTCCAGTGAATTTTCACTGAGTTGCAATTCAACTGCGATCGAAGTTTGTGCACCAACGGCAATTTCCTGTGTTTGATATCCGATGAATGATATCAGCAGGACGTCATTTGATGCGGCATCGAGAGAGAAGTTCCCATCGACATCGGTAATCGTTCCTCGCGTGGTTCCCTTCACGAGAACGCTGGCGCCCACCACCGGAGAGCCTTCAGCAAAGTCGGTGATCTTTCCGGTGATGGTTCTGGTTTGCGCATTCGCGGAAAAAGTGAGGGCCGTCATCATTGCGATGATCACGCAAGCCGTCACTCTCCGCCAAAGGTCACTCCTGTAAAATAATGTCATAAGCGGTTATTTAGGGTTAATGAGTAATGTGTTGATGACCAAATGTATCGGTTTAAAATACATTGAACGGTCATTCAATCAAAATTTAACAAAGATTTCATCAAAATCCTCAGGACTTAATTTATTTTTGATAGAATATTAACATATGGGCAGAACGAGCCTCAAATCCATCCGACAAAAGGAGATTGTCAAAGCATTTTATACTGTATCGAAATCGATCGGTCTTGAGAATGCGTCTATTGCGAAAGTTGCCGAGCACCTGGACATCAACCCCAGCCTGATCGTGCATTACTTCAAATCGCGCGAAGCCTTGATGTCCGGACTGATCGATTTCATCCTGGAAAAGTATCGCGACATCTATCAGACCGATGACAGCACTTACTCCAATGCGGGGGATATCAGGATGTTGATCTCGAATCTCTTCTCTCGCAAATGGAACAAACTCTTTGATGACAGCGTATTCTATAGTTGTTATGCGATAACGTATCGCGACAAAAAAATCCGTAAAGCGTTCAAGTCACTTCACGATTCCCTGCGCAGTATGTTGATGGAAGCTCTGCGTACAGCTAAACAAAACGGCACGGTAAAAATTGAAAGCGAAGAAAAGGCGGCAGAAGTGATCTTTGCATTGGTGGAAGGCGCCTACTACTACCTTGGCATGGTTGACTCCAAGTCCGAATACAACGAGAAGATACTTATTTTGGAAAAGCAGGCTTTACAGATATTGGGCCTTTCAGACCTGAAGGTTGCGCGCATCCGCGATGTGGCATAGTCAGTTTTTCTTTCGCGTCAGAATTCGAATAAGTGATACTCCGGCAATCGCAAACCAGATCACGTTCACAAAAAGATTTGGCATGTCATGTGCTGAGTAAGAAAAGATCATCAATGACAGAGCACCAATTGCGTTAAGAGAATGGTAAAGAATGCTGTCCGACCGCAACCAGCCAGCGCTGAGCGATGCATAACTGGCCAGGTATACCACGACACCTGCCCACCCAATAAAATCAATCCATTGTATCATTCAGCGACAATCCGAAATTTAACCAATCCATAATAAAACACACTTTTTCTTTTCACCGAACGAATTCTATTTTGTATAGTTGTTCAATCTATTTTTAATGAAGTCCAAAATATGAATAAATACCTTGTAACGATCATTTTAGTGCTCACTGTCCTGGCGACAAATATTTATGCGCAGCAGCGAAAGGCGGTGTTTGTCATTCTTGACGGGATCTGTGCTGACGTAGTCGAAAAACTGGAAACACCTGTTATGAAAGAGATCGCCTCACGGGGTGGCTACACGCGCGCCTACCTTGGCGGGATCAAAGGTGGTTATAGTGAATCCCCCACCATCTCGGCCGTTGGATATAATCACTTGCTCACGGGAGTATGGACCAACAAGCATAATGTGTGGGACAACGACATAAAAGACCCCAACTATAATTATTACAACATCTTTAGAATTGTTGAAGAAGCTAAACCTGGGCTGAAGACTGCTGTTTTCTCAACATGGCAGGACAACAGGACGAAGCTTGTCGGTGAAGGATTGCAGCAAGCTGGCAATATCAAGCTGGATTATTCATTCGATGGCTTCGAGCTCGATGAAAAAAAATTCCCTCACAACGATGACAAATACATCTTCAATATCGATGAGCACGTGTCAACCGAGGCCGGCAGATACATCGCGGAAAACGGACCTGATCTCTCGTGGGTATATCTGGAGTTTACAGACGACATGGGGCATGCTTATGGTGACAGCCCTCAATATTATGACGCTATAAAAAAAGCGGATGCACAGGTGGGAAGAGTATGGAATGCCATCAAAAAACGCGAGAAAGAAAATAACGAGCAATGGCTGATCGTGATCACCACTGACCACGGTCGCGATGCCGCGACAGGAAAAAATCATGGAGGTCAAAGTGAGCGCGAGAGAACAACATGGATCACTACCAACGCCAAAGACCTCAATGCTCATTTTAAACAAACTCCGGCTACTGTTGATATTATGCCCAGCATTTTGAAATTCCTGAACATCGAAATGCCTGCAAAGGTCAAAGCTGAAGCGGATGGCGTTTCGTTCATTGGAAAAGTTTCTGTCAGCAACCTGAAAGCAAAACGTAACGGAGACACCATCGAACTTACGTGGGATGTGATCGACAAGCAGGGAGATGCGGAAATCCTTGTCGCCAACACCAACAATTTCAAAACAGGTGGTGAAGATATTTACGCAAATGCAGGAAAAGTAAAAGTCTCTGCAGGGAAATTCAGCTTTAAAGCCAAAGCGGGCGAAAACTTCTATAAGATCCGGTTAAAGGCTCCCTTGAATGAGCTAAATGTCTGGGTAACCCAGTAGAAGCTAAATGGCAGAGAATCAATATCGGGTTCTCAGCCATTCGACAAATTTCAGCTTATTTTCTTGAGGGGTCAAACGACCTCAAATCCCTACTCGTTAGTTCGTCTTCCAAATAATCAACTGACCTCAATCGATTCAGGCCAAACGTCATTTGGCTCGTGAAAACGGCTCAGGCCGTCCGTCATTTAACACGGTATTTTTTCTTGCAAATACCTTAAATTTACTATTCTAATCCCCTTGAGATGAGGTCCTTAAAAGGTTTTGCAGTAGCCTGTTGGCTGCAGGTGGCTTTCACGGCCACAGCGTTCGCTCAAGGGGCCATTGCCGACAGTCTCGAGCACATCCTTCCATCCTCACACGGCAACACAAGAGTAGACATTCTCAATCAGCTGGCGTACGAATTCATTTCGCGCGACAACGATAAAGTTGTTCAGTACAGTAACGAGGCGCTTCATCTGTCGAAGAAGATAGGTTATGTGAAAGGCGAAGGAATAGCACATACTTACCGCGGAGTCTTCGAATATCTCTCCGGCCAATTCCCTGAAGCACATGAGAACCTGCACATGGGATTGAAGCTCTCGGAAGAAGCTGACGACAAAGACAATATAATCTACACATACCTGCAGCTCGGTAACTGCGGGCTTGAGGAAGTTGACAACGACTCTGCATTCCTGTACTTCACAAAAGCATATTCGATCTTCGGAGACAAGACAAATCCTGAAACGCTGTCAAAGATCTTCCGGAACATGAGCGCGGTTTACGGTCAACGCTTTCAGCAAGACTCGCAGCAATATTATCTCGATCGAGCCATCCAGCTGAGAAGACGATTATCTGACAAATCGCTTTTGGTCGATGCATTGGCCCTCCAGGCAAACAACAAGCTTAACTCCGGTGATGTGGCTGCTGCCGAACAATTGCTCGATGAAGCCGATAGTATTCTGAAATACTATCCGGAGGACCAGGAAAATCTTCACGATGTGCATCACGTTCGTGCATTGATCCTTTTTCAACGAGGAGAATTTGAAAAGGCAGCGATACTCTTTGATTCTGCAAGAAATTATTATTTCAGAACCTCTCTGCTTAGGAAATATGTGACCTTGCTAACGGACCTCTCAAAGGTTTTTTCCGACCGCGGAGAATACGAACTTGCGTTGAACAACCTTTATGACGCGCTTCGCCTTTCGAGGTTGCGTGGATTCGAGACGGAGACTTACATGACGCGCAACATGATCGGCTGGGTGAATTTTCACCTGGGAGATCTCGATCAGGCGCTGCGGATCGCAAATGAATCGCTAAACTCCCCTCCTAAAAAACAACTGCAAAGCGAGCTTGCCAATGCACTTACGCTCAAAGGAGTTGTACTGACCGAACTGCATCAGTACAATGAGGCGAAGCCAGTACTTGATTCCGTCTTTCGGATATACAAAAGGGTTGATCATGTCCGGGGCATGAGTGAAACCCTGATGAACCTCGGATCTCTTGAAACGCGACTTGGCCACTATCAACAAGCGTTGAAGCTTTATGCCGAAAGTTTGCAGCTTGCAGAACGTGGTAACTACACCTTCGGACTTGCCTGGTCGAACTGGGGAACCGGTGACATCTATTTCCGGCTGGGAGATTTTCAGAAGTCTGCAATCTATCTCGACAGATCAGAGAAATTCGCGCGCCTTGTCCATGCCAATGAAACATTGGTTCGCAATTATAACACCCGCAGGGATTTACTGGCAGCACAGGGAAGGTTTAAGGAGTCTCTCTCCTATTCGATAAAAGCCAGTCAACTGACGGACTCAATTCATCACACCGATCTCGCACGGAGATTTGCGAACCTTGAAAAAATACAGGAGATCGAGCAGCGCGATAAGAACATCAGGGAATTGCAGCGGGAAAAGCAACTGGCCGATGAAAAACTTAATTTTCAGGATTCAAAGATCCGTCAGCAATATGTGCTACTGACCCTGGGCGTCATGTGCATCATATTACTGTGTATCCTGGTGTTGATCTACTATCGGTTCTATGCCCGCATCAAAATACTGAACAACGCCATCACCGAAAAAAATAAGAGCATTCACGCGCAGGCATCGCGATTGCAGGAAGTCAATGGTGAATTGAACAAGCTGTATACAGAGGTCTCTGAGCAAAATGAGGAGATCCAGGCGCAAGCCAACGAACTGACTGAAAGCAATAAAAGCATCAGTGATCTCAATCGCAACCTTGAGCGACTGGTAGAGGAGAAAACACTCGAGCTCAGAACTACAAATGACGAGTTAGCAAAGCACAACAATGAACTGTTGCAATTCTCTTATACGGTGTCTCACAACCTGCGCGGACCAGTGGCCAGGTTGCTGGGCTTGTCATCAATGGTGAACGCGGAGCAAGACCTTCAGCGAGCAAAGCAATGGATCACTCTTATTGAAAAAACTGCATCGGACCTTGATCTGATCATCAAAGACCTCAGTAAGATCCTCGATTTACGAAATGATGTCGACCAATATCGTGAAGTGGTCGACCTTTCACAGGAATGGAAACAAAGTGTCAGCCTTCTGCAGGACAGTTTCACGGGACAGGAAGATGTCCTCGCGGATTTCAGTGCGCTTCCGCGAATCGTTACGGTGCGAGCGATGCTGCAGAGTATTTTCTATAACCTGCTGAGTAACGCGGTAAAATTTCGTTCTCCTGACCGCAGGCTGAAAATCGCGGCTACAAGTAAGTTTATCGATGGACGGGCTGTCATTGAAGTTTCTGACAATGGTCTCGGATTTGACACTAACCTCCATCGCGATAAGCTTTTCAAATTATATAAACGCTTCCACTCGCACGTTGCCGGCCGGGGACTTGGCTTATACATGATCCGCTCTCAGGTAGAAGTTCTTCACGGAGATGTGGAAGTTGAGTCCGCGCTCGATCAAGGGACGAAGTTTGTCGTCACGCTTCCACAGATTATGGAGGAAATGCTCCAACGCGCCTAGTCCTCGTAATTATAATCTACCAGGACATTTTGATTTTCGATTTTAAAGTGCTTATTTACTTGACAAAATATAAGTAAATGGGAAAAGATTATCTCGGTGAATTTGAAGAGCTGGTTCTGATATTGGTTGGCGCTCTGCAAGAGGATGCCTATGGTGCTGCCATCACGGACGAGATCCAAAAACGGCTGAATCGCGAGGCAAACCTCAGTGCTGTGCACGTCACACTGTACCGTTTGGAAGACAAAGGATTCATTCGTTCAAAAGTTGGCGGTGCTACCAATGAACGCGGTGGCAGACGAAAGCGAATTTATAGCATCACGTCAGCCGGATTAGCCATGTTAAGGACCATGAAAGAGGCAAGAACCGAACTCTGGAAGATGATCCCGCAGTTGAAATTCATGGGGTAACAATTGTATCGACCTGAAGAATGAAAAATGTAACACCTCCCCTGTTCTGGCTTCGGTTGCTGCGTTCAGTTTGCCCGGAGCATCTGTTCGAAGAGATTGAAGGAGACCTGTTGCAAAAATTCCACCAGGACCTGCGATACGAAAGTATTGCTGAAGAACGAGAAAGAGTTGGTCGTGCAAGACGAAGATTCATTTGGAATACCGTCAGGTTCTTTCGACCGGAAATATTGCTTAGGAATAAATTCAGTTTAAAACTTTTCAATTCGTCTATGATACGCAACTACATCCTGATCGCCTTTAGAAATTTCCAGGCGCAGAAGTCGTACACATTTCTGAATGTGATCGGCCTTTCGCTCGGCATGGCAGCAAGTCTGCTCATCATGCAATACGTGAAGTATGAAAGAAGCTTTGACGGATTTCATTCGAGGGCCAATGATATCTATCGAATCCAATACAACGGATGGCAAAATGGCGTACTCAATTTTGAAAGCGCAGTAGCCGTACCGGCAGCGCCTGCTGCGTTGAAAGCCAACTTCCCCGAGGTCGAGGCTTATACCAGATTCTTTCCTTTGAGGAGCCTGGTCTCCTACGAAAAATCCGGAGAGCAACCCATTAGTTTCCGGCAGGAGCATATGCTATTTGCAGATACGTCTTTGTTCAGGGTATTCGACTTCAAATTGTTGGAAGGAAACCCGAAAACATGTTTGAAAGGCATCGATAAAGTAATCATATCAAAGTCGACAGCGGTTAAATACTTTGGAGATGAAGATCCCATCGGCAAACGTCTGACATTTAATGGTGAGGTTAGCCGGGAAGTGACCGGAGTTTTCGAGGATGTTCCCGAAAATTCACACATCAGATTCGACCTGCTGATTTCCTACGAAACACTCAACGCGCGAACCAAAAATCAATCGGAAACTTCTTGGGGCTGGTATGATTTCTACAGCTTTGTATTGCTGAAACCTGGCACGGACGTTCCCAGTCTTCAGGCGAAATGGGACAAGTTTGTGGCTAGTGAGCGGGCGGAGAGATGGAAGGAAACAAATTCAAGACAGGAATTCATTTTGCGACCGCTGAAAAGTATTCACCTTGAATCAAATCTCCTTTACGAAACCTCACCACAGGATCTTCGCGATGGCGACTCTGTCTACGCGCTCAGCGTCATAGCGCTTTTTATACTGGTCATCGCATGGGTCAACTATGTGAACCTGGCAACAGCGCGATCATTCAAACGCGCGAACGAAGTAGGTGTGAGGAAAGTTGTCGGTGCACACAAATGGCAGCTGATCGGCCAGTTTCTTACTGAATCTGTTATCCTCAATATTATCGCGGTGATCGCGGGATTGTTGCTGGTCCGCGCTTTATGGAGCCCGTTCTCGCAGCTTACCGGGTGGCACATTCCACTGGATTTTATTCTTCAAAAAGATTTCTGGACCCTTGTCCTCATGCTGTTCCTGACCGGAGCATTGCTGTCAGGCTTCTACCCTGCGGTTATCCTTTCTTCTTTCAAACCGGTACTGGTGCTGAAAGGAAAAGTGATTCGTTCAGCTCGTGGAAATTTCATGCGCAAGGGACTCGTTGTGTTTCAGTTTGTGGCTTCAGTCATGCTGATCAGCGGAACACTGATCGTCTATCAGCAATTGAACTACATGAAAACCAAAGACCTCGGAATGAACATTCATGAAACGCTCGTGCTGAAAAGTCCCCGCATGATCGACTCTTTGTATTCACAAAATTTTGAAGGATTCAAAACTGAAGTTTTGCGTATTCCGGGTGTAAAGGGAATCAGTGCTTCAACAATAATTCCTGGCGAAGAAAACTACTGGACGATGGGCATCAAGCGTTTATCGGGCGGGGCTCAGGGTGCCATTGTGGTTACTCACATGGGCATCGATCATGAACATGTCCCACAATTCGAGATCAAGGTTCTGGCGGGAAGGAACTTTGACAAAAATTTTATCAGCGACAACACGAAGCTGCTGATCAATGAAACATTATCGAAAGACCTCGGTTTTAAATCAGCGAAGGAAGCCGTAGGAGAAAAGGTTATCGATGGAGAAGATACGATGGAAATCGCTGGCGTATTGGCAGATTATCATCAAATGTCGCTGAAGGCAAAGGTGATCCCTGTGGCTTTCAGATTGGAGACAGCACAAAATTATTATTCTCTCAAACTTGAAACTACAGACTACCAGGGATTACTTGCGAAAATTGAAGAACCATGGGAAACATTCTTCCCCGGGAACCCAATTGATTATTTCTTCCTGGATCAGTTCTTCAATCGTCAGTACGATCGTGACGATCGGTTTGGAAAAGTGTTCACGCTGTTTACGGCATTGGCTATCTTCATCGCGTCACTGGGGTTGCTGGGGCTCGCCTCTTTTATGACCGTGCAACGAACAAAAGAAATTGGCATCCGCAAAGTGCTCGGCTCGAATGTCAACAGCATAGTATTTTTGTTGTCGAAAGGGTTTATGCAATTGGTTCTTGTCGCCAATATCATCGCATGGCCATTGGCGTGGTGGGTAATGAACCTTTGGCTTCAGTCTTTCCCCTACCGAATAGAGATCAATCCGCTACTGTTTCTGATTGCCGGCACAGTTGTGATACTGGTTGCTTTCCTCTCTGTCAGCTTCCAGACCGTAAAGGCAGCGAGGGTAAATCCGGCAAGGACACTGAAGTACGAATAAGTTTATTTCCTGATGACAATGCGCTTAGCGTAGTGCTTGTTTCCAGGCTTCACCTGAAGAAAATAAACACCATCCGGCAGTGTTGAGGCGTCAACGAAGTTTGTACCCGTTTTGAGAAGAGCCGGCTGTATTGCCTGTCGTCCGAACATGTCGATCACATCAAATGCTGTCTCTTCGGGGTAAGTCGACTCCACTTTCAAATTTCCGTTCGATGGATTGGGGAATACCTTAACGTTGCGTTCGAACAACAGATTTTCAGCTTCTGTGATTGTTGCCTTTGTAAATTCTGCAGTCCATCCCTCGCCTCTTCCGGAGGCATCAGTGAGAAACTCGACAAATAAACTCTTGCCTGTTGAAACTACGAAGTCCGGAATAGTAGTTCCTGAGAATCTTGCGAGCACAGGTGCTGTGCTATTAATGCCATCATAAACGATCACACCATCTTTATTCACCTCAGTATTGAAAGCCGTAAAGGTCAGAGCAACAGCTTCTGCACCATTGGGCTGGATGAGCCACGAGCAATGTGTGTTGTTAGCATAAAGTCCGGTACCGCTGCCATCTGAGAATGTTCCGGCTGTAGCCGTCAGCGTAGTAGTACTGCCGCTGCATGCTACAGTTTGAGAAGAGGTGTAGTTTGCGCTCCATCCCTGCGCGGAGGTCGCGAAATCAGAGTAGAATCTTATCAGCATAGATCCGCCACTCGAAGTAACTGCAGGTGGAATATTGCTTCCCGAAAATCTTCCAAGCAATGGCGCGGATGTTGTCGAACCGTCATATACTTCAACGGCATCGAATATTGTCTGTCCGTCTGATGAAGCTGCCTCCACATCAAATGCAGTGAAACTCAACGTTACTTTTTTAGCCTGCGGTGGTTGGATCAGCCAACGGCAATCCAGGTTGTTACAATACACATTTGCACTACTGCCATCAGCGATTGTTCCGTGATCGGTGTCATTGAGCGTTGTCACCCCGGAACATTGTGCCGACCCCGTTGATGTATACGCAGCCGAAAAACCAGGCGCTGTGGTTGAAAAGTCTGAAACAAAAACGACACGCATTTTTCCTGTAGTAGAGGTTACCGGTGAGGGAATAGTACTTCCGCTCAAGGTGGCAATAGGTGTTGTGCTCTCGAAGTCATCGTAAATCACGACACCGTCATAGTTGAGCTCCGTATTGAATTGCGAGAACGTCAACGTTACACCGGTTGCACAAGGAGGTGCAATATACCAGCTGCAGTTTTGGTTATTTCCGTAAAAATCGTTGGAAGATCCATCATCGAACGCGCCTGTTGTTGCTGACAGCAATGTGACTCCTCCACACGATGGAGAAATTCCGGAAGTTACATAGCTCGCTGACCAGCCTTGTCCGGTCTGACCGGTGTCCGTCCTGAATCGGAGGAACATTGCTCCGTTTCCAGGCGATGTGCTGACCGATCCCGGCAAAGTATTTCCCCAGAGCATGGCAATCATCGGATAAGTTTCATCCGGGCCATCATATACCATCAATGTATCAAAGCCGGTCTCCGTATCAAATGAATTGAAGTTGAGAATTACTTGTGTCGCACCCGGAGGAGCGATGAGCCATCTGCAATGCGAGTTGTTGTTGTAGTTTGCAGCGCCACTCCCGTCTTCAACGTCTCCGGACGAAGCCGTTAAACTCGTAGTTCCACTGCAATAACTGTTGGGATCGGCTCCTATCCCCACAGCATACCAGGCGTTTCTTACTGCATTGTACTGAGTGGACGGATTTCCGAACAAATCCTGCGCAGCCTGCAGTGATCCTGTGAAGGCATCGTAGTAAGTTGCCGCTTCACCGAGATAAGTGACCAGGTTCCGATACGCAATTTTCTGCGCATCTTCAATTCCAATGCCTTCGACAGTGTAACCATTACCAAGATCGTTCATACCTGAACCTCCTTCTGACAAAAGATAGAACCAATAATTTTGCACGCCACTGTTTGCGTGAACCCCACCATGATCGCTAGCAAGATTAGATGGATCTATCCAGAAAGTTCCACCATAAGTCTTCGGATGTTGCTCAAGATTGGGGTCGGCCATCGAACGCAGAAAAGCCGAGCTCACCATAATGTCTTCCGCAATCGTCCAGTTGGCTTCGCTGCCTTTGGCATAAAACTCAACACTCGTTCCAAAAATATCTGCAAACGATTCATTCAATGCGCCCGATTCGCCTTCATAGTTCAGTCCACCGTTGCCATTGTTATCGACAACCAGGTGCGTGAATTCGTGACCTTCCACATCAAGGCTTACCACCGGGTTCATAAAACTTCCATCACCACTGCCGTACACCATCATATTAAAGGGCGCTGGCAATGCAAATGCATTATTCGGCATGCTTGGAAAGTCATCTGAGGGCTGCAGATTTACGAAGTTTCTGATCAATCCACCATTACCATCATAGCTGTTGCGATTGAGAACATTGAGATAGAAATCATAAGTCTTTTCCATTCCCCAATGAACATCCAGGGCCGGATGACCTGAAGTAGCCACTTCATAGCTCCCGCTATTGCCACTGCCTGACCATGGTTTGCTCCCCGTAGAAGCTTCAATAGAATAACTCCCTCCTAAATCGTCAGCTTCCAGTCCGTCATCGTCCCACAACTCGAGCGTATAAGGCGGATTGTTCAGAAAGACATTGATGCCGGAAAATTGCACAGAAGGATTTTGGTCGCTTGCCACGGCAGATGTGTAGACAACCTGATGTGAGGCATCCTTTAAAACGATATAGAGGTCAGGTGTTTCATCTGCAAATGTGGTGAACCACCAATCCTGCGCAATGCCTGAGATCGTAAATGTGGTGAGTTGAGGAACACCTGCAAAGTTACTGGAGCTACCGGAATAATCTGTTGCTCCTGAAAATCCATCTACAGTGACATCACCTGCTGCGCTGGCATCGAAAGTCTGTATTTTTCTGGCGCTTTCACGGAGACGAAATGTGCCGTTCTGATTATCAACCGTGATGTTCTGCGTGCCGCTGTACAAGGTCTGCCCTGTACCTGCTGCATCTACATGGGCCATAAGGTTTCGCTTGTGAAGAACCTCGCCTGTCCTGGCATCAACAAAGAGGTAACACATTTCAAAAGGCGAATACGAATCAACGCGGACTTTATGAGCCAGCCTCACACTGGTCTCCTTGCCGGGAACCGAAAACAACACCGTCTCGACAGCTCGATCCTGAATCAATCTTGAAACTTTCAGATGTGAAAGCGCGATTTGTTTCGCCCGATCCCCCGATATGAGTTCTGTGAGATCAACTCCGGCAGGCTCTTCTATCTCACCATTGACGGAATGAACAACATCGCCCTTCGAATGCATCATCAGTGTCTTTCCCTCAATCGGAATGCCATTATAGGTCTGCCGAAGACGGGTATGAATCCATCCAAGGTTATCAGTGCTTTCTGATATTTTTTGGAAAGTATGCTTGGCATCCAGACCGAGCCAGGGCGCTATCTGTTTTATTGCACTTGCTTTATCGACATGACCGTTCTTAATATCAGCGAACACAGCGTTTTTTTCCCGATGAAATTTGGGTCGGAACGCAGGACCAACGTTTGACCTGGCCGCAGATGATTGCCTGGATGCCGAGGGCTTTTGAAGAAAGGGACTTTTAATCTGGGGAAACTGTTTAGGTTTGTTCTGACCCATTGACGATGCGAAGATCGTCAGGCCTGCCAATACTAAAGCAATTCTGTTCATACGTTCTACTGCGTTAAAGCCATCAGATCTTTATATAAACTTGTAACCCGCTCATCGGCTTTCTCCGATCCATAAGGCCACACGATCCGGTTCACTTCATCTTTTGTTCTGATCTCGATAAAATATGACATGTTCCCGGGTTGATTCAATTTGTACGTTCTCAAGTCGATCGCTTTTTTTAAAACCTCCTTCATCTCCTTACTCTCCACGTTCTTCATGTCGATTCCCTTCTCCGAAAGTTTGCCTTCAGCAGTGAGTGTATATGACTTCGTCTCTCCCGTGAATCCACCTCCGCCTCCGAAGGTAATTGACTCGATGCCACTTTGTGCAGGAGATTTTACTGAAGCGCACGCAATGATCACCACGCCTATCCAGGCCAGAAGTACTTTCGCCAATTGAATTTTCATAGTTTGATATTCAGCAATAAGGATTCCAGACGGGCTTCGATCACGTGGATCAGGTGGGGTTGGAATCTTTGTCAAGATACGGCAAGATGATCAGACGGCAAAAACCAAAAATCCAATTTCAAACCCGGAAGATTACTTTTTTGTTAATGACCAAAGCCTGACGTTGAGCTTAGCTAACGTCAGGCTTTGTGAAAGTTGAATCATCTATTCCGCTCTCAAGCTCTTCACCGGGTTTACTTTTGCCGCATGAACAGTATGCCAACTGATCGTGATCATGGTAATCAGAAGCGTTGCTGCACAAGCCACAACAAACAGCCACAGCTGAATTTCCATGTGATACTGGTATCGATCAAGCCATGCAGAAAGGATCTGCCATGAGATTGGAATGGCGATAACACAGGCAAGAATCACGAGCACAATAAAATCTTTCGAGATCATTCTCCATAGCTCGTAAACAGAAGCTCCCATAACTTTGCGAACACCGATCTCTTTCGTTCTTTGTTCGGCAACAAAAGATGAAAGTCCGAAAATGCCCAGGCAGCTAATGAAGATGGCAAGCATGGTGAAAATTCCCGCCAGGTTTCCGATGCGCTCTTCATTACCGAACTTTCGGGCATATTCAACATCATTAAACTCGTATTCGAAAGGCAGGTCAGGGTTGAATTTTTTGTACTCTTCTTCGATTCTCTTCATGGCTTCTGTAGTAGAAGCGCGTGGGTCAATTCTAACAATGCCGAAGTTGTAATTTCTTGAGGTTAGGTAATAAAACATCGGTCGTACAGGATCATATGGCGAACGGGAGATAATATCTTCTGCAATACCAACCACCTGGTAAGGTTGCTGATGCCAACGGATAGTTGCGCCAAGCGGTTGCTTGATCTGAAGATACCTGGCAGCAGCCTCGTTGATGATGAATGCCATTGAGTCCGAAGGAAACTCAGGAGAGAAGTCCCGGCCTGCCACAATCTTCCATTGAACGGTTTTTCCGTATTCCATGGAAACACATAATGTATTGAAGTCCACAGAAAGTTCAGGATCCTTTCCATCCCAATCGAATACGCTGCTTGAGCCCCAGGTTTGTGTCATTGGAGCCTCCGCCATCGCCACATCGGTGACCGTCCCGGTTTTTATAAGATCGTCCTTGAACGCTTCAAAATGTTTTGGGATCTCCCCGGTGTTCAACACGAAACTAACAAGGCCATCGCTGGAATATCCTAAAGGCCTTTGCTTCACGTACTGAATCTGCTGGAAGACAATGGAAGTACCGATGATCAGCACCACTGATACAGAGAATTGTAGCACTACAAGCACTTTCCGCGGAAGACCCGCATACTTGCCTCCTTTAAACACTCCTTTCAGCACGCCCAAAGGCTTGATGGATGAAAGATAGAGCGCAGGGTAACTTCCTGCTACGATCCCGATGATAAAACAAAACACGATCCCTGTGATCCATCCGGTTGCGCTAGTCAAGGGAAGTGTCATGTTCTTTTCAGAAAACTGATTGAATAACGGCAGCGTTAGCAGTACGATGCCGATCGCGATCAACAGAGCCAAAAAAGATGTGAGTATCGATTCGCTGAAAAATTGCGAGATCAGTTGACTTCTTGCAGAGCCAATAGCTTTACGAATGCCTACCTCCTTTGCGCGTTTTTCTGAACGGGCCGTGCTCAGGTTCATGAAATTGATGCACGCCATCATGATCACAAAAATGCCGACTGTGCCAAATAACCAGACATACTGAATCCTGCCACCAGCCAATTTTCCGTTCCGGTACTCCGAACGAAGATGCCAGTCTTTCATAGGTCTCAGGAATAATTCCGGTTTCTTTTTAGCCAGTGCCGGACTGATTTTTTTCAGCTTGGCATCTTTGATATTAGCAGAAACTTTTTCAAAAGTTGTATTGTCAGCGATGGTCACATATAGCTGGAATGCATTGGGCCGCCACGGATCCTCTGCCGCTTTCATCCACTGCGATGTATTGTAGAGCATATCCCAGGTGCCGACAAAGTGTGTATCGTACAGTTCCGATTGAACAGGAATATCTTCATACACACCGGCCACACGCACGTTCATATTCTCATCAATGACCATGCTTTCTCCAATAGGGTCCTTTTCTCCGAAGTAAGCCTTTGCGGTAGATTCCGAGATCAGCACATTCGCCTGTTCTTTCAGGGCATCACGTGTTCCCCTGATCATCTTCAGAGAAAACAGTTCGCTGAAGTCCGGTTCAGCAAAAACGCCAGAACGCGAAAAGTTTTTACCGCCAACGTTGATCGAATGCCACGAGGTGCCAGAGGTCATCACGATGTAGTTGAAATTCATCCCATAGTTTTTGCGAAGTTCATCGGCCAATGGAAAAGGTGTGTTGTACCAGGTTTCCACTTCGCCATTGTTCGTAACATTTTGAATAACCTGAGCCGCGACTTCATAATTGTCGAAATTCTTTTCAAAGGACAATTCATCTTTGATCCACAGACCAATAATGATCGCTACTGCCATTCCAACGGAAAGTCCCGCGATGTTGATGAAAGAATGGAGTTTGTTTTTGATCATGCCGCGAACTGCGGTCAGAAAATAATTTTTGTACATAGGATAAGGATTGGAATGACGAATCTTAATTCTTCGGATGGCGAAAGGCCGCATGTAGGCAAAAACCTGGTACCAGTACGTGAGATTGGCGTAGGCCTCCGATCTCGATATCAATGTCTTGTGATACTTTTCTTCAAGATCACCGGCAACATCTTCCGCAATATCCGGGCGAAGGAAAGCATGCAGGAACTTTCGGGCGAGGCGTGGCGGTATGGGATCAGTAGTCTTCAAATTCAAAAACTGAAATTCAACTTATCTGCAAGTACAGGATATTGTTTCCATAGCGCCATCTTGAAGTCCATGGATTCCTTAAGCACGCGTTTTCCCAATGCAGTAATAACGAATATCCGCTTGCGTCTCCCACCACGCATGGCCGTGGCGCTTCCCATCTCCGATTTCACGAATCCTTTGTCTTCGAGACGCTCAAGAGTCGAGTGCACCGCTCCTATTGAAACAGGGCGACCGGTTTGTGATTCAAATTCTTCAGAAATGCGGAGGGCATAAGCATTTTCGTTGCCGAGGATGCCCGCAAAGAGCAGGATCACTTCCTCGAAATCTCCAAGGCGTGTTTCTATCATTTGTTACTAAAATCTAGATCTAATGTATGAATCTTTTTGATTTGATCTAGAATTTAGTAACAAATATTTTGAGATTTTGGCAAATTACATGTGCCGCAACATCTCGATCGGCCAGAAGTAGTTGGGATTCAATTTGACGGCCTCCTGCAGATTTGACTTTGATTTAACCATATCACCGGAAAGAAGATAAGCTTCTCCCAGATCATAATAAACTTCCGGAGCCTGCGGGAAAGCTTCGCGATTGGCCTCGCATAGTTTGATGGCCTCTTTGACATTACCTTCCAGTGAAATCATTTTTGCCACAGTCGACATCGGGTTGCGATCAGTGATTTCACCGGAGCCCTTTAATGTTTTGAATGTCTCGATGCCTTTGTCAACGCCTGATTCCTTTATGGATTTAAAGATCTTACCTGGCGGTGATTGCTCGTTCTTCACCCTGTTCGTCCAATTCGGGGCCTGTACCTGTTTGCCGAGAATACTGAATTCAATTGTGACTTCATTCGCCACCGCTGTAATGCCTTCCTTTACCCCACTCCAGTTTTTTCCTTCAACACCGAACACAGTTCTGTCCAGAGATGTTGTTCCGGTAAAAATGATCTGCTTGTCTTCGCGGACATCCTTCATCACGCCTACTGGCGGATCCAGCTTCAAGACAATCTCCTTGGTAATGCCTTTCATCGTCAGATCACCCGTCATTTCAAAACCGGAACTTGTCTTCTTTACTTGTTTGCTGCTGAAGGTGATCATCGGGTATTTAACGGCATCAAACCAATTGTCAGACTTCAGATCGTTGTCGCGGAATTCGAGATCGGTGTCAATGCTCTCTGTTTTTATTCCGATGGAGACAGACATCGTTTCGGGTTTCTTTTCATCATAGTAGATCATACCTGAAAAATCTGCAAAGCGACCTTTCATCTTCGCGTAACCCATGTATTTGATCTGAAACTCAACGTAAGAGTGTCCCTTGTCAAAGGGGAAGAACTTGTCGAAGGTCAGCGTGTTTTGTGCCGATGCCGAGACACTGATGAGCAAGAGCAGGTAGATAATTTTTTTCATAGGTTGCGAGGTTAATAGAATAAATCTACGTGAATCATTTTCTCTGCACGTCCCGCGTTACACGTCATTTTGGGCGTAACGTGTCTTGGAAAGATTGACGTTTTTGCCTAATTTCGTTCTTGAGCCCATTTCTTCGCCATTGAGCGAATGAATGGGTTTTCTGTTTTTAAATCCCCCATCATGTCAAAGCCAGGCATCATCAACGCCCACACACACATTTTCAAAAGCACTCACATTCCACGATTCCTCGGAAAAACATATCTGCCGTTGTATACTTATTTGCTCTTCCCGATCCAACTCATTGTCAATATTTTCAGATTCTGGTACAACGGGCCGTATAAGTTGAAGTTCAAACCGTGGTTCAAGAGGCTGATATTGTTCATTAACTATATCAACAAGACTCCACTCCTCTCCCTGCTCAAACAAGCTATTATTTCGATCATCATCATTAACGCCTTTTACGCACTTTATGATGCGCTGAGATACTTCTTCTCGCCAGACGGAACCGGAATTGCAATGATCGAGAGAATAAGAGACTTTATAAATGCATATGCGCCTGTCCTTCTGACGGAAAAGTTTTCGGTCAGGGTTTTTCTGGTGGTCATCGTTCTGTTGTTTGTTCCTGCCGGCAGAAAATTGATATTTCTTATCCTCAAGCAACCTTTCAAAGTATTGGCGCTGCTTCCTTCAACACAAACGGTAAATTATCTTAAGCGATATGTCAGCATCGGGAGATTTGCCTTTTATCACTGGCAGGAAGAAATTTTCAAGAAGCTCATTCATCAATATCCGGCTGGAACCGGTTTTGTTGTTTTACCGATGGATATGGAATTCATGGATGCCGGTGGAATGAAAGATTGTTACTACAGGCAGATGGCCGAGCTTTCAATCATCAAAAGAAAGGCAGCGTATAAAGATATTTTGTATCCATTCGTTTTCGCTGATCCACGCAGGCTAAAACGTGATGAGACTTATTTCAAATACTCAGTTGATGGCAACGGGAATTTCTCTATTGAAAATTGCTTTGTCAAAAAATATATCGAGGACAAAAAATTCAGCGGATTCAAGATCTACCCGGCACTCGGCTATTACCCATTCGATGAAGCTCTGCTCCCGCTCTGGAAATACGCCTGCGATCATCAGCTTCCCATCATGACACATTGTATACGCGGAACTATTTTCTTCCGCGGAAAAAAAGAAAAAGCGTGGAACCAACATCCTGTGTTTCGTCAAGTCATGGAGCGCGACAAGAACGGAAGCTCCACAACTGTTCCGCTGTTATTGCCGGAGATGAAGAACGAAGCTTTCTCTTGTAATTTCACCCATCCTTTAAATTATTTATGTCTGCTGAAAGAGCCATTGCTGAGAATTGTGGTTCATCAGACGAAAGACGAAAAAATCAGAAAGATATTCGGATATACCGATGAGAATACTCCACTGCAAAATGACCTGAGCAATCTTAAACTTTGCTTTGGCCATTACGGTGGTGATGACGAATGGGCACGCTACCTTGAATCCGACCGCGATCTTTACAGCCAGGAATTCTTATTGAATGACGAGGGAATAGATTTTCTTGAAAATTCATCCGGCAAATTCTCGTGGGCAAAGCTCGAACAACTCTGGAAATATACCGACTGGTATTCGATCATCTCCAGCGTCATATTGCAGCACCCGAATGTGTACAGTGACATTAGCTACATTATTCACAGCCCCGACATTATCCCGCTGTTGAACAGGAGCCTCCAGACTGATGGCAGAAAACTGACCAATGGAAAGCCCCTAAGGGAAAGAATACTTTTTGGAACGGATTTCTATGTTGTCAGGAATCACAGCTCAGAAAAGAATCTCCATGCGGGCCTGATCAATGCACTGTCGGAGGAAGAGTTCGACCTGATCGCCAGGGAAAATCCGCGAAAGTTTCTCGAAACTAAATTTTAGCATTTGCTCATCAGCGTCATCAAACAAAAAAAGCAGTTGGGCCATCTGCACAACTGCTTTCAGGTATCGAAAAGACCCTCTCGTAAAAACGATACCCGGCTTTGAAAGCTCAACTAATTTAATTCAGGAGGCGACAAGGAAGTTACCTCTTATATGAAGGATGCCCCGGTCGCAGGTCATTTATATCGATTTTGGCTTATTGATGTCTTGTAGAGTCTATAAAGTTGACTCCGATGTTTAAATGGATTTTATTCACTTTCCCATAGAGAGGGGGAACTGCCGTTCCAAAACAAGCGGCAAAAAAAAGCGTAGCGATGAAAGTCACTACGCTTTAAATTTTTATAGACTGAATCTAGTTATTCCTCAGCTCATAAGTGATCTCCATGATCTTCACTACTTCCCCTGAGCGGTTTTTGATTGGCGAAAAGTTCGATCTCACCAGGATCTGCTCTCCTTTTCTATTGATCCTCTTGAACGTACCTTTCTTCGGATAACCATTGGCCAGGTCTCTCCAGAATTGTCTGTACTCCTCGCTATTCTTTTCCTCTTTAGTAACTAGAATTCGATGATGTTCGCCAAGCACTTCATCTTGCGCGAAGCCGTAGATCTCCAGGAAGTTTCCATTCACTTTTGAAAGAGATCCATCGATGCTGTAGTCCGCTACGGCAAGCGCGCTGTGCACAGCAACCATCGTGCTTTCTGTTTCAGACTGGCTGCGTTGCATTTCCTCCTGAGTGGCCTGGAGCTCTTCCATATTCTGGCGCATCTCTTCTTCCTGGGCGCGCATCTGCTCGGTCATTTCCTGTGATTCTTCCAACAAGTGCTGCGTTTTCGCATTGATCTTCACCGATGAAATGGTGGATGCAATGCTTTCCGCGATCTTCTGAACAAACTCGATCTCGTAATCCTGGAACATTCCGAATGATGCGATCTCAACCACACCGAAAATCTGATCATTAACTTTCAAAGGAACGATCACCACACTGGTTGGATTAGCATCACCAAGTCCAGATGTGATCTTGATATAATTCTGTGGAACTTCGGTCAGATAGACTGTATCGCCTTCCTGCCAGGCCTGCCCTGCCAGTCCTTCTCCCCGATGAATTTTATGGTTGAGGAATTTCTTCTTATCCCAGGCATAGCAAGCCTTCATCGACATCGTTGGCTCCTCGCCATCCACCTGTTCATCGACAATGTACAAAGCACCCTGATTGGCTTTTAAATACTTCACCAGATTGCCAATGATCTCATCGGAAAGCTTCAGCAGATCGCTGTTGTTTGTTCTGAGGATCTCTCCGAATTTTGCCTGGCCGCCTGTAGCCCAGTTACGCTTCTTGTCATCTTCAGCAACTTTTGAAAGGTTGTTTCTCATGTTGATCAGGGCGTTTCCAAGAACATCATGATCACTGAGTGGTTTGAAGTCAGACTGATAAGTGCCGTTACCGATATTTTCTGCAAATGAAGTGGTTGCTTTCAGGCCGTTGACCAGATTATCCATCGCGATAGCCATGTCCCCTATCTCATCGTTGTTGAATTTAGTCTGTTTGTCTTCAACCAACTCGCCATTACCCAGTTTGACAACAATATTCTTAAGATAATTCACCGGTTTAGTGATCGAGATTACAAGATAGAGTGCACTTATAATGGCGATTGCCAGAAATACGCCACCGAGGATCAACGTCAGCATCTTTAGCCGATCGATAGATGTGATCACTTCTGCATCTGACTGCGCAGTAAGCTCATTTTGCCGCTCTGCAATCTTAAGCAACTTGCGAATGAGTTGATCGGTGATCGGGATCACATCACTTTCAACAGAGTTCTCCGCCATGAACTTCAGTGTAGCATCTTCGTAGTTTTCGAAAGTCTGAAGGTTGGCCATGATCGACTCGCGCTGAATGGTGAGCAGGGAGTCAAAGTCGTGGATCACACTGTCCATTCTCAGTTTTTGCGACTCATCCCATTGGGTAGAAAGATTTTCAAGACGTTTTTTGAGTGAAGGATACTCAGTTTCCTGCAAAAGACGAAGTGCAGTTTTGTCTTCCTGGTTACCGCGCAGGTAAACCCAGTTGGTTACCAGCATCCGCGAACGAGTTACCATCAGGATGAATTCGTTGATCGCGTCTTTTGATGGTCTGTAATTTTCGCTGGAACTTCTCACCACATTCTCAATCGTGTTTCCACTTCCGAAGATCACGGAAACCACCAGAATGAACAATGTGATCAGGATGATAAAACTACCAATGATCTTATTACCGATCGTGAGCCGAAAACGGAATTTTTTCTTCTTCTTGTCTTCCATAGTAGGGTTAAATCAGTATCGCCATACCCATGAGCGTATTCGACACCTTCAGATTATGTTTACTGGCCGCTGCCTGGTTTAATTCAAAAGCTAGTTTGCCGTCTTTGGTGATGAAGTTGATATCGCTTCCCTTGAGTCCCATACCCGCTCCTTCGGTGATCAGAAGCGTTGATTGATTAGCAGTTTTTGCCAGCACTGTTGTTAATTGAGCTGACTGGTCAGCGGGCAGGAAAAGCATGTTGCATTTCCTGATCTCAGAAGCCGAGCTGATCTTGGTGACTTTGATATTTCTGTCGCCAACCTTCTTAGAGTTTACCAGGTCTTTAAGCGCATCCAGCATAGGCGTCTCGCCAAGCACCAGGATCTCGAAATCACCTTGATTATAGTCACCAGGCCATTCCACATATCTTGTGAAACTGTAAATGTAGACCGAATGAAGCTTGTAACTCTGGGCAAAAGCCAGGTTAGCCATCAAGGCCAGAACTACAACAAATGCGCACCTTCTCATGATCCGGTAATTATACGGTTTCTTTCAAAACCAAACAAAATTAACGTATCCGCGACTGTAAAATCTACATATTCCTTGTTTTTCTGACGTCCGGTGGATGCCTCGAAAAACTTTCGATTTTGTCAGCCGGGTCGCTCCCAGTGTCAACTTTAATCCGCAATTTAAGCTTGTAAAACCGATTAAAGAAAGTATGGAGTTTGCTAAGAAATCAGAGGAACAATGGAAGAGAGAATTAGAACCGGAAGCCTACCGGGTACTCCGTCAGAAAGGCACGGAACGCGCGTTCACCGGTGAGTATTGGGATAACCATGACAAGGGAGTGTATTATTGTCGCGCCTGTCATCAGAAGTTATTCAATTCAGATACAAAATTCGACTCAGGCACTGGCTGGCCAAGTTTTTACAAACCTGCTGAAACCAATGCTGTGGCTACCATTCTGGATAAAAGCCACGGCATGGTACGACAGGAAGTCGTCTGCAGCAACTGCGGAAGTCATCTTGGTCACGTATTTCCCGATGGACCAAGACCTACGGGACTGCGATATTGTATGAATTCGATATCGCTGAAGTTTGAAAAGAGTTCCTGATTTGAAATTTTCTGATTTCTGATTCAGTCCACGTTGCTTGCTGCATGAAGCCTGTAGCCAGGCTCAAAAGACTCTTCAGGTTGAGCTTTCATGCTCCGGGTGAAAACAATTTGGATTTTGGTGATTGGAATTTTACCTTTTGGTACTAAACAACCTCACTATGTGTCGACTCATGGCCTACATCGGCTCTCCGGTGATCATTGACAAACTTCTGTATCAGCCTAAGAATTCTCTTGTCAACCAAAGCATCAACGCGAAGGAAATTGAAGAACCTTTGAATGGCGATGGCTTCGGCATTGGATGGTATGCGAAAGATGTCAACACCGAGCCCGTAACATTTGTGTCTGTGCATCCAGCCTGGAGTAATCGTAATCTGCGCAATCTTGCTCCCAAGATCAAGTCGGATTGCTTTATCGCTCACGTGAGAGCGGCCAGTGTTGGCGAAGTTTCTGAGTCGAATTGCCACCCTTTCCAATACAAAGACATCTTGATGGCGCACAATGGCGGAGTCGAAAATTTCGGTAACATAAAAAGAAAAATACGCGAGCCGTTGACCGATGAACTTTACAACTGGATCAAAGGTCAGACCGATTCAGAGCACATCTTTTCCTTTTTGCTCAATGACCTTCTCAGGAACAACAAAGAAATCACACCTGACGCTGTCGTTACATCATTTGAAAACACCTTCACTGCATTGAAGAAAATGATGACTGAAAACAATATCAAAGAAGAAGCTTATCTCAACATGGTGGTGACCAACGGAACTTTTATTGTTGGCACGCGGTACGTCACTGATCCCAAAGAAGAGCCTCTGACATTGTACCATTCTGAAGGAAGCAGATTTGTGGTCGAAGATGGCGTTACTCACCTGATGGCTCCGGAAGACAATGACCATGCTGTGCTTGTGGTTTCTGAAAAACTTTCCGATAGCAAAGACTGGACGCTCATCCCAAAGAACCATTTTGTGATCGTGGAAAATTCCCTCAACGTCAGGATCAAACCGATCAAGGCTTAATTTTTATTTCGATTCAACAAGTGCTAGTTTCGCACCAAACTTTGAAAAGGTGAAATACGACTTTATTATTGTTGGCGGTGGAATCGTGGGCCTCGCTACAGGATTGAATATCATTGAAAAAGATCCCCGGAAGAAAATACTCATCATCGAAAAAGAATCTGCGGTAGCCAAACACCAGACGGGCAACAATAGTGGCGTGATTCACTCTGGCCTTTACTACAAACCTGGAAGCCTTAAAGCAAAAAACTGCATTCACGGCTACAATCTTCTGATCAACTTCTGTAAAGAGTATGGTGTCCCTTTTGATCTCTGCGGAAAAATAGTGGTGGCAACCGATGAGAAAGAAATTCCATTGCTGAAAAATCTCTTTGAACGAGGCGCGCAAAATGGCTTGAAAGATTTCAAAATGCTGAATGAAGCTCAGCTCAAAGAGTACGAGCCGCATGTCAATGGTGTTGCGGGATTCTTTGTTCCGCAGACAGGAATTGTTGATTATAAAGTTGTCGCAGAAAAATATGCAGATATATTTATTCAGAAGGGTGGCGAATTGAAGTTGGATGAAAAAGTGGATGATATTCGCAACTCAAGTGACGTAACAGTCGTGACCAGCAAATCGACCTATGAGTCGAAGCAACTTATTAATTGCGCAGGACTTTACTCCGACAAGATCGCAAAGCTTACAACACCGGAACTGAACGTTAAGATCATTCCGTTTCGCGGTGAATATTACAAGTTGAGAAAGGAAAAGGAATATCTCGTTAAGAATCTCATCTATCCCGTACCCGATCCAAACTTTCCTTTCCTTGGTGTGCACTTTACAAGAATGATGAAAGGCGGTGTTGAAGCCGGACCTAATGCCGTGCTTGCCTTCAAACGTGAAGGCTACAAAAGATCTGACATCAGCTTCCGGGAGCTTTCGGAAACGCTCGCCTGGCCGGGCTTTCAGAAAGTCGCGAAAAAATACTGGCGAACTGGTCTTGGCGAGATGTACCGATCATTTTCAAAAGCAGCCTTCACGAAAGCCCTTCAAAAACTCATTCCGGAAATTGAAGAAAAAGATCTCGTGGATGGTGGCGCTGGTGTTCGCGCACAGGCTTGCGATCGCACCGGAGGCCTGGTTGATGACTTCATGATCATCGAAAAACCAAATGTCATCAACGTTTGCAACGCCCCCTCTCCTGCCGCAACATCTTCATTGTCAATCGGTGAGTCGGTTGCTGCGCTTGCATTGAAAAATGGCTAACTTACTTTCATGTCAAAACTGAGCCCGGACGAACTTAAACGTTACAGCCGCCATCTCGTGCTGGAGGATGTCGGGCTAAAAGGCCAGGAAAAACTCAAGGATTCGAAAGTACTTGTCATTGGCGCAGGCGGGCTCGGTTGCCCGGTGCTTCTCTATCTCGCTGCCGCGGGAGTTGGGAACATCGGTATTGTCGATGATGACGTGATCGATATTTCAAATCTTCAGCGCCAGGTTCTTTTTACTGTGAACGATGTAGGAAAGAAGAAAGCAGTTGTCGCCAAAGAAAAAATTCAGCAGCTTAACCCGGAGGTTTCTGTTATCGCTTTCGCGGAAAGAATATCGTCATCAAATGCATTTAAGATTATTGATGCCTATCAGATCGTTGTCGACTGCACCGATAATTTTCCTACACGCTATCTTCTCAATGATGCCTGCGTTCTGAAGGACAAAACACTGATCTATTCATCCGTTTTGAAATTTGAAGGTCAGGTTTCCGTATTCAATTATAAAAAAAATGACGGATCATTCAGTTCCAACTACCGCGACTTGTTCCCCGAACCTCCGGATCCGTCCACAATAGCAAATTGTGAGCAAGCCGGAGTGCTGGGCGCGTTGACGGGCATCATTGGCAGCGTCCAGGCCAGTGAAACAATCAAAATTATTACTGAAGCTGGTGAACCGCTCACCGATAAGCTCCTGATTTTTGACGCTTTAACGATGGAACAAATGATCGTTAACGTTCCCAATCACAACAGCAGAACCGGAATAAATTCTTTGATCGATTATGAAGATTTTTGTGGCATAAGTCGGGAGAAAAGCAAATATTTGACGCATAATCATTTAACCAGCATGAAAGAGGTCACCGTACAGGAATTGAAGAAATTGAAGGATTCAGGAGCAGATTTTCAACTGATCGATGTTCGCGAACCACACGAGTACGATATCTGCAACCTCGATGGTGAGCTTATTCCGATGTCGGAGATCCCATACAATGTCGATAAGATCTCGAAGACAAAACAAGTGGTCATCCACTGCCGCAGCGGAAAAAGAAGTGGCGACATGTTGCTCTGGCTGGAGAAGAATCATGGATTCGAAAACCTTTACAATCTCAAAGGGGGAATTCTCGCCTGGTCAAGAGAGATAGATCCAAGCATGCCTCAATATTGATTTGAAATTTGACCTTTGAAATTTGAAATTTATTGCCCTTCCAAATGTCAAATCTAAAATTTCAAATCTTCAACGCTTGCTCTATATCAGCAACGATATCCTGAACGTCTTCTAATCCTACTGCTATTCGGATCAACCCCGGAGTGATTCCCACAGCCGCGCGTTCAGCGTCTGTTAATTTCGAATGTGTTGTTGAAGCCGGATGAATGGCAATTGTGCGTGTGTCGCCAAGGTTTGGCGTGTGTGAAATCATCTTCAAAGCGTTCAGTGTTTTGCGTCCCTGCTCGAGACCACCCTTTACTTCAAACGTGACAAGGCCACCACCCATTTTCATTTGCCTTTTTGCCAGTTCGTGCTGTGGATGTGAAGGCAGGAATGGATATTTTACTCTTGCTACCTGCGAATTTGTTTCGAGATACTTTGCCAATGCCAGAGCATTTTCACAATGACGTTGCATCCTCACTGAAAGCGTCTCCAGACTTTTGGAAAGTATCCACGCATTGAAAGGCGACATAGAGGGCCCGGTGTGTCTTGCAAAAAATCTGATCTCTTTGATGAGTTCCTTCGTTCCGAGTACGGCTCCTCCTATCGTTCGCCCCTGCCCGTCAATAAATTTTGTGGCAGAGTGTGTGACAAGATGCGCTCCAAATTTTGTCGGGTTCTGAAGAAATGGTGTCGCAAAACAATTATCGACATTGAGGATGAGATTGTGCTTCTTCGCCAATTTGCCCAGCCACTCAAGATCGATGAGATCCAACGCTGGGTTGGAAGGGGTTTCCACGAAGATCATTTTTGTATTCGGCTGAATCTTGCTCTCCCAGGTCTCTGGCTCGTTAACATCCGCATAGGTATGACTGATCCCAACCTTAGGAAAGATCGTGTTGAGGATCTGATGAGTCGATCCGAACACGGAGCGACATGCCAAAACATGATCGCCTGTCTTTAAAAGCGCAGCCATGCTGGAATACATCGCAGCCATGCCCGAAGAGGTGGCAATTCCATCTTCGGCTCCCTCCAGCAAACACAGTTTCTCTATGAACTCGTTTGTGTTCGGGTTCGAATAACGACTGTAAATGTTCCCTGGGATCTCATCTGCAAACATCGCCCTCGCCTGTTCTGCATCTTCGAAGACAAAGCTCGATGTCATGTAAACCGGGACAGAATGTTCGCGGAATGCTGAGCGCTCATGCTGGTGACGAATTGCGTCAGTGTCAAAATTTCTTTTCTTGCTCATGGTTGGTTTACGAAGGGGAAACAATTTCAAAACTATAAGTCACTTCTGCGGTTTTTTCCAGTGTCTTGGCCACTGAGCAGTATTTGTCAACAGAAAGAGAAACAGCTTTCTCCGCCTTGTCTTTGTCCAGTTTACCGAAAAGTTTGAAGTGGGCGTGAACTTTCACAAATAGTGAAGGGACAGCGCCTTCCTCACGATCACCCGTCACAGTGACTTTGATGTCCTTTAAATCCTGCTTTTGTTTTTTCAGAATATTGACGATATCGATGGAGCTGCATCCACCCATGGCGGCCAGCAGCATCTGCATAGGGCGCATGCCCTGGTTTGTTCCACCGATATCAGGTGAGGCATCGATGTGTACTTTATTGCCATTTTCATTCGAAGCTTCGAAGTGAAAAGCGTCATTCAATCGATTGAGTTGTATCGTTATCATGTTTTTCTTTCTCCTCCGGCCAGATCAGACTTCCTGCGATCATTGCGGCCACGCTTATTAACGTTGCCGGTACAAGACTCGGCCATTCTGTTTCATAAAATTCAAAGATAATCCAAGTAATCATACCAAGCACCATCGACAACAATGCTCCACCGCTGCTGGAACGTTTCCAGTAAAGTCCGAAGGTCATGGGCGCGAACAATGATACAAGGCTAAGTATAGAGGACTCTCCTACCAACTCATAGATATTTGACCTCATACAAGCCATGATCGTGGCGAGCACACTGAAAGCCAGGATCGATGTGCGTGTGATCCACAACAATCTCTTTTCAGTGACGCGATGTCTCATCAATGGTTTAACAAGGTTTTCGGAAATGATCGCAGCAGGCGCCAGCAGCACTGAGCTTGTTGTACTCATGATGGCCGATAGCAGAGAACCAAAGAACAATATCTGCACGGGCAATGCAGTGTGTTGTAAAACCATGTTCGGCAACGCAAGCTGCGTGTCGCCCTCAAGCTGTTCAGGATAAAGATAGCGCGTGCATAAGCTGATGAACAACGGAAGCATGGCGATGGTCATGTACATGACAGCTGCAACAAAACAAGACCTGACCGCGGTCTTAGCTGAGTTCGAGGACATCGATCTTTGAAAAACGTCCTGCGATGGAATTGAACCTAAACCCAGCACGAACCATGCAGCAAGCCACGCAATGATTTGTTTAAAGTCGGGTGGCGGCAAAAACCTGAAACTTCCTTCAGGAACCTGCGACATGACGTGAAAGAACCCTCCGGCTTTAATTCCCATGATCACTGCCACAACCACGAGTCCGAGAATGATAATGATGGTTTGAATGAAGTCTGTTATCGTAATCGCCCACATCCCACCTATGTATGTGTAGACAGTGACAACCACTGCACTTACCACAACACCCTCCCACACGGCCATACCCGTCACCACATTAATGATCAGTCCCATCGCCACGAGTTGAGCCGCGATGTAGCCGAGGTAAGGCGGGCCAAGAAAGATGCTGGCAACGAGCTCCGTTCGTTTTCCAAACTTGACGCGGAAAAAATCTCCGAGGGTAAGAAGATTCAGATTGTAAAGCTTGCGGGCGAAGAACGTTCCAAACAGCACCAGACACAAAGACGCACCAAACGGGTCTTCAATCACGCCATACAAACCTTCTTTGAGAAATTGAGAAGACGCTCCGAAAACAGTTTCTGATCCAAACCATGTGGCGAACATCGCTGTCGAGCTCAGCATGAGCGGAAGGCTCCTGCCAGCGAGCATGAAGTCGTCAACCGTTTTCACTTTCCTGCTGGCCCAAAAGCCGATCAGGATGGTGAGTAAGAGATATAAAATGATGGAAAGTAAAAGCAATTCCCAGTATAAGGTTTGCTTAAAGTAACGGCATCGGACTTATTAATTCAAGTCGTGGATTTATTTTTTATGCTTGAGCTGGAATGTTCTCGTAACGTTGAAGCCCAGATGGATGTCGCCTGCTCCGAAGTCGCCTTCGGTTTCAGTGATGAACGCACGTTCGGTCAGACCTCTCGTATTCGTGAGCACGAGCTGAAATACGTGGCCTCCGGTTTCAATGTCGATACCGAGCCCAAAGGTGTTCTTGTAGGGATTATTGTCCATCACATCGAATCGGTAATAGTATTCACTGGTCAACGCCACGCTCTTGGTGATCTTGATTCTTCCGCCAAAGCCGAGCGCGATCTGGTCATTCTTCTCCTCGTGTTGATCGACAGCATTCTTGTGGATCATCGTTGGCATCAGCTGAAGCGAGAACCTGGGGGTGAATTTTCGCGCGATGAGCAACTGACCAACATAGGCCAAGCGATCGATATTCTCAAAACCAGCGGGAGTGCTTTCTTTCTTTGGAGAGGACTTGTAAGCAGTTCCGCCAAGGGCAGTGATGGTCACTGGGAAAACCTTCGCGCCTTTGCTCTGTCGGACAAGCTTGTATTTGGCGTATCCATCCATCGTCTTATCAACGGAATTCCTGCCGATGCTGACGCTGAGGTTGTCGGTGATTCCATAGTCCAATCCGAGACGAACATACGCATCGTCCAATCCGAACATCTCATATAATCCGCCATTGATGGCTCCAAAGCGGTGAGCAAAAATAAACTCTAAAGTATTTTTTGCTTTGGTCTCGACAGTATGGCCGTTGACAAGCCTTGTTCCTTTGAACGTCTGGAACGCGTAGTCGACATCGGACTTTTGGCCGGACTCCAGTTCTTTCATCAGGTCGTCCTGTGCCCAGACGAAGTTTGAAAGGCAGGTAAGGGATAAAGCGAGTATGGTTTTTTTCATAGGCTCTTGTAGGTAAAATCGATTTTCACTTCAACTTCTTCCGCAATGTTCTGCCACACTAATTTCGGGATTTTAATATCATAATCCTGAAGCTTCACCATGAACTTCGACTTCATGACCACTTTTCCATTGGCAAATTCAATAATACCAGGAACATCAATGTCTTTCGTAACACCGTGAATCGTCAGTTTTCCCTTAGCGGACACTTTTTGCTCACCTGATACTGAAGCATTGAAGCCGGTCAGCTTTCCCTGGAAAGTAGATTTAGGAAACTTCTCTGTCTCCATATATTTCTCATTGAAGTGTTCGCGCATCAGCGCCTTCGGGAAAATAAAATCCTTGATCTTCACTATGTACACCAAATCACCCGAAGCGCTGTTGAACATACTGCCCACCAAAGTATTTTCAGCTTTGATGTCTTCAAGAGCGGCATCGGAAAAGAACGAGATCATTCCGTTCTCTGTGGAAAATTTCTGAGCGCTTGCGGCAGCGGTAATAATAGAAAAAGAGAAATACAGGAGTGCCAATCTCATTTTCCTTCCTGAGGTTTGAAATCGAAATCGGCTGTCACTTCAACCTGTTCGGCAATATTCTGCCATAACAATTGCGGGATTGCAATCTTATAGTCTGCGAGTTTCACCGGGAATTTCGTATTCAACACCCAGTGCCCATTTTTCTGTTCAATAGTTCCTGGAATCTCCACCTCGCTTTCCAGCACAGTGGGATCCGAAGCTTGGAATTCACGTGACTTGAAGTCGCGGC
>JADMIO011306009.1_pt1 | contig 64186 bp, 50 predicted proteins | sample 8958161 | NCBI WGS metagenome assembly JADMIO01 (sample SAMN16585339, study PRJNA669376) | soil metagenome | isolation source: Crop rotation soil | place: USA: Cullars Rotation, Alabama | collected 2011 | reverse complement strand
GCCGCGACTTCAAGTCACGTGAATTCCAAGCTTCGGATCCCACTGTGCTGGAAAGATCTACCTCTTCCTGTTCGGTCTCAACCTCGCTTCCTCGAAACAACAACTCGCCGAACTGACCCGCCTGGGGGCTGTCCGCGAGGCTGCGGCCAATCTCCGCGCCAGCCTTACGCGCTTTGTCCTTGACGACGCGAAACTCGGTAGCCGCCGCGGCCTGACCGCGTCGGAGATCAGGAGCCTCAAGGATTCTGTGGAGGACTCGACACGGCGGCTGGCCAGCGACGTCAATGAAATGGCGTCCTATACCGGGCAGCATGAGGACGAACTTGCGTCCATCAGGAAAAAGCTCGAGCAGCTCGGCAAACTCTCCGAGGAGCGTATCGCGCTTCTCAATCGCATTTATGACAGCGGCGGCCTCATCACCCAGGTCATCGCGGCCCGCGCCGTCGCCGACGAGGCTTTCATTGCGGTCTCGGAGGCCGTGCCGCTGCCGACGCGCGATTATCTGGCGCTCAAGGCATCGCAGAATGAATTCCTGGCAACACTCTCGCCGGTGATCGCCGCAGCTGGCATCCGCCACCTCGAGGCTTACCGGTCTGCAGCCGCCAAGTTCCCCGGCTTGCACCCGGACCAGCGCCGTCGCTTGCAATCGACCGGCGACGACTTCTTGCGGGCGTTCACGGACGTGTCTGGTGCGTTGCTGGCCGCCGAGGAGCGCCGCGAGAAGATCCAGTCCATCTGGGCCGAACTCCTGCCCATGATCGATCGGGTCTCGAGCTCCGTCACAATCCAGGCCGTCGAGGAAGCCGCCCGCGTCAAGGCGCGGAGCGACTCCATTGAAATCGCTTCGGCCGCGATGGCGATTCTCACGGCGCTGGCTTTCGCCAGCATCGCGCTGTCCTCATACCGCCTAGCGGCGGAACGGGATCGCCGCCTGCGCGAGTCCAGCGCTCGGTTCCGCGATCTTGCCCTCGCGTCGTCCGACATCTTCATAGAGGTGGATGCGAACGCGTCTATCCAGCTTCTGGAGGGTGAGCAGGACACCTGGACGGAGGAACTCAGCGACGAGATTGTCGGCCATTCTTTGAATGTGCTGATGGATAAATTTGAAATTCCCCTCCAAGCGCGCGGTCAGTTGATGGCTGCATACAATCGCCAAGAACCCTTCCGCAGTATCGAGTATCGATTGCGGCACCCGCACACCGGCGCAGAGGGCTGGCACTCCATCTCCGGGATGCCGTTCACGGATAAGTCGGGAGCTTTCGCCGGCTTTCGCTGCACGCTGCGCAATATCACGGCCGAACGCCAACTCATCGCTGAGCGAACCCTGGCGGAATCGCGCCTGACCGCCATCATCCGGAATCTGCCCATCACGTTCTTCCGCATGGAATTGAACGGCGGCGTGCCGCAATTCACGTTCGTAAGCGCCAACACGATGGAACGTATGGGTCTCTCGCCGGACGAAATCGGACAACGCTGGCTGACCGGCAATATGGATGTCGTCGTAGAAGAGGACCGGGGAATCTTCAGACAGCATTTGGAGAGTGCGTTCACGGCCGACGCCACACCTGTCAGCCGCTCGCGCATCAGATATCCCGATGGTTCCATTCATTGGATTCAGCAGGTCATCCAGGTATCGCAGGACGATGTGGCGCCAAAAAACGCGATCGAAGGACTATGGATCGACGTCACCGAGGAGGAGAGCCGTCTCCAGCAGTTGCGGGAGCTCGAGCAGTCCATCAACACCTCGGACATGGCTTTCTACATCATGGATTCGTCGACCAAGGAAATGGTCTACTGCAGCGCCGGTTATGCCCGGCTTATGGGGATGCCGCTCGGCACCGTGCCGGAAAACTATAAGATCGGTGACAGTGGCGGCCCGACCGACCGGACCTACGCCGAGCTCAGCGCGGAAGTCGACGACGCGATCGCGGTCAAGGGAAACTGGCAGGGCGAGCTTTCCTGGAAGCTGCACACGGGAAGGACTTACCACTTCCTTGCCCACGTCCGGCCGATTTCTCTCACGCGCCGCGTCATTGTCGTGACTGAAATCTCCGCCCGCGTCGCCCAGGAAAAGCACCTCCAGGCCGTCACCACCGCCGTCGAGAATGCGTCGGACGGCGTCCTTCTCTTCCAGGACGACCGCGGTCCCACTGTCTATGCGAATGCGGCAATCCGGACCATGTTCCGCCTCCGCAACGACATAAAGCTTGAGGGCCGTTATCTTTCCGAATTCATGCCGGATTCGGCGTCGATGAAACAAATTCGGGCCGACGCCGAAGCCGGCATCGCCTTCAGTGATGCCTGGCAAAGGCAGGTGGAATCCACCCGTGCCGACGGCACCCCGATATCGGTTCTCATGCGTGTCACGCGGCTGCCGGACAAGCGCGTCCTCGTTATCATGACCGACGTCACCGAGCAGGTCCGCCTTGAAGAGGAAATCAAGAGCAAGCAGGAGGAGCGCGACCGCCTCCTGGCGAATCTCCCCGGGGTTGCCTACCAGATGGAATGGCTCGGCGGCCGCTATGTGATGCGTTTCCTCAGCCGCCGCATTGAAGAAATATCCGGCTATACGGCGGAGTACCTCATCGACAAACCGCTGGAGCGGCCAAGTATCCTCCCGCAGGAAGACCTGGAGACGCGGGCGAAGGATTTGGCCGAGGCGCGCGAGGCCAGGCGGCCGTTCCAATCGACGTGGCGCATGCGCACGCGGCATGGCGAAATGAAATGGATCCTGGAGCAGGGCGAGCACTTTGTGCTGGGAGACGGGCGGGTTGTTGCCCAAGGCCATCTCACGGACATCACCGACCGCATCCGCAAGGAAACCGAAGAGAGGGAACTGCGCCGGCGGTTGAGTGACGCCCAGCGTCTCGAGGCGATTGGCAGCCTGGCCGGCGGCGTCGCGCATGACTTCAACAACATCATCGGCGCGGCACGAGGGTTTGCCGATCTCCTGGTCGCCGATCTGCCGGAGGGCCCGCCGCGCCACTATGCCGAACGAATCGTCGCCACCTGCCGCCGCGCCGCCGCGCTGGTGCGTGAAATCATGGCCTTCTCCCGCGTGAAGGAAGAAGATCACCGTGTCGTCGACATCGCCGGTGTGATCGAGGAGGCGAAGGATATTCTCGTCGGCCGTCCCGGTCAGAACATCAGTATCGAGATGGACATGGATGCGGACGCCTATTGGGTCGACTGCAATCCAAGTCAGCTTACGCAGGTTCTGACCAACATCCTGATCAACGCTGCCGATGCGACGCCGGAGGCGGGCGGGCGCATCAAATACTCCGCCCATATCGTCGTGCCTGATCGCAATGTGATCGATACCCTCTGGCATGCTCCGACGATAAGACGGGAGAATGGGCGCATCGCCCACGTCATCTCCCAGGGTACGGTGAATGCCGCACGGCGTTACCTCCGTCTGCGCGTGGTGGATGAAGGCACGGGCATGACCGAGCGTGTCCTCAGTCAGATCTTCGAACCGTTTTACACCACCAAGGAGAAGAGCCGCGGCACGGGGTTGGGACTCGCGGTGGTCGCCAGCATCGTGCAGGCCCATGGCGGCGCCATCCGGGTCGAGACGACTCCCGGCGCCGGCACGAGCTTTGGCGTCTATCTTCCGCTCTCCGACGAAGGCGCGGCGACGGGACCGATCGGCACGTCGCAGGTGAGGGAGGATGCCGCTGGCGACATTCGCGGCAGCGAGCGCATTCTGATCGTCGACGACGAAGCCGATATCGCCGATGCCCTCTCGATCGCGCTCGGACGCCTCGGCTATGAGACGGCGCCGATCTATCATTCGAAGGAAGCCCTCGAGATCTTCACGGAAGATCCTACCGCGTGGGACTTCGTCATCACCGATCAGTCCATGCCGAAGCTGCGCGGGCTCCAGCTGATCCGCAAGATGAAGATGGTGCGCTCCGAAATCCGCACCATCATCTGCACCGGCTACAGCGATGCACTCACCGCCGAGCGCGCGGCGGAGTCGGGCATCGATGCGTTCTTCAATAAGCCTGTCGGCGCGGAGACGATTGCCGGCGCCATCCGGCGAATCAGCGCAGGCGCGGCCCAATAGGCCCCCTAAAATACATTTAAATATCAATATCTTACGAGGTCTTTATACCAAAGACCCGGCCGGATTAGACCTCCGGATAACTGATGTTCCTGCCCTACCTCCGGTACACCCGATGTTAGGCGACGGCGTTTGGACCGCGCGCCGTCAAACAGGAGGACCACCATGAGCACTCTCAGCATCAAGCAAAAGATGACGGCGATCTTCAGCCTCATCGCAATTCTTTTCGCCGGCTTCGCCGGTTTCAGCACTTACACCGCCAACAGCATCAACACAAAATCCAGCGAGATCGCCGTCGTGTGGTTGGGCGGCGTCGATATGTTGGGGCAGATTCAAAATGCCCTCGCGAGCAGCCGGCGCGCCCAGGCTGGTTATCTGATCGCGGCTCTGAGCCACGATGCCGATAGCCAGAAGGTCTATGAGGGCCGCATCGCCGCGAGCATCACCCAGCTCGAGAAGCCGATGACCGGCTACAAGGCGACCATCATCGAGGACGAGGATGCGAAGGCGTTCGCCGCCCTTGAAAAGGTCCTGCCGGTCTACACGACCTCGATCGATCGCATGCTGGAAATGGTGAAGACCGATCGCGTCAGCGACGCCGCCGACTTTTATCGCGGCGAGAGCCGGAAACACTACGAAGCGGTCGACGAGGCGATGAGCACCCTGCTCGAGATCAACCGCAAGGGCTCCGACGCGGCAGTTGCTTCGGCGCAGTCCCTGTTCACGAAGTCGCTCTGGCTTATGGGCGTCGTGACGACCGTCGTGCTGGTCATCCTCGGCTGGGGCATCCTCTTTGTCGCCCGCAACATCAGCAGCCCGATCGGTTCCATCACCACCGTCATGTCGGCTCTTGCCGGCGGCGACAAGCAGATCGCAATCCCTTACGCCCAGCGTAGCGACGAGATCGGCGCCATGGCGTCCGCGGTCGAAGTGTTCAAGCAGAACATGATCAAGGCGGACGAGCTGTCGGCGGCGCAGGCGGCCGAACAGCGGGCGAAGGAAGCCCGGGCCGAGATGGTTGCCGAGCGCACCAAGTCGTTCGACAACGTGGTCCGTCTGTCGCTCAGCACGGTGTCCTCGGCCTCCAAGCAGATGGAGACCTCTGCGGCCACCATGCAGGCGGCGGCGGAAGAGACCAACGTCCAGTCCTCGGCGGTTGCTGCGGCGTCTGAGCAGGCCTCGGCCAACGTCCAGACCGTGGCGGCGGCAACGGAAGAGCTCACCAGCTCGATCAAAGAGATCGGCCGCCAGGTGTCTCAGTCGTCCCAGGTCACGTCCAAGGCCGTGGACGAAGCCAACAAGGCGAAGGACCTCGTCCGTGGCTTGGACGATGCGGCCCAGAAGATCGGCAAGGTCGTGGCGCTCATCACCGACATCGCTGAACAGACCAACCTCCTGGCCCTCAACGCCACCATCGAGGCGGCGCGGGCGGGCGAGGCCGGCAAGGGCTTTGCCGTGGTCGCTTCGGAAGTGAAGAACCTGGCCGCCCAGACCGCCAAGGCGACGGAGGAAATCTCCAACCAGATCGCCGGCGTGCAGGGTGCGACGAAGTCCTCCGTTTCGGCCATCGAAGGCATCTTCACCACCATCGGCCAGATCAACGAGATCTCCACCACCATCGCGGCGGCGATCGAGGAGCAGTCTGCTGCCACGGCGGAAATCTCGCGGAACGTCGAGCAGGCGGCCGTGGGCACGAAGGAAGTGTCCAGCAACATCGTCGGTGTCACCCAGGCCGCCGGTGAGACCGGCCAGGTCTCGGTGCAGGTGCTGGACGCGGCCAAGTCCCTGGCCGAACAGTCCGACAGCCTCCGCCGCGAGGTCGACGGCTTCCTCAAGGATATCGCTGCGTAACAGCGGTCTCCTCGATCCCCTCGCGTCCCGGATCCCCCCACCGTCGGCGCAACCTCAGGCGCTCCGCCCCCAGCGGAGCGCCTGTTTCTTTTCCGCCTAATACCAACGCTCCATCACATCATACCCCCGCGCACGTGAGCCTTTTCAGGGCCGCTGGTAATACACACGCAACACACATCGCCGGTTGGCGATGGGCCATTGAACAGAAGGACAACTCAGATGCGCCGCTCTTTCGCCTACGCTCTTATTGCCGCGGTCGCGACTCTCGCGACGGACGTGACGGCTCGTGCCGATGACGGCGGATACACGCTGTTCAACCCGACGCCCGCCGACCGCATGCGCGAGCTCTCCACGGATCGCCCGGACAAGACGGAAAGCCCCTACACCGTCGATGCCGGCCATTTTCAGCTGGAGATGGATCTCGTCACTTTCTCCCACGACCGCGTGAAGAACGCCGCTGAAGACACTTCCACCAACAGCACCACCGTCGCGCCGGTCAATTTCAAGATCGGACTCACCGACCGCGTCGACCTCCAGATCGTCCTCGACACCTACGTCCGCGAGCGCACCATCGACCGCATCGCCGGCACCACCGACCGTGTCTCCGGCGTGGGCGATCTCACGCTTCGCACCAAAATCAATCTCTGGGGCAACAACGGCGGCAGCACCGCTTTCGCAATCATGCCCTTCGTCAAATTGCCCACGGCGGCGAACGGCGTCGGCAACGGCAAGGTCGAAGGCGGCGTCATCCTGCCTCTGGCGGTGTCGCTCCCCGACGGCTTTGGTCTCGGCCTGATGACCGAAGTCGACATCAACCGCAATGAAGTCGGTAACGGAACCCATGTGGAATGGGTCAACTCCATCACCGTCGGCAAGGACCTCACCGACAAGATCGGGATGTACGTGGAACTGTTCACGGCGCGCAGCTTCGAGCCCGGCGCCCACACGTGGACCAACTCCGCCGACGTCGGCTTCACCTATGCCTTGACCCCCAACACCCAACTCGATGCCGGCATCAACGTCGGCATCTCCGAAGCGGCCGACGATATCAATCCCTTCGTCGGCATCTCATTCCGCTGGTGACCATTCCGGTCCGTGCGGATTTCACACCCTCTACAACAGGAGAAACGGCTATGGAACTTAATCAAACGGCTTCGGCCGGGATCTTGAAGAGAACGAACATCGGCCGGCAGCTGGCCTTCATCGCTGTCGTCGCCGTCGGCGGCTTCGGCCTCGTCGCCGGAGTCAACAGCGTCAACCACTTCCGCATGGAAGCGGCGCGCGCGGACTTCCAGGAAGGCTTCACCGGCCACACCACCAACTCCGAAACCTCGGCCGCGCTCCATGAGGCTTATCTGGCCAGCAGCGATTTCCTGCGGGCGCATTCCAAGGACTCGGTCGAAGCGCAGCATAAAGCTCTCGCCATCGCATTGGATGGTGCCGAAAAGCTCAAGCACATTCACAAGGAGCCCGAGATCGTCGCGGCGGTCACCAAGGTGGGCGAAATCGCCAAGTCTTATGGCGACAAGTTCGATGCCATCGTGGATGCGCAGGTCCGCATCGGCCTGACGGCCAATGACGGGCTCATGGGCGCGCTCCGGGCGTCGGTCCACAAGATCGAAAGCCGCCTGGGCGAGGTCAACGATGAGCACCTCACGCGCCTCATGCTGACGCTCCGCCGCCACGAAAAGGACTTCCTGGCGCGCGGCGACAAGGCTTACGCCGACAAGCTCGACGGCAGCTATGACGAATTCGTCAAGGCCGTGGGTGTCGCCCGTTCTCTCTCCGAAAAAGACAAAACCGAGATCGCGAGCCTTGCCGATGCTTACCATTCTGATTTTCGCAACGTTGTGGCTGCTCGCCTTGAGATTGACGGTCTTGTCGTCGAGATGGATGCCCTCGCGGCGTCGACGACCCCGTACCTTACCCAGATCCGGGAAGACGGCCTCAAGGACCTTCACAACGGCGAAGACCTGACCAACCGCATCGGCGCGGAGACCCAATGGATCATGAACGTCACCATGGCCCTCGTCAGCTTTGGCGTGTCGCTGTTGGTATGGTTCGTGGCGCGTGGCATTTCCCGCCCGGTGACAGCAATGACCGGCGCGATGTCTTCTCTGGCCCATGGCGACAAGGCGGTCGTCATCCCCGGCACCGAGTACGGCAACGAGATCGGGGCAATGGCTGAGGCCGTTGAGGTGTTCAAGCAGAACATGATCAAGGCGGATGAGTTGGCGGCGGCGCAGGCGGCCGAGCAGCAGGCGAAGGAAGCCCGGGCCGAGAAGATCGCCGAACGCACCAAGTCGTTCGATAATGTGGTCCGTCTGTCCTTGACCACGGTGTCGTCGGCCTCCAGGCAGATGGAGACCTCTGCGGCCACCATGCAGGCGGCGGCGGAAGAGACCAACGTCCAGTCGTCCGCTGTGGCGGCCGCTTCGGAACAGGCCTCGGCCAACGTCCAGACCGTGGCAGCGGCGACGGAAGAGCTCACCAGCTCGATCAAAGAGATCGGCCGCCAGGTCGCTCAGTCGTCCGAGGTCACGTCCAAGGCGGTCGATGAAGCGAATCGGGCCAAGGACCTCGTCCGTGGCTTGGACGATGCTGCCCAGAAGATCGGCAAGGTCGTGGCGCTCATCACCGACATCGCCGAGCAGACCAACCTCCTGGCCTTGAATGCCACCATTGAGGCCGCCCGCGCTGGTGAAGCCGGTAAGGGCTTCGCCGTGGTTGCCTCCGAGGTCAAGAACCTGGCGGCGCAGACCGCCAAGGCGACAGAGGAGATCTCCAACCAGATCGCCGGTGTCCAAGGCGCGACGAAGTCCTCCGTCTCCGCCATCGAAGGCATCTTCACCACCATCGGCCAGATCAACGAGATCTCCACCACCATCGCGGCGGCGATCGAGGAGCAGTCTGCTGCCACGGCGGAAATCTCGCGGAACGTCGAGCAGGCGGCCGTGGGCACGAAGGAAGTGTCCAGCAACATCGTCGGTGTCACCCAGGCCGCCGGTGAGACCGGCCAGGTCTCGGTGCAGGTGCTGGACGCGGCCAAGTCCCTGGCCGAACAGTCCGACAGCCTCCGCCGCGAGGTCGACGGCTTCCTCAAGGATATCGCTGCCTAACAGCGACATCCTCCACCCCTCGCGCCGACGGATGCCCCCCATCGTCGGCGCAACCTCAGGCGCTCCGCCCCCCAGCGGAGCGCCTGTTTCTTTCACGGAGTGACCCTATGCCCGTTCCTAATACTAACGCACCCGCCGTTCATACCCCCGCTCAGATGAGGCTGCGACTCGCCGGTGCTAGACAGAGCTCACCACATCAAATCTGTCCGAGGACAATCCCCATGGTGAATATCTTAGTGGTCGACGACTCCAGGTCCATGCGCACGATCGCGAGCCGCATGCTGGAAACAATGGAGGTGACGGTAACCCAGGCCGACAACGGTCAATCCGCCCTCGAATCCTGCCGCGCCTATATGCCCGACGGCATCCTGCTCGACTGGAACATGCCGGTCATGGATGGGCCTGCGTTCCTCAGCGAACTGCGCGTCATGGACGGCGGCGACCGGCCGAAAGTGATCTTCTGCACCTCCGAAAGCGACATGGACAAGATCGTCACCGTCCTCGGCGCCGGCGCGGACGAGTTCATCATGAAGCCCTACGACACGGACATCCTGCGCTCGAAGCTGGTCCTGGTCGGCCTGGTCGAGGAGGCCGCATAATGAACGCGCTCCCACCCCTGACCGGCGATCTGCGTGTCCTGGTCGTCGACGATTCCCTCGTCATCCGCGGCCTGATCTCCCGTCACCTCAAGGACGTCCCCGGCCTTACGGTCGTCGGATCGGCCTCCAACGGGGCCAAGGCGGTCGAGCAGGTCGCAAAGGGCGGCATCGACGTCGTCGTGCTCGATATCGAGATGCCGGCGATGGACGGGCTCGAGGCTCTGCCGCTCATGCTCAAGATCGACCCGAAGCTTGTCGTCATCATGGCGTCCACGCTGACGACTCGGAACGCGGACATCAGCCTGAAGGCGCTCCGCCTCGGCGCCGCCGACTATGTGCCGAAGCCGACCTCCAACTCCGAAATCTACGGCGCGGAGGATTTCCGCCGCGACCTGATCGAGAAGATCACCTCCCTCGGCCGCCGCCGCCGCCGTGTCACCGCCGCGCAATGCCCCGCAACGGCGGCTGCAAAGCCGCTCCAACTCCGCGCGCCCGGTCGCGTGCGCCCGCAGGTTCTGGCGGTCGCCAGCTCCACCGGCGGGCCCAAGGCCCTGGCCGCCTTCTTCAAGCAGCTGCCGAAGGACATCGACGTGCCGATTCTCCTCACGCAGCACATGCCGCCCACCTTCACCGCCATGCTCGCGGAGCATCTCGCCCGCGACACCGGCTGGTCGGTGCAGGAAGCCCGCGAGGGCGACGTGCTTGTGTCCGGGCGCGTCTATGTGGCCCCCGGCGACTATCACCTGATCGTGCGCAATCCAGGCAAGGGCCTGATGGCCTACCTCAGCCACGGCGACAAAGAGAACTTCTGCCGCCCGGCGGCGGACCCGATGCTCCGCAGCCTTGTTGCGCTCGCCGGCGCCTCGCCCTTGGCCGTGGTGCTGACGGGCATGGGCCACGACGGCCTGGCCGGATGCGAAGCGGTCGTGAAAGCCGGCGGCACGGTTCTCGCGCAAGACGAAAGCTCCAGCGTCGTGTGGGGCATGCCCGGCGCGGTCGCTCAACGCGGATTGTGCGCGGCCATCGCGCCGCCTGAAACCTTGGCCGAAATGGCCGGTAACCTTATCAAGACGGGACGCCTGTCATGACCCCAGACATGGAATTCCTCGCCGCCTTCCTCAAGAAGACGACGGGCATCATCCTCGCGACGGATAAATCCTATCTCGTCGAGTCGCGGCTGAGTTCGGTGGCTGCCTGTCATGGCCACCGCAACGTCCACGCCCTGGTCGAGGCGCTGAAGGCGTTCCCGTCCGAGCCGCTCCGCCGCGACATCATCGAGGCGATGACCACCAACGAGACCTCGTTCTTCCGCGATGGCACGCCGTTCGAGATCATCAAGAACCACGTCCTGCCCCAGCTTCTTGTGGCGCGCGCGTCCACGCGCCGCCTCAGGATATGGTGCGCCGCCGCGTCGACCGGCCAGGAACCCTACTCCCTCGCGATGATGCTGCAGGAACAGGGCTCGAAGCTGGCCGGCTGGAATATCGAAATCCTGGGGACCGACATCGATACCGTCGCCCTGCGGAAAGCCTCCGACGGCGTCTACTCGAAGTTCGAGATCCAGCGCGGTCTGCCGATCACCCACCTTGTGAAATACTTCGAGCAGGCCGGCCCGGACACCTGGCGCGTCAAACCCGCGCTCCGGAAGCTGATCACCTTCCGCCAGCTCAACCTTCTCGACGCCCGCGCCTCCGCCGGGATGTTCGATATCGTTCTTTGCCGCAACGTCCTGATTTATTTCGACCTGCCGACCAAGGCCGCGATCCTCCGTCAGCTCAGCACCCAGATGACCGACGACGGCTACTTGTTCCTCGGTGGCGCGGAAACGGTGCTCGGCATTACGGATGTTCTCAGCCCCTGCCCAGGCGTGCGCGGAACCTACGTTAAATCAGCGCTCCGCGCGGCGGCCTAAGCGAAAGGATGCGCCGGGTATACCTAAGAACCCCGGCAAAAATTGCGACCCGATGGTACGACGTTATCCATCAGCTCCGACACTCGTAGGTGAAAAGATGAATAACCAGGTAGGGAAACTGACGTTCCCGGAAGCAACGCAATCCGTTCGCCGGGAGCTCTATGAGATCGATGTGAATCTCGGCAAGGCCTTGGCCCGCGAGGAGCGCGTCGCGCCGTGTCCGTTCGCGCAGCTCTATGTCGACAGCCTGTTCGCTGCCGAACTTTGGGGCGCGACACCTGGTCTGCGGGAGCCGAGCCTTCTGGTCGCGATCGATCAGCTGGGCGAGGAGACCTCGTTGGGTCGCGATCTGCCTCTGTCCTTCGCCCATGGCCGAGGGGAATTGTCATGAACACCGCAACAGCCGTGAGGTCGGACGAGGGCCGGCGCGCGCCCACCATCGACGACCGCGATACTCTTCATACGGTCGCGCTTTGCGATCTTCCCATCGAACATCCCCTGCTCAAGCGGGCGCGTATGGTCAAGAACTCGCGACTCGACAGCGTGGTCGAAGTCTTCCGTGACCGCGACGGCGGCAGCGGCCAGATCGAAGTTGAGAAGCTTCCGCAGGAGCTGGGTTCAACCCTTACCCCCAAGGACTTTACGCTGATGCGCCGGCTCGCCTTGATGCCGAGCTACGACGTCTACAGCCTGCGCGTGACCCTGCGCGATGCCGACATTGCCGTGAACGATCAGGATGCACTCCGGCTGTCGCCCGCGAAGACCAAGGAACTCGCATCCTTCATGCGGAGCTTCACACGGCCGTTGCTCGCTCAGGTTTACGGCGACGTCGGCGTGAATATCGAGAGCTTCGATCAGGTCATCGCCTTGTTCCGCGATCCCGACCCCAAGAAGGCCCTTCACAAGCTCACCGTCATGGCGGGCAAACTGGGCATCGAGATCCGGGAGATCCCGGATTTCCTCGAAGACTACGCCGACATCTTCCTGTCCCTGTCCTACTACAAGCAGTGCCTGGATTTCGTCACCCCTTCCATCTACGAGCTGTTCGATTCGTTCACCGACCTGCGCAAAAGCCTGCAGATGCGCAACAACGCTCAGCTGATGAATGCCTGCAAGGAAGTGCAGGAGTCGTTCACCGACTTGTTGACGTCGGTCACGGGACGGATCGAGAGCTTCGACCGCCACACCAAGGACATGTGGAGCGACCTTTCGGCAGAACGGTTCCGCAAGATCGAGGCGGTCATCCGCACCTTTCATACGACCATGGGCGGCATCCTCTGCGCGCTCACCGTCAAGATGGATAGCTGGGTCCAGTTATTTCCCAATCCCCGTACCGGAGCCCCCGGCCGCCGCGCCGACTTCATCATGAATGACATGCGCAATGGCATGAAGCGGATCAGGGACCTCGAGAAGATGGCGACTGCGGCGGCCGCATAAGCCTGACTTACGTCAGTTCGACAAGGGTGCCGCGTTGTCGGTGACCTTGCGCTCGAAGGCGGTGGCACAAGGGTCGGCCGTGCCGGACGCCGGTGTGCATCCGAAGGCCAGGCTTTCCATGGCGTCCAACGCGAAGATACCGATGTCCGTCGCGCGGCCGTTCCCGTCATGGGGCATGAGAAAGAGCTTGCCGTCCCGGATGGTCATGCCTTCCCGGGTCCAGAGGGCCCAGTTCTCCGTTCGTCCGAGCAGCACCCGTCGGCGCGGCTGAAGGGTGTCCGCATCCAGCCAATCGATCGCCCCCGTGAGTTGATGGCGCATGACCCCGGACGCGACCAGGGCGTCCCCGACGATTTTCATATCCTGATAGGCGACGTCGGTCGGGTTGCGGACCTTCTGCAAGAGTTGGCCGTGGATGTCCCACACATATAAGTGTCGCGCATCCCAATTGGCGCCATAGATGCGGTCGCCTTTTATCGCAAGGGCGCCGATGTGATCCGGCACCGTAAATGACGAAATCGCCGTGAGCGTGGTTTTGTCGACCCGCACGATGCGCGTGCTGCCGCTGCGCACATACTCCGCCACCGGGATCCAAATGGAAGACGCGTCCTGGGCAATGCCGCCAGGATGATAACGCGGACCATCGGTCAACGCGGCGGTGCCGACCAGCGTCCCGCCTGTGCTGAACTTATGGAGCAGGGCCCGTTTCGTGTCGGTATCCACCGACGACACGTAAACGAAACTGTCATCGATTTCCAAACCCTGCACGTGAAACACGTCGCCGCGCACAACCAGGGTCTGATGGGGCGGGAAGGTGTTGGGCGCAATGCCGTCAAATACGGCTTCGGGCGCCGCCGTCGCGAGCACGGTGAAGGTCGTCAGTCTGGCGGCGATGGCGAAGGCATAGGCGAGATGCCGGCCGGTCAGTCTGAATGTGACGGTTCGTCGCACGATGCTGCTTGCACACAACTGTTAGCACAGGCGCGCGCGAACATATCTGCCCATTGTGGAGCTAGATCATACGAAACGATGACACTTCCGCAAAAATGTCCTGCGGTTGAAATCGTCGCTCAACTTTCAAATTGGAATGCGCTCGCCTGTCATGATCGGGTGAGATAGTTGCGGACCCTCACTAGGACGGTCCACAGCAATGACCTTTATGACGGCGACAACGAAGGCGGAGCATCTGCCGGCCTTCGACCCGAATGCAATGCCGCTCCGCGTTGCGCTCTTCTCCGGGAACTATAACTACGTCCGGGACGGCGCAAACCAATCCCTGAACCGCCTCGTTGCTTATCTCGAGCGCCACGGCATTCCTGTCCGAGTCTACGCGCCGACGGTGGCGGAACCCGCCTTTCCGCCGACGGGTGATCTGGTCTCCATTCCTTCGATCGCGATCCCGCGGCGGCGCGAGTACCGTCTCGGCCTCGGCCTGCCGCGCAAGGTGCGGGAAGACATCGCCCGTTTCCGGCCGACCATATTCCACCTGTCTTCACCCGACCTGATCGGCAACGCGGCGCAGCGCCTCGCTCGCCGCATGGATCTGCCTGTCGTCGCCTCCTATCACACGCGCTTCGAGACCTATCTCAAATACTATGGCCTCGGCGCCCTCGAGCCCCTGGCGATCCGTTGCCTGCGGTCCTTCTATCGCGGCTGCGACCAAATCTATGCGCCGTCCGAATGCATGGCGGCGATTTTGCGCGGCCTGGATTTCAACGACGATGTGGGAATCTGGACGCGCGGCGTGGAACTCGACCGTTTCAACCCGGCCAAGCGGGATCAAGCCTGGCGAGAAAGCCTCGGCTTCGGCCCGAAGGATGTGGTGGTCGCCTTCGTCGGCCGCCTGGTCCTTGAGAAGGGATTGAACTTCCTCGCCGACGTGGCGGCGCGGTTGGCGGTGCAGAAGGTGCCCGCCCGATTTCTCATCGTCGGCGATGGGCCGGAGAAGGCGGCGCTTCAGGAACGCCTGCCGCAGGCAACGTTCACGGGCTTGCTGACCGGCGAGGATCTTGCGCGGGCCTATGCGTCCGCCGATATCTTCTTCAACCCCAGCACAACCGAGACATTCGGCAATGTGACCTTGGAGGCCATGGCGTCCGGATTGCCGGCGGTATGCGTCACGGCGACCGGTAATCGCTCCCTCGTCACCCACGGCAAGACCGGCTTTCTGACCAAGCCCGGCAGCGCCGCTGAAAACGCTGCCGCTCTTGCCCATCTCGCCTATGACGCCGAGCGCCGGTCCGTGATGGGAAAAGCCGGTTGGCAGGCCAGCCAGCGGTACCACTGGGATCTGACGTTGGCGCAGATGGTCGGCCACTACTACGGCGTTCTTGCGCGCCGCGCCGCCTCTGCCGCCGCGATGACCCGGCCCGCGGCCTTCCCCACCACCTTGCGCTTGGTTGAGGAGTAAAACGATGAAGATCGCGGACGTCTGTGAGTTCTACAGCGAGCAGGGTGGCGGCGTGCGCTCCTATGTCCGGCAGAAACTCGCTGCCGGAGAGGCCCTGGGCCATGAGATCGTCGTCGTCGCGCCCGGCGCCGAGGATCGCACGGAACGCGTCGGGCGCGGCCGCATTCGTTGGGTGAAGAGCCCGAAGGAGCGGTTCGACGGCCGCTATCACCGCTTTGACCGGCCCGAGCCGGTGCATGCGGTGCTCGACGAGGAGGGGCCGGACTTTCTCGAAGCCTCCTCTCCCTGGAAGGGCGGCGAAATCGCGGCGCGCTGGCTGGGTCGCGCACCGCGGGCTCTGGTGCTGCACACCGACCCGGTCGCGGTCTACGCCCACAGTTTCCTCGACCACCTTATCTCGCCCGACCGCATCGACAAGCTGTGCGGCCTCATGTGGCGCAGATTGGCCAGATTGAGTCAGGGGTTCGATTCCACGGTGGTCGCCGGCGCCTGGCTGGCGAAAAGATTGAGCCGCTTCGGAATTGCCAATAGCCATGCGGTGCCCTTCGGTATCACGCGGACCAATTTCTCGCCGCAGAAATGCGACCTCGGTGTCAGGCGGCAAATGCTGGCGGCGTGCGGCATCAAGGATGAGGCCGCCCCTCTGTTCATCGCCGTCAGCCGCCATCATCCGGAAAAGCGGATCAGTGTCCTTTTGGACGCAGCTGCACGAATCGGCCACGACCGCCCCTTTGGTCTCTTCATCGTGGGCGACGGACCCTTGCGCGGTCTGCACGAACGGCTTGCTGCCGCGCTCGACAATGTCTGCGTTGCCGGCCCGTGCGACCAGGCGACGCTGGCGGTCAGGCTGGCCAGCGCCGACGCCTTCGTGCACGCCGGTGCCGCGGAAACTTTCGGCCTCGCGATTGCCGAAGGGCTGTGCGCGGGTCTGCCCATGGTTTTGCCGGACCGCGGCGGTGCGGCTCAGCTTGCCGGTGAAGCCTATGCGGAAGTCTACGCGGCGGGCGACGTCGAAGGCTGCATCAGCGCGGTGCACCGCCTGCTGGCCCGGGACCGGAGCCCGATGTCGGAGGCAGCCTGCCGCGCCGCAAGCCGCATCCCTTCGTCCCACGATCACTTCGCGATGCTGTTCGATCACTACGAAGCGTTTCTCGACGGCCGCTTCCTGGCCGCGGCGGAGTGAGCGAAGGGCTATGCTCCGATCCGTCGCCGCCCATGCTGCCGGCGGCGACGGTCGCGAACGGCTCCATGCGCAGCCGGCTGCTGCTTGCCCTCCGCACCGTGCTTACGCTCGCGGCGCTGTGGTTCATCGCCGGCCGCCTGAACCACCTTGGCGTTCAGTCAATTGTTCACGCGCTGCCGGCCGGGTGGCTCTTCTACGCCTTTCTCATCGCCGGATATTGTGTCGCCCCGGCGATCGACTGGGCGGTCTATCGCCGGTTTTGGCCGTTGTCCCGTCGCGACTTCGCCCTGATCCTCAGGAAGCGAGCCCTCAACGAGGGCGTGGTCGACTACGCCGGTGAGGTCGATTTCTATTTGCATATGCGCGGCCGGCCGCGCGCGGCGACGCTGATCAAAGATGTCAATCTTCTGTCCGGCTTTGTCTCGAACGGCGCGACCGTGATTCTGTTGTTGGGGCTGGCGCTGTTCGGTCCCCTCGACTTTCTCGACCAGATCGAACCAGGACTGGAAACCACCGCAGCCGCCATCGCCCTGTGCACGACGGTACTTTGGGGCGGTTTGGCCGCGATGCACCGCCGGGTTCTCTCCGCCGACCCGCGCGACCAGGTTTTCATTCTCGCGTTCCACGCGCTTCGCCTTGCCGCGAGCCTCCTGTTTCTCTTCGCGCAGTGGCAGGCGGCCCTGCCGGACGTCCCCGCTGAAACCTGGGCTTTCTTTCTGGCGGTCTGGATGGTCGTGACGCGCCTGCCGTTCCTGCCAAGCCGGGATTTGGTCTTGGCAGCGGTTGGACTGGGCCTGAGTAAACTCATCGACGCGGCACCGTCGTCCGTCAGTGCGATGTTCATCATGGGCGCGGCGCTGCCATTGCTATTCCACTTTGTAATCGTCGTGATCACCGGTTTCCGGCCGCTCCGTGCGGCTTGACCGCCTTCTGTCACATAAACTTCATCAACGACCCCCGCCGAATTGTTGAGATTAGGGCCCCGCGCATCCCGTCAGGAGCCCGCCATGACCACCCAAAACCGCCCCAACCAAGCTGCCATCGAGGCGGAATTCACCGACAGCTTCGACGAGGAACTCGAGATGGAACTGGACGACGATCGGTTGGCGGCGCTCCTGGGCGACCTTTCCGATCGTCCGCCGCAGATCACCCTCGACCGCCGCATCTATTTCAAGGAACTCTTCCGGCTCCAGCGGGAGCTGGTGAAGCTCCAGGACTGGGTCATTCACCACAAGCTCAAGGTCGTTGTCCTGTTTGAGGGCCGCGACGCGGCCGGGAAGGGCGGCGTCATCAAGCGCATCACCCAGCGCTTAAATCCTCGTGTGTGCCGGGTCGCCGCTCTCCCGGCGCCGAATGAGCGCGAACGCACCCAGTGGTACTTCCAACGCTATACCTCCCATCTGCCGGCGGCCGGCGAGATCGTGCTGTTCGACCGCAGCTGGTACAACCGCGCCGGCGTCGAACGGGTCATGGGCTTTTGCACCGACGATCAGCTGGAGGAGTTTTTCCGTACGGTGCCCGATTTCGAGAAGATGCTGATCGGCTCCGGCATCATCCTCATCAAGTACTGGTTCTCGATCACCGACGAGGAACAGCACAACCGGTTCCAGATGCGCATCCACGATCCCATCAAGCAGTGGAAGCTGAGCCCCATGGACCTGGAATCCCGCCGCCGCTGGGAGCAGTACACCAAGGCCAAGGAAGAAATGATCGAGCGCACGCACATTCCCGAGGCGCCCTGGTGGGTGGTGGAGGCAGTCGACAAGAAGCGCGCCCGCCTTAATTGCATCAGTCACTTCCTGGCCTCGATCCCCTACGGCGAGGTCGCCCATCCCACCGTCGATCTGCCGCAGCGTGTGCGGAATCCGGATTATTTCCGCGCCCCGATTCCGCGCGAGATGTACGTCCCTGCGGTTTACTGATCGAACCGTCGCGAGGATTTACGCGGCCGCGGTGAGCGTGTTCGACGCCGCCGCCGCGTGCTTCGCGGCGACATAACCCCACACGAACGAAGGCCCGACGCTGCACCCGGCCCCGGGATAGACCGGACCCATGACGGAGGCGGTCGAGACCCCGGTCGCGTAAAGCCCGGGGATCACCGACCCGTCTTCACGCAACACCCGCGCGTTCACGTCGGTCACCACGCCGCCGTAAGTGCCGACGTCGCCGGGATAAACCGGCACTGCGTAGAACGGCGCCTCCGCAATCGTGCCGAGCGAGGCATGGGGCGTGTTGTATTCGTCGCCCAGCCACTTGTCGTAATTGTTGTCGCCGCGGTGGAAATCCTCATCGCGTTGGTTGGCGGCAAAACCATTAAAGCGATCGACGGTGCCCTTCAGCGTCTTGGGATCGATCTTGATCATCCCCGCCAACTCCTCGATCGTGTTGGCGCGGCGCAGGAAGCCGCTGTCGTACCACGCCTGCGGCTTCTTCGTGCCGGGCATGGTTCCGAGGAACATGTAGTTGCGCATGAACTGGGCGTCGAAGATGCCCCAGCTCGGCAGCGCCGGCACGGTTTTGTTCCGCTCCAGCATGCCCTTGCAGTAGGCCATATAAGAGCCGGCCTCGGTCATGTAGCGCACGCCGCTCTGGTCGACGAGGATACCGTGCGGCGCGGCCGTGGCTGGCTGCATGCCGGTGGTGAGGTTCATGGGATCGACCCCGGGCGGCGTCGTCATCTGGTAGCCGACCATCTCGCTCATCTGCGCCGTCGCGGCGCCGTGGCGCATCATCTCCTCGATCATCTCCCCGGTATCGCCCGGCGGCACCACCGACCACTGCGTTGACGTGCCCGGCTGATACTTGTCACGCATGCGTTGATTTTTGGCGAAGCCCCCGGCATTGACCAGCACGCCGAGCTTTGCCCCCACGCGCCAGGGCTTGCCGTCCTTGGTCGTCGCCACGCCGACCACTGCGCCGTTCTCATAGATCAGTTCAGACACCGGCGATTCCAGGCGGATATCGATGCCGGCCTTCAACGCCGCCTGCAGCATGCGCCCCTGCAGCGCCGCCCCTGCCGATACGAAACGCTTGCCGGTCAGTTTCGCCAGCACGGCGCGCAGTCCAACCTTCAACAGGATCTTTTTGCCGTACCACGACCGCTTGAAGCTCGGCAGTTCCATCGCCTCTTCCAGCATCGCCGGAATGGTGAGGAAGCCGCGCCGCAGCTTGTCGCGCCACGGCCCGAGTTCGTTGGCGTCGAACAATTCCGCCACCACCGTGCGCCCCTGTTCGCATCCGCCCGGACGGTCGTCGTAATAGTCGGGATAGTAGCTGACCCGCGTCAGCTTGATCCCCTGGTCGACCAGGAAATCCACCATGCGCGGCGCTTCGGTGAGATAGGTCAGCCGCCGTTCCTTCGTGGCGCCGCGGTTGACGGGATCGTCGCCGACCACGCTGTCGAGATAGGCCACCGCCCGTTCAAAGCTGTCGGGGATGTTGTCGCGTTTCATGAAGCGGTTGTTGGGGATCCACATCACGCCGCCGGAGCGCGCCGTCGTTCCGCCCGCCATCTCCGTCTTCTCGAGGATGAGGACGGACTTGCCCGATTTGCGCATCACCAGTCCCGCGCACATGGAGCCGCCGCCGCAGCCGACCACCACGAAATCGAAGGTCTCGTTGAAACTGGTCATCGTTCTCTCCCCACAAACATAGGGGCATCATTGCCGCGCCCTTCTAGGGAGGCAATGGGCTAGCGCCATACGGAAGGTGTGCTATCGCCCGAGCGATCCGTTGCCAACGGCCACAGCGAAGGTGCTGTACAGCGCGGCGATGCCCCTGCGCTGCCCAAAGACCTAGAACCCCGGCGCCGCGCCATTGAGCTTGGCTGAGCCCTTCAATTCAAAGACACGATGAGTGAATTTCCAGCCGTCCTTGGTGCGGACCAGCTTGTCGGCGTAGTAGCCGAAAATCTCCCAGCCTTCGCTGGCGCCTTTGGCGCGCCCGGCTTCGCGGATCACGGAGCGCGCGGTCGCCGTGTCGCCGCTGATCTTGATCACCGCCGGTGCATTCATCTGCATCAGGAATTCCATGGGGGTTATGAACCCCAGGATGCCTTCCTTGATCTTCGCGTGCCCTTGAAATTGCGCGCCGCCGGGAATTTCCCATATGCCGTCCGGGGTGAAGGTGGCTGCCGCTTCTTCCAAAGCGCCGCGGCCGGTGGCTTCCGACCATGCGCTGATGGCCTGTTGAATGGCGATCTCATCGATCATGTGCGTTCCCTCCGGGGACTGAAAACCTGATGTTCAGGGCTGGGCATGTTAGCAAGCATACCGTCCCCCCGGGATAGTCTCGATGACTACGGCCCGCTGGGCGTATACCAAATCGGCGACGACCACGCGCGTTGCTGCTCGGCGGCCGGCACTGTCGTCGGGATCGGCAGATCGTTCTTGAGCGCGAGCAAGGTCGACCACCGCGCCGTGGGAATCTCCAGCACCCGCAGGTAATAAGCCGCAAGCCGGGCCGGATTGAACTCAGGGTCCGTCCAAACCGCCTGGAGCTGCACCGCGCCGATGGAGTTCGTGTACGTGCCCGTGTGCAGATCGACCGTATTCCCCACGGCCGGCAGCTTCCCGGTTTTTGGGTCGACCTTGCGTTTCCCGGACCACGCCACCTCAAAGATCTTTTCCTTCTGTGTCCCGTCCTCTTCCCAGACCTTGATGATCTGGATGCGGTCGAGGTTCGCCCCGTTGGGGTCCTTGGCGGCCCACACCGCAAACCGCGGCGCCGCAACGCCGTCGGCCTTGGCGGGAAGGTCGCTGCCCATGGGAACGCCGGTCGCATAGGCGGTTTTCACCCAATCGCCGCGATTGAACAGCTTCGCGTCCAGGCTCCAGCCGCCAAAGATGCGCACGCGCAGCCGCGAGCCCGTGGTGGCGAAGGTCTCCCGGCGGCGGAACGCATCATATAATGAGTCCCGGGTATTGCTCTCGGCCCATGCCCCGGTCAGGTTCCCGGCCGTGGTGATGATCTGCGTATCCAGGATGGCCGCCCCGTCACCGGCGTTGGTGAGGATCGCGCGCGCCTGTTCCTTGGTCGGCCGCCCGCCGCCAAAGTTCGCATTGCCGGCGCTGCCCGCGTAGTCCTCCTGATTGCTGACTTGGAGCGTGCCGTGAAGGTCCGATCCGCCCTCGATACCGTACTTGAACGGGTTGGCGCCGATCTTTTGTTGCAACACGAGCCCGCGGCTCAGCGCGTCGCGCACATAGGAACCCGGCGGCGGACTATGCTTGGTCGATACCAGCGACCGGTCGAGGATTTCAAAATTCGCGAACTCGTCCTCGGTTGAGAGCAGCGGGTGGGTCTCCGACGCTCCTTTGTTCTGGGAGATCTCGACGAGGGGCTCGTGGGCCTGGCGCCGTTCCGCATAGGCGCGGTCGATCGGCCGGCCGTCAAGCTTCACCCAATCGAACATCAGGCCGAAGCTGGCATTGCTGTTGTGGGGGATCGCCAAGGCCTCATAGCCCTGCGCTCGGATCGTATCGAGCCAGTTCCACAGGTCTTCGGGATCGTAGGATTGCGCGGACGTGAACGGGAAGGGCGCCTTGTCGCCCTTGAAGATCACGTTCCGGTGCAAATTCGCGCCGTTGGGCGAAGAGCCCCATTCATAAGCGACGAACGCCGTGAACACGCCCGGTTCATTGTAGCGATTGGCAAAGTCGATCTCGCGCTGCCACGCAGAGGCGGACTCTGCCTTGAGATCCGCCGGCAGCGGTTGAAAGCCATGGGTCCGGAAGAACGGCCACAGTCCTTGAAGGCGTGACCGGGGATCGCCCGGGGCGTCCATGGCCGCGCGCAGCGCTTTGCCCATCTCACTCTTCGACACATAGCTGTTGGGATCGATCAGCTGATTGAAGACCCCCAGATTCTCGGCGTGATCGGTGACAGCCAGAAAGTCGAGCGGCTCCCGGCGCCGCACCGTCTCGCCGAGATAGTAGATCGGTTCTCCCCGTGCGAAGCGGTAGGCAACCTCGGGGTCCGCGGTGGTGCCGAACAGGACATAGGCATCGAAAGAATATGTGGTGTGGAGGTGCAGGTCGCCGAAGTACGCCTCGCGTAGGGGATTCTGCGGCACATCCTCTCCGCGCGCGCCGGTGTTCATCAAAATCCCGAGGCATGCCGCAATCGCAGAAAGCGCGAATCGTGCGCGTGTCTTCGGGTGAGCCATGACGTTGATCCTCGCTGACGCAGCAGCTTATAGAACGCGCAAACCTACGAGCAAGAAAATGTGTGTTCCGCCGTGCCGGGCAAACCTATCATCACGACAAGTGTAATCCCTTTGGTTTGCGGAGCAATACGATGCCGGGCGACATTCCGAATGCGGACCTCGGGACACGCGCGTGGTGGCGCTTGATCGTCACTGAGCCCTTCTTTCACTTCATCGTTCTCGGATTGCTCGTTTGGGTTGGCGTCACATACCTGCAGGTTCGGAACGATCGCTACAGCGTCGTCGTCGGTCCCGCCGACAGCAAGCGGCTGGCAGAGAGTTATTTCCAACAGTTCCGCCAGGCGCCGACGGCGGAGCAATTGCGAACGCTTGTCGACCGTTCCATTCGCGATGAAATCTATGTACGTGAAGCGCTCGCTCTCAAGCTAGATCGCGATGACGAAATCGTTCGCCGCCGTCTGATTCAAAAGTACGAATTTCTCCAGGTCGATCTGGCCGTGCCGGAAACACCCTCTCCGGACCTGTTGGCGCAATGGTTCGAAGCCAACAAGGAGCGCTATGTCACTCCGGATATGGTGTCTTTCACGCACGTCTACTTTTCTACCGACACGTCCGGCGAGGAGGCGGCCCGGCTTCGCGCCGCCAAAGTGCTTGAGACACTCCAGCACGCAAAGGGCGAACGCCAGCCCGGGCTCGGCGATTCCTTCCCGGGACCCGCGGACGTCGCGGCGATGGCGCCGAAAGATGCCGTGCGCCTGTTCGGCGATTCCGAGATTGCGAAAAGCCTCTTTCAGGCACCCCTCAATCAATGGGTCGGACCTTTCAGATCGGGCTTCGGCTGGCATTTGGTCTATCTGACCGAGCATCTGCCGGCGAAGCATCCCTCCCTCGACGATGTCCGCGATTGGGTCCGTTCCGATTGGATCGAAGACCAGCGCCGCCAGCTGCGCGACCGCACTTTCGAAAAGCTGCGTGCGAAGTACACGGTCCGGTATGAGGGCGAGGGGCAATGAGGCTTTCTCTCCTGTCCGCTCTTTTGACTTTGATTGCCGCCGTGTTGTGGCACGGCACGCCTGCTGTTGCGCACGAGGTTCGTCCGGCCTTGTTGCAGATCACGGAACAGGCCGGCGGCCGCTACGACATCCTCTGGAAGCGGCCCACCCAGGGCGGGGCGACCGTCGCCCTCGTGCCGCATATCAGTGGAAGTCTCCTCGAAGGGAAGCCGACAAACGTGGAAGCCGGCGAAGACTTCGAGATGTACACCTGGCGCAACCTGGAGCCCGGCGCAGACGGGCTCGACGGAAGAACCTTGGAGATCGAGGGCCTCGCGCGCACGATCACCGACGTCCTGGTGGTTGTCACCTTGGCCAACGGCGATCGGATTCAAGAAATCCTCCGTCCCCAGTCTCCCAGCCTCGTGTTGCACCTCCATAAGGCCGGCCTCGACGTATCGGCCTACATTGTCCTCGGCGTGGAACATATCCTGGCCGGCATCGATCATCTGTCCTTCGTCTTGGGCCTGATGTTGCTTGTGCGCGGCTGGGTGCAGCTGATCAAAACCGTCACCGCCTTCACTGTCGCCCACAGCATTACGCTGGCGGCGACCGCGCTCCACATTATTACCGTGCGATCCGCCCTGATCGAAGCACTGGTCGCGCTCAGTATTCTGTTCGTGGCAATCGAAGTCGTTCACAGCTTTCGCGGCCGGCGCGGCGTGACCCAGCGCTATCCATGGCTGATTGCCTTGACCTTCGGTCTCCTGCATGGCTGCGCCTTCGCCGGTGCGCTGGCCGAGATCGGCTTGCCGCAGAACGCCATCGCCGTGTCCCTTTTCCTTTTCAATGTCGGCGTTGAAATCGGCCAGTTGGTGTTTGTCGCCGCCGTACTTTGCGTTACTTACGTTCTCGCGCGTCTACCGAAAGGATTGCCGGCGTGGACCCGCTGGCTGCCGCCTTATGCCATCGGCACGCTGGCTGCGTTTTGGTTCATCGACCGGCTGCACACCGCGATCATCTAGGGGAGGAGTTTGAAATGAGGGGCTTCATCTGCATGGCGCTGACCGCGCTTGCGCTCGCGACATCCGTGGCTGCGGCTCCTCCCGAACCCCAGGCCGCGCCGGCAACCTCGGCGGTCCAGGACGCCTGGCGCCGCTATCACGACTCAATCACCAAACTCCGCGAAGACATGATCAACGATCCGCTGTCTCAGGACCCGATCGTGCGCGCGCAGGGCCTTTACCTTCTGCATAGTTTGGAAGTCGTCGGCTTCAACACCCACATTGCGCCGCGGCCGCAGTATCCGGCGCTCTATGTGCAGTCCATCTATATGCCGTTCGAATTGTCGTGGGGATTTCCGGTGCCGGACTTCCTCTACCACGACGGCTTCATTGACGGCGCGCACACCTATCGCATCTACGGCAACAAGGGCAAAAGTTACTGGTCCACACTTCAGGTGTTGAAAGGTCTCTGGGGCGAAGACACCGTCGGCGATTTGGCCTTCGTCGACTTCGACGAGATTCCCTACAAGCCGAACGGCGATTTCGAGATTTTCCTCGGCCCCAATCCGCCCGCACAGCCGGACGGCAAGACCTGGGTGAAGACCGATCCCAACCTCCACCACATCTGGCTGCTGCTGCGCGAGGTCTTCTACGACTGGAAGCGCGACCGGCCGATGGATCTCCACATCGAGATTCTCGACCGCGATGCCGATGCGCCGATCACCTTCGACGAAAGTGAACTCGCCGTGCGCATCGACAAGGCGCGCAAGTTTATCGAGGGCGACATCAAGCGCATGCACAACGTCTATGGCATGTTCAAGAAGGACAAGGCTGCCGGCAACGAGACCATCCAGCGCAATGTCTTCAACAGCCCCAACCTTTCCACCACGTCGTCATGGGGCGGCAATCCGATCGCCTGCTACGGCGCCATGGTCTACGACGTCAAACCCGGCGAGGCTCTCATCCTCGATATGGAAGTGGTACCGGCGCGGTTCTGGGGCATCCAGCTCGGCAGCGTCTGGCAACAGGCCGCGGATGGTTTCCATCATCTCGGTTCGCTGAATGGTACCCAGTCGCGCCTCGACGCCGACGGCCGTGTCCGTTGGGTTGTGTCCTTGCAGGATCCGGGCGTGCCCAACTGGCTCGATCCGGTCGGTGTCGGCGTCGGCATGGCGGACCTGCGCTGGTACAAATACGAATACAAGCAGCGCGGCTGTCCGCTGCCGAAGGTCACCAAGGTCAAGCTCAAGGACCTGCGCCGTTACCTGCCCAAGGACACGCCGGTCGTGACCGCTGAGCAGCGCAAAGCCGAACTTCTGGCCCGCCGCGATGTCTCGCTCTATCGCTACGGTCAGTAGGGGATTTGCTTCTGAGCCGTGGCGTCGCTGCAACAGGCGCGAAAATGACATAGCGGAACTCCGATTCCGCTACTACGATGGCAGTGCCGCAGTGCGTATTGAATGCGGCCGCGTTGGCCGCCGTTAACCGTATTCAGCCCGTATTAACGGTGACCGAGTCGCAAAATTGTGCGCCGCTACACGGCGATTTTGTTCATGTGCGATAGCCCTGCAGCCATGAGGGACGCCGATGAATGCATATATTTCTTCCGACGAAATTCGCCGTGATGGGCTAAGCCGCCGCCGCTTCATCGTCACGACGGCCTTGGTGGGTAGCAGCCTCGCCGTCGGTCTTGTCTCCGCGGCAGACCCGACTTCGGATGCGCCCGAGTTGGGTCCCTATCTCACCATCGCGCCAGACGACACGATCACCGTCCGCGTCACCACGCCTGAGATCGGCAACGGTGTTCTGACCCAGGCCTGCATGACCGTGGCCGAGGAACTGCACTGCGACTGGTCCAAGATCCGCGCCGAGTTCGCGTCCGTGAATCGCGACCGCCGCGAGAATGGCATCTATTCGGAGGCCGGCGGACAGCTTGCCTTCTTCTCCGGACGCTCCACCACCGACGACCGCTTGCGCGTGACGCTGCAGGTCGGCGCCAGCGCGCGCGAACGCTTGAAGACCGCTGCGGCGCGCCGGTGGAATGTACCGGTGGCCGAGGTCGAGGCGGCGAACAGTGTTCTCTCTCACACCAAATCCGGCCGCCGTCTGCGCTACGGCGAAGTGGTGGCGGACGCCGCCAAGATCAAACTCGCCTCGGAGCCGGCACTAAAGCCGCGCGATCAGTGGACGCTGCTCGGCAAAGCCACGCCGACCAAGCTCAACAACCCGCAGATCGTGGACGGTTCGGCGGTCTACGGCATGGATGTGCGGCTGCCCGGCATGGTCTATGCGGCGGTCCGTCTTGCGCCGGTCCATGGCGGCAAGTTGAAAAGCCATGACGCAGACGCCGTCCGCCACATGCCGGGCGTCCGCGCGGTCGTGGTCGTCGATCCGACCGAGCCGCGCAAAGAGGTCGCCCCGCCTGAAGTTCTGGCGCGGCCCGGTTTCACCCAGATGTCGTGGGCGGTGGCGGTCATCGCCGATCACTATTGGCAAGCGCGCAAGGCGTTGGATGCTTTGCCGATGGACTGGGACGACGGACCGGGCGGCGTTTGGAAGTCGTCGGAGCAGATGGTCGGCGCGGCATTTGCCGCCATCGATGCGCCAGGCAAGGTGGACTACACCGTCGGCAGTGCGCGCGACCTGGTCGACAAACAAGGCCAGGTGGTCGAGGCGAAATACACGACGCCCTATTGCGACCACTGCGTCATGGAGCCGCTCAACGGCACGGCGCTCGTGACCGCTGATCGTGTCGACTGCTGGCACCCCTCCCAGAACACCAAGCTCGCCTTCTACGCCGCGTGCGCGGAATCCGGCGTGAAGCCGGAGAATGTCTACATCCACGAGACCTTCATCGGCGGCGGCTTCGGACGCCGCGGCGGCGGCGATGATGTGCGCATGGTTGTCGCCGTTGCGAAGAAGTATCCCGGCGTGCCCGTTCACGTGATTTGGAGCCGCGAAGAAACCATGCGGCAGGGCCGCTACCGTCCGCTGACCGCCGTGAAACTCCGCGCCGGCCTTGACGACACCGGAATGCCGCATGCGCTCGTCGCGCAAGTCGCCGGCAAGGGTGTGCTCAACGACGCTTTCCACGACAGCGCCTACGCCCTCGGCTGCATCCCGAACATCCACGTTGAGCATCGCGCCTCACCGGAACATCTCTCAACCGGTCCGTTCCGCGGGCCCAGCTACAACGCGCATACCTTCGTGCTCGAGAGTTTCATCGACGAATGCGCCCATGCCGCCGGCGCCGATCCGCTTGCCTATCGTCTCAAGCTCTTGGCGAAATGGCCCGACACCGGTTGGGTGAAGTGTCTTAACGAAGTCGCGGCCAAGGCAGGGTGGGGCAAGGCGTTGCCCAAGGGTCAGGGTCAAGGCATCGCCGTCGCGAATTGGAAGATGTTTGGGAAACCCCACGTTGGTACAACCGTGGCCTGTGTTGCGACCGTCGAAGTAACGCCAGCGGGCGAACTGACCGTGCGTCAGCTCGATATCGCCTTCGACTGCGGCAGCATCCTCAACAAGGACGCCGTCGTCGCACAGATGGAAGGCGGCACGATCTTTGCGCTCAATGTTGCCTTGAACGAAGCGCTGACAATCAAGGATGGACGCGTTGTCGAAGGCAATTTCGACGACTATGCGATTCTACGCACAAGGGATGTGCCGGAATGCAGAATCCATCTCGGCGGTCTGACGGGCCATGCCCGCTTCGGCGAAATCGGTGAGGCGCCCGCCGGTCCCGTCGGTCCTGCCATCGGCAACGCCATCTTCCGCGCGACCGGCAAGCGCGTCCGTGCGACGCCGTTCCGGAAATCCGATCTCTCATGGACGTAGCGCCGTAAAACCTAGCGTTCACTTTCTTCTATTTCACCATATGAAAACGGGAGATTGTTTTACCGCGCTGCATATAGACAGCCTCTTCACACAAGCTGTCTGTCGCCCGTCACAGCAACGTGCATTTTCGCACGGCACTCTGTTAGACTTATTGCACAACGGGCGAGGGATGCCCGCGTCATCGGGGGATGAAATCATGCAGTCAAGATTATTGCCGCGCGCCATTAAGTCATTTCTGGCGTTCTCAGTTTGCGCTTCAGCCATATTGACCTGCGACGTTGGCGCTGCCTTCGCGCAAGGCGCCGCCGCGGGTCGTAGCTCCGATGCGATGGGCGAGATCATCGTCACGGCGCGTAAGCGGCAGGAAACCATCCTCAACGTGCCGGTGGTCGCGACCGCCATCCCGCAGGTGCAGATGGAGCGCGTCCAGGTCCTCGACCTGAAGGACATCTCCAAGCTCGTGCCGGGTTTGACGTTCGCCCAGACCCTGGGCATCTCCGGCCTGCAGGTCTCGCTCCGCGGCGTCGGAACGTCCGCCACCAACGTCGGCATCGACGCGTCGATCGCGCTGAATATCGACGGCATGCAGATCACCCAGGCCATCGCCTACACCAGCGGCATGTTCGACTTGGGGCAGATCGAAGTGCTGAAAGGTCCCCAAGCTCTGTTCTACGGCAAGAACAGCCCCGGCGGCGTGATCTCCCTGCGTTCGGCCGATCCGACCAACAAGCTGGAGGTGATCGCGCGCTATGGCTTTGAAGTGGAAGCACTCGAGCATCAAGCCAGCGTCATTCTCTCCGGTCCGGTGTCGGATTCCCTCAAGCTGCGTCTTTCGACGCAATACACCAACCGGGACGGTTACTTTAAAAATCTCGCCGTGGCGGCGCCGGGCTTCGGCGGCGTAAATCCTCTGTCCAAGCGTTCTAGCAGCGATGAAATGTGGATCGTCCGCGGCACCGCCTTGTGGGAGCCCACTGACACTTTCAAAGCCCGCCTGAAGGTCAACGCCTCGCAGGACATTCAGACCAACGGCGTCGGCTTGAAGGTGACGTCCTGCCCGGACGGCCAAGCCGCAGTTCCGCCCCGTACCACCGCATTCATGAACGGCGAAGATTGTAAGTTGTCCCGCAACGTCTATCAGGTCGATCTCAATCCGGTTTACTGGCCGACCCTGATCGACAAGAGCGGCCGTTCCTTCAACAAGACGAAGCAGGAGTACGGCACCCTCGAACTGAATTGGACGCCCTGGCAAGACATCACGCTGACGTCCGTGACCGGCTTCTATCACTTGTGGTTCCAGAGCCAGCAGGCTCTGACGTCGTCGTACGCACATGCCGGGTTCGGTTCTTTCGTCGATCCGGTCAGGCGGCGCGATATCACCGAAGAAGTCCGCATCAACTCCGACTTCTCCAGTCCGCTTAACTTCACCGCGGGCGGCTTCTATCAGGACGGCAAGCTGAGCAACCTGAACGAACTCCCCGGCAATACGGCCATTGGCCAGCCGGCGCGCCTGCAGCGGTATCAGCACTTCGTGGGCATCAAGTCCGTCTCGGTCTTCGGTCAGCTGCGCTACAAGATTACGCCGACTCTGGAAATCGCCGGCGGCGCCCGCTGGACGCATGAGAAGCGGAATATCACCTCGTACAACTTGATCAGCGGCACGGCGGTCTTCTTCCCGCAAAGAACTCCGGCCATCTCGTCCAAGAACACGTCGCCGGAAGCGACCCTCACCTACAAGCCCACCGAGGACATGACGCTGTTCGCTTCTTATAAGAAGGGCTTCAAGTCCGGGTCGTTCCAGCTCACTGGCCTTGCCGGCGTCCTGCCGGAAAACTCCTTCGGTGACGAACGTGCGGAAGGCTTCGAAGTGGGCATGAAGTCCCAATGGCTCGACCGCCGCCTGTACACGGAAATCGCTTATTACAACTACCTCTACCAAGGCCTGCAAGTCGGCGCGAACGCGGTCGATCCCCTCACCGGCATCCCCGCGTCTCGCACGCGCAACGCCGGCGGTGCGCGCGTCTACGGCATCGACTTCTCCGCCGCCTACTCACCGGAATCGGTCGATGGACTGCGTTTGAATGGGGCGATCCTTTGGAACCACGCCCGCTTCAAGACCTTCAACGGCGTCCCGTGCTGGGGCGGCCAGCGGATCATCGACGGTTGTAATCAGTTCCCGAACGCCGCCGGCGTGTTCACGTCACAGTCGATGTCTGGGCAAACTTTGCAGCGTGCTCCGACCTGGCAGGTCAACTTCGGCTTCGATTACGAGTTTGCGGTCGGCGGTGATATGACCCTGACCGTCACCAATGCGAACCAATACTCCTCGACGTATCGCACGGTGCTCGGCATCAACCGCAGCGACTACTTCCAACCGCGCTACTTCAAGAGCGATCTCTCCCTCACCCTTGCCGGGCCGAACGACAAGTGGGAGGCCGCGCTCATCGGCAAGAACATCAGCGATAAGATCACGACTGGCGGCTGCACCAATTCCGGCGTCCAGAACGGTCTCGTCGCGGTGGCTCCGTCCTTCGGCACCGCCACGCGTAATGCCGCAGGTGTGGATGAAGTGAGCTGCTACCTGAACCGCGGCCGCGAAGTGTGGTTCCGCGTGACCTACAAGCCGTTCAACTGAGTCGTCGCGGAGCGGAGACGCCGTGTGAACGGTGTCTCCGCTCCGGCCTCAAGTCGAAACATAGAGTATCGATACGGTCGGCGCACCGCGTGGTCCCACTGCGCGAGCCGACCGTGCACGTCGTGAGGGCATCACATCACTCCAAGCGGGAGGAACTGACATGGACGACACCAACTCACCGTCCTTCATGAGCCGCCGGGCTTTCGTGGCGGCGGCCGGCGCGGTAGGTGCTGCCGGCGCCATTACAGGCGCCGCCGCCGCGGAACCCGCTCTGACAGAGGCTGCCGCGGCAGACAAGATTGTCGCAGACTTGGTTAAGTCCAATCTCGGCGCCTGCCCCGACGACCAGGCCTTGGACGCGGCGTGGGACGAGTTCTGCCGCAATCTGCAGAAAGCCGGCAAGCAGATCTTCAAGACCACCAATCCCGCGACACCTGCGATGCGCGCGGACGGCTTTCGCTTCCTGACGCAAAACGTCTCCCAGGCTTTTGCCCTGGGCTATGAGACGAAGGATACGAAGTATCCGGTCATCTATACGTTCTGTTCGCCCTACAACAAACTCGGCGGCGACAACGCGGACTGTGTCTACCAGCAGGCGTGGATCGACGGTGAGTCGGTCTACAAGATCTCTGGCAACCGGGGCACGGTTCGGTTCTTCAACATCACTGTGCAAGGCGTGCGGCCGGAGATGCAGCCGGGAACGCAGAAGCCCAGTCTCATGGATCCGTTCGGCGACATTCCGGAGGCCACGATCTACGGCCATGAACTTCAGACGGAGTGGGACGGCGGTTTCGAGCTCTACATCGGCGGTCCCAAGCGCGGGCCGAATTGGGTGCCCACCACGGCGCACACCCGCAAATTGTTCATCCGCCAGTACTTCGACAAATGGGATGAAGCGCCCGCGCTTCTCCGTATCGAACGCGTCGGCATGACCACGCCGCGGCCGGTCCCGACGCCGCAGGATATGGAGAAAGCCATGGCGTGGGCGGGGCGTTTCCTCAGCCGGCTCACCGCCGACTTCCCGGACTGGAACTATGCCTACAGCGCCGGCATGGACCCTGTGAATATCAACAAGTTCCCCACCACCCGCAGGAAGAATCAGGCCTCGGACGTCGCTTACGGCGCCGCGACGGACAAACTGCGCGGCCGTGCGGCCATCAACATGACGTGGAAGCTCGAACCCGATGAAGCGATGATCATCGAATTCGACGATCCCGGCCGTATCTTTTGGATGCTCACGAACATGGGCGTGTTCATGAACAGCATGGACTACCTCTACCGGCCCATCAGTTATACGCCCAGCCGTACCAAAGTGGATAAGGACGGCAAGATCCGGTTCGTCATGTCCCACGACGATCCCGGCTATCACAACTGGATCGACACCTCGGGCTTCGTCATGGGCAATATCACCAGCCGCAATATCCTGGTGCCGGAAATGTACACGGACTATCGCACCAAGGTCATCAAACGCGCCAAGGTGGATGCCGCAATGCCGGCCGACAGCGCAAAGGTGACGCCGGAGCAGCGCTCCCAACTCATGCTCGAGCGCTTCCACGCCATCCATCGGCGGTACAGCTTGTAGCAACGGGGGCGGACCATGAGAAAAGCGGGCATCGCAGCTATTGCGGCTTTAGGCATCGGTCTCGCCACGGCGTGTTTTGCCGCCGCGGCGGAACCGCAGGCGTCGCCGGCGAAGACCGCATGGCTGCGCTATGCCGAGACACGTCAACAGCTGTGGGATCGGGTCATCAACAATGAATTGTCAAAAGACCCGGCTGTCCGCGCGCAGGGGATGTATCTCGTCACGAGCCTGGAGGCGGTCGCCTTCAACATGTACGTCGCGCCGCGCCAGCAGTATCCCGCGCTTTATGCGCAGTCTTTCTATATGCCGTTCGAGCTGTCCTGGGGCGCTCCCAATCCGGACTTCGTCTACCACAACGGCTTCATCGACGGCGCCCACACCTATCGCATCTACGGCAACAAGCGCGGCAGCTTTTGGGCCACGTTGCAGGTTCTCAAGGGCTTCTGGGGCGACGACGTCGCGGGGAACTTCACCAATGTGGACTTCGACGAGGTTCCCGAGCAGGCCAATGGCGATTTTGAAATCTTCCTCGGCCCCAATCCGCCGGCGACGCCCGACGGTAAATATTGGGTCAAGCTCGATCCGAAGATCCACAACATCTATCTCCTGCTGCGCGAGACCTTCAACGATTGGCGGCGGGATGCACCGATGGAGTTGCATATCGAGGTCCTCGATCGCGATGCCAATGCACCCATAGACTTCACCGAGGAGGAGCTGGCGGCACGCATCGCGAAGGCCGGCAAGCTTATGGTCGGCACCCTTGATCTCATCGACGAAGGGCTCGCGGGATTCCGGGAATCGCCGAAAGGCCCATTCCGCTGGAATCAGTATGTGCTGCCGAGCCACGCCCACAAATGGGGCGGCAACCCCACGGCCTGCTACGGCTCGATCCTCTACAATATCCAGCCGGACGAGGCCTTGATCATCGACTCACCGCCGTCGTCGGCGCACTACAGTGGAATCCAGCTCTCCAGCATCTGGGGTCAGACGACCGAATACAGCTATCACAAAAGCTCCATCAGCGGCGCGCAGGCGCATTATGATGGCGACGGCCGGCTCCGCGCTGTCTTGGCGATAACCGACCCGGGTGTACCGAATTGGCTCGATCCGGTCGGCTCCCGTACCGGCAGGGTCGGCTTCCGTTGGTATCGCGGAAAGGGGTGCGACGCGCCTAAAGTCACGAAGGTCAAGCTGGCGGACGTTCGGCGTGCTCTGCCTAAGGACACACCCGTCGTGACGCCGGAGGAACGGCGCCGCGAACTGGCGGTGCGGCAGCTCGACTCTCTGCGCCGCTATGGTCAATGAGGAAACAGTCCGGAGGAATTGAAATGGCTAAGTATGTAATGGTGGTCCAATCTCAGGCCAAACCTGGACGGGACGACGACTACAACAAGTGGTACGACACCGCGCACATCCACGACATCTGCGCCATACCCGGCGTGAAATCGGGGAAGCGCTATGATCTTGCCGTGGCGCCGATGGGGCCTCCGGGACTGAAGTATCTCGCCATTTACGAGGTCGAAACCGACGATCCGACTAAGGTGCTTGCGGAAATGGGAAAGCGCGGCGCGGAGGGCAAGATGTCGATGAGCGATGCCCTCGATGCTCACGCATCCGTGATGTGGTTCTACAAGGCGCATGATTGAGCCGCGCTGCACAACGTGACAGATCAGCCCGAACAGATACTCGAGCCCGACCTTCCCATCGTCGATGCTCACCACCATTTGTGGTTCCGCTCGCCTGCATTCCTGGAGCAGATCAAGAAGGCGCGGGGCGTCGTTCCGCCCATGTTGGCGCCGACCTTCCTCCGTCACGCGCGCTACTTGTTCGATGAATTCATGGCGGATGTGAAGACCGGCCACAATATCCGGGCCAGCGTCTTCGTGGATGCGCGTCTTATGTACCGCGCAAGCGGACCTGAGGCGATGAAATCCGTCGGCGAGGTCGAGTTCGTCAATGGCATCGCGGCCATGGGCGCGAGCGAGAATTTCGGCGGCATCCGCGTGTGTGCGGGCATTGTCGGCGGTGGCATCGACCTGGCGATGGGCGACGCCGTCGAGGAGGTGCTGGCGACGCGGGTCAATGCCGGCAACGGCCGCTACCGCGGCGTCCGCCAGCACGTCGCCTACGACCCTGACCCGGATGTGCTCGGGGGCGTCCATGGCCATCCGCACATGCTCCGCGACGAGAAGTTTCGGGCCGGCTTCCGGCGTCTCGCAGCGTTTGGATTGGTGTTCGATGCCCACGTCCATGACGATCAGTTGCCCGACGTGATCGATCTGGCGCGCAGCATTCCGGACGTGCCGATTGTGCTTGAGCATGTCGGAACGCCGGTTGCCGTCGGCAGCTATGCGGCGCGGCGGGCCGCGCGTTTCGACGCGTGGCGCACGAACATCCGCACCCTTGCCGGCTGTGCCAACGTGACGGTCAAGCTGGGTGGGCTGGGGATGCCGTTCAACGGCCTCCGCAATCCGCTCACCGATCCGCGCGGAACCTCGACCGAATTAGCCGAACAATGGCGGCCCTATATCGAAACATGCATCGAGGCGTTTGGGGCTTCGCGCGCCATGTTCGAGAGCAATTTCCCCGTCGATTCGATGACCTGTAGCTACCCCGTGCTGTGGAACACGTTCAAGCGGATCACCAGCGGCGCATCCCAAGACGAAAAACATGCGCTCTACTATGGCACCGCCGCACGCGTCTACCGTCTCGACCTGTCCTAACGTCATTCCCGGAGGCCGCGCCGTGGCTGTCGACGATCTTCCGCAATCCAATCATCCCCTGGCGCCGCGCATCCTCGGCCTCGCATTCCTGTCCTACAGCATCACTTTGGGGTGCATGTACGGATCTTTCGGCGTCCTGCTGCAAGCCGTTGAAGCGAAGCTCGGCGTGACGCGGGAATTGAGTTCCCTCGGCGTACCGCTCGCGAACGTCGGGATTGCCGTCGCGGCGCCCTTGGCGGGCGCGCTCGCCGAAAAATATTCGATCCGGCTCTTGATGTGGGCCGGGGCGGCCTTGAACCTGATCGCCTATGTGATACTGGCCTTCTCCACCAGCATCTATGTCAATCTCGCCTGCTACGGCCTGCTTATCGGCTTTGGCTTGTCGTTCACGGCAACCGTGCTGCCTTCGACCCTGGTGGCCCGGTGGTACAAGGTCAATCGCGGCCGCGCCTTCGGTCTTATGAGCATCCCGCTTCTGCAAGCATGGTTTCCCTTGCTCACCGCCAAGTCGCTTCATGCGCTCGGCCTGTCCGACACTTATTTGATCCTCGCGGGTCTTACGGCCGTGTTGATGGTCATTATGTATTTCGTCGTCGATTATCCGCCGGACGCTGAGGGCACCACCCCGATGGCAAAGCAAGGTGCTGCGACCGTCGGCGAAGAACTCACAGTGGGGCAGCTTCTTCTCAACCGTCCCTTCTGGGCGCTGTCGCTCGGTTGGGCTGCGCTCTCCATGTCGATGACGATTGCGATCACCCATCTTGTGCCGATGGTGCGGGGGTGGGGCTTTACGCTCACCCAGGGTGCGAGCCTCGAGACCGCCATCCACATCGGCGCGATGGTTGGAACGGTCTTGTTCGGCTTGCTCGCGGACCGGCTCGGCGGCGCCAGGACGCTCGCGCTCCTATGCCTGAATTCGGCAGTCTTGTGGGGCCTGATGTTGCTCCAGCCGGGCTATCTCGCACTCTTGCCGCTTGTGGCGATCCTCGGTTTGCACGGCGGCGGCTTGGCGGCCGGTTTGGCCATGGCGATCTCGCAGCAATTCGGACCGGCAACATTCGGGCGCGGTGTCGGCCTGGCGCACACGGTAGGCCTGCCGCTCAACTTTCTCGGCGTTCCGATTGCCGCGCGCATCTATACACAGACCGGGTCCTACGCAGGGGCGCTGGCGGCGCTGAGCGCCTTTCTCGTGCTCACGGCGATCATTGTCGTGACCGCGTCGCGGCGGCCCTCGGTCTCGACAACGTGAAGCGCACGATCTGCCGCTCAACGTAGGGAGTCCCTTACAGGATCACCTGTGCGCATGTATTGAGCCCAAGCGGGCCGGGGCGTAGCATGCGAAAGCGATGAAGGACGTGGCCAGCACAATTGACGTTCAGCCGTTGAAAACGATAAGCGAGCGTGCGGCCGTTTTCCCGCAGGCGGTGAAACGTGCTGGCCTTGTATTGCTATTCCTTGCCGTCTACTTGGCGCTCGACCGGCTGAGTTACATCGAGACGCTACGGCCGTTCGCCATCATGGCGTGGAACCCGGCCCTTGGCGTCAGCATCGCAATCGTGTGCCGCTGGGGGAAAAAAGCCCTCCCTCTCGTGTTCCTTGCGCCGATCATCGCAGCCCTGTTGATCCGCGGCTTTCCGCTGACGCCGCTCTACACAGTCTTCGTCGGGTTGCTGGCGGTCACCAAGGCCTTCGCCATCTGGCAGATCGGGGAGAGAATTGCGGCCTTTCGCAACCATCTCCTGTTCCAGAACATCCAGGCGGGAATGTTGCTTGCGACCATTCCGGTCACGCTGGCCGTGGCGCTCTTCCATGCCGCCAGCCTGGCGGCCTTTAACCTATTGCCGGCGGATCAGATCCTGGCGACCGCCAGCCGCCTTTGGATGGGTGACTTGATCGGCATATCGGTGCAGTTGCCGGTTTGCCTGTTGGTTCTGGAGTACGTGCAGAATCCATCGCGGCTGAAGCCCAATCGCGTGAACGAAACTCTTCTCCAGGTCGCCGTGTCCCTGGCGGCGTTATGGTTCGTGTTCGTTGAGCACAAGGGCAACGCCGGCGCGTCCTTTTATATCCTGTTCCTCCCGATGATTTGGGTGGTGCTGGCCCACGGCATGGTCGGCGCAATCATCGCAAATCAAATGGTGCAGGCCACGACCATATTCCATTTACTGTCGTTCGAGCGCGGTCATGCGGATCTGACGCTCTTCCAGGCCTTGGCGCTGGTCTTTGTAGCGTCATCTTTGGCGCTTGCATTTTCAATCGAGCAGAGCAAAAGGGCCACGGAGCGCCTGCGTGACAGTGAGCGGGTGTTGGTCGCGAGTCTCAAGGTCTCCGCGACGAGCGAGTTGGCCGGCGCCTTGGCTCATGAACTGAGCCACCCCATCGGCGCCATCTCAAATTACGCCGCCGTTGTGGATGGCCTCATCAAGGATTCAGACGAGAATACCCGGGCGATCTTCGGCAAGCTGCGGCAGGAGGCTAAGCGGGCCAAGGACACCGTACACCGCCTGCGCGAATTCTTCCGCACCGGGACTTTGGTTTTGGAGCCGCTAAATCTGGGAGAACTGATGCAGGAGTCCATCTCCCTCGTGAGGTCGCGCTCCGGCCGCGACGGCATATCAATCAGGACTTCCAGCAACGTCGGCGACATCATCGTCGTGGCCGACCGCATCCAGCTCCATGGCGTGTTGCACAATGTTCTTGTCAACGCCCTCGATGCGATAACCCCGATGCCGCCCGCGCGAAGGATCATCGAAGTCCAGATTTGGAGAAGCCCGGCTACGGCGCATATCACAATCGAGGACTCGGGGTTCGGCATCGCACCGGATATCAAGGATCATCTGTTCCAGCCGTTTGTAACCACGAAGAAAGACGGTCTCGGTCTTGGCCTGTCGACCAGCCGGTCCATCATCCACGGTCATGGCGGTACGATCGAATGCACGGCTTCCGCCCTCGGCGGAGCAAAATTCGAAATCGCACTGCCGCTTGAGAAGGCATAAGGAGACGTCATGGGCGCACTACGCAAAATTGGCATTGTTGACGATGACGACGCACTGCGCGACTCCTTGAGCGTGCTGCTGCGCTTTCGCGACTACGAAGTCGTAGAGTTTTCTAACGGCGAGAGCTTCCTGATCGACGGCCTCAATTCCGATCTCGAGTGTCTCATTCTGGACCTCAAGATGCCCGGCATCGGCGGGCTTGAAGTGCTGGCCATGTGTCAGGAGCAAAAATTCCTGGCGCCGATCATCGTTGCCACGGCCTTCGGGGAAGTCTCTTCCGCAAAGGTGGCTCTGAAATCCGGAGCGTTCGACTTTGTGGAGAAACCGATCGACGGCGACGAAATGGTCCAACTCATCGAAGGTGCGGTGCGGCAGTTCGACCGGACGGTGGCGGTCGAAGAGGAGCGGAGCGCGGTGAAGGAATGCCTCGCGCGGCTTACTCCGCGCGAGCGCGAGATATTGGATGCCGTTCTTCTCGGCCAGCACAACCGTGAGATCGCGGCCGCCCTTGAACTCAGTGTCCGCACGATCGAGGTCTATAAGGCGCGGATGATGGAGAAGATGCGTGTGTCGCGGCTGGCCGAACTGATCAAAATGTTCGCCAAGTTCGACCCCCGCTAGGGTCGCTCCGGGCGAAGGCCCGCCGACCCAATCCCGGGAAAACGGTGAAAATAGGCGCTCGTCCCGGGCGAATCGCCACCTTATATATAAGTGTGATACCCAGGCCCTTTCCTGGGTACGGCAGAATCTGACATGATTGCTGCAGCGGCCCCCTGGGCCCCCCGATGTTCTGAGGAGAAGGCGGACGATGAGCAAGCGCGATAAATCCAATGTCAAAGGCTCCGACTTCAAGCGCAGCCCCGGCATTTCCTACCAGCAGATCCTGGATACGGATTCGCGTCCGCTCCCCGACCACTTGCGCCTCGACACGGCGACTTTCCTCGGCGACCACGACATCACCGTCGATCGCTATATCGACCAGGAGTATCACGAGCTCGAGAAGGAGAAGATCTGGAAGAAGGTTTGGCAGATGGCCTTCCGGGAAGAGCGCATCCCGAACGTGGGCGATGCCGACGTTTATGAGATCAACGATACCTCGATCATCCTGATGCGCACTGCGCCCGATACCATCAAGGGCTACTACAACGCTTGCCTGCACATGGGGCGCCAGCTCGTCGACCACGCCTGCAACATGCAGGAGATCCGCTGCCCCTATCACGGCTTCACATGGCAGACCAACGGTAAGCTCAAGCACATCCCCAGCATGTGGGACTTTCCGCAAATCGACGCGAAGAAATTCAATCTGCCGGAAGTGAAGGTCGGGTTATGGGGCGGGTTCATCTTCATCAACATGGACCCCAACTGCGAGCCGCTTGAGAAATACCTCGGCGTCATCCCAAGCCATTTCGACAAATACGACTATGCTGCGCGCTATACCTCCGTGAACGTGATCAAGGTTCTCAAGTGCAATTGGAAGGTGGCGCAAGAAGCCTTCATGGATGCCTATCACCTGATCGCGACGCATCCGCAGGTCCTGACCAGCGCCGGCGACGACAACACCCAATATGACGTCTTTGGGAACTGCTCGCGCGCGATGACTCCGGCCGGCGCGCCAAGCCCTCACTTGAAATGGAGCCCGACCGAAGACGAGATCGCCGCAAACGTCTATCGTCCGCGGGATTCATCTGGCGACGTGAAGCTACCGCCGGGAATGACCTACCGAACCTACGGTGCGTCTGTTGGACGCGAAGAACTCCGTAAAACCATCGGCGACAAGGCGGATGGTCTGAGCGACGCGGAAGTGTTGGACTCGTTCTACTACACCGTCTTCCCGAACATGCATCCGTTCATGGGTTACAACCAGCCGATCCAGATGTTCCGGCCCTACGGCGATCGGCCCGACATGTGCACCATGGAGCTGATGTATCTCCGTCCCTTCAAGGGCGAGCGCCCGCCGGCGCCGAAGCCGCATTTCATCGGGCCGGACCAAACCTTCATGGATGCCCATGAGCTGGGCGTGGCCTCGGCACTGATTTGCCAGGACGAATGGAACGTCGAGAAGGTCCAGCGCGGCATGCACACCCTCCGGAAGAACAAGGCCGGCACTTCGATGGGTGTCTATCATCACTCCCAGGTGCGCCACTTCCACAATCTCTACGACCGCTATATGGGGATTAAGTAGTTCCGGTCCTGTCCGGGATCACTTCCATTTAGAGCACACTTTGGCAGGTGACCTCCGCGCGTCCCCGAAGGGATAATGTGCCGTTCATTCGGCACAACCGCGGAGGGCGACAATGGAATCCAAGGGCGTATCAAGGTCATCGGTCTTAGCCCAGGGGCGCGCGTTTCTCCTGGGGTTGCTCGCCACACCCCTGGCCGTGAAACCCGCCGCGGCACGCGCCAGCGACGATTCAGAAGGTAAGCGCCTTAGGTATCTTCTGGACCGGCAAGACATTCTCGATTGCCTGACACGGGTCTCGCGCGGGATCGATCGCTATAACCGTGAACTTTTTCTCTCGGCATTTCATTCCGACGCGGAAATGAAACTCGGCGGACACTCCAGTACGCCGCGCGATGCCTTCGACCAGACGATTGCGCTTCTCGAGAAATCCCACTTTGGCGGCTTGCACAACCTGCTGAACCACAGCTGTGAGATCAAAGGCGGCGTTGCCTTCGCCGAGACCTATTTCCAGTTCCTGGCGCGCAACCGCGATGAAACCAACCGCATTTCCGCCGGCCGGTATATCGACCGGCTGGAGCGCCGCGACGGAGAGTGGAAGATCGCCGCGCGCACGACCTTGGTGGAATGCGCCGGTGTCATCCCGCCCAAGACCGCCCCTGCAACCGACAAGCTATTCTTGGAGCCGGGATCCGAGGGCGCGCCGTCGCACGACCACAAAGATCCTTCTTACGTGCGCTAGAGTCCTTCAGAGCCCCATGCGGGCGATTTCCTTCGGCAGGAGATCGCTCGGCTTGCCGGCGGCATGGAGCGCGGCCAGCCAGCCATAGGTCATGCCGCGGCCGTTCGACACGCCGCTCTGCATGACCGCGCCGGTTTCCATGCGCGCCACCGAATTGCCGGCCGCGTACAGGCCCTCGATCGGCTTGTCGTCCCAGCCGATGACACAGGAGTTGTGGTCGGTCACGAGACCGGTGGCCGGGATGGCCGTGACGCCAGTCTGGTGCAATTCCACCGCATAGAACGGCGGCTTGAGGATCGGACCGAGGTTCGGATGGGGCTTGTGGAGCGGGTCGCCGCAGAACCAGGCGCTCCACGGATGGGAGCCGCGCTTGAACTCCTCATCGTTGTTCTTGGCGCAGGCGTCGTTGAACTTGGCGACGGTCGCCTCGAAGGTGCGGGCGTCGATCCCGGCCTTGTTCGCGAGCTCGGCAAGGGTGTTGGCTTTGACCCCCATGCCCTCGGGCAGTTCCTGGCCGGGCATGACGGAGATGCACAGGTACTTTTCCCGCGCCTGGCTGTCGAACACCATCCAGCACGGCCAGTTCGGGTGGGTTTGCGTGCCGCCGTCGATGACGTCGAGGTTGTAGCAGAAGCCACGATAGAAGGCTTCGTTGCCGAAGCGCTTGCCGGCGCGATTGACGACGATGTGATGGGGCATGCCGATGGTGAGAAGGGCGCTGCGCCACAGGGGCTTGCCGAACTCGTCTTCCTCACCGGGTACCTGCACGCCGACCATGCTGATGTCCGGAACCTTGGCGATGCGCGCCCCGAACGGGCCGGCGAGGCGGAAGTTCGCGCCGTCGATGCCTGGGAACACGATCGTCTTCGGGTCGAGCTGGGCGGAGAGGTTCTTGGTATAGACCTTGTTCTGCTCGTAGCTGCTGACCGCGATCACCACGCCTTTGTTGGCCTTGATGAAGATCTCTTTGCCGTCTTTGGTGCCGCGCACGCCAATGACGCGCTTGCCGTCACCGATCAGGCCCTGCGCGTTCATGCCGGTGAGCATGGGAATTTTGCGGTCGACCACGCCCTTGACGAAATAGGCGGCAAGGCCGGGGCCGAGGCAGCGCTCGTCCTTGGTCAGGCGCTCGCTCATGACGGTGAAATCCCACTTGCTCATGTTCGACGGCCCGCCGTTGTCGCCGTACATGTCGACGTGAGTCATGCCATACGGAACTTGCGGCGAGACGCGGGTCTTGGCTTGCCACTCGCCGAGAGTACTCGCCGGGAACGGCAGCACCTCGAGCATGCGGCCTTCCGACACGCCATGATTGGAAATGCCGTAGTAGTAATCAGGACAATGCGGGATCGGCCGCATCTTCAGGCCGATCTTGTCCTCGAAGTATTTGAGCGCTTCGCGCGCGTGCACAGCGTAGTTGAGGATCTGGCTGTCCTCGCCGTAATCCATGGACAACTGCTTGAGATAGCGAAAACCGCTATCGACGGAGTCTTCGATCCCCATCTCCTTGGCGAGGTGATTGCCGGCAACCCAGACTTCGCCGACCGACAGGGCCGTGACACCGCCAACTTGTTCGGCGCGTTCCAGCACGATGGCTTTGAGGCCCTGATCGTGCGCCGTGATCGCAGCGGACAAGCCGCCGATCCCGGAGCCGATCGCGACCACGTCCGTTTCCATGTCCCACTTCGCTGGCAAGTTCTGAAGCACGTCATCCTCCCGGTCTGATCAATTCGGCGATATCCTACACCGCCGCACCGGCCCGATGTCCATGCGCGAATAGGCAATAAAAACAGGCGTTTCCGTGGATAACGCCTGTGTTCCTAGGAATCGCTCACCGGTCCAAGCGCGCGGCGGTTGCGCGCGGCAATCGCGACCAAAACGGCGGCTACAGGCAACAGCACGATTGCGGTCAGGGAGATCGACTTCGCCACTGCCATCGGGTCCTGAAAGACATAGTCGGTCACCAAGCCAACTACAACTGCACCGAAGGAAAGGCCGAGGAGGCCGTTGGCGCCGTAGTAAATTGCCGCAACCCGACCGCGCAGCCGCCGCGGGACGATCTCCTGCATCGCCGCGGTCGAGGGGCCGGTATGGAAGATGTTGAAAAAGGCGATCGGGACCCATCCGAACAGAGCCGCAAGGCCAGTCGACATGAAGCCGAGCAGCGTTGCCGGTACGATCAGCGCAACGAATCCGATCCATAAGGTCAAAAGATTGGCATCCTGACGCCCGCGTTTGAAAAACCACTGCGACACGAGCCCTCCGGCGATGCCGCCGGTCATAACACCCGCGAGGGCGACCAAGCCCAGGGCGTAACCCGTCTCGGCCATCGACCATCCGTAGACGCGGATCAGAATCGTCGGCATCCACCCGCCGGCCCCATAAGCAAACATCGTGAAAAAGCACGTGCCCAGGAAATGCGGCCCCAGAATGTTCGCCCGCAATTTCAGAAAGCGCACAAGCTCCGCATTGCTGGCCATCTCGCCGCCCCGGTGCCGGGTCGGCTCGCGCACGGTCAGTGTCACCAGGGCCCAGAATAGTCCGGGAACGCCCACGGCCATGAAGATCGCTTGCCAGGGCCGCAATTCACCGACGATTGGAAAGTGCCAGTCGCCGCCTTGCGCGATCAATCCCGCCAGCACACCACCGATCAAGAGGGCGAGGCTGTTCCCCATCCCGCCGACAACGGCATAAACACTCAGCGGCAAGGTGCGCTTCTCGCGCGGGAAGTAGTCGCTGATCAGCGGCGCGACACTGCCCGAGAGTGTTGCTTCGCCGACACCGATGGCCATGCGGGCGATGAAAAGCTGCGCAAAATTCCGCGCCAGGCCGCAGCCGGCCGTCATCAACGACCAAAAGAACACGCCGAAGGTGATGATGCGGTTACGCGCCGTGCGGTCCGCGAGCCAGCCGAAGGGCAAGATCGACAGGGTATGCACCAGACCGAAGGCAGCGCCCTGGATCAGGCCGAGCTGGGTGTCGGTAAGCGCCAGATCTCCTTTGATCGCCGGAAGCAGAAGGCTGAGGATGGTCCGATCAATCGACGAGAACAGATTGGCGACGGCGAGAACAATGACGACATACCAGGCATAAGCCGGGCGCGGCCAGGCATCCTCACCGACCGGCGGCGCCCCATTGACGGTGCTTGCCATGCGCGTCCCTCGTTCCCCCGGATCTCATCATCGCCGACGCGCGCCGTTTATGAAAGCGACTCAGTCCATGGCCGCAGCGGACGAGGGGCCGTGTGCGCTCTTGTCGAAATAGCGCCCGGTGCGGATCGGCCCGGCCAGCGTTGTCCTCAGGCCGTGACGACGCTCCGTAGGCCGGTAGCCGCAAGCCGCATGCATGAAGCGCCGGTTGTCCCACAACACGGCGTCGTTCACCGCCCATTTGTGTTTGTAGACATACTTGGGCTGGAGCATGTGGTCGCGGAGGGCGCAGACCAATTTGTGGCTCTCGTCGCGCGACATGCCCAGGAAGTAGTCGACATCCTTTGGCGTCAGGAAAATGCACTTCCGGCCGGACTCCGGATGGGTCAGCAGGGCAGGCTGCACGACGCTCGGGAAGCGGTCCGTGTCGGTGAGCACGCGGCGGAATGAGATTTCCGGGTCCTCGGCCACGGTCGCGAGCCGCACGGTCTTCCAAAAGGCGCCGTATTCCGTCCAGGAGTGCGGATTGGTGTAGATGGTTGCCTTGAATTCCAAGCCTTCAAGGCGCGCTTTGAGGTCCGCGGGCAGGTCGTCGTAGGCCTTCGCCGTATCCGCCAGCATGGTCTCGCCGTCGTGGGCCGGCACCTCCAGCAAACGCAACATGGCGCCTTTGCAGACATCCGGCGTGAACGCCGTGTCGCGGTGCCAGGGAATGCGTACCGTTCGTACGTCGGTCTCGTCATAGACATAGGCGGCGGGCCGTTTGTCCCCGCCCAGTTCCACAAGGTAGGGGTTGCCCGGGTACCGGAATGTGGGTTCCGGGTGAATCTCGAGTTCTCCGAAGCATTCGCTGATCGCCAGATGGCGGTCGATGGAATCGACGCCCCGGAACAGCAGGACCCCGTAGTCGAGCCACGTCTTATAAAGCGCGCTTTTGACAGAGGGGTCGCGCTCGCTGCCGGGCGCCAGGCCGACGATCTCTGCGCCCACCGTCATGGGGCGCACCGAAAAGCCGTTTGTGGTCGTCATGTCGTCACCCTCATGCGTAGACCCAAACGCGGTGCATCACGCGTTTGTAGGGTCGGTCGAAAATAATGCCGTGCTGTGTCTTTTGATTGTCCCACAGGACGATCGTGCCCGGCCGCCAGGAGACGCGGAGCTGCAGCTCCGCGAACCGCACTTGGCTGCACAGGAATGTCAGCAAGGCGGCACTCTCGTCGCGGCGCAGTCCTTTGATCGCACGGGTGTACCTTTGATTGACGTAGAGCGACTTGCGGCCGTTCTTGGGATCGGCCAGCACCACCGGATGCTCGACATCGGGCGCATTGGGTTTGGCCGCGCCCCAGCTGTGAAGGCCCGTCAAACCATCGATAAAAGCCTTCAGGGTCGGCGACAGATAATCATAGGCGGCTTCCATGTCGGCGAAGACCGTGTCGCGGCCATAATCCGGCACATCGATTGCTTGCAGGATGCTGAGATATCCACGCTGATCGTGAGCCGAGCCGTCCGTATGCCAGGAGTCGAGCGGCTTCTCCGGCGCGAAGTCCACGTCCATGGCTATGATTTTCACGCCGGGTTCGTCCTCGGCCTGGCCGTGAATGTGATGGGGATCGTCGGCGATTTCCCCCAGCAGCTTGGCAAACGCCATCAGTTCATGGGGCTTCAGCATCTTCTGGTCGCGTAGCACGATCACCTTGTGCTCGCGAATGAGTTCACGCAGCCACGTGCCCTCGGTCGCGCTGAAGCGCGTGACATCAATGTTGCCGACTTCTGCGCCGAAAACGCCGGTGATCCGGTGGATTTCCGGCGTGTCCGAAAAAGCGCCTGAATTTGGAGCGGTCTGGTCCATGGGTGCGCTCCTGTTATGCACTGCGAACGAGGCGTCCCGGCAAAGCGCCGGTCGGCTGATCGTCGCGGGCAATGACTGTGCCGCTCACGATCGTGGCGGCGTAACCGCGGGCGCGCTGGTTGAGGCGTCCACGTTTGCCGGGCAGATCCTCGCTGATGTGCGGCGGCAGAAGGGTCAGCGCATCGTAGTCGATCACATTGACGTCGGCCTTGGCGCCCGGCCGTAACACGCCGCGATCCGTGAAGCCGACGTGGCCGGCGGGCGCGGAGGTCAGCGCCTTGATGGCGGCGGCGAGCGGAAGGCGCGTGCCTTGGCGGTCGCGCGTCCAGTGGGTGAGGAGAGATGTCGGAAAGCTGGCATCGCAGATCAGGCCGTAGTGAGCGCCGCCGTCGCCGAGCCCGAGCACCGCATGCTCGTTCCCGAGCATCTCCAAAATATGATCGAGGTTGCCGTTGGCGTAGTTCGCCGCGGTCAGCATCAGCATGGTCGTGCCGTCGTTCTTCAGCATCAGGTCGTAGGCCAATTCCGCGGGACTGACGCCGGCGCGTTTGGCCCGCGCGCTGAGGCACTCCGACATGGGTGGTTCGTAGTCCATGGTCTCGCCGACCTCGAACATCTTGTCGAACAAGCGGGCAAGGCCGTACAGCACTTGCTTGGCGGGGTTCGGCGTTTCGCTCAACAGCTTTGCGCGCACGGCAGGATCGCGCAGGCGTGCGACCTTCTCGGCATGGGGAAGTGCCGCAAGTTCGCTGTCATAGGTTGGGCACAGCCGGAACGGATTGAGGGACAGCTGGTGCCCCATGATGATGCCCAGTGGTCGCGGCAGAACCTGCGGACGAAGTGTTGCGCCGCTCGCATTCGCCGCATTCACCCGTGCAAACACATCGCGCCAGCGGTTGGGATGGCGCGTACTTTGGTTCATGGTGAAGCTAAGTGGTCGGCCCGCGGTCTTTGACAGTCGCGTGAAGAGGTCCACGTTTTGCGCGGCGGTGTCGGCGGCGTTATCCTCGAAGTTCGCGACCATCTGGAATGTACCGCGCCCAGCGTGGGCGATCGCCTGCGCCATGGCCTGGAGTTCCGCTTCGGCGGCCAGGAAGCTAGGGATTGGATCGCCGTCACGGGTGCGATGAGCAGGCACGGTGCTGGTAGCGAACCCGACAGCGCCGGCGCGCAGCGCCTCAAGAGCCAATGTCCCCATCTTTTCAAGATCGGCCGGCGTAGCAGCCTCGCGCCGTTCACCGCGGTCGCCCATGACGAATACGCGCAAGGCTGAGTGCGGCAGATAGGCGGCCACGTCGATGTCGCGCGGCAGGGCGTCGAGGGCGTCGAGATACTCCGGAAAACTTTCCCACGACCACGGTAACCCCTCTGCCATGACGAGTTCCGGGATGTCTTCGACGCCTTCCATCACCCGGATCAGCAGATCGCGGTCGGCGGCGCGGCACGGGGCGAACCCCACGCCGCAATTTCCCATCACAACCGTCGTGACGCCGTTGGCGGAGGACGGATCGAGCCGGTTCGACCAGATCGCCTGGCCGTCGTAATGGGTATGGATGTCGATGAAGCCGGGCGTGACGATACGGCCGTGTGCATCGATCTCTTCCCGGCCGCGCAGATCGGTCGCGCCGACCGCAACGATCCTGCCGGCGTCGATGGCAACGTCGCCCGCGAATCCGTCCGATCCGGTCCCGTCGAAGATGGTTCCGCCGCGAATAACCAGATCGACTGTGTCTGGCATGCTTCTCCTCCGGCTCCGGTCCTAGTTTAGACCGGCGCGGGCGCCGGAAACCATCCCTAGGCGCAGAAAGCCGGGTGAATCGGCCCGATCCCTGGGCCATGATGGGCCGGGATTGGTGCACTGGAGGAGGGGAGCTTTGTCCAAGTCGAAATCCACATCCGGACCGAAAGTCAGCCGCAGAGACGCCGCGTTGCTAGGCGCCGGTGCAATGCTGTTTGGGCCCGCAGCCAGCGCCGCCGAGGCGGGAGCTGCCGGCAATGTTCCCGCACCGGACTTCTCAAGCGACGAGGGGGCTCTGGCCTATGCCAACCAGCAGCTCGACAAGCTGGTGGAAGCCATGCGCGAGCATCTGGCAAAGCACATCACTGGCTGGCCGATCGATGCGCGCGACCGCGAACTCAACACCTATGAGGCGCTCAGGCATTTATTGCGCAACATAAGTTTCGGGCACGCGGGATATGTGGAAGCGGACTATGAGAATCCGACCTTCACCAAGATGGGCGGCACAAACCGCATTCAATTCCAGCTCCAGTCCACCGATTGCAACTATCACATGGCCGTCCTGCACGGCGACTATCGGTATCGTTTGCGTGGGTACCGGGGCACGTCGGCGATTTTTCAGATCGAGATCGGCAGCGGCTCGGGTGCGACACCGCGCACGTGGAAGGTCCTGACCGTCGCCAACAACATCGACCACCCCGCGCTGGCGGCGGGAAAAACCATCGATGTGATCCTCAGCCGCGACAAGCCCGCGGATCTCGGCGATGCCACGTGGCTGCCCTTGCCGGAAGGCCACTGCGAAATCCACCTGCGCCAATACTACGCCGATTGGGACAAGGAACTGCCGGCCGACCTGATTCTGACGCGTGAAGACCAGACGTTCCCGTCCGCCTTGCTGACCCGCGACACGTCGGAAGTCCGCTTCCAGCGACTGGTCGATCTCCTCAAGCAGCATGCGAATTTCTACCGCATTGGTGTGCAAAACCACCTCAAGTCGCCGCCCGAATTTGCCGAGGCGGTTGTCGTCCCGGGCGCCTTCGAAGGCACCCAATACTTCTTCGGCCAGTTCCGCTGCCGGCCGGACCAGGCGGTGGTCATCGAGATCGACGCACCGAAATCTCTCTATTGGAACGTCGAACTCGCACAGATGCAGTGGGAGCCCGGCGACTACTGGTCGAAGCTCGTGTCCTACAACATGACCCAAGTCCGTGCTGAGCCGGACGGAAAGGTGCGCTGGATCGCAAGCTGGACCGATCCCGGCGTGCCGAACTGGTTCGACTGTTCCGGCCGGAACCTCACGCTGATCGGCTTCCGTTTCTTCCGCTCGGAAATCCAGCAGACGCGCCCGCGCCTGCGCACCATCGCCCTGTCCGATCTCCGCAAGCACATCCCCAAGGGCACACCTAAGGTGACGGCGGAAGAGCGCACGGATCTGATGCGGCGGCGGCTCTACTCGATCTATCGACGCAAGTTCAACGACTTCTGACAGCGTCTTTTGCGTTTGAATGCAAACGCACGTGCGCTAGTATTCCTCTAATGCACATGCATTAGGGTACGAAAGTCATGCCATCCGAGACCGTGAAAGAGCGAGCATCCGGTGCCGCAGGCACCCTTGAGATCGTTCCCTTGACGCCCGTGATCGGCGCCGAGGTGAGGGGCGTTAAACTCAACGCCCTTTCGGACGACGCGAAGACGCAGATCTATCGCGCATGGCTGCAGCACAAGGTGCTGTTCTTCCGCGGCCAGGCCGACATCACGATCGCGCAACACGAAGATTTCGCCGCCATGTTCGGCGAGCCGACGGCGCCGCCGACCATTCCGGTTCTGGAAGGCAGCCGCTATGTGCTCGAGCTTGATTCCCGCCGCGGCGGGCGTGCCGACCAGTGGCACACGGACGCCACTTTCACCCAGCGCCCCGACAAGGCGACGGTTCTCCGCAGCATGATTGTGCCGGAGGCGCTTGGCGACACCCTGTGGGCCAACACGGCCGCCGCCTATGAAAGCTTGCCGGAACCCTTGAAGCGGTTTGCCGACAGTCTTTGGATTCAACATGCCAACGACCGCGATCCCACGACGCCGCCGACCGGGTCGAATTCACAGCTTACCCAACTGCGAACGAAGACGCTGAGGGTCGAACATCCCGCCGTGCATGTGCATCCGGAGACAGGCGAGCGCGCCTTGATGCTTGGCTACGCCGCGCAGCGCCTGATCGGCTTTCCCAAGCATGAGTCTTCGACCTTCTTCGATATCCTCGAGGGCTATGTCCAGCGGCACGACCATGTCGTGCGCTGGCGCTGGCAGGTCGGCGACGTGGTGGTCTGGGACAACCGGGTCACGGAGCACATTGCACTGCAAGATTACGGAGACCGTCTCCGCATCATGCACCGGGTGTCCGTGCGCGGCGACATCCCCGTGTCTCTCAACGGCCGCCAGGAAAGCCGGGTTCTCGACTATTAGAACGCGATTGTGGCGGCGTGCGGTTCGGCGCAAGATCACGGTGCGAGGGCGCGCGTTTGGTTGCGGAAATCAAAAAGGGAGCGGCTCATGAGTAAAATGCGAATTCATCGGGAAGAAGACTGTGCCCTGGTCACGGTCGAGGACCTTCTCCGTCAGCACGGGCGCGACGAGGCCACCATCAAGGCGCTGCCCGACGAGGCGTTGCACGCGAAAATGCGCTTCTACGAAATGGGCACCCCTGAGTCGCCGCAGCTGTTCGAATCCCAGATGCCGCCTCACACCCTGGCGCCGATCCATTCCCATACGGAAGACGAGATCATCTACATCCTCGACGGCGAGATGGTCATGGGCACGCAGACCCTCGGCAAAGGCGCCAGTGTCTTCGTCGCCGCCAACGCGAAGTACAGCTTCAAGTCTGGCCCCAATGGGCTGAAGTTCCTGAACTTCCGTCCGCGCCGCTGCGATTTCTGATTTCTCCATCGCAATCGACAAGGGGATAAGTCTGATGGGGATGCACCGGCGCGACGACAAAATCGCCGGGCAGCCTATCCGCTTTGAACAAGCCTTCGACGATCCCGACGCCGTCATCCGATTCATCCGCGCCACCGCGCCCTACCAGCTGATGGCGAAGGTGCATAATTTCAGCGACCACCTCTACGCCGCCCTGGGACCGCAATTCCGTTTTCATTGGGCCAAGAACGGTGAGATTCACGCGCCCGGCGTCGAACCGTTCCTGAACAACCAGCGCTTCATCGACGCCAGTGGCACCTTGTTTCGTGCGCCGGTCGTCATCCCTTGGGCGATGATGTGCAACCTCACATGTCCCATTGCCACGGGCATCACCCACACCGACCTTCCTACGTTTGCCGTCGCCACCGGCGCCGTGGTTCCCGATTGGCTGCGTGCGGTCATGGGATTCAGCGGCCTGTTTCAGGAGTGGGCGGTGCCGGTGTCGAGCGCGATCTCCTGGTTCTATCGTGGCCAGGGCGGGGAGTTCGAATATTGGCCGGATGGGCTGGAGCGCGCGGCGGTCGTCGAGCGGCCGCCGTATTGGAACACCGCCTTGGTGAGCGACAACGACTATATGTACCACCGCGTCCGCAGCCATGCCGATCCGGCGAAATACGCGGCCATGAAATTCGGTCATGACACGCTGTTGCAGGCCGAAGGCGCCGACGACTGGCAGGTCATTGACCGCGATACCACCGTCGCGAAGCTTGGCCGCGATGAGGTGCGGCTGTCGATCCTATGGAAGGCGTTGGCCTTCCCCTCCGAGCAAGAGGCTGCCCGCTACTTTGATGGCAGCAGCGATCTCGACGGTTATCATATTGCAGACATCTTCCGCGCCGACATGGCCGCGCGCGGCGCAAAGAGTGATCGACCTGCCGATGCACTCGGTGATAAAGCGTGGCAGGCGCTTCTCGAGCAAACCTATACCCGGAGCACGATGCAATGACCGAAGTGGGGGCGGCGGCACGGCCGATGGGGTGGTACTACGGCTGGACCATCGTCGCGATGACGATTGTGACGCGGGTCTCCACGAACGGACTGACGTCGAACGCGCTGACGCTTTTCCTTCCCAAGTGGTCGGCGGAGTTGAACGTTCCGATCAGCCAGTTGCAGCTCCCCCTCGGCGCCATGCTGATTATGTGCGCGCTCATTTCTCCCCTCATCGGTAGCCTGGCCGATAAATATCCTTCCCGCATTCTCTTTGGTTGCGGCCTCGGTGGAATGTCGGTCTTTTACTTGGCGATGAGTTGGGCGACGGCCGTGTGGCAGATGATAGCGCTCTACGGATTGGTTGCGTCTATCTCGCTCACCTTGGTGACCGGCATCCCCGCCAATGCGCTCATCTCGCGCTGGTTTGTACGTCGTCTCGGTCTGGCGCTGGGCTTGAGTACCTTCGGCGCTATTCTCGGCGGCGTGCTCCTGCCGCCCCTTGTTGCGGCACTACTGCCGACGTTCGGCTGGCGCGCGATCTGGCGCGGTGTCGGGCTTGTGGTTGGTTTGATTGTCCTGCCGCTGATGCTGATCGTGATCCGCAACCGGCCTACGGAGCGCGAAGGGTTGCACTATGTCAGCGGCAAACCGCGCGACAACGGTGCGCACCAATTGACCATGCGCGACATCCTCACGCGCGGAAAATTCTGGCTGCTCGTGGTGATCTATCTCCCCATTTTAGGTCTCCATATGGGCGCCGCACAGAACCTGGCGCCTTATGCGGCCAACCATGGCCTGAGTTCCCAGTCCGCAGGCATCCTTGTCTCGGTCCTGAGTTTTTCACAGCTCGTTGCCATGGTGATCCTGGGCATGCTGTCCGATCGCTTCGGCAACCGTCTCCTGTTCGCAGGTCTTGGGATCACGATGGCCATTGGCGCGGCGATTCTCGCCTTTGGCACAACTCTGCCGGCAGCGGCCCTGGGTGCCATGATTATGGGTTTCGGCGGCGGTATTCTCATCTTGCTCACGTCGGCAATTGTGGCTGAGTTCGGGGCGGAAGGAGTCGGGCGGGGATATGGCCTCTGCATGCTCTTCCTGCCGGTTGCCGCGCTTTCGCCCTTCGTCATTGCAAGGACTCGCGAGGCCACGGGCAGCTATGCGCCGGCGTTTCTAGGTATGGCGGCGCTCGTAATGATTTCCGCTGGTCTCAGTCTTTTTTTGAAAGAGCGGCCTATTGCTCCGGCCGCCGCATGATGAGCGTGCGCTCAGCATGCGAAACAACATTGAACTCCCATCTCAATCGGACTACCCAAGGGGGGGTCACGTGAACCAGGCGAGTTCCAATGCGCGCGAAGACTAAGAAAAAAGCGGCCAAGCGAGCTCCCCGTCGCACACGCAAAGATCCGCTCGGCGAGGCGACCCGCGCGGCGCTGATCGAAAAAGCGGAGGCGATGTTCGCGGAAAAAGGCATCGACGGCGTCTCCATCCGCCAGATCGGCATCGCAATCGGCTCAGCCAATTCCAACGTGGTCGGCTATCACTTCGGCACCAAGGAAGCCTTGGTAAGGGCGATCCTGCTCAAGAACCTGCCGCACATGGCGACGCGGCGCGCCGAACTGCTCGATCAAGCAAAGCGAGATGGGCGCGAACAGGATCTGCCGGCGCTCCTCGAGGCGCTGTGCCGCCCCGTCTTCGAGCTGCAACGCGCCGATGGCCAGCACACCTATGGCATGTTCCTGTGGCGACTCTCGGGATCGCCCTGGTGGGGACGGGTCGGGCAGATCGTGTCGGTGCCGGTAACGCAGGAGATTCTAAAACGCATGGCGGCTGCGCTGCCGAAGCTTCCGGAAAAGTTTTTCATGGAACGCATCTACGCCGTTGCCGACATCTTCACTGGCACCTTGCGACGTCTTGACGCCGCCAAGGCCGACGAACGTACCCAAGAACACATGTTTGGCCATGCCATGCGCATGGCGACTGCGGTCCTGAACATGCCGATCGGCAAGAACGACCAGGCCGGCCCCCGCCGGAGCAGCGGACGGGAATCCATCAGCGCGATCAAGGACCCGGTCGTCGGAGCCTGAGGCGCTGCGTTGGCAGTATTTCTAAACTATTGAAATAACGCGATAATTTTAAACGGGCGATGGTCGCGTCTCCCGCCGGCTGTGGTGTGTTCGCCGTTCCCGCTGCATTTGCGTTTTGGAAGAAGCGGCTGATCGGGCGGAGGCGACTTTTGCTCGCCTCCCATGAACCTTAGTTTAGGCGCGCCGCGTGGCCGGAAATCGCTGTGCCACCTATGTTATGCTGTGCAGGAGAGCCCTCCGATTGCCGGGAGGGGAGGAACAGGAGCGCCGCCATGTCTTTTGAACTCAACCGTCGCCTTGCCGCCAAGCGTTCGCCCCTGCGGACGACGGCGAACATCGACCCCGTCACGGCCGGCATCATCCGCGGCGCCATGGAGACGGTGTGCTTCGAAGCGGCAACCCACCTGGGCCGCGCGGCTTCGTCCCCGATCATCAACCAATCCAACGAACGCAACGCCTGCATCATCGACGCCAACGGGCGTCTGGCCGGCGCTTCCATCGGCACGCCGCACCTGACCTTCGTCACCGGCTTTACGGTGCGCTACGGCCTGATGATGCAGGAAGAGTTCGACTGGGGTCCGGGCGACGTTTTCATCGCCAACGATCCGGACTACGGCGGCGGTCACCTGCCGGACTACAACGTGTATGCGCCGATCTATGACGAGAAGGGCGAATTGCTCCTCGTTCAATGCCTCCAGGCCCACCAGGGCGACACGGGCGGCAAGGACCCGGGTGGCTTCACGTTGGAAGCAACCGACATCTACACCGAAGGCCTGGCGATGCCGTGCCTTAAGCTCGTGCACCGCGGTGAAAAGCGCCGCGACGTGATCAAGCTGGTGGAGCGCCAAAATCGCCTGCCGTCCTTCCACGGCGACCTCGCCGCCATGATCAGCGGCGTGCAGCTGGCCGTCCGTTTGCTCCAGGACATGGTCAAGAAGTGGGGCTCGGAAAAGGTCAAAGCCGCCATCAACTACAATATCGAACTCAGCGAGCGGCGCTTCCGCGAAGAAGTCAGCCGGTGGAAGGATGGCTCCTACCCGGCCACCGTCTACATCGACCACGACACCCTCGGCACCAAGGACGTGAAGGTGCACGTCACCTGCACGATCAAGAATGACCAGCTGACCGTCGACCTAACGGGAACCGATGATCGCCCCGAATTGGTCGGCGTGTGGAACACCTACGGCAACACCCGCAGCTATGTGATGTCTCAGGTGGCGAACCTGGTCGACCCGTCGATCATCAAGAACGAGGGACTGTTCAACGCCGTCGAGATCATCGTGCCGGAGAATTCCATCGCCCAGCCGCCGCCGAACAAGCCGGCTGCGCTCGGCTCCTTCCATCCGGCTTGCGAAATCACCGAGGCCGTCTGCGTCGCATTGTCATCGGTGGTGCCGGAGCGCTCCGCGCCCCAGGTCTACAAGATCGGCATGCCGCCGTCGGTGGTCGGCTTCGACAAGAACAACCAGATGTGGCTCGACGTCGGCGTCGACTCTCGCTCCATGGACGCTTCGGCGGTGCAAGGCATCGACGGTTGGGGATCGTGCCCGGCCTCTTTGGGCATGCTGCTCCTCGCCCAGGCTGAGGACTCGGAGGCGCGCGTTCCCGTGATCAACATGAACCGCGACATGATCACGGATACGGACGGCGCCGGGCAGTGGCGCGGCCAGAACGCCAGCATCAACGTGAAGCAGATCCTCGAGCCGACCACGGCCATGACATGGCTGGTGTCGGCCATTCACCCGCTCAGCGGCATGTGCGGCGGCGACGACGCCAGCCCCTACAAGACCCGCCTGATGGTCGGGTCGAACGATGAAATCAAGGTCGAGCGCACGGCCCATGTCAGGATGCCGCCCGGCTCGGTCACCGAGTATGTTCACGGCGGCGGCGCCGGCTTTGGCCCGGCCTTGCAGCGCGATCCCGAAGCGGTGAAGGACGACGTCCTCGACGAGAAGGTCAGCGTCCGGAAGGCGCGGGAAAAGTACGGCGTGGTCTTCACGGGCACCATCGAGGAATACGATCTCGCGGTGCACGTCGCGGCGACCAAGGCGTTGCGGGAAGAATTAAAGGCGGCGCAAGCACGGCACGTCGCCGCTGAGTAAGAAGTTTCGTCGCGAAGTCCGCTCGCCCCAGCATTCTTTCCGCAGGCTGGAAAGGCCGTTGCATCGCAATGGCGGGGTGAGGGGTTTCGCCCAATAACAGAGAAGATTGAGAAGCGGGGGGATTCGCGTGGGCTATCGTGTCGGCATTGATATCGGGGGGACTTTCACCGATTTCGCTCTTCTCAAGGGTTCCGAGGTCATTCTTCACAAGAACCTGAGTACGCCCGAAGACAGGTCGATCGGCGTGATGACCGGCTTGGAGAAGCTGGCCACGATCGAAGGGAAGTCGCTCAAGGATTTTCTCGGTCAGTGCGATGCCATCGTTCACGGCACGACCATCGCCGACAACACCCTCATTGAAATGAACGGCGCGGTGACGGGCCTGATCACCACAGAAGGCTTCCGCGACGAGCTCGAGTACCGCCGCGGCTACAAAGAGAACGTGTGGGATATCCGGCTCGAGCCGCCGGTGGATCTTGCGCCGCGTCGCCGCCGTATGACGGTGCCCGAGCGGATCCTGTTCGATGGCCGCGTTCACAAGGCCCTCGACGAGAATGCCGTGCGCGAAGCTTGCCGCCGCCTGAAGAAGCAGAAGGTGGAGTCGGTGGCGATCTGTTACCTGTTCTCCTTCGTCAATCCCGCGCACGAAAAACGCACCAAGGAAATCGTTGCGGAGGAGATGCCCGGCGTCCATCTCTCCGTCTCCTACGAAGTCCTGCCGCGTTCGCCGGAATACGAGCGCGTCAGCACCACCGTTGCAAACGCCTATGTCGGTCCGCGCGTTACGTCGTACCTGGAGAAACTTGTCTCCCGCCTGATCGGCGGCGGCTACTCCAACCAGCTCATGGTCATGCAGGCCAGCGGCGGCGTGATGACTAAGGAATACATCGACGGCGCGCCGATCCGCGTGCTCGCTTCCGGCCCGGCCGGCGGCGTGGTGGGCTCGGCCTATGTCGGCACGGAGAAGGGGCATCCCAATCTCCTGTGCGTCGACATGGGTGGCACGTCTTACGACGTCTCGCTGGTGTTGGACGGCCAGGCGCCGGCGGAAACCGGCTGGAACATGCACCACCGCAATCTCATCGGCGTGCCGATGGTGAAGGTGGAAACCCTCGGCGCCGGCGGCGGCTCCATTTGCTACGTCAATGATGGCGTCCTGTTCGTCGGACCCGCATCTGCCGGCGCAAAGCCGGGACCGATCTGCTACGGCCGCGGCGGCACGCGCCCCACCGTGACGGATGCGCTGCTGATGCTCGGTATCCTGTCGTCGGAATCGGAATTCGCTGGCGGCGCATTCAAGCTAAGCAACGCGGGCGTGACCGAGGCCTTCCAGAAAATCGGCGACGTGATGGGCTACAGCGCCGAAGAAGCCGCCTTCGACAGCTGGCGCGTGGTGAATGCCAACATGTCCCAAGCGGTGCGGCGCACTACCGCCGGCAAGGGCATCGATCCCGCCGACATGGTTATGCTCGCCTACGGCGGCAACGGGCCCGCCTTCGCGGCGATCCAGGCCGAGGACCTCGGCGTCACCAAAGTTCTCGTTCCCAAGGCCTCGCCGACGTTCTCGGCCCTCGGCACGTTGGTCGCCAAGCCCAGCATCGATGAAGAGCGCTCTTATCTTTGCCCGGCCAACGAGGCGGATCCGCAGAAGCTCACGGCGCTGTGGAAAGAGTTGGACGACCGCGCCTCGAAGTATTTCGCCGACGCGAACTACGGACGCGACAAGGTCTCGGCCAAGTACCAGATGAAGATGCGCTATCCCGGCCAGAACTTCGCGCTCACCTTCGACATCAAGATCGTGAAGGGCCGCCAGGACCTATCGTTCATCGATAGCAACATCGGCGCCACGGCGATCGATCTGTTCAACAAGCGTCACACCGAGGAATACGGCCACGTACGCGAGGGCGAGATGCCGGAAATCACCGGCGTGCGCCTGGAGACGTCGGTGGACAGCCCGTCACCGCCGGTGACCAAGGGCTTCAACGCCAAGACCGTCGCCGCCAAGCCGGCGAAGACGCGCCGTGCGAACCTGGGTCAAGGCTACGGTACGACCAACATCTTCGTCGGCAAGGACCTCAAGCCCGGCTACGAAGTCATGGGGCCCGCGGTGATCGAAGAGACCTTCACCACCATCGTGGTCTATCCCGGCTGGAAAGCCCAAGTGGACGATGCCGGCGACTACGAGCTGACGTGGGTCGCCGCGCCGCGCTAGTCGGTGGTATTGCACTGACGCGGGTCGCCGGACTCATATCCCTTCTTCAGCCACGCCACCCGCTGCGCGGATGAGCCATGGGTGAAGCGTTCCGGTGCAACACGGCCACCGCCGCGCTGCATGAGTTTGTCGTCGCCGATGGCGTTGGCGGTCTTCAGGCCTTCCTCCAGATCGCCGGGCTCCAGGGCCACACGCCCGCCTGATGCGGCCGCGGCACTGGCGGCCCATACCCCGGCGTAGCAGTCTGCCTGCAGTTCAAGCGCGACTGACGCGCGGTTCGCTTCGGATTCGCTGCGAGCGCGTCCTGTGCTTCTCATCGCGCCGGTGAGATTCTGCACATGGTGGCCGAACTCGTGCGCGACGACGTAAGCGCGGGCGAAGTCGCTGCCCGATCCGCCGAGCTGGCTCTCCAGTTCCCGCCAGAATCCCAAGTCGAGATACACGGTCGAATCGTTGGGACAATAGAACGGCCCCATCGCCGACTGACCGAAGCCGCATCCGGTGTTCGTGCCCTGCTCGTAGAGCACGACGCGCGGTGCTTGATAGCCGCGCAGTTTCGCGCCCCAGACATCGTTGATATTGGCGCTGACGATATCCACAAACTGGCCGGCGCGATCTCCCGGGGTGCCGGTCTTGCCCTGCTGCTGTTCGGGCTGGTTGACTTGATTGACGACCTGTTGCGTGACATTGGGGTCGATGCCGAAGACGAAGTAGCCGATCAGTGCGAGGACAATCGCCCCGACACCGCCGCCGGCGACGGGAATGCCCATGCCTCGCCGATCCTCAACGCCACCGCCGCTCCGCCCACTTTCCCAACGCATGGCCGATCACCCTATGCCTTCGTGCTGCATGGCTTTCTGTACGGACGGCCGCGCCTTGATCTTGGCGAAGTAGCCGTCGAGGCCGTGCTTGATGCCGACCTTGGGACCATTCATCCACGTCAGCATGGTGAACAAGTAGCAATCCGCGACGCTCATGTCGTTGAACAGGAAGTCACCCTTCATGTTCTTCTGCAGAAACTCCACACGCTGGGTGATTGCCTTGCGCGCCGCTTCCTTGGCTTCATCAGTGCCGTTGGCGAAGAAAGGTTTGAACTGTTTGTGGATCTCCGTGGAGATGAAGGCCAACATCTCCAACAGGCGGTACTTGCCGAGGCCATTGCCCGTGGGCGCGAGAGCGGAGGACTGGTCGGCGATCCAGGCGAGGATGGCGACGTTTTCCGTCAACACCGCGTCGTCATCCAAAGCCAGGGCCGGCACATAGCCTTTCGGATTGATGGCGGTGTAGTCCTCGCCGTTTTCGGTCTTCTTGGTTTTGAGATCGACTTTGATGTGGTCGAACTTGAACCCGCCCTCGTGGAGCGCGATGTGGTCGGCGAGACTGCACGCCCCCGGAGAGAAGTAGAGCTTCATGACAGGACTCCTGTGCGAAACATGTGTCCTATCCAATCGACTAAACGGCGATCTGTTCCACGCTATTTTATCCCTTAACCATCAAGTGGTTAGCCGGGCAGACCAGGCTGGCCGAAGCGGCCGCGGAAGACCATGTCGCCGAGCGCTTTGCGGTCGCTGGGCAGTTCGCGGGCCTGGAGACCTTCGGGCAGGATCGATTTGTCGCCGCGCTTGCCGAGGGCGACGGCCGCTTCGAGCCGGAAGCGTTCCGGCACCTCGAGCGCGGCGCGCGCCTGGTCGAAGTTCACCCCCGTCATACCATGCGTGTGATAGCCGAGCTTCGTGGCCTGGAGGGCCATCATCGCCCAGGCGGCGCCGGCGTCGAAGCTGTGGCTGTGAGACACCTGGGGTGTTTGATCGGGTTTGCTCGGCGACAAGGTGTCGGAGCAAATGAAGATCAGCGCGCTTGCGGTCTTCACCCAACTGGCATTGAACGGGATCAGTACGCCGAGCAGGCGCTCCCAATCCGCATCTTCGCGCAGCGTGTAGATGAAGCGCCAAGGCTGGACGTTGAAAGCGGAGGGCGCCCACCGTGCCGCTTCGAAAATAGTCGCAAGGTCTTTCTTGTCCATCGCCGAGCCGTCGAAGGCGCGCGGCGACCAGCGCTCCAGGAAAACGGAATCGATCGGATGGTCTGAGCGTCTTTGAGTGTCGGTCATCGTTAGGTCCTCTAGGCGCGGAGATTTTCGCGGAAGGTCGCGCCGGTGTATTCCTTGCGGTAAATCCCGCGCTTCTGCAATTCCGGCACGATCAATTCGACGAAATTGCGCAGACCCATGGGCATGGACGAGGTGCCGATGACAAAGCCGTCGCAGGCGCCGGACTCAAAAATGTCCTGCATCTGGTCGGCGATCTTGTCCGGCGTGCCGACAATGCGCGGCGCCATCCAGGTGGTGGCATAGAGCAGGCCGGCCTCGTGAATGGTCAGGCCGCGGCCGTTCTTCCTGATCTTGAGCACGTTCTGATAAAGCCCGTGCGACACGGTACGTTCGGAATCGACCGGCACATCGCCCAAGGGCGTGTCCGGCGGGAAGGACATCATGTCGACGCCGGTCAGGTCGGTGAGGGTCTGGATGCCGAGGCGCACGCTGGCGAGGCTGTCGACATAGTCGGCCTCTTCCTGGGCCTTCTTCTCCGTCTCGGCGACAATCAAATCGATGGCCGGCAGGATCGCGCAATGGTCGGGATTGCGTCCGCGCGCGCTGACGCGGCGCTTGATGTCCGCATACACGCCCTGCATCAGGGATTTTTCCTGCTGGACGGTGAAGATCACTTCCGCCCATCGCGCCGCGAATTCACGCCCGCGCTCGGACGAGCCGGCTTGCATAAGTACAGGATGACCTTGGGGCGGCTGCGGCGTGGTCAGGCCCCCGGCGACGCGCACCTGCTTTCCCTCATACTTCACGTACCGCATCTTGTCCGGATCGCCGAAAAGCCCGCTCGCCTTGTCGAATTTTAGGCAATCCGCATCCCATGTCTTCCACAGGGTCATGCAGGCTTCCACGACCTCGTCGGCAAAGTCGTAGCGCTGGTCGCGGACCTTCAGGGCATCCAGGCCGTTGTTCTTGGCTTCCGACGGATGACCGCTGGTGACGATGTTCCAGCCGGCGCGGCCGTTGCTGATGTGGTCGAGGGACGCGAAGGCGCGGGCGATGTGATAGGCGTTAAAGAACGACGTGCTGAGGGTCGCGGTCACGCCGATGTGCTTTGTGGCGCGGGCCATGCACGCGACCAGCTGCAATGGGTCGAGCATCACCATCTGCCCGCCGTGCTTCACGATCAGGCTCGGCGTGTTTTCGCGCAGGTCCTGGTGGAACTGGTAGTCGACCAGGAAGATGCCGTCGAAAAGGCCTTGCTCGCTGATCTGCGCAATCTCCTCGTAGCGCGCGGGATCAAGGACGCGGTGGCCGTCCCCGTCCGGATGACGCCAGCCGCCGTTATGATGGTTCGTCGGCCCCGCACACATGAGGGTGACGAAATGCATTTTCCGCTTCGACAATTTCTATTTCCTCGTCCTCAAAACTAAGCCGGCACGCGTTTCGGACGCTTGTTGACCAGCGGCCGCCGATAGATGGGATCGTCCTTGCTGTGCGAGGGGCCGCCGTTGGCGCGGAGATCGGGCGCATCGAACGGCCTCGGCAGGCCCTTCATCGCACCTGACCACTCGATCATGTTGACCCGCATGGCAATCTTCCAGGCGCCATTCCGCTTTTCCAGCCGGTCGGCGTAACGCCCGCCGCTGGTCCAATTTGAACCATCGGTTCCCACCTGCACGAACAGCCAATAGGTCTCGGCGTGGGCTGTGTCGCCGTCGAGATCGCAGAGATGGTTGAGAATGTAGTGAAAGGTGATCGGATTGCCGGACTTGCGGTTTTGGTTGTCCAGCCACGCCCAAAGTTCAGCCGGAGAGCCGCACAGTTCGCCCACGTCGATGGTGGCGTCCGGATGGAAGCCAGCCAGAAAACCCTCCTGATCGTGGCGGTCCGCGGCGCGGCATATCCGTGCCTCGCATTCATAGACTGCCTCGCGGTCGAGCATTTGCTGCACTTCAGGGGCGTGGGGTGTGCTCATGGGCGTTCCTTCAGCGTTCGAGCAGCAGGTTCTCGCGCTCGTCCTTCACCACCGACCAGCCCGGCGGTACGACGATAGTTGAGTCCGGCTCTTCGATGATCAGCGGTCCGGCGCGGCGCGCGGTCAGGTCGCGGCGCGCGACGACGGGGGTCTTGATCGAGCCGTGTTCCTTGCCGAAGTAGGCCATGCGCTCGCTGGGTGGCACGGGCTTGGTATCGGAGCGCAGGCCTTGCGCTAGTTCCGAGAATTTGAGGTCCGTGGCCTTCTTGGTGGCGCGCACGCGTACGCTGACCAGTTCGACGGGATCATTGGCGGTATGGCCGAAATTGGTCTTGTGGGTCTCCGCGAACATGGCGTCGACCTTCTTGTGAAAATCCGCCGGGCTGAGATCGCGGGGAATCTCCAAGGTCATGGCTGTGGTCTGGAAGGTGTACTTCACTGCGACCAGGCGCGCGAATTCGATGCCGCTCTTGGCGGCACGCCCGCTGAGCTCCTGTTCGGCTTGGCGCTCCATCTCGTCGTAGAGCTTGAAGAGGGCTTTGGGATCGGTCGCGTCCAGGTGCATGGCGACGGGGCGCACGTATTCCTGGCGGTGATCGGCAAGCAGCAGGCCGAGAGCGCTGAACAGGCCCGGATAGACCGGGATGCAGATCTTCCGAATATCCAAAGTCTCGGCGATGGCGGCGCCGTGGAGCGGTCCGCCGCCGCCGAAGGCGACCAGGGTGAACTCGCGCGGATCGCGACCGCGCTCGGTCGATACGGAGCGCAGCGCGCGCATCATGGTGGCGTTGGCGACGCGTGTTGCGCCGTAAGCGGCTTCGAGCACGCTGAGGCCGAGGGGCTTGGCAAGTTGTCCTTCAATCGCGGCCCAGGCCGCGTCGCGGTCGATGGGAACCGTCGATCCGGCGATGGCCGTAGGATTGATGTAGCCAAGGACGACGTTGGCATCGGTGAGGGTCGGTTGCGTGCCGCCGCGCCCGTAGCACACCGGACCCGGGTCCGCGCCGGCGGAGTGGGGGCCGGCCTTGAGGATGGCGCCGTTCTCCACCCAGGCGATGCTGCCGCCGCCGGCGCCGACCTCGACGATGTCGAGCCAGGGCGCCCGCAGCACATGGCCGTTGCCGCCGAACAGTCGTGAGGCCGAGGTGATGCCGCCGCCGACTTCGCCGCTCGATTTCTCGAAGGGCGCGCCGTTCTCGATCAAGCAGGCCTTGGCCGTCGTGCCGCCCATGTCAAAGGAGAGGACTTTATCGAGCTTCAGTTCCTGCGCCAGGCGCGCGGCGGCGAGCACACCGGCGGCGGGGCCGGACTCGATCAGGTTGGCCGGCTTCTGGCGCGCCATCTGGGCGGAAGTGACGCCGCCGTTGGACTGCATGATCAGGAATTGCCGGCTGTAAGCGGCGAGGCGTTGTTCGAGCCGCGTCAGATAGTTCTCGAACACCGGGATCAGCGACGCATTGACGGTCGTGGTGCTGGCGCGCTCGTACTCGCCGATCTCCGGGTCCACTTCGAACGACAGGCAGCGGATGGTCTTGGGGGAGAGCCGGGCAATCAGCTCGCCGAGTTTCCGCTCGTGCTCCGGGTTGAGATAGGCGTTGACCAGGCACACGGCGATGGCGTCGACATTGCGCGCGAGCAGTTCACGGATGCTTTCCAGCACATTGGGATCCTAAGCTTAGAATTCCACGTGGACAAGTTGTCGC
>JADMIO011701094.1_pt1 | contig 64194 bp, 40 predicted proteins | sample 8958161 | NCBI WGS metagenome assembly JADMIO01 (sample SAMN16585339, study PRJNA669376) | soil metagenome | isolation source: Crop rotation soil | place: USA: Cullars Rotation, Alabama | collected 2011 | reverse complement strand
CGCGACAACTTGTCCACGTGGAATTCTAAGCTTAGGATCCCAATGTGCTGGAAAGCCGTCCATCCCCGACATTTGACAATCCATTAGGATCAGGTCAAAGGCGTCCTGACCCAGTATCTTTAAGGCGTCTTCGCCATTGTCGACACCCTGCGCCTTAAAACCGATGCGTTTCAGCATCTCCATGATGACCTTTTGGTTCACCGAATTGTCTTCGACCACCAAAATCTTGTGTCCGCGTTTTCCATGGGAAGGCCGGACCTGAGGTTTGGCGACCGATGGCGTTGCCGCTTCCGATTTTCCGTTTGAGGCTTCCGCCGTCGGGGAGGGCGTTCCTTTTGCCACTGTCAACCGAAACCAAAAAGTTGAACCGCTTTGCGGATGGCTTTCAAAACCGATCTCGCCGTTCATTAATTGAACCAGCCGTTCGCAAATAACCAGACCCAAACCGGTTCCTCCGTATTTGCGGGTGAGCGAGCTGTCCGCTTGAGAAAACGGTTTAAAAATTCGCGACGCCGCCTCGGGCGAGATCCCGATGCCGGTGTCTTGAACCGAGAACCGAAGGGAAACGCTCCCGGCATCTTCCCCCTCTTTTTGCACCCGGACACTGACCTGTCCTTTCTCGGTGAACTTGATGGCGTTGTCCACCAAGTTTTTTAAGACCTGTTTAAATCGAACGGGGTCCCCCTTGAGCCAAACCGGCACGTCTGGAGGGAGGATTACTTCCCATCTCAAATTTTTCTTTTTCAGATTGTATTGGAAGAGTTTTGAGGTTTCGGTGATCGCCTCTTCAAGATTGAAATCAATAATTTCGAGTTCCAATTTTCCGGACTCGATTTTGGAGAAGTCGAGAACGTCGTTCACAACGGTAAGAAGCGAATTGGCCGAGAGATCAATGATGTCCACGCTTTCGCGCTGACTGGGAGTGAGTTTGGTTTGTGAGAGGATTTCCGTCATTCCAATGATGCCGTTTAGCGGCGTGCGTATCTCGTGGCTGACGTTGGCCAGGAAATTCGACTTGAGCTGCGAGGCGGTGAGAGCGGCTTCGCGCGCGAGAATCAAGTCACGCTCCGCTCGTTTGTGGGCCGTGATGTCCTGAGCGATGACCAAGACGAATTTCTTTCCCACAATTTCCAGCGTGTCGGAATGGACCTCGACCTCGATGGTGTCGCCGCTTTTTAAGCGGTGACGCTCCTCGTTCACAGCCCGGTGGCTCAACAGCACGGTGGTTTCGACCGCGCTCGGAACCCCCTTCCCTTCCGCATCGGTCGCCAATAAATCCCGGCTTTTCATCTGCAGGAATTCCCGCCGGGAATATCCGTAACACGACACCGCCGCCTCGTTCACTTCCAAGAATTTAAAGGTTTCTTTCTCGACCACCCACATGGGAACGGGGTTGTGCTCAAACATAAACCGAAACTTCTCTTCGCTCTGGTAGAGGGCCTGTTCGGTTTCAACTCGCTCCGCCCGAATTTTGGCTTCCCGCAGCTCGCGTTCCACCGTGGGGACGAGACGGAGCAGATTGTCTTTCATCAGATAATCGTGGGCTCCGGCCTTCATTGCCTGAACGGCGGTTTCCTCGCCGATGGTGCCGGAGACGATCAAGAAGGGGATATCGGTGTCGCTGCGTTTCAGGAGAGCCAACGCTTCCAAAGCGTTGAATTTCGGCATGGCAAAGTCACAAATGACCGCATCCCATTTTTTTTTGTTTAAGGCCGCCTGCATGGCCTCAGGGGTGTCCACCCGCTCGTGGGTGACGTCGAAGCCGCCCCGGTTTAGCTCACGCAAAACCAGGAGAGCATCGTTTTCCGAATCTTCCACCAGCAAGAGTTGCAGCGATCGTTTTGTCGTCATAGTTCATTCTATCGAGATGGACACGGCGGCGGTTCATTCAACAATAACCAGTATAGCCCCAGATTGCGGACGGCTTCAGTGAATTCATCGAAATTTACGGGTTTTCGAACGAAGCTGTTGGCACTCAAATCGTAGCTCTGGATAATGTCCTTTTCTTCGTTGGAGGTGGTCAGAACCACCACCGGAAGGAGCTTGGTTCGGGGGTCGGCGCGCAGGCGGCGGAGCACCTCGATTCCGTCGATTTTGGGAATTTTCAGATCCAAGAGAACCACCACGGGCATCAGATGAGGATCCCGGCCGGCGAAAGGACCGGCGGCAAAGAGATAGTCCAAGGCTTCTTGGCCGTCACGAACCACAATGGTCTCGTTGGTGATGTTGTTTTTGCGTAGAGCCCGAAGCGTCAACTCCTCATCATCGGGGTTGTCCTCAACCAACATCACAATTTTGCCCTTCATCAGACCTCCCTTGCTCTTACCTTATGAGAGAGTGAAATAGAACGAGGCGCCTTTGTTCACCGAGCTTTCCGCCCAGATCTTCCCTTGGTGGCGACTGACCACGCGCCGTACTGTTGCCAACCCCACCCCCGTTCCCGAAAACTCGGCTTCCGTGTGCAGCCGCTGGAACGCACCGAAGAGCTTGCTGGCATACGTCATATCAAAGCCAGCGCCATTGTCGCGCACCACATACGTGGGCTTCTCCATCCCAGGGACGAGCCCAAAGAAGATGGTGGCATCCGGTTGTTTGGAGGTGTATTTCCACGCGTTCTCGAGCAAATTTTCCAAGGCGATGCGAATCAACCGGGCGTCTCCTTGAGCGATCATACCGTCCTGGATCTCTACGGATAGGGTGCGGCCTGGGTTCGCTTTGCGCAGTTCTCCAATCACGGCCCGTGCAATAGCGCTTAAGTCCACCGCCTCTCGATTCATTGGGCTGAGAGTAATACGCGACAAATTCAACATGTCGTCGATCAGTTGCCCCATGCGCTCCGACGCGGCCCGAATTCGGTTCAAATCGGCCTGCCCTTGAGCGCCCAACTGCTCCGCGTGATCCTCCGCCAACGCCTTGCTGAATCCGTTGATGCTGCGCAAGGGAGCGCGAAGATCGTGCGACACGGAATAACAGAAGGCTTCCAGCTCTTTGTTGGCGGCCTCAAGCAAGGTCGCCTTCGACTTTAATTCGTCGTTCAAATTCTTGATGGCGTCCTCGGCGTGCCGCCGCTCGGTGATGTCTTCGGAGATTCCCAAAAGGTAGAGGGGGTTGCCGGCTTCGTCCAAGATGGGAATCTTCCGCGTGTGCAGAAGCCGCATTCCTTTCTCTTTGGTCTGAATGGGTTCTTCGGGAATATCCAAGAGCGTCCGGTGCTCCAAGACTTCTTTGTCTTTTTCGGTAAAGAAGTCCGCCTCGGGTTTTGGGAAGAAATCGTAGTCGTTTTTTCCAACAAAACTGGTTTTGGGATACCCCAACAATTCCTCGCCCGCCTTATTGAATCGAACAAACCGTAGCTCCTCCGCGTCCTTGACGAAGACCATATTGGGCATGTTCTCGATGATTGAGTCCAAGAATTTGTTCAGATTTCGGGCTTCCTCATTGGCGGATTTGATTTGAGCCGTCCGTTCCTCCACCCGCTCTTCCAGCTCTTCGTGAGACCGGTGCAATTCCGCTTGATTGATCTGAATCTGCGTTAACATCTCGTTAAAAGTTCTCACCAAAAAACCAACTTCGTCGGAACCATGACTGACGGCGCGCACCGAATAGTTTTTGTTCTCGGACACGTCTTTAGCCACCCGCGTCAAATCCAAAATCGGATGAGTGATGTGCTCCGCTACTTTGGTCGCAATCAACACCACCACCACAAAAGAGAAAAACATAATGATCACGGTGATGGTCCCGTAGCGGGAGAGCCGATCCCTCACCTCTCCCAAATCGGAACGGATGTAAACCGCCCCGATAGTCGCTCCATCAAAAAAAATGGGGTGATAGACTTCCAACGCGTTCTTACCGAAGTTTGATTTGTCCTTGCTTATGTCGTACGTCGCCGGCGCCGTAAGGCCGTCCCCCTCGTTTCGATGCCAGGTTGACAGCAATTTTCCGTCTTTGGCATAAATCGCTGCCATTAAAATATTCGCTTTGGCTTTGAGCGCGGACATGGTTTTGGTCGCGGACGCGGCGTCCTCGAAGAGAATGGCCGAGGCGCTGTTGGTGCCGACGATATCGGCCTGCGTTAACAGGTTTCGCACCAGGCTTTGGCGAAACCCGACGGTGTCGTAAATCAAAAAGCCGGTACGCACAATGAGAAGAGCGCTGCAGCAAGTGATGACGCTTAACACAATGAACTTTTGCCTGATGGAAAGGTTCTTGAACCCCTTCATGACGTTATTGCCCCCCCGTGGCGTTGGAACCCTGAACCGTCTTGGCCAACTTCAGCAACTCGGAACTCAATTTTAGATGCGCGGCGTCAGCGGCATCTTTGTTGATGTTGAAGCGCACCTTGTGGTTTTCCAACGTGAACCCAATCATGCCTCCGCGCTGGATGAATTGATCCATGTCCCCCACGACGAGAACCGGTTGGCCCTCCAACGTCTTTAAGATCGGGGTGAGCGACTTCTGTTCCGAAGCGGAGATAAACAGAACGTGGCACTCCTTAGCGGCGGCCGCATCGGAGATTCGGCGCAGGGTGATTTTCCGATCCTTCAGGAGCTTTTCCTTCAAAAGGCCGTCCAGGCTTTGACCAAAAGGATCATCGCCCAAAAGACCAATGACAAAAGGGGCCTCGGCCGGCGGAAGGGCTTCCTCCGGCCAATCCACAAATTTGGCGAAATTGTAAAGGAAGGCGGCTTTGACTTGATATTCAGGAGGCGGTGACGCCGAGGAGGAGCTCGCGGCCGGCCACGTCGGTCGAGGAAGAAAGAGGAAGATCAAAAGCGCCGCGAAGCGCCGGCGAGCGGGACTCAAGAACCATACCTCCAAGTGACCCGACCGTACACGCCGCGTTGGATTTCGTTGCCTCCGCTGGCCTCCGCGTGGCGACGTTGAAGAAGGTTTTGGCCTACCAGTGCCACCTCGGTGTTTCGAGGACCGTGCCATCCCAGGTGAAGATCCATCGTCCAATAGGCCGGAATATTTTGCTTGCGCAGCTGACTCACGTACCGCACGGTCGGATCCACTTCCCATCCGTGCGGAAGTTCCATGGACGAGCGCAAGACCACCTGATGCCAAGGTGTTCCCCCCTCAATCGTTCCTTCCGTGACCCCATCCGCGGTTCCGTCTTTCTTATGAAGATTGATACGGGCGAAGGAATAAACCCCCTCCAGACGCCACCAAGGCCGAAGACTAAGCATGGAATTGGCCTCTCCTCCGTATATTTTTCCTTTCAATCGATTCTCAAAGATAAAGGGAAAAACCAGTTTGGTCGGCGCTGGATTGGATTCGAAAAATAACGGGTTGATATTCAAGCTGTAGACATCGTCGTAATCGTTGTAAAAACCGTCCACCCCGAAAAACAACGACTCTTTTGGTTGAATTCGATACCCGGCCTCGTAAGCAATGAGATTTTCCGATTCGAACTTTTCATTGGGAGTAAAACGCCCCACCTGAAGAAACGGCGTGGGGACAGAAGCGACGGTGATGTCCGGGTTGCGATCCACGCGCGACGGCGTTCGGACGGCTTTGGAGATCGCCCCCCATAACGTTTGTGTTTCCGTCGGTGTCCATGCCAACCGGCCATTGGGTTGAAACTCCGAGCCGGTGTAATCGTTGTGTTCCCACTTGGCTCCCAGTGTTAGGTTCAAAATCTGATGGATTAAAGCGATCTGGTCTTGGGCGAAAAAATTCACCAAATTTAAGGTCCGGCTGGCTGGAGTGAAGGCTTTCAGCGTCGGTGTTCCGCGGGTGTCGTCGGCCGTCACGCGAAAACCGCTTCCGTAGGTGAGGGAATTTCGACTTCCCAGGGGCAGGGACTGCTGAAAGTCCAAATCGTACGTGTCCCGCGCCTCTTCAAAGTCTGGATCCGTGCGATCGGTGTGATCGTAATAGAATTGCAACGCCATGGAATTTCGAGGGTTGATGTCATGCTTCCAACGAGCGAGAACGTTGGCGCCGGCAAGATCGCTGTCCTCCAGAATAGTTTTCGAATAGGGCGGGGTGTAGATGGTACTGGTGATTCGTTGACCGGCTCGTCCCTTGTAGGTATCGCCTTGGATCGTTACGTCATCCTGATGCCCCAGATTCCAATCGGTTCGGAATCCAGCCTGCCCTTGTTGCCAGTCATCGTACTCCTCTCCGACGTGAACGTAGCTCTCATCCCGATCGAAATATTTTCCGTACACCCGGTAATGAAACCGATCGCCACGTTGGCCTCCATAGCGAAAACCCGCAAAACTTCGCTCTTCCGATCCGCCCCCGACAGTGGTGATGGAGCCGTGCGTTTCTCTGGCACTTTTGGTAATGATATTGATAACGCCGTTCACCGCGTTGGATCCCCACAACGCGCCCCCCGGGCCGCGAATGACCTCAATTCGGTCAATGTCCTCCAACAGCGTGTCCTGAACCTCCCAATACGTTCCAGCAAAAAGCGGGTCGTAAACACTGCGACCGTCAATGAGGACCAGGGTGTACCGCGCCAACCGACTCCCGAACCCTCGCACCCCAATGGACCACTGATTGGCATTGATGCGGGCCACTTCCACACCAGGCGCCAAACGCAACGCCTCCGGAATGCTCGTCACTCCCGATCGACGGATGTCTTCCTGGGTAATCACGTACACCGCGGCCGGCGCACGGAAACGATTTTCCGGCGTTTTTGAAACGGACGTTACGTCCATTTTCATGAGGTCTTCCAAACTTAGACTGGTGAGATCCGGCATTGGTTCCGCTGCTCCCTGAACGGTGCGAACCCAAAAAAATGTCATCAACCCCGTTGCCAATAAACGAAAGCGATGTCGGCCGAAATTTCTCATGTCGGTCTTATTTCCTTCGAGGAATTTATTCGACCATGCTGGGACGGTCTTTTCCAGAAAAAAGAGAAATTATTAAGGCAGGGGTGAGCGGGCCAAACGGGAGGAATTCTCCGTGGAGATTGGAAACGGCGAAAGGCAAACGTCCGGTTAGGAAGTTGCCGTTCGTCGCGTGGGAATAGCATGGGCAGAACCCCGCGCACCGCGACCCGGTGGATGTCCGATCAGGGACGTCAAACCGCGCTGCGTTTGGTGCTTTTTAGATTTTTGGAGATGACTTGTTCGGCTTTCAACCGTTGAAACTCATCCGTGCGCTCGTTCAGGAGACGCAGCATCCGATCTGCCATTTCCAGCTGATTTCGCAGCACATGAAAGTCCACCGGCTTGTAGATGAAGTCGTCGGCTCCGATCCCACGGGCGGTGACGAAGTCCTCCAGGCTGGTTTTCTTTCCGGTCACAAGAAAGAAAAAGGTGTAGTCCGAGGCGGCGCTGCTGCGAACCTTCTGGCAGAGCTCCAGCCCGTCCATTTCCGGCATCATCCAATCCGAAATAACGATCCGAATCGGATATTTCTGGAATGCGGCCCAGGCGTCTTTTCCATTGCTGGCCTCGACAACCTTGTATCCCAGATTGGAACACGACGACCGCATCAGTTTTCGCGATACCACATCATCATCCACGATGAGAATTTTCATGATGGCCTCTCCTTGATCCGACATCCAATGTCTTTTTAACCACGGTGAACTCCTGGTCCAATTCGGCCAGGATTTTGTCAACGCCGCGCAGCTTTTTGGCCTGCGCTTTCTCTTCGAGTTGCCGACAAAGGGTTTTGATTTCCTTGGTCCCCACGATGCAACAGCTCCCCGCCAGTGTGTGGGCGGCGATGTACATGGCTTGGGCATCCTGTTTTTTTAAGGAATCGTGCATGGCTTGGAGATATTTGGGCGTCTCCTGCAGGAAGAGACGGGAGATTCGACGGACAAAGCGGGGATCGTTCATGGGGTCCTGGGCGGGGTCACTGGACGCCGCGGCGGCCTCTTCCGCTGGGCGGACAGGGGCCGACGGTCCTTCATCCCAACGGGCCAGCGTGGCTTTCAAATTCTCGTTTTTGATGGGCTTGGGAATGTAATCGTCCATTCCCGCGGCCAAGCATTTCTCCCGATCCCCACTCATGACGTGGGCGGTCATGGCAATAATCGGAAGATGGACGCCTTTGCCTTCCCTTTTCCGGATCATCGCGGTGGCGGCGTAACCGTCCATCTCTGGCATTTGGCAATCCATCAACACCAGGTCGTAGGGCACGTGTTCCAGCGCCTGAATCGCTTCCAGGCCGTTTCCCACGGCATCCGCGCTGTATCCCAAATTGTCCAGTTGCTGAAGCATGACTTTTTGATTCACGCTGTTGTCTTCAACCACGAGAATGTGGGCACGTCGTCGGCGCGGCTTGACCTCTTGAGTGGCGGTCGTCGGTGAGGCCCCGCGGGCGCTCTTGCGCAGAACCGGAAGCAAACAATCGAGAAGGGCCGCGGGCTTGATGGGCTTGGTGAGCGTCGTTCCCACGCCCGCCTCTCGCATTTCCTGTGCATCCACCGGCTGATTCACCATCACCATCAGAGCGACCTTATTGACGGAAAAAGACCGATTGGTTTTTATTTTTTTGGCCAAGACCAAAGCGTCCTCGCTCGTGTTTTGTTGGTTGATCAACACCACCTGAAAGGGATTACCACGGCGTGCGTCTTGCCTCAAAATCTCCAAAGCATCGGCGCTGTCCGCCGCACATTCGGTAACGCATCCTTTCCATGCATTGAGCTGGTGGACCACCGCTTCGCGATGGGTTGGGTTTTCGTCCACGACCAACACACGCAGCTTGGCCTGTTTCTGGTTCATCTCCGGCGCCACCTCAACGGTTTTTTTCTGTTTCTCTAATGTCAAAAGACACCAGAAGGTTGATCCTTCCCCGGGGGAGCTGCTGACGCCGATTTCCCCGCCCATCAGATCCACGAACCGCTTGGAAATCGCCAGCCCCAACCCGGTTCCACCAAACTTCCGACTGGCCGAGGAGTCGACTTGACTAAAAGGCTGAAAGAGCTGCGACTGCCATTCGCGCGGAATCCCGATGCCGGTGTCCGTGACCGACAATTGTAGGACAACATGGGACTCGGTTTCACTGTCCTTGGTGGCTCGCAAAACGACGTTTCCTTTTTCCGTAAATTTGATCGCGTTCCCAATGAAGTTGGTCAAAATCTGGCGGATCCGCCCCGGATCCCCCTTTAAAAACGTTGGCACATCGTGCGCCACCACGTGCATCAGTTCCAATCCCTTGAAGTGGGCTCGGGGCGCCAAAAAGTCCACGGTGCTTTCCATCAACTGCACCAAATCGAACTCTTCCACTTCGAGCGACATCTTTCCGGCTTCAATCTTGGAGAAGTCCAAGATGTCGTTCACAATGCTAAGGAGCGCGTCACTCGAACTGCGGATGGTTTCCGCAAAATCGCGCTGTTTGGGCTGCAGCTTGGTGTTCAGAAGAAGGCTCGTCATTCCGATAATGCCGTTCATCGGCGTTCGGATCTCGTGACTCACGTTTGCCACAAACTCGGATTTCATGCGGTCGGAAGCGATGGCCGCGTCCCGCGCCCGGGCCAACCCCTCCTCGTACCGTTTTCGCTCTGTGATGTTGCGAGCGATGGTCGAGGCGCCCATCGGGCGCCCCGCCGCGTCCCGCATGACCGAAATGGTCAACGAGACATCGACGAACGTTCCGTCTTTTCGCATTCGGACCGTTTCAAAATGTTCAATCTTTTGGTTGTTTTTAAGCCGATCGAGCAGGCGCGACAGCTCGTCGGGCCGGTCCGGTGGGATCAAGACAGAGACCGACCGACCCACCATCTCGGAGGCCGTGTATCCATACAAGCGCTCGGCGCTTTTGTTCCAACTGGTGATAATTCCGTCCAAGGTTTTGGAAAGAATGGCATCGTCGGAGGATTCAACGATGACCGCCAACGAACGGGCCGCTGCCTCCGCCTGTTTAATGGCCGTCACATCGCGCACAAACGAACGGCTATGCACAAATTGATCGTTGTCCCACAGCGCGCTGGCGCTGATCAAAACATCCTTGAGAGATCCGTCGCTGCACACCAGACGAGCCTCGTAGTTCTGCAACTCTTCCCCTTTTTTCAAGCGCGCCATGATGTCGTTGGCCACCTGGGGATCCGCGTGGAACTCGGCCAAAAAGTGGCCCACGTATTCGTCCTCTTTGTATCCGAGCATCTCCAGCTCGGCTCGGTTGGCCTTTTGAATTGTTCCATCCGGACCAGCCCAATGAAGCCCCACGGGCGCGTTGCTAAAAAAGTCCGATAGCTCTCGCTCACTTTTGTTGATGGATTCTTTGGCTCGCAGCGTTTCGGTGTAAAGGCGCGCGTTTTCCACGGCCACGCTGGCGTAGTGGCACACCTCCTCCGCCAAAAGCAAATCGTCCGGGGTGTACGCGTGCTGGGCATCGGTGTTCACGAACTCGATGGCGCCGAAGATGCGGCCTCGAACCACCAAGGGCAACAACATCATCGATTCGCATCCCAGTGTCCGCACCATCTCGATGTGCGTCGAATCGTAGAAAGACCGCTTAAAGGCCTCCTCCGGCACGTCCACAATTTCCGCCTTCCCGGTAGCAATCACCCGCGCGATCAAATGATCGCGGACGTGGGTTCCCACGTACCGCTGCAAAAAGCTGTTCACCATTTTTTCCGAGCTGGGTTCGGGGTGGGACATGAACAGGCGCGCAATGGTTGTCTGATCGTCCGTCAACGTCACAACACACCAATCCGCCAAGCTGATGGTGAGAAGGCGGGTAAGGCGCTTTAGCGTGTCTTCGTAATCCAGTGAAGACGACAACAAAAGACTGGCTTGAGCCAAAAAATTCGATCGTTGTTGCGCTTGCTCGGCGGTGTTTCGTTTTTCGTGCTCCTGTGCCAATTGGATTCGTTGATTCTCGATTTTCTTGTGTTCGGTGAGGTCCAAAAGAAATCCCACGAATTGGTTCGGATTTTCTTTTAGAAGGGTTGCTCCCACCAGGACAGGAAGAGATGTTCCGTCTTTGCGGACGAACGTCTTTTCAACGGGGTCCACGCCGTTGCCGTCAATGGACGCCGCTCCGTCGGACGCCGGAGTGAGTGGCATGAACGAAAATCCCGCCATGGCCCCCGACAGGAGATCCTGGCGGGTGTATCCCATCATCTTAAGGAAGGTGTCGTTGGCTTCGACGATCTTTCCCGATACTTCCCCCACCACAATACCGATAAGACTCGATGCCAATAGGGCTTGAAACTTGGCCTCGCTCTGCCGCAAAACTTGCTCGGTGTTTTTCCGTTCGGTGATATCTTGAACGGTTCCCTCCATTCGGACCGGTCTCTTTTGGTCGTCAAAGAAAAGGTCGCCTTGGACATGCACCCAGCGACGTTCCCCGTTTTTGAGTTCGACCCGACGATCCACGGAAAAAGAACTGCCCATGTTGAGGCATTCCTGAAGCGTTTGGCGGATGACATCTCGAACATCGGGAGCCAGGAACGCCAGGAAATCGTCGTAGTTCATCTCCTTGACGGCCAGTTCCAGACCCAGGAGCGGTGGAAGCGTTTCCGACCACCGCAATCGATTCTCGCGCATCTCCCATTCCCAACTTCCCAGTCGAGCAATGCGTTGGGCCGCGGCCAGGTCTTCCTGCATTTTTCGAAATCCGATCATGGTCTCGGCGTAGTCCCGAAGTTCCTTCTGGACGAGCCTCAACGCGTTCTCCATTTTCTTGGGTTCCGAGACATCGCGCGCCAAAAGGGAGATGCCGGTTACACGTTGGACATTGTCGGTTACGGGCTGGAACGTCACCACGGTGTCAATCGGCGACCCGCTTTTCCGAATCCACTGCGTGTCGTATTCATGGACCGGCCGGCCTTGCTTAACGCTCTCAAGCAGCTGCGATATTTCGGCCCGCCGTTCCGTCGGAACGATCATCGTCAACCGTTGGCCTTGCGCCTCCGCAGCCGACCATCCGAAAAGGGACTCCGCGCCCGGATTCCAATCGATGATGGCCTCGTCCAAGCCCACTGTCACCATCGCGGGCATTGTGGTGGTTTTCGACATGGAGGGCCCGCGCGAAGAAGGCATGGAGGCGTCGTCGGGGCTCATAAAAAAGTTAAACAACCGATTTCCCAGCATGAGACCACCTTTTTTCCGCTCGGAGGGCTTAAGAGGCGTTTGTGAGAGTCGAAACAACACCCGCCGGCCCGCCACCCGAACCGCGGCGTTCCACAAAGATAGGTCGGACACCCCGGATTTTCTATCGGGAGGTATGGCTGAAAAATACTATCAGGGATTCCCTGATGCCTCTTTTTTCCGGTGGGACCATTCGACAGCCAAATGAAGCAGCTCCGCCGAGGTGGTGAGATGGAGTTTTCGCTTGATGTGCGCGCGGTAGGTTTCAACAGTCTTAACGCTCCGGCGCCATCGCTCTGCGATACGGCGAGTGGAATATCCTTGGCCCAACAGGTGAAACACTTCGATTTCCCGGTCGCTCAACCGTTGCAGATCCGCGTCGCCGGTCGCCGTGGCCCGCCCGGACATTTTCTTGAGCAACCCGTCTTTCAAGGAGTCCCCCATGTAAACATGGCCTTGCAACACCGAGCGGATGGCGGAGACAATTTTCTCCAGCATCTCCTCTTTGCTGACGTAACCCACGCCACCGGCGCGCAAAACCCGTTCGGCGTACAACCGTTCGTCTTGCATGGAAAGCACCAACACCAAGGTTTCCGGATACAGTTTCTTGATGTCTTTCAGCAGATCGATCCCATTGGCGTCTTTGAGAAAGAGATCCAGGACCACCACGTGAGGCTTGGTTTTCTCCAACATGGGAAGGACGCCGGCGCTGTCCTCGCACTCTCCGCACACGACAAAGTCGGATTCCTGTTGAAGAACGTAGGCAAGGCCCTTCCGGACGACCGGATGGTCGTCGACAAGCAAAATTCGCGTTTTCTTGGTGGGGCGGATGGACACGGACTTAATCGTATCGCTCGTAATGAATGTGGTCCTGGGGTACGCCCAGCCGCAGAAGCGTTTCCGAAACCGCCTCAATCATTTTGACCAGGCCACAAATGTAAAAGTCCTTCGTGGCGGGCGATGGGATGAATTTTTCGATCTTGTCTTGAACATATCCTGTCTCGCCTTTCCATGACGCGTCCGGGCGACTCAACGTGTACAAAGCCCGAAAATTCGGATAGCGCTGCATCCGATCGTCCCACTCTGCGCGGTAAATGATGTCGTTCTCAAACCGATTCCCGAAAACCAAATGAATGGAATGCGGATCTTTTTTCTCCAGGAGATCGAAAATCATGCTGCGGAAGGGGGCAATACCGGAGCCGGTCGCGATGAACACCGGATCCCGCGGAAGCGGATCCGGCAACGTGAATTTCCCTAACGGCCCCATCGCATGGACATGATCGCCAACCTTCAAGGCATGAAGATACGTCGACGAAACGCCGCCCTCCACGTGCGTCACGCACAATTCAAAACTGGTGTGTTCGTGGGGTGGCGAAGCAATCGAGTAGGAGGTGCGACGGGGCTTTTCCGGATTGGGGATGGTGAGCTGGATGAACTGCCCGGCCTTAAAATTTAGAGAAGCGCCGGCGGGCAACTGGAATCGAATTCGCTTGACCCGCGGTGTGAGAATCTCACTGACCGACACGGTGGTGTCGTAGGTTTCAAAAGGCCGCTTCTTTTCAGCTACGTCGGTCACGTGGTTCTCCTTTTTTGTCCTCTGGAACGGAGGAGAGAATATAAAATCCCTTCGAACGAACAGACACTCTCATCGTCAAGGAGGGCTCATGCCTTTTCTTTCTCCGTCCATTGAGCGCTATTGTCAACGGCACAGCGCTCGCGAATCTCGTCTTTTAGGCGCACTGGAGCGTACCACCCGCCGTCTTACGGAAATGCCCCAAATGATGGTAGGCCCGTTGGAAGGTCGCTTCCTGGGCCTTCTGGCGGCCCTCATCGGGGCGCGCCGGGTTTTGGAGATCGGCACCTTTACCGGTTACAGCGCCCTTTGCTTTGCGGAAGCTCTTCCTCCAACCGGACGCGTCATCACCTGCGATATCGACGCCTCCACGGTGGCCATTGCCCGACGGTATTGGAAGAAGAGCCCTCACGGCCGAAAAATCACCGCCCTCATTGGCCCGGCCACCCAAACCGTCTCGCGACTAGCAGGGCCGTTTGATTTGGTTTTTATCGATGCCGATAAGCTGAATTACAGACGCTACTGGGATCTGGCGGTGACGCGGGTTCGGAAAGGCGGGCTGATCGTTGTGGACAATGTTTTGTGGAGCGGACGGGTGCTGCGTCCCAGGGACAAAACGGATCGGGCCATCGCGGCGTTTAACCGCAACGTCAAAAAGGATCGCCGCATCGAGGCCGTGATGCTGACGGTACGCGATGGAATGACCCTCGCCCGAAAAAAATGATCCGCCCAAAGGCGGGGGCGAGGCTATTCAGCAACCAAACGGTTATTCGATTTTGGAAACGTTCGCCGCTTTGGGTCCCTTATCGGAATCCGTGACCTCGAACTCGACGGAGTCTCCTTCTGCCAGGGATTTAAACCCCGCTCCCGCGACCGATGAGTAGTGGACGAACACGTCCCCCGCTCCGTCATCCCGAGTGATGAAGCCGTAACCTTTCTGATTGTTGAACCACTTCACTTTTCCACGCACAGCTGTACCTGCCTTTTGACGCAATATCGAGTCGGATCCAGGCGAAAACCGTCTCTCACCGACTCCGTCTCAAATATGAAGCCAAGAGTGGATGTTTTTCAAGAGAAAGATCCGGGTTTTGGTCTTTTAGGCAGAGTCTCATCCCCTGAGAGCAGGGTCTTTTTCTCGCGGCGGTGGCGGTGGAAGGTGACGGCAAACCGGTGGGCCTCGTCGCGGACGTACCGCAACAACAAAAGCCCCGGCGAATCCATGGGGAGCCGGATGGAGTCGGGTCGCCCGGGAAGGAAAATTTCTTCCTCTTCTTTGGCCAAAGCGGCGACCGGAAGTTTGGGCAACGAAACACTGGCCAAGGCCCGCAGAGCCGCGCTCAATTGGCCTTTGCCGCCGTCAATTAAGACGAGGTCGGGCAAGGGGCGTTCCTCAGCCACCAAACGGCGGTAACGCCGGCCGACGACCTCCGCCATGGATTGGAAATCGTCGATGCCTTGCACCGAGCGGATGATGAATTTGCGGTATTCCGATTTGTCCGGCCGGCCGTTTTTGAAGCTGACCATGGAGGCGACCTTCTCGTCGCCTTGAAAATGGGAAATGTCGAAACATTCGATCCGTTCCGGCGGGGCGGCCAACTCCAGATCGGTCATGAGGCTTTGCACCGCGCGGCTGCGCTGCACCCGCTCTTCCAGCATCTCTTCGCTCATCTCGCGGAAGGTAACCCGCTCGTCCATGTGGCGAAGCGTTTCAACCCGATCCCGGACCTCGCCCGCCTCCTCGAATTTTTCCGCGCGAGCCAACGCCTTCATTTCTTTCTCCCAGCGGTCTATCAATTGGTCTTTCCGGCCCTCGAAAAAAAGCCGGGCCCGTTCCGCGATCTTTCCGTAGTCGCGAACCGACACCTTGCCGATGCACGGCGCCGAGCACTCGCCGGTGTGAAGGTAGAGACAACTCTTCACCTTCTCGTACGGATACGGATGACCTTCTTTGATCTCCAAACGGCACGGTCGCAGCGGGAAAAGCCGTTTGTGCCAGGCCCAGCGGAGCAGGTGCCGGACCCGCTTCACGTTGGGGTAGGGACCGAAATAACGCGTGCCGTCTTTCTTGCGGGTGCGCGTGAGAAAAACGCGCGGGAAATCCTCGCTCAAACTGAGCGCCACATACGGGTAGGACTTGTCGTCCTTCCACATGACGTTGAAAGTCGGATGGAAGCGCCCGATCAACCGCTGCTCAAGAAGAAGCGCCTCCCGCTCGCTCGCCGTCGGCACGTAATCCACGTGCCGCACAACGGTGACGAGCGCTTCGGTTTTGGTGTCGTGGCCCCGGCCCGACTGAAAATACGAGGTCACACGCTTGCGCAGATCCCGGGCCTTGCCGATGTAGATGATGGCCGCGGTCACGTCTCGCATGATGTACACGCCCGGGGAATGCGGCAGATTGGGAAGAAAGGACGACGACAGCATGGAAGGTCTTAAGAGGGCGCGACCACGGAGTGAGATCGCCGTTTGATCGAGGCCAGAACGAGTTTGACTTCCTCGGCCCCGATGAGCCACGCCGTGCCGAGATACGTCACGGCGCCCAGCCCCGTGGCGAGCGGCACGCGGATGAGGAGCGGCAGGGAACGGAACAACCAAAACTCTCCCGCCCCCAAAACGAGGCCCATCACCACCGCCGCGCCGGACGCGGTGAGAAAACTTTTCGACATGTGCCGTCCTCCAATCCCGCCCACCTGTTTCCGCAGAACGCCAAAAAGAAGAGCCGCCTGCACCCAGGAGGCGGCGGTCGTGGCAAAGGTCAATCCAGCCACTTCAAACCGCCACATGAGCGCCACATCCAAAATCACATTCACGAACATCGACAGAAACGCCAAGTTCATCGGGGTTTTGGTGTTCTTCCGGGCGTAGAACGCCGACGCCAAAACCTTGGTAGCAGAATAGGCCGGAAGACCCAAAGCGCACGGCACCAGCGCCCAATACGTCAACTGAGTATGAACCGGCAAGAATTTTCCCCGCTCAAACAAAAGCTGCGTGATGGGATACCCCAACACCAAAAGTCCCATAACAGACGGAATCAGCACAAAGTTCGAAATTCGTACGGAGAAAGAAATGAGCGATTTGAATTCCTTGGGATCGTCGGCGGCCGCGGCCTTGGACAGCGCCGGCAAGGACACGCTCGCGACCGCGACGCCAAAGAGCGCCAAAGGCAACTGCATCAGCCGATTGGAGTTGTAAAGCGCGGTGATGGAGCCGTCCCGAAGAAAACTGGCACAAAGCTGATCCACAAACGAATTCACTTGGTCCGCGCAGAGACCAATAATGGTCGGCCCCATGAGGAGAACAATCCGCTTGACCTCGGGGTGGGCAAACGGCCGGGCCGGGCGGAGCGTGTACCCTTCACGGTAGAGGCTGGGAACTTGCCAGAGAAAATGGAGTGCCACCCCCACGACCGCGCTCACGGCCAACCCTTCAATGGGAGAACGAAACCGTGACGCCAGCACCAACATAAAAACGATTTCCCCAATCGAAAGACCCGACGGCGCCACCGCCGGAACAAAAAACCGTCCGCAGGAGTTGAGAACCGCGGTCAAGAGCGCCGCCAATGAGATGAAAAGAAGAAAGGGAAAAATGAGGCGGGTGAGCCGCGTCGCCAGTTCGAATTTCTCCGGATCGCGCACAAACCCCCAGGAGGAGAGCAGGGTTAGCTGGGGTGCAAACAGGATCCCGAGCGCTACCAGGACCACCAAGACGATCAAAAGACCCGACAGCAGCGCCTGCAGCAGCCGCCGGGCCTCGTCATGGCCCTTCTTGTGGATGGTCTCGGTGAAGACCGGCACAAACGCCGCGGTCAGCGAGCCTTCCCCCAAAAAGCGACGCAGCAGGTTGGGAATTTTGAAGGCGGCGTAAAACGCATCCGTTTGAGCGCCCCCCCCGAAATAGGCTGCCACCAAGGCGTCGCGCAGATAACCCAAAATTCGAGAGATCAGGGTGGCGGAAACAAAGGCGCCCAAACGACGAGTGAAGGAAACATGGCCGCTGTGCGGAGGCGTTGTCGACGGAGAAGAGGAAATCGGTTCGTTGACAGGCATTCAGGCCCTTGCTAGGATCACCGGACTATTTTTTTAGAAGGAGTTTGATGCACTATGGCCACACCGAAGAAAACCATGCGGCATGCGTCCGCCCTGAAAGCTCATCGCCAATCCTTGGCGCATCGCCTGAAAAACACCCAAATTCGCAGCCGGGTTCGCACCTTGACCAACAAAGCCATTAAAGATCTGCAGGAAAAGAAGCTGGATGCCGCCAAAGCCAGCTTTCGCGTGGCTCAGTCCGCCTGGCAGAAAGCCGCCAAGCACGGGGTTTTTTCCAAGAACGCCGCGGCCCGCAAGATCAGTTCGCTCTCGTCCCGTCTGGCCGCCCTCACCAAAGGCTAATTTTCCCTCTTTCATTGCGTCGCGATTACGCCCTCGCCCAACGAGTTGCTGTCAGTGGGGCGGGGGCGTTCTCTTTTTTCCCGCAAATCGAATTCAGCGCTAATGTGACCGCCATTTCGCTGGGAAGACGTCCGGTCTTCACATCGACGTCCGCGTTGACGATGATCGAGAAGGCGCGACGAATCTCGGCCACGGTGTAAGCCCGCGATCCCTGCTGCAGGTTCGCCTGCTGCGTTTTCCCCCGCATTCCCAGTTCTGCAAAAACCGCGTTCCAATCCGCGCCTTTGGCGCGCAGGGTGAAGGCCAAGAGCAGCGACCGGAAAATCCGCTCAAGCACTGGCAAAAGGGCCTCGCTCCGCAACCCCGATTCCGTTAAAAGCCGTCCCTGGCGCAGCGCTTCGCTGTGATCGCGAACCCAAACCGCCTGCTCCAGATCTTTGTAGTCCCCCGTTTGATCCGGCAACCCGTGACGCTGGAGATCTTTGGCATCGATCGTGGCTTTGGATCCCACGAAAAGGGCCAACTTCTCCAGCTCGCCGGAGATCTGGGACAAACTTTCGCAGGCCTCCACCAAGAGCGACGCCGCATCGAAGGACAACGTTTTCCCGTGTCGCTTGGCCTCGTTCATGGTCCAGGTGGGCATTTGATTCGGAAACGGAGGCCAGAAGGTGACGATCACGCCCAGCGAGCTTACTTGGGCCGGAATTTCGTCACGCAGATTGGCTTTTCCGTCGAACACAAACACGAGGCAGGTGGAGCTGGGAACATTCGGCAGAGCTTCGGCCACCAAACGGGCGTCGGCCGCCGCCAACTCGTCGGCGGAATTCACGATGACCAGGCGCCGGTCCCCCAAGAACGGAAGGTTTTGCGCGGCGGTCACAATGGCCCCGCCCGAGGCGTCGTTTCCGTCGTACCGCTCGAAGTTGAAATCGCGGGTATCCGGAGTGATCAGCTTTTCGGTGAGCGCCGCCAAAGCCCGTTCTTTGAGCCACAATTCCGGCCCATCAAAGGCGTAAAGGCGGCCAATCTTGCCGGCGCGGACAGCGGCCTCAAATTCGTCGGGCTTCTGCGAGGGCAAGGGATGAGGGGCCCTTAAAAGGGCGCCGTGCTGGGGTATTTGGGAGGCGGGTTGTCCGGAAGCGGATCTTTCGGCACCGCACGGGGCGAGGAGCTCGTCACGGTTCCAAAGCCCTCGATGGTGCGGCGCACAATGTCGTTGGAAAACCGGACCCACAATTCTTCGCGGGCCTGTTCCGTTGTTTTTCCCCCGCCGTTCGGAGCGGTTTCGGTGAAATAACGCAATTTCTGCTCGAGCAGCGGTTCTTCCCACAAATATTGGTTGTTGACCCGATCCAGAAATTTCAGATCCATCACCACCCACATCTGGTACTCCAAAGGAACCAGGTTCTGATCGTGGGTCAGTTCCGTCTCCCGGTACTGCTTGATGGTGCCCACAATCACCCCGTCGGCTTTGGATTCGTCGTCGGAATAGCGGATGCGGCCGTCCCGAATGAATTCGTCGACCGTGGCAAGCCGGAGTTTGCTTTCAATGCCGGGCTGCGAGGTTTGATTCTCAAAGGGGCGCACCGCGATGGATTTGATGTGGGGCGGGATGATAATGGAGGGCGCCTGATAATCCGCTTGGGCTCCGCATCCATTGAGCAGAAGCGCGCAGGACGCCGCGACAGCGGCGACGGCGGTGGAACGGAACCATGGGGATGGGGTGATCATGGAGCGGGTTTCTCCTTTCATCTCTCTAATTGGCGGCTTCTTGGCGACCGACGAAATTTACCAATTTCTTAGGCACGTAGATGATTCGTTGTGGGGTTACGCGAACGCCGCGCTTCTCCAAACTTTCCAAAGCGCGGGCGCGGACATCCTCTTCAGCGGCGTCCGCGGGAACCGTGAGCCGCTCCCGGACCTTGCCATTGACCTGAACCACGATTTCCACCGTTGAGGCAACGAGTTTGCTGGCATCGACGACGGGCCAGGGCTCTTCGCTTAAAAGGGTGGAGTGCCCCATCCGCTGCCAGGCTTCCTCGGTTAAATGAGGCGCAAACGGGGCCAGAAGATGCAAAACGGTTTCCACCGCAGCGCGGGACGGGGCATCACCCAACGGCGGGTAGCGGTAAATGGCGTTCACCAGCTCCATTAGGGCCGCGATGGCGGTGTTGAATCCAAAATCGCGATCGATGTCGGTGGTCACGCGCTGAATTGCCACGTTGGTTTCGCGGACCAACTCTTCCTCGCCGATGGTGTTTCCGCTGGCCTCGTCGGTACCGGTGCGTTTCAACGCCCGGGCCTCGTCGTCTTGGCCAAACGCCTGTGCCAAACGCCACACCCGATTCAGAAAGCGCCAAATGCCTTCGATCTGCTTGTCCGACCACTCCAACTGCTGGGTTGGCGGCGCCGCGAACAGGATGAAGACCCGGCACGTGTCCGCCCCGTAGTTGCGGATCACTTCGTTCGGGTCCACCACGTTTCCTTTGGATTTGGACATCGCGCTTCCACCCAAAGTGACCATCCCCTGCGTCATGAGCGACCCGAAAGGTTCATCCGTCGACACCATTCCCATGTCCCGAAAAACCTTATGAAAGAAACGGGAATAGATGAGGTGCATGGTGGCGTGCTCCACGCCGCCCACGTACTGCGCCACCGGCAGCCAGGGATTGGCTTTGGCGGGATCAAAGGGCGCCGTGGTGTTCTTGGGGTCGGTGTAGCGAGCGTAGTACCAGCTCGAATCCACAAAGGTGTCCATGGTGTCGGTCTCGCGCCGCCCTGGCTTTCCGCATTTCGGGCATGGCACCGACAGCCAATCGGTGGCCTGTGTGAGCGGCGAAGCTCCTTGCCCTGTAAAGGTGACGTTGGTGGGCAAGGTGACGGGCAGGTCCGATGTTTTGACCGGCACCGCTCCGCACGCTTGGCAATACACAATTGGAATGGGGGTGCCCCAATACCGTTGACGGGACAAAAGCCAGTCGCGCAATTTGTACGTGACGGTCGGCCCACCGAGATTTTTCTCTTTGAGGAACTCCGCCACCCGTTTTTTGGCGTCGTCGGTGTCGGCGCCGTCAAAAGGTCCGGAATTGATCAATGTCCCATCTGCCTCGAACGCCTGATCGGTGGGCATCTTCCCATCGCGTGGGCGCACCACCTGAACCACCGGCAGCCCAAACGCCTTGGCGAAATCGTAATCGCGCTGATCGTGAGCGGGCACCGCCATGATGGCGCCGGTGCCGTAATCGGTGAGAACATAGTCGGCGATCCAGATCGGAATTGCCTGGCCGTTCACAGGGTTGCGCGCGTACGCCCCACTGAACACGCCGGATTTCTCACGACCTTCAGCGGTGCGGGCGATGCGAGAAAGTTTTTTGGCCGCGGCGCGATACGCTTCAACCTGAGGCCGCTGGCTTGCGGCCGTCAGTTTATCGACGAGGGGATGTTCGGGCGCCAGAACCAGGAAGGTCGCCCCAAAAAGTGTATCGGGACGCGTGGTAAAGACGCGGATGGGGTCGCCCGTGGGTTTTTGGGCGGCATCGAGCGCCGCAAAATCCGCGTGCGCGCCCCACGAACGGCCAATCCAGTTGGCTTGCATCGCCAACACCTGTTCCGGCCATCCCTTGGCTTTGTCCGACGGACGAAGCTGATCGTGACCCGTCAGCAACTCTTCCGCGTAATCCGTGATTCGGAAAAACCATTGTTCGAGCTCTTTTTGCTCGACCGGGTTTCCACAGCGCCAACATTTGCCGTCGTGCACCTGTTCGTTCGCCAACACGGTTCCGCACGTGTTGCACCAATTGACCGGCGCTTTTTTGCGAAACGCCAACCCCTTCTCAAACATTTTGATGAAGATCCACTGGTTCCACCGATAATAGGTCGGGTCGCAGGTTGCGATCTCTCGGTCCCAATCGTAGGAGATCGCCAGTTTCTTAAGTTGCCCACGCATGACCGTGATGTTTTCACCGGTCCATTTGGCGGGAGGCACGCCGTGTTTAATGGCGGCGTTTTCCGCCGGCAACCCAAAGGCGTCCCACCCGATCGGATGCAGAACGGACCGTCCTCGCCGCCGATGAAACCGCGCCAGCACATCGCCAATGGTGTAATTGCGCACATGCCCCATGTGCAAATTTCCCGACGGATACGGGAACATGACAAGCATGAAATACGGCGGGCGTTCTTTCGTCGGTGTCGGCGCGACCCAGCTTTTCCGCCGCTCCCACTCCGCCTGCCATTTGTCTTCGATGGTTTTGAATTCGTACGTGGCCATGATTTATTTCGTCATCCCGGCATGTCGTTGGCCGGGATCATTAAATTCAACTGAAAGATTCTTCTTGGCGTAGCGATCTCGGCCAGAGGCATGCCGGGATGACGCCTCGCCATGATTCTCATTTCTTTGTCACCATGTCAAAAACAGAAAAAATTCCTGATTCCCTTTGGGACCCGGGAGCCGGGCCGGAGTACGGCCGTGGCATGTGAAACCCAAGGAGCGGGCGGTGTCTTCGATCGCTGTCACCGCTCCGTCCCGAATAGCGATGTCTTTCACCACGCCCCGACGTAAAAATTTGGCTCCCACCTCAAACTGCGGCTTTACCATGGGAAGGACGGTGGCCCCTCGCGGCACCACGCGGACAATGTGCGGCAACACGCGGGTGAGAGAAATAAAGGAAACGTCGATGGTGACAAGACGAGGCGGGTCGTCGGAAAAATCCCTGGGCTGAAGATCCGCCACGTGCGTTTCTTCGCGCACCGTCACGCGGGGATCCGCGCGAAGCGCGGCGTGCAACTGAGCCCGTCCCACATCCACCGCTGTCACGTGGGTCGCGCCGCGTTGAAGCAAACAATCCGTAAAGCCGCCCGTGGAGCTCCCGACGTCCAGGCACCGCAGGCCCGCCGGCGAAACCGAAAAATCGTCCAACGCCCCTTCCAGCTTCTCCCCTCCCCGCGAAACGAAACGCGGACCCGAAAGAAGCGACAACGTCGCATCCAAAGGAACTTGCGCGCCCATTTTCTGAACCGCCAAACCGTTCACCTGAATTTGGCCCGCCAGAATAAGAGCCTGAGCTTTGGTTCGCGTGGCCACAAGGCCGCGCTGAACCAAGAGAAGATCCAATCGTTCTTTTTTGGAGGAGGCCGGACTCAGTGGACCGGTCGATCCGTCGTCGCTGCTTCGACGCCGGAACGGAAGGCTCGGATGGATTCAGCGATTTGCTCCTCGCTCAAACCCACCAGACTGCGCAACTTGGGTTGGGTCCCATGCTCAATAAATCGATCCGGAATGCCGAGGCTGCGCACCGCGATGTCGGTGCCGTCCAAAAGTTCACGGATGGCGCTGCCAAACCCGCCGGCCAAGACGTTTTCTTCCACCGTCACGACCAGGCGAATTCCCTGCAATTGTTCGAGAAGCCAAGTGCGGTCCAGCGGCTTCACAAACCGCGCGTTGATCACTTTGGCGTCAATCCCGGTTTTGGCCAAGGCATTGGCTGCGGTCAAGGATGGCAACACCATATTGCCGATGCCCAAAATGGCCACGTCTTTGCCTTCCCGCAACACTTCGCCTTTGCCCCAAGGAATCAAATGGAACGTGGTGTCGAGCGCCACCCCCACGCCGTTGCCGCGCGGGTAACGGATCGCCACCGGCCCTTGCCGGTAGTTAATGGCGGTCTTGAGCATGTGCTGCAGCTCGTTCTCGTCTTTGGGCGCCATGACCGCGATGTTGGGAATCATGCGCAAATAGGAAAGGTCAAACACGCCGTGATGCGTGGCGCCGTCGTCCCCCACCAAACCGCCGCGATCCAGGCAGAACACCACGGGCAGCTTTTGCAGAGCCACGTCGTGCTCAATCTGGTCAAAGGCGCGCTGCAGGAACGTGGAATAGATCGCCACGACCGGCTTCATTCCGCCGCACGCCAGGCCGGCCGCGAAGGTCACCGCGTGCTGCTCGCCCAAGCCCACGTCGTAATAACGTTCTTTAAATTGGTCGCGAAACGCGTCCAAGCCGGTGCCTTCCGGCATGGCGGCGGTGATTCCGGCGATCTTGTCGTCTTCTTTGGCCATCTGGCAGAGGGCCTGACTAAAAACCTTGGTGTAGCTGGGCGGACCGGGCGGCGCCTTCAAAATCTCGCCGGTCTCCGGGTTCCAGCGGCTAACGCCGTGGTACTTAATCGGATCGGCTTCGGCGCGTTCGTACCCCCGCCCTTTGCGTGTCACCACGTGAAGAAGAATTGGGCCCTTGAGCTCTTTGACGCCTTGGAGAACTTCCACCAACTTGGGCAGATCGTGCCCGTCCACCGGACCCAAATAGCTGAATCCCATTTCTTCGAAAAGCAAACCGGGAAAAAGGAGAACCTTTACGCGCTTGGCCAGACGGAGTAAGTGCGCGCCCCAGAAGTGCAGCCGGGTTAAAAACTTCGCCACCCGGTTCTCCACGCTCTGATAGAGCCCGCCGGTCAAAAACTTGGCAAGAAGCGCGCCCACCGCACCCACGCGATGAGAAATAAACATTTGGTTGTCGTTCAACACCACCAGAAGATCCGAGCCCAGATGTCCGGCGTTCTGAAGGCCCTCAAACGCCATGCCGCCCGTAATGGAACCGTCGTTCACAATGGCGACCACTTTGTGGTTTTGCTTGAGGGCGTCGCGCGCCGCCGCGAATCCGAGAGCAGCGGAAATGGCGGTGGAAGCGTGCCCGGCGCCGAAAGCATCGTGCTCCGATTCCGACCGACTCAAAAATCCGCTGATGCCGCCGTATTGGCGAAGGGTGTGAAACCGGTCCCAGCGACCCGTGAGAAGTTTGTGGGCGTACGCCTGATGGCCGGTGTCCCAGACAAATTTGTCTTCGGGAGAGTTGAACACGTAATGCAGCGCCACCGCCAGGTCGGTGCAACCGAGAGAGGCGCCCAAATGACCGCCGGTCTGAGCCGTGACCTCGATAATTTTGTGCCGAATCTCTTTGGCTACGTCGGGGAGCAATTCAGGACGAAGGTGACGAAGGTCGCTGGGCTGATTGATCATTTCTAGAAGGGCCATCCTTGCCTCGGAACTCTGTGGATTGGGTTCGAAAAGAGCACAGATTGTGCCTTTATTTTCCCCTCTTCGCAAGGCGCTTTCCCGTCGGAAAAACGGCCCGATTCCTCTCGTGACGTGGGACAAAGACGCCTCGTTCCGTCACGATGGCGGTCATCGGATGGTCATGCCGGTTGCGCGGCAGACGGTGAAGTCGTTGGGACGAGAAGAAAAGACCCACGTGATGAGCCCGGGGAGTTTGCGCGAGAAGTCGGTCATAGACACCGCCCCCATATCCCAAACGGAACCCCGCGTCGTCAAAGGCCAGCCCCGGCACCACCACCAGATCGATCCGGCCGAAATGAAAAGGCGTTGTTGTCTTAACGTGCTCGTGATGACCGTGGCGCGTGGCGGCCAGCGAATCGTCGGGACGAAAAAGAGCAAAGTGCGGGCTATGGAATCCGTGACGGGTGATGGGAAGAAGAACGTTTTTTTGATCCGCCCAGGCTCGCTCCACCAGCAACCGGGTTTCAATTTCACTTCCAAAGGACACAAACACCGCGATGGTCTTGGAACGGCGATAGAGGGAGGACCGAAGAAGCGCCGCGACGGCGCGACGGGAGGCACGTTTGCGTTCTGAGGCTGGCAACGATTGACGCAATCGAATGAGGCAGCGCCTCAACCAACGCTTGGCCTCGCTAACCGGAATGATCATTTGACTCTACAGGCCCCTCTACGTCCGTGCCAAAACGAAGATCAGCGTGAATCATTCGGCCGGATTGGCCTTGCGCCAGGCGTCCAGCCGCCGACGAATCTCGACTTCCTCCCCTTGATCCGACGGCTCGTAGAAATTTTTCCGGGACGGCATGTAGACCTGCTTCACGTGATGACCAGGGAAATCGTGCGGATACAAATAGTCGACCCCGTGCCCCAAGGCAGCGGCGTCGCGATGGGAATCTTTCAAATGAGTCGGAATTTCTCGGCGGGGCCCTTTTTCCAACTCCGCTTGAGCGCGGCCCAATGCCATGTACGCGGCGTTGGACTTGGGCGCGCTGGCCACGTACGTCACCGCTTGCGCCAGGGTGATACGCCCTTCCGGCATCCCCAGCATCTCCACCATGTTGGCCGCGGCGCTCGCCACCAGAAGAGCGGTGGGATCGGCGTTCCCGACGTCTTCCGAGGCAAAAATCACCACGCGACGCGCAATGAACCGGGGATCTTCCCCCGCCGCCAGCATTTTGGCCAGCCAGTAAATCGCGGCGTCGGGATCCGATCCCCGCATCGATTTGATGAAAGCGGAAATGGTGTCGTAATGCTCATCCCCACTTTTGTCGTAACGAACAGGACGACGTTGGGTCGACGATTCCGCCACGGCCAGGTCCACGGTCACATCGCCGTTTGCTCCGGGCTCGGTGGTCGTGACCGCGAGCTCAATGGCGTTCTGAAGGCGTCGCGCATCTCCTTCGGCGGAGCGAATCAAATGCGCGCGGGCGTCGTCCGCAATGCGGGTTTTGATTCCCCCTAACCCTCGATCGATGTCTTGAACGGTGTTGTCGAAAATCCGCTCGAGGGCGGCGTCGGACAGAGCTTTGAATTCAAAGGCGGTTGACCGCGACATGAGCGCCGCGTTCACATAATAAAAAGGGTTCTCCGTGGTCAGCCCGACCAGCGTCAAGTTGCCGCGTTCCACATCGGGCAGAAGCGCGTCTTGCTGACTGCGATTGAAATGATGGATTTCGTCGATGATGAGCAACGTGCGCTGACCATTGGCCCGCTTGCGGTCGACCGCGCGCTTGACCACCTGACGCAGTTCCGCCACCCCCGCGGTGACGGCGTTGACGTACTCAATGGCGGCTTGGGATTTTTTGGCGGCCAGACGGGCCAGCGCGGTTTTGCCGGTGCCAGGCGGGCCGAAAAAAATGCAGGACCCCAGGCGATCCGCCTCGATGGCGCGACGAAGGAGACTTCCGCGGGAAATCAGATGTTCCTGACCAATGAATTCGTCCCAGTCGCGCGGGGCCATGCGGGCGGCCAGGGGGGCGTTGGCCTTGGAATCGACGAGGGAACGGCTGGCTTGAAACAAATCCATGGAAAGAATCAGTCCTTCAGCGCGTCGGCCAACGTTTGGTCCAACTCGCTAAGCCGATCCGCCACATCCGGCTCTTTGCTTTGGCCCTTTTCTTTCAGCTGGAGATAGTCGAGCGCGATGTTGATGGCGGCCAAGACAGCCACCTTCTGCGTGTCGACCAATGAGAATTCGTGGGCGATTTCCCGCATGCGGTCGTCCACGAAGGTCGCCAGGCTTTGGATTTCAAGCGGAGTAAGGCCGCTCGCGTCGATCTCGTATTCGCGTCCGAAAATTTGGACGCGAACGCGGTCACTCAATACGTTTTTCATTGTCGCCTTCCGGGGAGGAGATGGCACCGACCGGGACCGCCAAAAGCTTGTCCACCCGCCGGCTTAATTTGGTGAGGCGTTGACGCAGACGATCGCGATCCCGTTCGTGCTGATCCAACTGTCGCTCGAGACGCTGCTTGCGCGCGACCTCGGTCTGCAAATACGCGATCTCGGAAAGAAGTTTTTGCCGCTCGGTCTTCAGCGTGGCGATGCGCTCAGAAGCCTCGTTCACCCGCTTCGACAATCTCTCCAAAACGTCCATTCGTCGACGATATCACATCGCGCGCTCGTCGTTCAACGGATCGCGCGCAGGTGGGCGTGGTGTCGTTCTCTAGACCTTTTGTCTTTCCGCGGCGGGAACAATTTCCATCGCGGAACGCCCCGTCTTCTCATCGTAATCGAGCACGACGCAGGTCACGGAGGAATGGACCACGGGGAGTTTCTGAAGAACCTCCCGATGAGGAACCACCAGCTAATCGGATCCGGACATGCCTAAGACGGTGCCGATCTCGTTTGAGGACCAATTCGATTCGATTTTTACCACCACGTCGACGATTTGCCGGACGGCCGCCTCAACCCGAACTCCTAGGCTGGCAGAAAAGCCAATGACCGCCACCTTGGTTCCGCGCGTCAATCCCAGACCATCGAAGGAGTGGGCCAACGCCACCACGGTTTCCTCTTCCGATAGAGGCGTTTCGGCCTGAGAAGGTGTCGCGGTTTTTTTTCCTGCAGCTCTCAGGAGCGTGTCAAAGAGCGGCGCTGACGTTGGAAGCGGGGGTGTGACAGTCTTCCTCGCCGGCGATCGTCCTTTCCAAATATGAGCCTCGATCATGGTGACGAAGGAATGCGACAACGTCCGGATTTCCACGGCGTCGGGAATTCCGGCAACGAGGGTTTCCAATTCGTTTCGCGAGTACGACGCCCGAACGCTGGCCCAGGTCTGTTCGCGCATCACGGGAGAGAAGAAGTAATAGAAGGTGTTCCAAATCCAGAAAAAAGGCAGGAGGAGGCGGGGCGGCCGTTTGATATCGCGAATCCGAACGTCCCCTCCTTTTTTGGCCACCCGCGCCAGTTCGCGCAGGACAAGAGCGCCTTTGGGGAATTCGTGGAAGGCCAAATGGCTGATCACCAGATCGAATTCTTCGTTTCCAAAGGGAAGTTTTTCGACGTTACCGCCGACCAGGTCGATAGCCACGCCTTGGGCAATCATGTTCTCCCGGGCTTGCTGCAGCATGGCCGGTGAGCCGTCCACCCCGGTTATTTTCCAACCGGGCTTGGCTTTTTTCAGAAGGAGAGGGATCCACGCCGGGCCGGTCCCGACGTCCAGAATGGAGAGGATTTCGTGCTCCCCATAGGAGCGCAAAAGGTCTTTTGCAAACGCGCGCTCAAGACGGCGGAAAAGCCAACGCTGACTGGCCTGGCCGTAGGCCTTTGCCTCGCTTTCTTGATCGTAAAATCCCGGTTCTTCAACTCGCATGCTGTTCCTCCCGAAGAGATTGTTTCGTCTTCGGATAGGTTAAGGCGGGGGCGTGCAACGGCGTGCAAAGGAAGGTAAAGCGATTGTAAAGGAATGGGAGGAAGTCTATTCTTCAATCAAGAAACGGTACCCCACCCCCTTCAACGAAAGGATTTCAACCCCAAACGGACTTAACTTCTTTCGCAACTGATCGACATGAACGTCGATGGTTCGGGAGGAGCTGGAGATATCAATGCCCCACACTTCTTCCGAAATGGTGCCGCGGGTGACCACTTGATTTTCACGCCGCATAAGGCAGACGAGAAGCTGAAGCTCCTTGGGAGTCAATGGGACGGGCTGGCCTTTAATGGTGGCGGTGAAGCTGGATGTGTTCACTTGCAACGGACCGCAATCGATCACCACGGGTTTGACCGCGCTGCCCCGGCGACGCAGTGCGTTTTGGACCCGGGCCAGGAGTTCCCGTTTTCGAAATGGTTTGGTGATGTAATCGTCCGCGCCCACTTCGAAACCAATTACGATGTCGATCTCATCCGATTTTGATGTGAGCATAATGATGGGGATGTGCTGGGTCTTCGGATCGCGCTTGAGCTCCTTGCACATTTCCAAACCGTTGTGGTCGGGAAGCTTGAGATCGAGGAGAAGAAGGTTGGGAAGATGAGAGCGGGCCATCTTCAACCCCTCCTTCCCAGTGCTCACCGCCGTCACCCCATACCCTTCTTCCTTCAAAAGGCTGGCCGTTGATCTCAACAAATCCGGTTCGTCGTCGATAAGAAGAATTTTTTCGTTCATGGGAGTCCTGCACCCTTCGGTCCGAGAGAAACCGGAAGCGCAAAAAAGAAAGCCGTACCGGACCCAAGCCCTTTGGATTCCACCCAAATTCGTCCCCCGTGGGCCTCGACCCATCCTTTTGCGATCGCCAACCCCAGACCGGAGCCTTTTGGAAACAAGGCTGGTTCTCCCGGCGCCGAGCGAGAAACCGGGGTCGTGTAAAACTTCTCAAAAACATGGGCTTGCGCTTCGAGGGGGATTCCGGGGCCCGTATCGCGAACGGCGAACAAAATTTCCGGCTGAATCTTCCCTTCCCTCGCCACCGACGAGGGCAAGGCGGACACGCGAACCGATCCTCGTGACGTGAACTTCAGGCTGTTGGAAACAAGGTTCGCGATAACTTGCTCGATTTTGTCGGGATCGCAGTGCGCCATCAAATCAGAAGGGGCCTGGACCGTGAGCGCCAACCCCTTGCGGGTGGCCAGCGGTTGAAACATGGACCGCACTTTTTCGAGAATTTTTGCGACCCCGGTTTTTTCGCGCAAAAGAGGGACCACGCCTTTTTCAATGGCCGCGGCCTCGAGAAGCTGTCGGACAAAATATTGCAATCGGTCGGAGTTGTTCTGAAGGCTCAAGAGACAGTCGGCCACGGTCTCCGAGCGCTGACCCGGCTCAGGAAGCGCCGTCTCCAGGATTTCGACCGCACTCTGAATGGCCCCGAGCGGCGACTTGAAGTCGTGCGTCACGCCGGAAACAAAATCTCGCTTCATCTCGTCGAGCTCTCTCAATTTTTTGGCCATGAGGTTCAGTTCGTGAGCCATCCAGCCGAGTTCGTCGTGACGAGCCGGGAAATAGATCGGACCCAGTTGCCCGCCCGCGATCACATTCATCCCCCGAACAATCTGCTGAATGGGATTTACCATCGCCCAGGCCAAAGCGAGCGCGGCCAAAAGCGACACCGCCAGCACCACCGCCGCGATCGCTCCAATTCGCTTGAGATTTTCACGGGTGGACTCCTTTAGGAAATCGTTGATCGCTCGCTCCGAGATCAGCAATCGGACGGTGCCAATTCGGCGCCCTTGAAAAAAAGCCGGCGCGGCCAAATCCACGACGGGTTCGCCGTCCGACGTCCGGTAATGTTGAGAGAAAAGGCCGGTGGACGTCCGCGCCTCGGTCTCTCGTGGCGACGACGCCGGAACGTCTATCTGATCCGGATTGGAATGCATCCGGACGATCCCCTGCGCGTCCGCGAAAAAAGCCTGACGAAAACCGCGTTCCTTGCGCAATTCCCGAACGTAGTTCACGAATCCCAGATTGTTTCCATAGAGGGCTTCTTCACAGACCTTTACCAATTGTCCCGCCAAACGTCGGTTGTGCTGCTCAATCTCTGACCGCAACAAGCGACGTTCCGATAAAAGGGTAATGGAGGAAACAGCGGTGACCGCCAGAGTGAGAAGCGCAATGATGCTCAGGGAAAAACGCGTCCGCAACTTCATATCAGCGCTGCACCAAAATTTTCTTTGTGTAGCGCCGCTCGGGTCCGTTTGCGGGCCGGATGCGGATCACCGCCACGTAAACCCCAGGAGCTTTTTGAGATGAATCCCACGACGTTTGAAGGCGGGTCCCAGCGGCCTTACCGGCATCGTCCACTTCACTTACCAGATCGCCTTTCACGTCGTAAATCTTAATAGACACATCGGCCACCGAATCCAAGTCGTACAAGAACCGAACCCGATCGGTCGCCGGAGAGGGGTAAACCACCACATCGCTTAGGAGATCGTTTTGCGCTTCCAACGCCTCAATGATCAACGTCCGTTGATCCTGAATGCCTAGGGAAAAAAAGCGGTTCACCTCCCATTGCAGGCTTCCCGCTGGAATTTCCATCCGAACGGTCCGTCTGGGTTCCGCCTTGTCAGCGATATCACCCACGACCACGAAGGTGTCGTTGTCGTTTGTATCGATGTGGAAAGAGTCGGGCATTTTCCAGGTTGTTCCATCGACGACGACCAGGTCGGCAATAAATTCAGAAGGTTGTTCCACGTTCGAATCCTTTTTCAGCAGGCGCCAAAGAGAGACGTGTTCAAGTTCTTTTCCCTCGCGCGCCGTGCCTTCATTATGCACTGTTAAGGATTTCACGGTATCGGTGCTTCCCAAGGAAACGGAAAACGCCAAAAGCGGCAATTTTTTCTGAGACCGGGATGGGTTCGATTCCCGCAACAAAATCGGGTGAAGCGCTCGAACCCCAATGGGCAACCGCCAAAGGTCCTTCGGAAGCAGGAACAACGACGATCGAAACATCACGCGATGACTCGATTCGTTTACCGCCATATCCGAAACATCAGGAGCCGGAAAGAAAACCTCTTCGCCTGTCGAAAACTGGGATCCGGAAATGGACCGATTGTATGTCTTGATCGCATTTTTAAAGGACAGGTTGGATGACGGTCTCGAACCGAAACAGTGGATTTTTTCAAGGACTGGAAAACAAACGGGATTAACGAGGTCGGCAGGCGTTACAAGGGTAAAGGGCGCATTAATGTCCTCTTCAGCCGAAACGTCAAGAATACTAACGTGCGTCGAAAAGAGACGATCCTCTTGAACAAATAAACCCATGAGGCTCCGAGGCCAAAAGGATGGCTGGGGAGTAACAGCCTGGATTAAGTAAGACCGGGACTCTTCCCATACCGTTCCATTCACGGTGCGGGACACATAGAAATAAGGGATCGACTCAACACGAGAATACCAACTGCTGTAAAAATGTCCGTGAAAAACAGCGAAGCAGGGATGGTCTCCTGCGAAAGGGGTTAGCTCTTCCCACGCCGGCGCGGAGCGGGTTCCTAAAGATTTCCAAAACCGACCGGACACATCCGCCGCGTACAGGTAGGATCCGAAGGAGATCGAGTCCGACCAATCCGGGCCGAGTCCGCCGTCTCCGATTTTTTCCCAATGCAGGCCATCCGCCGTGCGATACATTTCTCGCTCTTTCGATCCATCCCGAACGCCAAAGCCGAAGAGCGCGCCCCCATGTTCCGCAAACGATTGAAAGACGACACCGGCAACGGTGATGTCGGGCACGGGCGTCCACGCATCCCCGTCTTCCGACCGCCACACGCGCTGGCTGTCTCCCGCATGAGAACCCGTGGCCGAAAGAACCATGAACTGGTCTGCCAACGACCCGATTGACACGGCGCCGACCCAAGGGACCTCGGAGGCGTCAAGATGCTCCCAAGGCTCCGTGACGGCGTTCCCCCTTACGACAAAACCGGCGAACAGGAAAACAAAACCGATCAGCGGTTTTATGAATGTGTTTTTCGGATTAACGGACATGATCCGCTCCCATCTCGCCTTCCACCCGCGCCAAATTGTTCCGAATCCAAAGGTTCTGGGGGTCAATCGCCAGCGCCCGTTTCCAAAGAATCCAGGCGTCCTTGAGTTTGCCTTGGTCGTAGGCCGCGATAGCCCCCGCGTTCAATTCTTTCACTTTCCGCGCTTGCGGCCCGTCAGTTGTTTCCCCAACCAAATCGCGTTTTTGCTCGGCGTTCCGCAGCGCCTCTCGGGCATCCTGATTGCCGGGTTCCAGCGCCAGCACGCGTCGCCAGGCCGCGATCGCCGCTTCTGTTTCGCCGAACCGGTACAACGTATACGCTTTTTGAGACAACGCATAGACCTCGTTGTCGGCGGTTTTGGCCTTCCCCTGCAAGTCCGCCAGCGCTTGTTCCGCTTTCATTCGTTTGGCTTGCTCAATGTAAACGTTTAAGTGCGCCATATAGGGCGAGCTTTTTTTGATCTGGTTCCACTGCGTCAAAGCACCGTCGTAGTCTCCGTTTAAGAATTTAACAACGCCGGTGTGAAACGCTTCATCGGTGAAGGCCGGCGCTCGCGTCGAGGGCAAGGACGATGTCATTTTTTTCTGAATGGTCGTCATGAGCGCGTGCGCCTCTTTGTGGCCGGGGTTCGTGTTTAACGTCTGTTTCAATTGAATCGCCGCTTCCAACCATTGGTTTTCCGACGAGAGCCGCACCGCTTCTTGATAATGGCGATCCGCCTCGGCGTTGTCCCTTCGTTGCTTGGCAAAGGCCAACCTTTCCGCGGCCCGCGGATGATTGGGGTTCCACTGCAACGCCTGGCCGAAGTCAGCCACCGCCGCGTCCCATTTCTTTTTCTCAATGTTCTTCGTTCCCGCCAGGAAGGAGGCGGCCGCGCGGTCGTCCATTCGTTGGGTCATTGCGCGATCCAACTCAGCCGCGGCGCGTTCTTTCTCTTCGGGCGTTTTGCCAAACCGAACCGTGAGCGAAAATCGTTGTTCGCTGCCTGCATCGCCACCGGGCAACCAGGCGTAATCCAATCGCCAACCGTTTAACTGAAGTCCGCCTCCCAAGGCGAAATCCATGGCCTCTTTTGCGGACGAACCTTCGTAGCCCGCGCGGAGGCAGAAGACATCTCGATCAAATTCAAGACCGCTCCGCACCGTGAGCGGTTTTGATGCGTTCCATGCCAATTCGGACAAAATCGATAACCGGCTTCGCGTCGACGCTGCCCCACGAAGGTGATACGCGCCTCCCAGCGCCAGCTCCCGCGGCAGATCAAACCCATCGATGGACGGGCCCACGTTCCGAGAGGTGAGTCCAAAACCCCACGAGGGACGGGCATAGGCAAGCCCCAAATCGGCCGCCCATCCCGTCATCGCGGCGTCAGAAAGATTTTGCCTCCAACCTTTGGCCGTCGCTCCCAACGAAAGAGACGGTGTCAACCGCGTGGCCCACGCCCCATTCAAAAGCAATGTCGACACATGGAAACCACCCTGGTCCATGATGGGATCCCCGGCGGCGTCGATACCGATCCGATCGAACGAACCGTTATCAAGATATTGCAGCGAAACGCCGAAGGCGCTTTTTTTAAGGGGCAATCCGAAGGCGGCGCCGTCGTAGCGCGACTGAGCAAAGGACTGCTGGTGAGAAACGAGCAATTCAGATGTGGGAAGAAATCCAAGCGAAGCGGGGTTGCTAAACATTCCCTCGACTTGTCCCCCCAAAGCGGCCTGTCGCCCTCCCAACGCGGCGCTCCTCACACTGGGATTTAACTCCAGAAAAGTGGCCGCGCTGCCTCCCCCTCCCTTGGTATCACGTTGGACCTCTGCCACGACAAGAGGAGTCCCCAAGCCAATAATCAGTCCCACAAGTAGGAACGATTTTCGCGCTCGACGAAAACAAGATTTGAAAAGGGACGTGTAGGGCAATCGCGATCCAGCCATTCAACTATATAGGTGTGCAACGGTCGTACCACACCCACAATCATGCCGATTACGGATGCGCCGGGCTGATCTGACGACAGAAACGACCGCCTCGTCAAACCCCTTCACAAATGAAATGAATTGGCGCATCAAAAAATCGTCTCGAAAAAATATTCGCTTGACACCTTTCTGACGGATCTGGTAACAACGACGAGTCGCTGCAATGTCGTGGCGATTCGGGCGATGGGGCCTATTCGATCAGATCGAATAGGCTTTTTTTATGTCCGACAACGCCGACACCGCGGGACCGTCTGCAAGTCAAGAAAGCCTTCCTCTTTTCAGCTCGGGAAGGTTGGGTTTTGATTGGCAGGGGGAACGGGAAGCGGTTCGGCACGAAGAACTACATTAAGGAGGCAGTGATCATGTTGAAAAGTACAAGGGGGAACGTCCTTCGCACGTTGGGGACGTTGCTTACGGCTGGCTTGGTGGCGGGTGTTGTTTCCGCCGACGGTCCGGCTATCAGCGGATACATCGACACACAGTACGGTTACAACTTCGCCATGCCGCAAACGGGACAAACAGCCCTTCGCAGCTATGACGCTCAAGACACGAACATCAACAACACGGCTCATTTGTCTCTCGCAGGCAAGTTCGGCGATGATGTGAGCTACGTGGTTGATTTGGATGCAGGCCATGACGCCAATGTCACCGCGGGCGGCGCAGGACCATCCGACGTTGTTCTCCAGGAAGCCTATTTCACCTGGGTCTCTCCTTCCAAGGTTGGAATCAAAGCCGGTAAGTTTGCCACCTACGAAGGCATCGAAGTCATTGAGACCAACGCCAACCCGACCATCAGCCGCGGTTATCTTTTCGGCTTGGCCGAGCCGTTCACCCATGTGGGTGCCGTGCTGACACTCAACCTCGGCGCTTTGGATATCGCTGCCGGTGTGGTCAACGGATGGGACGTTCCCGATGACAACAACTCCGCGAAGACACTCGTTGGAAAGATCGGATTGAACCTCGGTGATGCCCTCTCCGGAGCGCTCTCCGGTTATCACGGCGCGGAACAAGGCGCGGTGACGTCGACCTCAACCGTCAATCTGCCTGGAACCCCGGCCATTGTGGACGGCCGCTCCGGTGCGATTCGCGACAGCGCGGACCTTACCCTTCTCACCAAGATCATTCCGAGAGTGGACCTCTACCTGCAAGGAAACATCGGCACGGAATCCATGGTCGTTGACAACGACGGCGATGGCATCAATGACGATCGCGGATCTTGGTCGGGCGCGGGCATTCAGCCGGTTATTCACGTGACGGACAAATTCACGGTGGGCAGCCGCTTGGAATACTTCAACGACAAAGACGGCGCGCGCGCCGGCACCTTGGACGGCGCCTACACCAACTTCACCATCACCCCCGGCTACCAGATCACGAGCAACGTGCTCGTTCGATTGGAATACCGGTACGACACCTCCAACAAGAAGGTGTGGGTGGACGACAAAGGCGTGGCCAAAGATTCTGCCAACACCGCTACCGCCCAGTTCGTCTTGTCGTTCTAAGAACGATCCCAACGGGATGCGAGGCGGGATGAGATAGACACCTCAACCTGATTCGAGGTTCCGTCGGAACAATTAAAGAGGGTCTCACGCTTTCTTTCCCCCGGGCGTGAGATTCCTCTTTTAGAGAGGGCAACGAAGACGCTTAAGCGCTCGTTGCCCTCTTTCTTTTTCCCCCTGACGCCGGGCGGCGTCCCAGCAAAGGGTGGTAGCAACCTCGTCGAACCAGGAGTCCAGGCGGGCCAGATCTTGCCGCGCAACGCGAAGCGGCTCGAGACCGCCACGACGCACCAAAAAATCGTCCCAATGAACCACCATGGTACGGCGGACAATCTCGGCGGGCGTTGACTCGGAATAGATTCGGACACTGCCCAACGAGCGAAGCGGAGCCGAGGCGGCCGGGCTGGAAGGAGGCTCCACCCCGTGCCCTCGCCAGTCAATGCGGTCCACAATTTCCGCGGCCACGCGGCGGAAATCGGTCAGTTTGACGCCGATGACGTGATACGCGCGTCCCTCACGCCGAATGTCGTGTTCACGGGATTTCTGAAAAGCGGTTTCACCGGATTGGGACCGAAGCGGGCGAATGCCGGCGTCAGCTCGGAGAACGGTGGTGGAATCCACCTGCGCGCCAGGAAAATAAAACCGAACTTGCTCTCGCAAGTAAGCCGCTTCCTCGCTCGTGGCCGAGGGAAATTCCGACGATTCCCCCTCCCGCAAAACGCGTTCGGTGGTGCCGACGCGGGTGTAGCGGAGACCATCCTCATTTCGCGCCAAGAGAAACACCAGCCGACCATCGCTGGCCGTGACGTAATACGACTCCGTCGATACCGCCGGATAAACATCCAGATGGCTCCCAGCGACCCGGTCGACGAGCGGAAGCGATAAGGCGCCCGCGCCGCGCGCGCGAATCTCATCCACAAAGGCGCCTCCGGCATTCACCAGAATGCGCGTCATCAAAGAAAGCGTTTCCCCCGTGTCCGTTTCCACCAAGTGAACGCGAACGCCCGACGGGGTTTCTTCCCACCCCTGAAGCTCCACGTAGTTGAGGGCACGGGCGCCGTGGTCGTGGGCGCTCTGAAGGCATTCGATGACAAGACGGGCGTCATCGGTTTCCGAATCCCAAAAGGTGAACACGGCTTTGGCCTTGCTCTCATCCAGACCGGGAGCAAGTCGCGCTTTTGAGGAGGTCCCGACGGCGCACCGCGGCGGCGAGAAAAACTGGCCTTGGAGAATCTGAAGGAAGTAGTAGATCCACACCCCCACGGCCACGCTGAACGCGGACCGCGGATCGTTTTTTCCCAGAACCAAGCGGATGGATTTGGGACGAATGAGCCCCGGCGCCAACGCGCCCAGCCGGCGGCGTTCCCACGAAGCGGCCCACACAAAAGAAAAACTTTCCCAGGCCCGCCGCCCCTTCCCGGCCTTAAGATGGGTCCACACCTGTTCCAGATACCGGATTCCGGCGTGGATCAGTTTGCTCGAGGCGCTGCTTGTCCCGCTCGCGAAATCGTTTTTCTCGACCAGCACCGCGGAGGTTCCACGCAACGCCAATTCACGCAGAAGGCCGGCCCCCACGATGCCGCCGCCGACGATAAGAAGATCCAAAGGAAGGCCTTGGGCAGCTCGCCCTTTGAGAAAAGACCAATGATCGGAACGGGAACGGAACGAAAAGTCAGGAAGGGAGGACGTGGAATTACCCACGGATTTGAGCGCCACAGGCCTTTTGCAACGAGGTTTTGATTCCGTCGACCACCGTGGTGATGTCGGCCTCGGACAAGGCTTTCTCGGGATCTTGGAGACGGAAACGGAAGGCCACGCTCTTTTGGTTGGCCGGAAGCGAGCCGCCGGAGAAAAGGTCAAAGGGGGCCAACCAAATCAAACGGGGCCCCGCGGCCTTGCGGATCACTTTCTCCAACGCGCCCCACGTTTCGTCCTTGCCCACCAGCACCGCCAAATCCCGCTCCACAAAGGAATGCTTGGGGATGGCGACCGCCATTGGTCGAGGCGTGTCCAAGAGGGCCGCCAAATCCAATTCCGCCATCGCCACCGGCAAAGCAATATCCAGATGCTTAAGGGTTTCTGGATGCAAAAGCCCGGCCCACCCGACCTCCGCTCCTCGTTTGCGCAACTGGAACGACTGGTACGGATGGAGAAACGGGCGATCCGACGTCTCCACCAAGGAAAGATCCGCATGTCGGACCCGACTCAACAACTCCAAGATCCCTTTCAACGCATAAGCGTCCACCGGCCGCGCGGGACCGCGCCACGACACTTCGGTGGCGTCCCCGGCCCAAACCAGACCCAACCGCCGGGACTCCTCATGGCCCGCGCCGTGACGCTTGGCCACGCTCCCGATTTCAAAAAACCGCACGGACCTGGCCTGATGATTGGCGTTGTGTGCCACCGCGCGCGCCAGATTGACCGCCAGAAGCGGACGAAAGGCGGCTTCGGCTTTGGAGAGAGGGTTGGCCACGCGCACGATGTCCGCCGGTGAGATCCCCCACACCGACAAATCGTCGGCGGGACAAAAACTGTTGGTGATGGTCTCCGAGAACCCGGCGCCCCGCAAGGTTTCCACAATCTCCCGCGTGTCCGGCAAATCGTACGGCGTTTTGGCGGAGGAGGTTTTGGCCACCGGCGCCACCACCGGCACCGCGTGATACCCCACCAGCCGAACCACTTCCTCAATCAAATCCACATCTTCCGCGATGTCGTGACGATGCGGGGGCACGAGGCAGCGCCATCCGGTTGGGGTTGCGCTGGCCGCCAAGCCCAGACGGTTGAGATGGGCGCTCACCACGTCATCGGCCACGGGCATACCCAAAAGCTGCTTAAGCCGGTCGCGGCTCAACTCCACACGGCGTACCGGGGCCGGTTTGGGGTAAACATCCGACGCGCCAGTGACCGAGGCGCCGGCCAGTTCCTTTAGCAACATCACGGCTCGGCGCGCGGCTTTTTCCGCGGTGTCTGGGTCGGTGCCTTTTTCAAATCGATAGGAGCTTTCGCTGCGGAGGCCGAGACGCTGCGAGGTTTTCCGGACGGAGACGCGGTCGAACACCGCGCTCTCCAGTATCACGTTTTTGGTCGAGACGGTGACGCCAGTGGGTTGTCCGCCCATCACGCCGGCAATCGCGACCGGCGCCTTGGCGTCGGCAATCACCAGATCATCGGCCGTGAGATCGTAGGTACGCTCATCCAACGCCGCGAGTTTTTCTCCCGCCGCAGCGCGACGGACCTTGAGAGCGCCGCCCTGCAACTTTTCCAAATCAAAGGCATGCAACGGATGCCCCCACTCCAACAACACGTAATTGGTGATGTCCACCACGTTGTTGATGGACCGAATGCCGCAGGCTTGAAGACGTTGAACCATCCAGGCGGGCGAGGGCGCCACCGTCACTTTTCGCAGCACGTGGGCCACGTAGCGTGAGCAGAGCGAGGGTTCTTCGATGGTCACGGTGATTCCATCGGCGCCCGACGGTTTGTCCTCGGCCAGCGGAATGGGTTTGAGCGGCACGCCGGCCAAAGCCGCCAGCTCGCGGGCCACACCGAGGTGGCTGAGGAGATCGGGGCGGTTCGGGGTGACTTCCACATCCAGGACCACGTCTCCGCCGCCCAAAATGTCTTTCACTTCGCGACCAAGCGTGCTGGAATCGGGCAGAAGATAAATGCCGGCGTGTTCGTCGGAGATCCCAAGCTCGCGCGCGGAGCACAACATTCCGGAGGACTCCACCCCGCGAATTTTGGAAACCGCGATCTCCACCCCACCCGGCAGATGCGCGCCGGGAAGCGCTAACGGCACGATTTGGCCTGGGGCAATGTTGGGTGCGCCGCACACAATCCGGCGCCGCCCTGTTCCGTCCTCTACCTCGGCGATGCGGAGGCGGTCGGCGTTGGGGTGTTTCTCGACGGTTAGAATTTTGGCGGCGACGACCTTCTCCACCCGAACGCCCACCGTGGTCACCTTCTCGACGGGAAACCCGAGCGAAGCGAGTTTGTCCGCCATCGCCTCCGGTGGCCACGGAAGGGAAACCAAATCGTTTAACCAGTTGAGACTGATTTTCATTGGAACTGTCCCAGAAACCGAATGTCCGACTCAAGGAAGGCTCGGATGTCCCGCACCTGCGCGCGCGTCATCAGAAGCCGTTCCACGCCCATGCCGAAGGCGAACCCGGTCACGCGCGCCGGATCGTAGCCGACGTTCCGCAGCACTTGAGGATGCACCATGCCCGCGCCCAAAAGCTCGATCCAACCGGTGGTCTTGCAAATGGAGCAGGCGTCGCCGGTGGGCACACGCCCGGTTCCGCCGCAGGCGAAGCAGGACACTTCCATCTGAGCGCCGGGCTCAACGAACGGGAAATAACTGGGAGAAAATCGCACGCGCGTCTTGGGTCCGAAAAATTCTTCCGCAAAGAAAGCCAGGGTGGCTTTGAGGTCGGCGAAGCTGATGTTCTCGTCCACGGCCAGCCCTTCCACTTGGTGGAAAACTGCGGCGTGAGTCGCATCGGTGGCTTCATGGCGGAACACACGTCCGGGGGAGACCACACGAACGGGCGGAGACATTTGCTTCATAACACGGATTTGGACCGGCGAGGTGTGCGTGCGAAGAACCCACGGCGCACCGGTGTCGCCTTTGGCTGGTTCCACATAAAAGGTGTCGTGCATATCCCGGGCGGGATGGTTGGCCGGGATGTTCAGGTCGGTGAAATTGTTCTGATCGGTCTCAATCTCCGGACCCTCGACAGCGGAGAACCCCAATCGGCGGAAGATATCGCAGATTTCACGAATCGTGGAGAGGATGGGATGGGCGGTGCCCCGAACAAAAGCGTCTCCGGGAAGGCTCAGGTCGATTTTCTGACCGGCCAAATTCTTCTGAAGGGAATCGGATTCGAAGGTTTGGCGCTTGGCGGCGATATCGGTTTCGAGCGAAACACGCAGCTCATTGGCCCGTTGGCCGACCTTCTTTTTTTCTTCCGGGGAGAGGGTTCCCAAGTTCCGGAGGATGGACGTCAACCTTCCGTCTTTGCGGCCCAGATACTTGGATTGAAGCGCCTCGATATCGGCGAGAGAGGCCGCCCGGCCCAGGTCTGCGCGGGCCTCGCGATCAATCGCGTCGAGATCCATCGGTCGGGCCTTCGGACCCGCCGTTAAGCGGCTTTTTGATTCTGGTTTTCTTTGGCGAGGGTGGCCAAGTCGGAGAAGGCTTGCGGATCGCTAATGGCCAAATCGGCCAAGACTTTGCGGTCCACGTCCACGTTGGCGTTCTTAAGACCGTGGATAAACTGGCCATAGGTCAAACCGCCGACTTCACGGACCGCGGCGTTGATCCGCATGATCCAGAGGCGACGGAAATTGGATTTCCGGTCTTTGCGACCGACGTACGAGTAAACCCCCACCTTGCGCAGGTGCTGCTTGACCATGCGCCAACGATTCTTCTTGGTGGCGTAGGCGCCTTTGGCGCGACGATAGTGTTTTTTCTTCCGTTGACGGGTGTATGTGACGCTGCGTGCTCGCATGATTTTCTATTCCTATGGTTGAGGTTGTTTCTTATCCGTACGGCAAAAGACGCTTAACGACTTTGGCCTGAACGTTGGTGAGGGAGTTGGGACGTCGCAACTGACGGCTGCGGCTCGCCGACATTCCCTGCAGAAGGTGACGGGCTCCGGCGCGCTTGTGAAGAACTTTTCCGCGCGCGGAAATCTTGAACCGTTTTTTGGCGCCGCTGTGGCTTTTGAGTTTGGGCATGACAATTATCCTTTGGTTTGGGGAATCAAGATGGTGACCATCCGGTTCCCGTACATTTGCGGCCGGGACTCAACAGATCCCACGCCCGTAATTTGCTGTTCAATCCGGTCGAGCATGCGCATTCCAATGTCTCGATGCTCCATTTCCCGGCCCATAAAAACAAAACTAACGCGAACCTTGTGATGTTCCTTGAGGAACTTCATGATTGCATTGACCTTCACGTTGAGGTCGTGTTCCCCAATTTTGGGTCGAATACGAATTTCTTTGACCTGGCCACCGCCGCGGTTTTTCCGGGCTTCTTTGGCTTTCTTTTCTTTTTCGTAGACGAACTTGGAGAAATTGCCCAACTTGCAAACGGGAGGAACGGCTTGAGCGGCAATTTCGATGAGGTCGTATCCGGTTTCATCCGCGAGACGAAGGGCTTCTTGAATCGTTTTAACCCCTACCATCTCGCCTTTATGGTCAATCAAACGCACCTGAGGTGCGCGAATCGCGTGATTCACTCTGGCAATCGGCGGTTTGGCGATGCTCTCCTCCTGTTAAAAAAGGGATGGCTACCCGCCATCCCTTTGTCGGAACTGAATTTTAAAGACGACGGATGATAACAAGGGGGCGGCGCTCTGTCAACGAAGAGAAACCGTCGCCCCGGCATGTCGTAAGCCGGCGCCCACGCTTCCGTTCAGGGACACCGTTAAGAAAAAGGATGGATCCCGGCTAACGACATGCCGGGATGAGGGCGTTGTTAGGCTGGGGACGTTTTGGCGTCGATTTCGCCCTGCAACAACGAGGCAAATTGGTCCATGGAAATGGTCCCGAGGTCTTTTCCGGTTCGCGCGCGGACGGCCACGGTCTTGGCTTCGACTTCTTTGTCCCCCACCACCAGCATGTAGGGCACTTTGGCCATGGTGGCGGTCCGAATTTTGGCGCCGATCTTTTCGTTGTCGGCATTTAGATCCACCCGAAATCCCTTTTCTTTCAACGCGTTGGCAACCGAGGTGGCGTAATCGTTTTGACGATCCGAGATAGGCAGGATCGCCACCTGAACCGGCGCAATCCAGGTCGGGAACGCCCCGGCGTAATGTTCAACCAAAATCCCGAAAAAACGCTCAATGGAACCAAGCAGGGCGCGGTGCACCATGCACACCGGCACATCTTTTCCCTCGTCGTTGCGGTAGACCGCTTTAAAGCGTTCCGGCAAGTTGAAGTCGACTTGAATGGTGGAGCACTGCCACCGACGGCCGATGGAATCTTTGATTTTAAGATCGATTTTGGGACCGTAAAAAGTCCCCTCTCCCGCGTCCACTTCGAATTGAAGGCCGGCGTCTTTTAAAGCGGCGGAGAGAATGGCTTCCGCACGATCCCAGTTCTCAGCACCGCCCACAAACTTCTCTGGACGGGTCGAAAGTTTGAGCTCGTACTCGGTGAAACCGAAATCTTTGAGAATTTTTTGCGCAAGCTCGAGTACCCCTTTGATTTCGGCCTGCAGTTGGTCAAACCGGCAAAAGATGTGCGTATCGTCCTGAGTAAAACCGCGCACGCGCAAAGTGCCGTGCAGAACACCGCTCCGCTCGTTGCGGTACACGGTGCCGTGCTCGTAAAGGCGGATGGGCAGCTCCCGGTAGCTGTGCAGATCGGTCTTGTAGATGGTGATGTGGAACGGGCAGGTCATCGGCTTGACGTAGTAGGACTGATTCTCAAGTTTCATCTCAGGAAACATGTTGTCTTTGTAGAAGCCCAAGTGCCCGCTGGTCTCCCAAAGATGCGACAGACCCACGTGCGGGCTGACGGCGAATTGATACCCGTTCTTGAGGTGAAGGTTCTTCAAATAGTCTTCGATCAAGAACCGGACCAAGGCGCCTTTCGGATGCCAAAGGATCAGGCCGCTTCCGATGTCGTCGGGATGAATGGAGAAGAGACCGAGCCGAGGTCCCAGCTCACGATGGTCCCGTTTCTTGGCCTCTTCGATTTGGCGTTTGTAGGCGTCCAACTCTTCTTGGCTGGGCCAGACGGTGCCGTAGATGCGTTGCAACTGCTCGCGCTTCTCGTCGCCACGCCAATAGGCGCCCGCGATCTTGGTGAGACTGAAATACTTGATGTCCTTGGTGTCGTCGAGATGGTTTCCCTTACACAGATCAGTGAAGTTGCCGTGCTTGTAGAGGGTGATCTTGGTTCCCTCCGGCAGATCATCGATGATCTCAACTTTAAACTTTTCGTTCTTATCGAGAAAAAATTTTCGGGCGTTTTCCCGGGAAATTTCTTCGCCCAAGAATTTTTGGTTGGTCTTGAGGTTGAAACGCATCTTCTTCTCGATGGCCGTTAGGTCGTCGGGAGTGAAACGATGCGGGCTGTCGAAATCGTAGTAGAACCCGTCCTCGGTCGGCGGGCCAATGGTGAGCTTGGTCTCCGGAAATAGCTCTTTCACCGCTTGCGCAAGAACATGCGCCGCGGAATGGCGGAGTTTGTAGAGGTAGTCGGCTTTGGAATCGGTTTGTTGTAATGACATTGGTTTTTTATGGATAGGTCCGTCTTCGTCATTCGAACTTGTTACGTCGAAGCCGTCGTTCGGCGAAGACGAATGCGCGGTAGAGGATTCGAACCTCTGACCCCCTCCATGTCAAGGAGGTACTCTAACCAGCTGAGCTAACCGCGCTAATTGATTATCAAGCGTTTCTAATTTTGGTGGGGGCTTTTTGTTCCCATGCGCCCCGGTTTGTGTCGATTCTCATACAAATTCTAAGCCCGGCTGAAAACATCGTTCTCGGGGCTCAAACAGGTGTTGCCCTGGGAAAATTAGGATAAGAGCCGAGAGCCTACGCAGCCCGCCTCGCAAACAAAAGCGCATTAAATTCTGTTTCAAAAGGAATCCGTAGCGGCCTTTCTGTCTGTCGGATCCCGATTGGTCCTTGTTTCCCAACGTCCGGAATTGTCTTGCGAGTGTCGCCCACCGTATCCACATGGAAATTGGTTTCCTCGTCCTTCAACAGGACCCGAATACGAAGGTAATCAACCGACCGAATTAATTTGACGGTGGTCCACGCGAAGGCAACCAGGGTGGAGAGCACAAGAACAAAGGCCCCGACACAGGAATCGTGGACCATCTGCGCCGTCCCGGTGGAAAAAACCAAGGCGAAAACAAACACCAACGGATTTTTCTGCAAAAACTGAGAACGACCTGACTCGGACGCCTTGCGACTCTTCCACTCGGAAACCGCTTTTATCAACGCCACCCATTTGGTTTCCCATTCGTCGGGAGTTTGTGGGACCAACGTGTCGGTATCCAATGGGATTTCAACTTTAAGAGAAGGCAAGAACAATACCGTGCGCCCCCCTTCATTGGGATAGACATATGCGTTGGCAGCCCCAAGCCACATCCTTTCTAAAGCGTCCGATGAAGCGGACGATTCTTGGTCCAAAGAAAGCCAATCCGCCACCACGCGGTCCGAATGAATACTGAAGAAGGCCCGGAACTCAGCCAATCCTTCGCCCGCGTTGTTTAAGGAATACGGATTTACCCTGATCTGAACTTTTGTCTCTTCCGATAAACCGTTTTGCTTAAGCCAGTCCAGATAGGACCGACGTGGGATTGAATCGAGATCGTAATATTCGTGCGCGGAGCCCTTTTCCTTGAAGTAAAGCTTTCTGACGATATAATTTGTCTCTCGACGCTTAAGAAGCCTCTTGTACGCCTCGAACGCGTCTTCGTTGTGCTGTTGGTCCTGGGACAACGTTCGTTCGTCATGATACAGATGTCCTGCGATTTCGTGGGTCACAACGTGCTTTACCTCTTCTGGAGATTCCGGAGCCACCACCACCCGTGGAACATGACGTTGGGCTCCAAACCTATCGTATTGGCCGGTGATCACAAACGGAACGTAGGGGAAAAATAGAACGTCACCGAAATCCGAATTGAGCAAGGGCTTGGGCAACAACTCAAAGGCCTGTTGAAAGGCCGCGTCCCAGCGAGGGTCAAACCGCGGCAACCCATCGACAACATGCCCTCGCTGGTTTTCATTGGCGCCAATAACGCGCGGCGCTGTGAGCCCGATGGTGTTGCTGGCTTTTATGACCAAAGCATAGGGATTGCACAAAACAGCGGCCGCCATAAAAAAGACGACAAATCCAATGGCTCTTAAATCAATGGCGCTCCTCAGGAAGGACGACAAACGCCGGACGGACCTCCAGCCCAACAAGAAAACAAAACCGGCCATCGCGAAAACGAACACTTCCAAACCCGCCCACGCTATCTGCAGTTTCCGTGTGGAATCAAGAAAATCCAACCAACGTTCCCCACTTTTGGCCCACGGTTCCAGCGCCTGCCCATGAAAGAAGAAAGCAAACGCGAAGAATCCAACGAGAACCTGAGTCAAAAGGGCGGCCACCATTGTTCCGGTAAGGGACGTGGCAAGGGACGTTGGCCGACGGGCCTGCTGAATGATATTCGCGGTCCTGGATGAAGGAGAGGAACCGAAAGCAAGAACGAGAAAAGCAACCAAAAGCAAAAAAAGCGAACCCACTTGTTCCGGGTCATAAGAAAGCCCAATGCCCCTCCAAAAGGAGGCCCCCCACGCAAAACTCCATACCACCGTCGCCACAGAAAAACCAACACGGTATTGGAACGCCCTGTTCTCATAACCTGCAGAAAAGGATCTCTGGCGCCAACGATCGTACGACACGACCACGGTGATAAGAAGGACAAGGAGAAGCAACGAGTCCGGCCGATAGAACGTGGAAAAATAGGACAAAACGTTGACGAACGTATAGCTCGGCGACAAGAGGACGTGGATCGCGCTCTTGTTTAATCCAACAATCGAGACGAGCACCGCGGCCAAACCACCGAGAGCCGCAATAAACAGAAGAAAAGAAATTTTTATTTCTTGAAAAACAGGCTTTTGTGTTTTGTTTCGAATCCCCTCTAGAACGCCATCAAGGTCGGGGAAGGAACTGTTCCCAACAGCGGCTTTGATGACCGATGCCACAAAAAGCGCCGCTTTCCCGCTTTCGTTTGCGGGAAGAGTTCTCCCCTGCAGGTCCTCTTCCAAACGAGAGGATTCTGTTTGTGTGACGGTTTCAGCATAAAGAAGAAGCAAATCTCCCAAAAGAGCGGGGGCGACGGGCCATGCCGCGATCGCTCTCTGCAAAACGGGAGTAAGGCGGCGAATGTCATCTGTGCGTTCCTCCCTATCCCGTCCCAGCGAGAGAATCGCTTGCAGCAAAGGGAAGACCGCTTTATTTAACGCCCTTCCGTGATGCGCGTAGGACGCTGCCGCTTCCAAAACCAAAATGGCCTCTCGAGACAGAACCGATTGAGTCGAATGCAAGAGAGGCCGAGCGGCTTTTGCCAAATAAAAAATTTCATCCGGATGCAACCGACCCATAACGGAGGGGATCGAACGAAGCTGTGCGAGCGCATTCACATAGAGGGCGGTGCCCTCCCCATGAAGAGAGTCGATAAGGTAACCCAGATGACGTGGCTCAAAAACGTCTGGAAGTGCGTCCACCATCGCCGTAAACGCTTCCATGGCGGCGTCGCGCACGCCCGAATCGGAATGAGAAAAGAATCCTATAACGAGGCCGCCGATATCGGGAGCCAGTCGGCGAGCTTCTTCGCTGCCGCCGTGCATTGTCGCGGTACAAAAGGTAAGAAAAGAAACGATTGCCGATGGCCCCTCCCGGAAATCCAACGACGCTCGGGCAGGAGCGGCGATCGTCATCCCGGGAGCCGCCACATGGATGGAAGAAATATCCGGATGGTCGCCTCGTTGAGATGAATTTAGCGTCACCGTCACCATGGCGTCGTTCGTTTGCACGGTGGCGATCCCATCCGGCAAACCGGCCGCTAGATCGGCTGCTTTGACAGCGGGCATGGCCAACTTCGGGCTTGGATAAACCAGCGGTGACACAAACAACTTTTCTCCTGCAAACAATTTGTCCAGCGGCGTCTTTTCTTGCATAAACGCACTTAAGTAAGTCGAACCCTTCCCCTCGTCCAGCTTTTTGATCTTCGGAACGTAGGACACGACCGTTGTTCCCTCGGAGAGCAGCCGCTCCGTTATTCCGTCCGAATGGAACCCGCCCGTGATCAACACCGCCACCGTGGCGTGAGAGACCTCCATCGCTCTTAGCAGGTTGGTGGACATGGCCACGTCACGCGCTTCGGCCTCGACGTAGAATTTTTCAAAAGGAGAGAGAGACCTGCCTTGCGCCTTGTATTCCTCCCACTCCGGTTTCGTCAGCGCAAAATCCAACAACTTGCCGGTGAGATAAAGGCGGCGCGAGGCCTCAACAAGTCGACGCTCTTCGTCCGTGCGGATTAACCGGGCGTAGGTTTTTCTCTCCAAGTCAGCCGCCTCGGTCATGATGGCGCCCACGTCCAGATCGTTCGCCAGACGTGTGTAGCGGATGTATCCGGATAGGTTGGGAAAGGCCGCGGGACTCAGACCCTTTTTCTCGCAAAGGATTTTCAATCCACTATAAAAATCAACGGCCGTTTCTTCCCCCGCACGGTACAGAACGGTTTTGGAAACAAGGGCCTCAGTTTCCGTTTTCGCCAACGTGGGAACCAGACGAGTCAAAAGGTGAGCGCGCTCTTGCTCAACCGCAGCGAAATCCAGTTCCCTCTCCATCTGGAGCGCGAGGAGGTACGTGCGCACCTGGGCCGAAACATCGCTGTTCGCTTGCGCCACGCAGCGAATGTAATCCCCCCATGAAAGCCGCCCGTTCCGGTACGCCCGGATCTTTTGGTCAAAATTTTTCAGATCCCCAGCGAAAACTTGAGCGGTCTCTCTTCGGATTCGTTGATCCTCTTCGGTCCACGCGCGCCGGGCGGAGGGCGCCAACGTAGCGGCCTCTCGATACGCTTCCACATTGGCATCGTAATGCGGCTTGTCATCAATGCCGACGAAGGTGGGAATGGCGCTGGGGATTAAGAAGGCCGTATGAATCGCTCCAGAGATCCGTTTCTCTTTAAACAAATAATCGGCCACGGCCTTCACGGCGTCGTGATGGGGATACGCGTGGTACCAAGAAAAATCCATGGGCCCAAAGGCTCCTTCCAGCGCTACCAGGTCAACCTTTTTTCCATTTACCAATGCTTGGACGGCTTGGCCGATGTTTGCTTGGGCCTCGGCATTTCGGTGCACATCTTGGATGTGAATAACAATTCGATCCCTCGTCTTCTTTGGAAAGCAAATCCGCCGGGTTGTTCCAATCTTTTGAGGGAGAGACTTCACGGTGGGGAGGAAACGGCGGGACAGACCGTTAAATGAGGCGGAACGACCACTGGAGCCGGAGTCCTCTGTCAGCAAAGGAGAAAACTCCGGCGGGAAAGGGCTGGGCCTGTTTAATGCCTGCGGCAATCCGGCGTGTTGCGTTGGGGGCTCGTGCGGCGTTTTTCTCTTAATTTGCCGACGTTCAGCCCACAGGTTGTTTTCCACCAACTGGGCGAAGGCGCAATTGGTTAGGCCATACACACACGCCAAGGAGAAAGAAAACATTTTCCAGAAAGGTCGAGAGGGATGAACCAAAGCTGTCTTTAACACAGTTAAAGGAAGGTTAAGTGGGAAAACTCTAAGCCTTCCTTAATTCTGCGTAACAAATTTGTAAATGTTCACACCATTTGGGGGTTGGAGATTGGATTTTCGGTCATTTTGGAACGGCTGCGCGAGATGAGATTTCTCGGATCGTGGTTCCAGGAAAGTAAAACATCAAAATGTCCGTGGCGTTCCGGCCTTGAGACGCCTGCGCTTTGGCGCCGTATTGACAAAGGCCCACGCCGTGACCCGAGCCGCGGCCGTCTATCACCACTTGGTCGGCTTCGAGTTGGATTTCAAACGAACGCGACTTGAGCTCTTGCCAGCCACGCCGACGGCCCCATTCGAGAAAAAAGCGCTCCCCCCCGACCTCCATCCGTCGCGTGCCGTCGCTCAACATCACGGTTTTGACGCGGCCCGCGCCGTCCACAGCTCCCACGGTTACGTCTCGTACCGGCCCGGACAGCCCCCACGCCCGTGCCAACCCATCGAGTTCGTGACGCGGAATTGCTACGTGCCAACGGAAAAAAGGTGAGATTCGGCAAAACGGGTCTCCCTCGATTCGGTCCGGACGGCCGCGCAAATAGGACCGCGGGGGTTGATTGGACCAAACGTCTTCATTCGAGGAGGTAGCCCCGCCGCAGGTGGAATGAAAGAGCGCCTCGATGGGGCGTCCACCCATGACCAGAATGAGTCCGCGCGTTGCCTGAACCGCGGAAGAAATCCGCTCATCCGGGCGCTGGCTTCCCAATACTTGGCAATGGGTGAGGTCGCAAAGATCGTAACCGTCCCGTGCGTGCCGCTGACGGTTCCGCTCCAAATAGGTGCGCACCAAAATCGCCTGGGCGCGCAGAGCGTCTTCCGGCCACGCCGCGGGAATCTCGGCGGCCGTGACCCCGGCCACGTACGCTTCTTCATCGAGCTCGTTTACCGCAAGCAGCTCACGCGTTCGGGCTTCAATAAAAAGAGCGCCCGACACCACACGGAAGCCGCCTTGAGGCGTTTGCACCCTTATCGGAGCGCCCGGCCGCGCCGGCTCAACGCGAACCGAATCGAACGTCTCAAACCCAAACCACCGACGTGACATCGCCACACGTCCGTCGCGTCTTTCAAGATGGACCGCGTCTTTAACGGCCAACTCCACGCCGGAGACGCCATCCAAAATCCGTAGGCCGCCGTCGGAAGAAAGATCCAGTTGAACCGGAAGTTCTTTTTGGAAGAGCCCAATGCGGACGCGGGCGTGGAGGGGCGCGGCGAGGAGATTGAGGAAAAGGAAAAAAAGGATGACAACCGAGACGTACCGCGGAGAAAGTTCCTCCCCCGACTGGGCGGGAAAGGCCAAGTGAGGGATGGATGGGTTTTTGCTGTTCTCGAAATTCATTGTCGATCCCATCTTTCCCCCACCTAGCTCCCCCCGCCTAGGCGGGGGGAGGAAGAGCGCCTCACATCCTTCTCCGCACAAAAAAAGTGACCGAGTCAGAATCGCCCCAAGTGTTCATCACGGTGAGTCGGTGGCGGCCGGGGATGGCATCCACAAAAAACGTTTTGTCGGGCGGACCCTGAGCGATCAATCGATCGTTCAAGTACCAGAAGAGGAGGCCCGACGCCCGCTGGCTGTAGGCTTGGAGCAGAATTTTTTGTTGCTCGGCGCCCACGGCGCGCGTCACGGCGTAGAAACCGCTGGGCAGCGGGCTCTTCAACTTAAGAGATTGATCAAGATGGGACGCGGTGCAGGTTGGGTTGTGCTTGGGAAGAGGCGCGATGCGCTTCCCCATCGTGCGCAAGAAAGCGGAGACATCCGGCGGCCAGACTTCCACGGATCGACGGTTGTAGTGCGATCGCGACTCCGTCATGCAGGTAGAGCAGACCTGCGCACCGTCCGACCGCCGAACCTGAATCAGGCGATGAATCGAGCACGGTTCGGAGCGACTCACGCCCGGCAGATAAAGGTCGGTGACGTTGGCCGAGCACGCCTCGGATACGGGTTCTCCGCTCACGGCGCAGACCGTGCGCTCCGCCATCCCCTCCGGTTTGGCAAACCACACATCCTCCGTGCGGGACAAATGGTTGAAGATGGATACCACCACCGGCGCCGCGGCCTTGATCCCGATCAACGCACTCGAACTCTTGGCGTCGGCGTTTCCAAGCCACACCCCCACGGTGTAATGCGGGTTGTACCCAATGGACCACGCGTCGCGAAGGCCGAACGAGGTTCCGGTCTTAAAGGCGATGCGGCCGCGGTTGGAGGTGAACTCCCATGATTGTGGCAGATCAGGACGCTCGAGCTTGGTGAGCATGTTCGCCACCAGATAACAGGTCGCCGGCGAAAACAACCGAATGCCGGTTTCCGGCGGTCGGGAATCGGCCTGAAACCGCAGTTCGCGCAGACGGCCGTCGCTGGCCAACATGGCGTAGAGCCGTACCATTTCTTCGAGCGTCAGCGGATAGGCGCCCAGTACCAAGGACAAGCCGGTTTTGTCCGCGGGTTCGCGCGCACGTTGAACGCCGGTTTTTCGCAAGAAGGACCGCAGGCCGTCTCCCCCCAACTCGTACTCCAGGTTCACCGCGGGGACGTTCAAAGAACCGACCAAAGCGTCTTCCACCGAAACGGGCCCACGGTAATGCCGATCGAAATTCGCGGGGATGTAGCCGTCGTAGTTGCGCTCGATGTCGTAGACGAGAGTTTTGGGAGTGATAAGTCCCTTCTCGATCGCGGTGGCATACAAGAAAGGTTTCAACAGCGACCCCGGTGAACGTGCGATGTTGGCGCCGTTGATCTCGCCGTGATGGCGCGCATCGCGGAAATTCGGGGATCCAACGTACGCCAGCACGTCCATGGTTCGGTTGTCGACCACGATCACGGCTCCGTTGTGGACATTTTGGGATTCCAACCGGCTTACGGCTTGACGGAGCGCGTCCTCGCAGAGGCCCTGAAGTTGCGGATCAATGGTGTAACGACGAATCGACCCTGTCGCGGGCCGGCCCAACCGCACCACGAGATGCGGATACTGAAAAGGATTGGCCCGACGCGTGGAAGGAACCGGCCGTTCCGCGGTGGCGGCGATCTCCGCGGGAGGCAGGCCCAAGCGCGCACCAATCAACGACAAAATTTTTCCCTTTTGTCGGAAGGCCTGGGCAGCGTTGCGGTCCGGGCGGTAGAGGTTGGGCGAACGAGGAAGCGCGATCAACATCGCGCTTTCGCCCACGCTTAGAACCGATGGCGCTTTGCCGAAATAAAGGTAGGAAGCGGCGCCCACGCCTTGAATGTTGCCGCCCATGGGAACGCTGTTGAGATAAATTTCAAGCAAGCGTTTTTTGGAATAGCGGGTCTCAAGCTGAAGCGCGCGCACCACCTCGCGCAGTTTCCCCCACACGGTTCGCCGTTTGGGTTCCATGATTTTGGCGATCTGCATGGGAATGGTGGAGGCGCCGCGCACCACGCGGCCCGCGCGCGTGTTGGCAACCAGGCTCTGCCACACCGCCACGGGGTTGATTCCCGGATGAAACCAGAACCACTTGTCTTCGTAGCGGACAAACCCGCGTTTGAGATCGTCTCCCACGGCGATCAACGGCAGTTGGATCCGGTACTGCTCCCGCGGTGACAAAGTGATACGCAAGAGCTCACCGTTTTTCCCGAGATGAAGCGTGGAAAAGTCGCCCATCAGCAAATCCGTTGGCAACGGATACACGACAAGAGAAAGGAGAATCACCAGTTTGAATCCGATCCACGCCGCGGTCGCGCCCACGGGGATTTTCGCCCACCGCGGAAGCCGCTCCCACCGAGCGCGTGTCGAAGCCCAACGAATCATTGCGCGTTGTTATCGGCCACCGTGAGGGTTTTGGTTTCCACGGCTTCGCCATGGATCTCGGGGTCGTACATCGCTTCGGCGTAAGCGTTCGGAATCACGAAGCGACCGGGCGTGACCGCGCGAACCGTGTACGCGAACATTTGACCGCCCCCGCCCAAAGCGCCGCTGAACAAAAGGAGCCGGTCGTCCCGAATATCCTGGCTCGCGGGGGTGAAGGTGATTTGCGGATCAAACCCGAGCTGACCGCGCGACCGCAGGCGTGGGTTCTCGATTTCAAACCCGGCGGGCAACAGATCCACGATCACTACGTTGTTCGCGTCTTTGTCGGCCTTCACGTTCAACGCCACCACCACCAAATCGCCCTGGGCGATGTTGGAAAGGTTGGCGTCGGAGCCGTCGGTGGCCAAATAATGCCGCTCCACCGAAATGCCTTTGGAGGAGGACTTGGTGCCTTTCTCCAATGGCGTGCCCTCGGCCAACAGGCTGAAATACAGATCCCGCGGGCCGGTGTTGCGAATCTCAACGATTTTTCCCGACAGGGAATTGTCCACGAAGCTGTGTTCGCGTCCTTCCAACGTTTTGTACGGCTTGCCGTCGACCAGGAGTTCCGCCTGAAGCGTGGTATCGGTTACGGAATACACACGATCGAAAGCCAAGAGCGCCCACACGTTTTCCTGCGTGGTGCCGTAGCGGCCGTCCTGCATCAAACCACCCAAATACTCCACGATCTCAAACACCTTGGGCGAACCGGGATCAGCTTGCGCCAACGCCCACAGATACATCGCGGTGTTCCGCACCGGGGAATTGAAGGAGCCGTATTGCTCGCGGTACAGGAAATGGCTTTTGAAATCCGGCGTGAGAACCTTAAGACCCGTGGCCCGATCGCCGATCTGGGAATAGGCCGCGGACAGAAACGCCCGATCCGTTTCTCCCAGGGTCTTGAGCTGCGTGCTGAGAAGATACGCCATCGATTCCCGGTCTGGCTCGTTGATGAGCGCCTTCAGGTAAAGTTGGTAAGCATCCACCTCGCCTTGATGCGTGTTTTGATTGCGGCGGTCGAGCCGGCCGGTGTCCACGTGCATCGCGCTCGTGCCGCGAACAAACGTTTTCACCGAGCTCATCAGATACGGCGGAACCTTGAAGCCGTGGCGATCCGCCTCAATCAAGCAATGCGAGACGTATTGGTCCAGCCATCGGTACGACTCGCCCCCGCCGGGCCACATACTGAAAAGACCACCGCCCTGGGTGCGCATGGTTTCCAGGCGCTTCATCCCCTCCTCCATGTAGAGGTCAATCGCGTTGGCGCGCTCCCCGAAACGGCCCGTGGCAAACCCCAAATCTTTTAAGAACACCATGGGGAAAATACCGGAGGTGGTTTGCTCCGCGCAGCCATAGGGATAACGGATCAAGTAGTCCACACTGCCCAGATAACGAATCAGCGGGTTGCCCGAGAGCGAAAGTGAGATCCGCTGCCCGAACGGGATGAATCCCGCTGGCACCTTGGTTTTGCTGGAGCTTCCCGGCTTGATCCGGTCCGCCGATCCCACCGACACCAAATGCGCCGCCGGCCGGACACTCAATTCTTCGTCCACAACCGAACGAAACCCCGCGCCCTCCGCCGCAAGCGAGAATTTGGCGACGCCCGCGTCGTTCACCGCTTCCACAAAGAAGAGCAACCGCTGCTGATGTTCGTTCGATAGATGAATCGTCTGCACCGGGTCTTTGGTTACGCGCACGGGACCGGAGGCCGTCAGGCTCACCTTGATATCGGTCTCCTTGCCGGTCTTGTTGTAGATCAAGGCCGGGATCTGGAACTGGTCCCCGGGCGCCGCGAACCGCGGAAAACTGGGAATGACCACGATCGGGTCGGCCACTTTCACTTTGTGGTCGCTCGAACCGTAGTGGCGGCCGCGCACGGCCAGCGCCATCACCCGAACTTCGCCGTTGAAGCCGGCGGTCGGGAATTTGTAGCGAACATGTCCCTCCGCGTCGGGACGCAGAATTCCTGAGAAAAGCGCCATCGGCTTTTTCCGTTTGGCCGCCACCGGATTCAGATGCCGCCGTGAGAATCCTTCCCCTTCGTCGCCGCCGATCGCGAATTTCTGTGCGAACACATCGGGCAACACCAGATTGAGAATGGTGTACGTCTGCGTTGTGAGCGACCGCTTCCGATAGAAATACGCCAAGGGATTGGGCGTGGCGAAGTTGGTGATTTGCAGAATGCCGGTGTCGACCGCGGCCAGAACCACGTCGGTGCGAGCGGCGTCGCCGTCCACCTTGAGATCCACGTCAATGCCGTCGGCCGACTGCACATCGTCCGCCACGGTCCAGCGCAAGTTGATCCGGCGCGAAGTGTTTTTGATGGTCATGGGGGTGATGCCGAAAGACGTCATGGGCAACGTTTTGTTTTCTTCGCCCGGCGCGCGAACCAAAAGACCCGACACGTACACGTTCGGCAAAAACTTCTCGGTGATTGGGAAGCTAAAGGTTTGTTCCGCTCCCGTCACCTTGACCACGATGCTTTCCAACACTTTCTCCCGCTCGATCGAGAGAAAGAGGCGACCGGGAAAAGGCGCTTTGATGGACACGTGCGCGGTCTCGCCCACCTCGTAATCGTCTTTGTCCAACACCAGCTTCAGTTTTTCCGGCGACTCCAGGCTTTGGGTCGCGTAACCCGGGCCGCTCACGTTCACGCTCAACGTCGTGCGCATTCCATTGGGACTAATGAGAATGACGGTGTAATCCCCCGCGGTTTTGGGCGTGAACACATACGTTCCCTTGCCATTAACCGCGATCTCTTTGTTGGAAATGAGTTCTTCGTACGACGCCGAACTGTATCCCGAACGTCCCCAGCTTCCTCGCCGGAAGATGGAGTACCAGGCTTTGCGTTTGACCACAAGCTGTGCCTTGGGCAACGCCACGGGTTTGCCGTCGGGGGTGAGGGCCACGTATTCGAGGGTGACCGGGCCCCCCGCCACGGCGGGCGTTGTCTCCACACGTCGGACGCCAAGGTAATGGGTGTAGGGGTGGATGAGAACGGTTTGGGCCGCGCTCACCGGACGTCCGCCGGTGTCGAACACCTCGGTATAAAGGTAGGCGCTGAGGGCGGAGCGAGGCGTGATGCGGGGCACTTCGACGGAGTACTCCTTGCGGCCTTGATCGTCGAGCTTATCTTCGCCCAAATTCATTTCCTCGTCCGTCGAGGGCCGCGTCTCATCCTCGAACGTAAAGGCGGAATACTCGAGCGGTGCGAAACGCCGCGACATGAATCGCACCACGGTGACAACCTTGTGTCCGGGGGCGGGCGGACCGAAGAGCTGGCGCGCCCGAACCGCAAAGGTGACCATCTGTCCTGGCTGAACCGCCGCGCTTGAAACGTCCACATCCACTTTCAGCTTGTCCGGAATGAACTCCTCCACTTTCATGTTCACCGATCCGATGGGGGTGTCGTCGGTCACATTCCGGAGGGTCACGTGGTATTCCCCGGTCATGGCGTCGCCGGGAAAAGGCACGTCGAAGGTCAACACCGCGTTCTCGTTGAAACGGATTTCGGCGCGCTGAATTTCGTTTCGCTGCGGATCGGTCACGGAGACCTTGACCGGCATAACCGGCGGCACCGCGCCGTCGGCCGACCGGACAATAGCGGTAATGTGCGCGGTTTCGCCGGGGCGGTACACCCCGCGTTCCGGGGTGACAAAGGCTTCCACGCCCTCGGAGGAATACGGATCGCCGCCCACCGCGAACTGATGCTGATTCAGGGCGGTGCGGTTGAACTCAAGGAAAGAGAAATCATCATCCTTCTTGGCCACCAAGAAAAGCGGACGAAAGTTGAATTCGTTCTTCTGATAATTGGTGAACACCACCCGACCGTTTCCATCGGTCTGCTGCTTGTCGATAACTTGGTTGTCGTCGCTCACAAGCTCGACCGACACCCCGCTTTGAGGCGTCAAGCTGTCAATGGAATAGGAGTACACAACCAGATCTTCTCCGGAGTGCTTCGCGATCAATCCCAGGTCGGTGCAAAGGAACCAGGCGTTGGAGTCTCCGGCGTCGCTGTAATACTCGCCCTCGCCTTCCTCTCCTTCCCCATAGCCCGAGTGGTAGGACCCGCCGTTGGAGTCGGTGAGGGAAATAAAGAAAAGTCCTTTGTACGGCGCCTCCTGGAGTTTGGCCAGGTTGATGTGCTGCGTGACCTCCTCATTGATTTGGCCCTCTTCCACCTGATAACTCCCGGAGAACATGGAGCGGCTCATGGCGCTGTACGTCGCCCCCGAGCGAATGAATTGAATCAAGTTGTTCCGAAATACTTTTTCGATCCGCACATTCACCGTGTCCAAATTCATGGTCTGGACTTCGAGCGTCTTGGGGCCTTTCAACGACAGGATGTGGCCGCGCCGAGCAAAGCGGACGCTCGGCGGCAAATCGTTGATTTGAACCCAGCGCTCAACCTTGTTTTCAAGCTTCTGACCCGATACCGAGATCATTCCGGTGGCCACCACGACTTTGTAATTCTGGTTGGGCTTAAATTTTCCGCGAAGGACCGCGTAGCAGTACTCGGTTTCCACCTCCACACCCACGGCAGGCTCAAGGTGCACGTAGCGGCGAATCATGTCCGCCGACACCGGCATGTTGAATTGCAACGCCACGAGGGTGTTGCCCGGTTCGTGATGAATTTTCACTTCGCTCACATCGAACTTCATCTTGGCCGGCACCGCGAGGGCATCGGAATAATCCTCTTCCAGACCCACGGTGCCGTTGATGCAGCCCAACCCTTTGGCCAGCTTGAGCACCACCTTCTGCTCTTTCTCTTGGCGGCCAATGCCGTTCGCTTTCACATAAAAGCGTGTGGGACGATTGGACCGTTCGATCTCAAACAGCAATGGCTTTCCGTCCGCCCCGATCACCTGCAGGTTGGCTCGCAGCGACTCCAGCGCCACCGGATAGTTGAAGTTGATTTCTCCCGTCACCTCGTGCTCTTCGTTGGTGATGATGTCGTAGGTGTAAAAAAGACGGGTGTTCACGACTTTAAAAAGAGGCGTGTTGAAGGTGGTTTCTTCCGACGCCTCCACGCGCTTGCCTTGTCCAGCTCCGGTCAATTTCTTGGCGGAGAACCTCACGTGGTAGCGCGTGGACGGACTCAAGGCCACCGTCGGAACGTACACAATGGTCTTCTCGTTTTCCTGACGGTAAAAGCCGGGGAGGGCCGGCTCAATGACAAAGCAGTCCAATCCTTCGGCCGATCCCGAGATGGGCTTAACCGCTTCCGAAAACACCACGCGGATGGTGGCGCGGTCCCGCACCTCGCCCGAGGGCGTGAGCTCCACAACGGTAATCACAAAATGGCGGTAAATCTTGGGGATGATCTCGTAGAGACCAAAGGCGGCCAGCGCCGCGATCACGAGCACAACGATGGCGGTACGACGCTCCTTTAGCTTGGCGACCCACGCATCAGGAACAAGCGGGGACGATGGAACAGCAGACCCAACGACCGATCCCGACACAGCCGGTCGAGCTCCCTCTCGACTTTTTTCCTCCGACGCAGGGATGGAAACCGCCCGACTTGGTCCGTCAAAAAATAAATGGATCCAGCCTGCCGTCAGGAGCCCCGCCACGAACCATTCCAACCCCAAAGACGAAGGCACCGCGCCCAAAAGAGGCCACCCCGCCAAGAAGGTGGTGAGCGCCACGCCCTCCACGTATTTGGCGGGCTTGTCGTGAACAATGAAGCGATAAAAAGCGGTGGCGGCCGGCAACAGAAAGAAAAAGAAATAAAGATAGGAAAGAACGACATGCTGAACCGGGTTCGTCATAACCGGCGGCAGGTAATGGATGAGGTTGACCAGAACGAGCAACGCGATCACCAATTGCGCCCATGGGTTCCGCAGCCAGTGGAATCGCTCGTCCGCCAACCACGTTTTTATTTGCTGGGCGACGGGATCGTACGCCACGGCAAGAAACCACGTTTCGATGAAGAGAACCAAGAGGAAACTCAGCAGAGTGGGGCGGGCTGAATGCTTCAACACCCAGGCCGTCGTGAGGGCCGACAAAACGAAAAGGGTCAAAAGGACCAGGACCGGTCGAGGCGCGCGGCGAAGAACAAATTTCCGAACGAGCATCACCAAGCCCGCCGCGAACAGGCCGTACAAAAACGGATGCATTATTAACGAACGAAGCAGCTCGGCTTGTTTTCCCCACGGAAAAAGAAAGGCCGGAATTACCAACAGACTCAACAACAACGTCGCCACGAACTCCCCACGGTATCGAGGCTTTGCCATCTCACGCTCCTTGATATTGACGGTATCGGAAGGCCCGCATATTAAACAGTCCCCCCTTTCAGCGCCACGACTTTTTTGAGACCAGAATCATAGTGTTCGAGGTATTGGGATTGGCGGTTGGTTATTGCTACAGGAGAGGGAATTCAGAAAAAAAGAGGTGCGGGTCGGATTTGAACCGACGAATAAGAGTTTTGCAGACTCTCCCCTTAGACCACTTGGGTACCGCACCGGTCTTCGCTGGACCCGGCTGAGAAGCGCCGGAGCTACGACCTGGCAAGCCGTTGCATGTGCCTAACCGAAGTTATTTGCGAAGGCTGAAACTCCCACGCACTGTCCGGACTTGTCACGTCGCAGCGGCCGTTGCCGAAGACGAACAATCTAAAAGCTCCCATCCCCCCAGCTTAAAAACGTATGGGCCCTCGGACTTGTTACGTCGTAGCCGTCGTTTGGCGAAGACGGGCGATAATAATACTTCGACACGACCGCAGCCATATCCGGCTTAAAAAACCCGTCAATAAGTCACTCTAATAAGTCACATCCATCGACCTCGAATGTCACTCCTAAGGCAATTATGATGCTTGATAGGCAGTAGGCCATATCGGGCAGGCCAGCAGGATTTGTCTCTCATTAAGAGAAGAGGGAATTCATGCTCAAAAATAGAAACGTATTTCATACCAAAGTGGGGCTTTCCTTCCGCCCGTTTCGCCTGGGAGCTGCCTTGGCCGTCTTTCTTGGCCTTTTGGGGTTGGCAAAAGCGGAAGCCGATTACTACATCCCCTCCAGATTTGCCGGTGGGTACAGAATCGGCGGTTTTCGGGGAGATAACGGCCCCGCCAATCTAGCCGTCCTTTTCCTTCCTACGGGCATCGCCATGGATGCCGCGGGAAACATCTATTTCTCCGATTCGGGCAATCTGTGCATCCGCAGAATTGGCACGGACGGCATCATTACCCGTTTCGCAGGGTCTCCCGAGGTTCGAGCGTTGGTCGGGGATAGCGGTAAGGCAATTGACGCTGGGTTGAACAATCCCACGGGCCTTGCCTTTGACAAGTTGGGGAACCTCTTTGTCGCAGACACGGTGCACAATTGCATCCGAAGAATTGATTCCGACGGATTCATCTGGAGAGTTGCCGGCACCGGCGTGAGCGGATTTTCTCCGGATGGGACGTGGGCACAATCCGCACAACTTTCGTCGCCGGGTGGGGTTTGGGTCGACGACTCTGGCACGGTCTACATCGCCGACACCGGCAACCGCTGCATCCGAAAAGTAGCGGCCGATGGAAAGATTTATACCCTCCCCGGCACCCAAGGTCTTCTCAACGGCAACTACTATGCCGCGATGCAGGGCCTGACCGGCGATAAGTTGGGCAATCTGTACATTGCGGACGTGGCCCACCACTGCGTTCGAAAAATCGACACCGCCGGTACCATCAGCACGGTCGCCGGCAACGAAACGCCAGGGTACAACGGCGACAATATCCGCGCCGTCGATGCCTCCCTCAATTATCCGGTTGGCGTGGTGGTGGACGACGCGGGCAATCTGTTCATCACCGACGCCGAAAACGAACGAATCCGGAAAGTGGACACCCAAGGAATTATTACGACCATCGCCGGAAATGGCGCGACCGATCTCCAGGGGGTTGGCGATGGAAGTCCCGCTACGACAGCGGAGTTCTATCGTCCCACAGGCATTATTAAGGATGCAAACGGCAACCTGTATGTGGTCGAGATAGAGAACAACGTTATTCGAAAACTCAGTTTTTATGTTGGAGATCCCACCGTCATCGTCACGCAACCGACCGATCAATCCGGAACTGTTAATCAGACCGCCACCTTTGGTGTGGGCGCCACGGGAACGGCACCTCTCGATTACCAATGGCAAAAAAGTCTGAATGGCGGCGCTACCTGGAACGACGTGGCGGGGGCCAAAGAGCCAAGCTTCACCACCTCGCGTCTGGCTCTCTCCGACAACAACGCCTCTTTTCGCGTGATCGTATCGAACACCGCGGGATTGAAGGTCACGTCCCGGCCCGCCACCCTCTTCGTCACGCAGGCGGCGGACTCGCTTTACATCATCACGACCATCGCGGGGAGCGCCTACGAAGACGGTTTTGAAGGGGATGGCGGACCCGCCACGTCGGCGCGTCTCAACCGCGCGTTCGGCGTCGCGTACGACAAGTCTGGTAACCTGTACATTTCAGATGGTGGAAATCGCCGTATCAGAAAAATATCGGGAAACACAATTGCTACGGTCGCCGGGGGCGGCTCGGACGGATCGGGAAACACCGGACCCGCTCTTCAGGCCGCGCTCGGCAACTATCCCATGGGCCTAACGACCGACTCAGCCGGCTATGTTTATTTTGCCGAGTCGGAAAGCGGACGCGTTCGCAAAGTCGCTAACGGAACCATCAGCACCCTCGCCGACAACAGCGTGCTGAACATGCCGAGAGACGTTGCGGTCGATGGCGCTGGAAATGTTTTTATCGCCGACACCGCCAACCATTGCATTCGCAAAGTGGACATCGCCGGGAACATAACACCCGTTGCCGGTGTTTGTGGCTTTTTGAATTATGGATTCTCCGGGGATAACGTCGATCCTCCCACCCAAGCCCACCTGTACAGTCCCATGGGCGTCGCCCTGGACGGTTCGGGAAACATCTACATCGCTGACTCCACCAACAACCGCATCCGGAAAGTGGCGGGAGGAAAGATCACAACGGTCGCCGGAAACGGCACCCTCGGTTTCTCCGGGGACGGAGGACCGGCCACTCAAGCCGCCCTATCGCAGCCCACGGGACTCCGTTTCGATACCGCGGGAAATCTCTTCTTTGTCGACGCCCTCAACGCACGAATTCGGAAGGTGGACACGAGCGGCGTCATTACCACGATTGCCGGTAACGGGAGCGGCGCGCCTTCCGGGGACGGCGGCCCCGCAACCTTGGCGGGTTTCCTTGGGTGCAGCCGTTTGGCGGTCGATACCCAAGGAAATATTGCCCTCACCGATGGCAACAGCATCCGGCTTTTAACGCCCTCAACCAAAGTGTTGGTCTCACCAACAATTACTCAACAACCCCAGGATGTCGTTGTTGGTATTGGGCAGGTGGCCCCCTTTAGCGTTTCCGCCAATGGAACGGCTCAGCTCACCTATCAGTGGCAGCGCAGCACCAATGGAATTGATTTTGTCGATATCCCGGGAGCGGTGGCACCGAACTATTCGCGAACCGACACCACCGACCTGGATAACAACACCCGATATCTGGTCATAGTGGCCAATGCCCAGGGCCGGATTCTTTCCAACGCGGTGACTCTAAATATCATCCATGGACCGGCGGCTCCGACGATTGCGGTCGGATCCCCCGCGGATCAAATTTTTGGCACGGGCCAGTCGAAGGTCACATGGACGGTTTCCGCGAGCGGAAGCACGCCCCTTTCTTATCAATGGATGGAGAGAAGCGGCCCCGGCTTTCCCATCCTGTACCGACCCGTTACGTCGGTGCCAACCTACACAACCCAGGGCTACCAAACTCAAGTGGCGGTGACGGTGTCAAACAGTTACGGCAGCGCGACCTCGCGCTGGGCGTCGCTGTCCCAGGGCGGATATCTTCCGCCCAGTTTTTCCACCGAACCCAAAGATCAGATCGCTGTGCAGGACCAAAGCGCTTCGTTCATCGTCGCCGTGACCGGTACGGATTTCAGCGGAGATCGACTGACCCTTCAATGGCAGAAGAGCACGGATAACGGTGCGACCTGGACCGATATTACCGGTGCCAATTCTCTAACGTACACGACGCCGAGCACCGTCTTGACCGACAACGGACAAAAATTTCGAGTGTTCGCGAAGAACAATGAAGGATCCACGTATTCGAAGATCGTTACGTTGACGGTCCTTACAAAGTTCTTGCCCGTTGGGCCCACCATTTCAAGTCCCCCTCAGGATGGCCGCGTGAATGTGGGAGATCCCCTCCCTTTTGCTATCGGAGCCTCCGGCACGCCGATCCTCGAATACCAATGGAGAGTGAGCACCGATGGCGGCGTGACGTTTGAGGATATTCCCGGCGCTACAACCAGTTCTCTCGCCTCTGCGATCGCGAACGCCAGCGACGATGGCCATTTTTTTGTGTGCGTGGTCACCAATGCCAAAGGAAGCGTGACCTCCACGGCCGCCAAATTGACGGTGAATGGCGTTGTTTCTCCGGCCCGGATTTCCCTTGATCCCAAAGATCAGACCGCTAACATCGACCAATCCGCCACCTTCAAGGCCTTTCCAGCACAGTGGGATCCGAAGCTTGGAATTCACGTGACTTGAAGTCGCGGCCGCACTGACCCTATAGTGAGTCGTATTAATTTAAATCATACCAACATGGTCAAATAAAACGAAAGGCTCAGTCGAAAGACTGGGCCTTTCGTTTTAATCTGATCGGCACGTAAGAGGTTCCAACTTTCACCATA